>ERZ1034939.5-NODE-5-length-322836-cov-136.392461_pt1 | contig 322836 bp, 293 predicted proteins | sample MGYA00520626_ERZ1034939 | MGnify/ENA primary metagenome ERZ1034939 (study PRJEB33766, sample SAMN09781751) | gut metagenome | biome: gut microbiome | host: Homo sapiens | place: Madagascar | study: EMG produced TPA metagenomics assembly of the PRJNA485056 data...
GATGGTAGTGTGGGGTCTCCCCATGTGAGAGTAGGGAACTGCCAGGCATCAAATTTAGCGTGCTGATATGGCTCAGTTGGTAGAGCGCACCCTTGGTAAGGGTGAGGTCCCCAGTTCGACTCTGGGTATCAGCACCACTTTATACTTAGGTTAAAGTTCGGCAAGAAGTAAAAGAATTTGTCTGGCGGCTTTAGCGCGGTGGTCCCACCTGACCCCATGCCGAACTCAGAAGTGAAACGCCGTAGCGCCGATGGTAGTGTGGGGTCTCCCCATGTGAGAGTAGGGAACTGCCAGACATCAAACAAGTGAAGAGGCCATCCGAAAGGATGGCCTTTTTGCGTTATGATTCTCGTGAAAACGGTAGGCCCGGTAAGCGCAGCGCCACCGGGCAAAAACAGCAGATTAATGAATCACCTGCGACAGGAATGCTCGCGTACGTTCTGACTTCGGATGCGCAAAGAACTCATCCGGCGGCGCCTGCTCAACAATCTCCCCGCGGTCCATAAAGATCACCCGGTCGGCTACAGTTCGCGCAAAACCCATCTCATGCGTGACGCACAGCATGGTCATGCCGGATTGTGCCAACCCAATCATGGTATCCAGAACCTCCTTCACCATTTCCGGATCGAGAGCTGATGTCGGTTCATCAAACAGCATAATTTTCGGTTTCATACACAGTGAACGGGCGATAGCCACACGCTGCTGCTGGCCACCCGATATCTGGCCAGGGAACTTATTCGCATGCTCTGCGATACGTACACGCTCCAGGTAGTGCATTGCCAGCGCCTCGGCTTCCTTTTTCGGCATCTTCCGTACCCAAATCGGTGCAAGCGTACAGTTCTGCAGAACGGTCAGGTGCGGAAACAGATTAAAGTGCTGAAAGACCATTCCCACTTCCTGACGCACGCGTTCGATATTGCGGATATCTTCATTCAGCTCGATACCATCAACCACGATGCGTCCTTGCTGATGCTCTTCAAGATGGTTAATGCAGCGAATGGTTGTGGATTTCCCGGACCCGGAAGGGCCGCACAGGACGATGCGTTCGCCCTGCTTGACCTTGAGATTAATGTCCTTCAGGACATGAAACTGTCCGTACCATTTGTTCACGTTTTCCAGCGTAATCATCGCGTCGGCGGGTGTCATAGTTATTTGGCTCATATTTTCCTCAGTGCGGTGTACGCCCGGTGTTAAAGCGCTTTTCCAGATGCTGGCTGTAGCGCGACATGCTAAAACAAAAGATCCAGTAGATCAGGGCAGCAAAGACATATCCTTCGGTGGACATGCCCAGCCAGACAGGGTCAACGGTTGCCTGCTGCACGCTGCTAAAGAGATCGAACAATCCGATGATGATCACCAGGCTGGTATCCTTGAAGAGGGCAATGATCGTGTTGACCAGACCCGGGATGACCAGCTTGAGTGCCTGGGGAAGAATGACCAGCCCCTGCGTTTTCCAGTAGCCGAGCGCCAGTGATTCTGCCGCTTCGTACTGGCCTTTAGGCAACGCCTGCAGACCACCGCGCACAACTTCTGCAACATAGGCGGACTGGAAGAGAATTACCCCGACCAGGGCACGGATCAGTTTGTCGATCGTTGTGCCTTCAGCCATAAACAGCGGCAGCATGACCGACGACATAAACAGGACGGTGATAAGCGGTACGCCGCGCCAGAACTCAATGAAGATAACGGAGAGCACGCGGACGATCGGCATTTTTGAACGTCGCCCCAGAGCAAGTAGAATCCCCCACGGCAGAGCACCGGCTATCCCCACTGATGCGATAATCAACGTCAGCGTCAGCCCGCCCCACTGGCGTGTTTCAACGCGTTCCAGCCCCAGAAAACCGCCATACAGCAGCACCCAGACAATAATCGGATAAACCACCGCCCAGACGGCAATATAGCGTCCACGGTGAGGCAGCTTTTTCCAGAACATGACTGCGACAGAGAGCAGGCCGATAACCAGCGCCAGATTAATCCGCCAGCGCTGTTCATGCGGATACAACCCATACATGAACTGACCGAAGCGTTCATGGATAAACACCCAGCAGGCGCCGGCTTTTGTACAGTCTGCCCGGGTTGAACCGACCCAGTTGGCCTGTAAAAACGCCCAGTTCAGCAGGGGAGGAATCAATTCCCACATGAGCCACAGGCAGACAATTGTCAGCAGGCTGTTACTCCAGCTGGAGAACAGATTCTTGCGCGCCCAGAGAATGAAACGTCCACCTGTCGAGTTGGCAGGGCGCGAGGAATGCGACAGTATCGCTTTTGTCATCATAAATCCTTAGCGCTCGACCAGTGCTATACGACGGTTATAGAGGTTCATCAGCAGTGAAATTACCAGGCTGATGATGAGATAGACAGACATGGTGATGGCGATGGTTTCAATGGCTTGTCCGGTCTGGTTAAGCACGGTTCCGGCGAAGAGTGACACCATATCGGGATAACCAATGGCAGCGGCCAGCGACGAGTTTTTGACAATATTAAGATACTGGCTGGTCAGAGGGGGAATGATGACCCGTAAAGCCTGCGGGATGATGACCTGGCGAAGCGTCACCGTATGGGGTAATCCCAGTGAGCGTGCCGCCTCGTGCTGTCCGTAAGGTACGGCCTGGATCCCGGCACGGATAATCTCGGCAATAAACGCGGACGTATAAATCGACAGCGCCAATGTCAGAGCTGCCAGTTCGGGAATTAATACCATTCCTCCCTGAAAGTTGAAGCCCCGCAGATGGGGAATGTCCCAGTGCAGCGCGGCCCCAAACAGCCAGTGAGCCACCAGCGGCAGGCTAACGATCAGGACGACTGCCGTGGGCCAGGTTCTGCGAAGCTGGCCGGTTTTGATCTGATGCGTGCGGTTAAAACGGAATATCCCAGTAGTGATTGCAAGCGCGATCGCAATCGCGCCGATAAAAGCGTACAGCCCTTCGCCCGGCAGAGGAGAAGGAATGGACAGCCCACGGTTGCTCAGGAAGAAAAGCTCAAACGCGTCGACGGCCTGACGGGGGCCGGGTAGGTTACGCAATACGGCAAAATACCAGAAGAAGATCTGCAGGAGCGGGGGGATATTGCGGAACGTTTCAATATAAACAGTCGACAGCTTCCGCAGGAGCCAATTTTCAGAAAGACGCGCCAGACCAATAAAGAAGCCCAGTATCGACGCGAAGACGATACAAAGCGCCGATACCAGCAGCGTATTCAGTAAACCGACCACGAACACGCGTCCATACGTGTCACCTTCCTGGTAATCAATAAGATGCTGAACAATGCCAAACCCCGCGCTGCGATCTAAAAACGCGAAACCGGAGGTAATGCCGCGATTATTCAGGTTGGTGATAGTGTTATGGATGAGATACACGGCGATGAGAACAACCGCAACAATAGCAATAATCTGGAATAGCCAGGCGCGGACCGCGGGATGAGAAAAGGATAGCGATCCTTTTACGGCTGAGCGGCGATGGGACATAAAGAAACCTCAGTAACCATGACTCTGGAGTGGGCACTGCCGGAGCAGTGCCCGTTACAGCTATGACTTAACGTACTGGTGGTGCGTACTGAATACCGCCGTTGTTCCAGAGATTGTTCTGGCCGCGTTTGATCTTCAGCGGGCTTTCCGATCCCACGTTGCGTTCAAAGATCTCAGAGTAGTTGCCCACCTGTTTGATGATGTTGTAGGCCCACTTGTTATCCAGCTTCAGATCCTTGCCGAAATCACCTTCTGTACCCAGCAGGTGTGCCATATCCGGGTTGGATGGTTTAGCCGCTTTCTCATCCACGTTTTTCGAGTTGATGCCCATCTCTTCTGCGTTCAGCATGGCAAACAGCGTCCAGCGAACAATGGAGAACCAGTCTTCATCGCCACGACGTACCACCGGTCCGAGAGGTTCTTTGGAGATCACTTCAGGCAGAACAATCCATTCTGCAGGATTGCTCAGCTTAATGCGTAAGGCATACAGCTGTGACTGGTCAGAGGCCAGCGTGTCGCAACGGCCGGATTCCAGCGCTTTGGCCGACTCATCCGAGCGGTCGAATGTCACTGGCGTGTATTTCATGTTATTTGCTTTGAAATAATCGGCCACGTTCAGCTCGGTATCGGTGCCCGCCTGAATACAAACGGTAGCGCCATCCAGCTCTTTGGCACTTTTCAGGCCCGCTTTATTGTGGGTCAGGAAGCCGATACCGTCATAATAGGTCACGCCCGTGAATGACATCCCCATCCCTGCGTCGCGGGAGGAAGTCCAGGTGGTATTACGGGAGAGCATGTCAACCTCACCGGACTGCAGCGCCGTAAAGCGTTCTTTCGCCGTCAGCGGGGTATATTTTACTTTGCTGTCATCACCAAAAACGGCGGCAGCAACGCCACGGCAGACGTCCACATCGATACCGGTAAATTTGCCGTTCGCATCGGCATAAGAGAAGCCAGGCAAACCGTCACTGATACCGCATTGAACAAAACCTTTCTTTTTAACGGCATCCAGTGTCGTTCCCGCATGGGCTTGACCGGCTACGGCAAACATCATGCCTGCAGCGGCCAGGCTGGCTATCATCGTCTTTTTCATAATGCATCCTGTGTGGCGAAATTTATCGTTATAGAGGCGTTTTTAAACGCTTTACCTGTCTGTGGCGTTGGCCAACGTTTATAAAGCAAACGTAATGCCAGTTTTGCGTTCGACAAAATAAGAGATGAGTGAACGCTTAATGCTGAGTGTAGACAGGCTTAAATAAAACGAGCGCCCTGAAACGGTGCGAAATTACAACCTGTGCCACAAATTGGAGCAAAAGTTTTGAGTCGCGTCAGGAAAAAGACAAGATAGTTTCCAGCGTGAATATTGGCAGGGTAGTCAATAATATTAATGTGTGAAAATCATCACAATAGAACCGGTAATTTAAATGAGTATACGAAAAAGATGTGACTGGTTTCAGGATGAAATGAACAGCGCGAATAAATACGGGGCTATTTTTTTACTTATATGAAAATAGTGCACTGATTAAAAGCAAAAGCGCGGCCAGAGCCGCGCTTTCTTAACAGCTGTTACTTCGTCAGGGCAACAATACCCAGCGTCAAACCTGCCACTGCGGCAGCACCGCCGGCTATAGCACCCGCAGTTTCCCAGTTATCCTGGGTGGTGCCTTTCATACAGGTATTGGTATGAACCAGTCGGCCCTGGTCGTCGTAAACCGGTACACATGGAGAGTCGTGCGCGCAACCAGCAAGCAGCGCAGCGAGTAGTGCAACGGAAATGAATCTTTTCATGATGTTACCTCAATATTATTTCTCATCCGCTATAAAGCCAGGAGGGCAATTAACGAACTGGAGGTTATTTTACCACCGGGGTAAGTCCGCGTTACACGAGGAATAATCTCAAATTATGTAGTTTGTAAAAATCGTGGAGAAAAGTCGGTTTCAGGACGAATTAATGGAGACATTATGAAGCTGCAAGAGAGTATTTTTACTTAATGCAAATCATCGTATTTTTAACATTAGTTTTGCTTAATGCCTAATTCATTGTTTATGTTAAAAATAAAAAAGGCACGCGAGGTGCCTTTTTAGGGAAATGTTAATCTTTATGGCGGGTAAAGCGTCGACGGACCACCACAAAGAAGACGGGTACGAAGAAAATCGCCAGCAGCGTTGCGGAAAGCATTCCCCCCATCACGCCCGTACCGACGGCGTTTTGCGCACCGCTCCCGGCCCCGGAGCTGATCACCAGCGGCATCACGCCCAGTATAAAGGCCAGAGACGTCATCAGGATCGGTCGAAGGCGCATCCTTGACGCCTCCAGCGTGGCCTCAATGATGCCTTTACCCTCTTTCTCCATCAGGTCCTTAGCAAATTCGACGATCAAAATGGCGTTTTTCGCTGACAGACCAATCGTGGTCAGCAGGCCGACCTGGAAATAGACGTCATTGTTTAACCCGCGCAGCGATGCAGCGAGAAGCGCCCCGATGACCCCCAGTGGCACAACCAGCATGACGGAGAACGGAATGGACCAGCTTTCATACAGCGCCGCCAGACACAGGAACACCACGATCAGTGAGATGGCGTACAGTGCAGGCGCCTGGTTACCCGAAAGCCGCTCCTGGTAAGACATTCCCGTCCAGTCATAACCGATGCCGGAAGGCAATTTTGCCGCGAGGCTTTCCATCATAGCCATGGCTTCGCCGGTACTTTTACCCGGGGCTGATTCACCGAGGATCTCCATAGAGGGCATTCCGTTGTAGCGCTCCAGACGAGGTGAACCGTAAACCCAGTGAGCGTTGCTAAAGGCTGAGAACGGCACCATTTCCCCGTTCGCACTGCGCACGTAAAGGTTGTTAATATCTCCTGGCAACATACGGAATTTTGCATCAGCCTGGACATAGACCTTTTTCACGCGCCCATGATCGATAAAGTCATTCACATAGGTGCCGCCTAAGGCTGTCGAAATCGTCTGGTTGACGTCAGAAAGACTGATGCCCAGCGCCTGGGCTTTCTCCTGGTCGACGTCCAGCTTGAACTGTGGCGTATCCTCCAGACCGTTAGGACGCACGCGTACCAGCAGGTCGGGGTGCTCTTTCACCATGCCGAGCAGCTGGTTACGCGCCTGCGTCAGCTGGTTATGTCCGAGGTTAGCTTGATCGATCAGTTCAAAGTCGAAGCCCGTGGCGGTACCCAGCTCAATAATGGCGGGCAGGTTAAACGGAAAAACAAGGCCGTCTTTAATCTGGCTGAAGGCTTTCGTCGCGCGACCCACAATCGCCTCGACCCCATTTTGTGCCCCAGGACGCTCTTCCCAGGGCTTCAGGCTGATGAAGGCAATACCGGAGTTCTGACCCTGGCCGCTAAAGCTAAAGCCGTTTACGGTAAAGACGGATTCAACATTTGCTTTCTCTTTGTTCAGGTAGTAGTCCTGAACCTGGTCGAGAACCTGCTGAGTACGCGTCTGGGTTGCCCCCGCAGGCAGCTGAACCATCGTCATAAACACCCCCTGATCCTCTTCGGGGAGGAAAGAGGTGGGTAAGCGCAGGAAGAGCACCGCCATCCCACCGACAATAATGACGTACACCACCAGATAGCGCCCGGTTTTGCGCAAGATACCGCTCACGCTGTGGCTGTAGTGCTCCACGCTCTTATCAAAAAGCGCATTAAACCAGCCGAAGAAGCCCCCTTTTTTCTCATGATGATCGGCGGATACGGGCTTAAGCAACGTTGCACAGAGTGCAGGCGTCAGGATTAGCGCAACCAGTACGGACAACGCCATCGCGGAAACGATAGTCAGCGAGAACTGGCGATAGATCGCCCCCGTCGAGCCGCCAAAAAAGGCCATCGGGATAAAGACCGCCGAGAGCACCATGGCGATCCCCACCAGCGCACCCTGAATCTGCCCCATCGACTTCTGCGTGGCCTCTTTCGGCGGCAGCTTGTCCTCGACCATGACGCGTTCAACGTTCTCGACGACCACAATAGCGTCATCAACCAGCAGGCCTATCGCCAGCACCATGCCGAACATTGTCAGGGTATTGATGGAGAAACCGAACGCCGCCAGAACCGCGAAGGTACCCAGCAGAACGACCGGAACCGCGATCGTCGGGATGAGCGTTGCCCGCAGGTTTTGCAGGAACAGGTACATGACCAGGAAGACGAGAACGATCGCCTCAAACAGGGTCTTCACCACTTCGTGGATGGAGATTTTCACAAACGGCGTGGTGTCATAGGGGTAGACGACTTTGAGCCCCTGCGGGAAGAACGGCTGCAGTTGTGCCAGCTTGCTCTTGATGGCTGCTGCCGTATCCAGCGCATTGGCACCGGTTGCCAGCTTAATCCCCAGGCCGGTTGCCGCCTGCCCGTTGATTTTTGTCACCATGTTGTAGTTTTCGCCACCCAGCTCAATGCGAGCCACGTCCTTCAGATGCACCATCGAGCCGTCCTGGTTCACCTTGAGCGTCACGCGACCGAACTCTTCCGGTGATTTCAGGCGGGTTTGCGCGATGATCGAGGCATTCAGCTGTTGTCCCGGGATGGACGGCGTCCCGCCCAACTGGCCTGCCGCTATCTGGTCGTTCTGCGTTTTCAACTGGTTGATGATATCCAGCGGCGTCAGCTGGTATTTGTTCATCGCATTGCTGTCGAGCCAGATACGCATCGCATACTGGGCGCCAAACAGCTGTACGTCACCGACGCCAGACGTTCGGCTGATGGCATCTTTGACGTTCGAGGCGACATAGTCGGAGATGTCATCCTGCGTCAGGTTTTTGTTGTCTGATACAAAACCGGCAACCAGCAGGAAGCTGCTGCTGGACTTCTCAACGCCAATCCCCTGCTGCTGCACCTCTTGCGGCAGCAGCGGCATGGCAAGCTGCAGCTTGTTCTGCACCTGCACCTGGGCGATGTCCGGATCGGTTCCGGACTCGAAGGTCAGGGTGATCGTGACGTTACCCGCTGAATCGCTGGTGGAGGACATATACATCAGGTTATCGATACCGTTCATGTTCTGTTCGATAACCTGGGTCACGGTATCCTGTACCGTCTGGGCATCTGCTCCCGGGTAGGTCGCGGATATCGCCACGGCGGGAGGTGCAATGGTCGGATACTGTGCGACGGGAAGTTTGAGAATGGCCAGTCCGCCTGCAATCATCAAAATGATGGCAAGTACCCAGGCGAAAACCGGTCTCTGAATAAAGAAATTAGCCATGTCGTCGTCCCTTAACTGGCCGGAGCGGTGTTGGTATCAGGCGTAGCGACGACGGTTACGCCCGGTCTGACCTTCTGTAGTCCGCTGACAATCACGCGGTCACCGTTTTTCAGCCCTTCCGTTACCAGCCAGCGGTCGCCAATTGCCTGTGGTGCAACGACGGTGCGAGACTCAACCTGATTTTTATCGTTCACCACCATCACGGTGGCATCGCCTCGCGGTGTGCGGGTCACGCCTTGCTGGGGAACCAGTATCGCATCCGGCTGTGTACCTTCATCAATGCGGGCGCGAACGAACATACCGGGTAACAGCAGATGTTGAGGATTCGGGAAAATGGCGCGCAGGGTAATCGAGCCGGTACTTTCATCCACCGTGACGTCGGAGAACTGCAATGTGCCCTTCAGCGGATAGGGCTGCCCGTTCTCCATCAGTAGCTCAACGCTGTTGGCGGTATCGCCTTTTTGCAGGCTCGTCTGCTTCAGACGCATAAAATCATTACTGGACTGGGTCACATCGACGTAAATCGGATCAAGCTGCTGGACCGTTGCCAGCGCCGCGGTTTGTCCGTTCGTCACGAGCGCGCCTTCCGTCACGCTGGATTTGCCGATGCGGCCATCGACGGGAGACGTCACTTTGGTATAGGCAAGATTGATGCGTGCACTTTCAACGCCCGCTTTGGCGGCGACGACGCTGGCATCTGCCTGCTGGGCCGTGGCGACGGCCTGGTCATACTCTTGCTTGCTAACATACTGTGTGCCGACCAGCGGGAGATAACGTTTCACCGTCAGGTGCGCAATATTGGCCGCCGCCTGGGCCTTCGCAAGCTCGCCTTTCGCGTTATCGTAAGCCGCCTGATAGGTTGCAGGATCAATCTGATAAAGCGAATCCCCGGCTTTTACATCGCTGCCTTCCGTGAAGTTGCGGCGCAGGATGATACCGCTAACCTGCGGACGAACCTCTGCCACGCGGAACGCATCAGTTCTGCCCGGGAGTTCAGTGGTGACAGCCAGCGGTGCGCTTTTCACAATATGCACGCTGACCTGGGGGGCCTGCGGATGTTGCGGTTGGTTTTCCTGGCCATCGCATCCTGAGAGCAGTACAGCGCAGACAATGAAACCGGCTAAAGGTAAGCGTCTGAAATGATTCGTCATTACTGGTCCTTTAAATACCCGGAAACCGATATTTGGCGTGAATCGGTAGCAGGGGCAGCGGGATAAAAAATAAAATGTAGCTGCGTATAATAATGAGGGTATTTAATGTTTTTTAATTTATAAGTGCGAATGACAAGGTCTGAGCGGAAAAATCAGAATCAGGCTCGGTTTATTTCTCCGTCATCTTCCGGCAAGCTAATCAGTTAAATAGCGCTTAACATGATTTAATTATTCATGTTGTGAATTTAAACTTAAATATGTATTTAGCTAAGCTATAAATTAAGAAGATTGACTTTTTTTGTGCAAAATTAAAACGGAATTTGGTGAATACTTTCTTTCTCCTGACCCCTGTGTTACGTATAAATCTTGTGAGTAGCGAGTAGTTGTCTATGGCGCGTAAAAAGAAAGAAGAAGCTCAACAAACCCGGCAGCAGCTGATTGAGGCGGCTATCGGGCAGTTTGCGACGCGTGGCGTAGCCAACACGACGCTGACGGACATCGCGGATGCCGCAAAGGTTACACGCGGTGCCATTTACTGGCACTTCACCAGTAAAGCCGAAATATTTAATGCCATCTGGGAGCAGCAATTACCGCTTCGCGACATTATTCGCGACCGGCTTTCCCTTTCCGAAGGTGATGATCCATTGTTAATACTTCGTGAGCAATTTATTACTGCGCTGCAGTATATTGCGCGTGAGCCCCGACAATGTGCCCTTTTACAAATTCTGTATCACAAATGTGAATTTAGCAGCGATATGATTTCTGAAAGTGAGATCAGAAAACGGATTGGGTTCAATTATGACACGCTGCGTGCCACGCTGGAGGCCTGTATTTCACGTAACATCATTTCGCCAAAGGTAAATGTTGATCTGACCCTGATCATATTCCACGGTTTTTTTAGCGGAATCATTAAAAACTGGTTAATGAATAACGACAGTTTCAATCTTTTTCAGCAGGCTCCCGCCCTGGTCGATAGCATTCTGGCGACACTGCCTGTCATTCGCGTATCGCCTCATGATGATGCTTACAGCTCAGCGCCCGGTAACATTTCCCCTCGCGCGCAAAGTGCCTCAATGGTTTGCGCGCTGACGGGTTTACCTAACAGATAACCCTGAAGGGTGTTGCAACCCAGCTCGGTTAAAAAGGCTTGCTGTGCTTCGGTTTCTACACCTTCAGCCACGACTTTCAGGTTGAGTGTTTTGGCGAGGGCCACAATCGCTGAGACAATGGTGGCATCCTCGCTTTCCCCGCTTAGCTCTTTCACGAACGCCCTGTCGATTTTCAATTCACAGGCCGGTAAGCGCTTGAGGTACAGCAGGCTCGAATATCCGGTACCAAAATCATCAATGGAGGCCTTTACGCCCGCTTCTGTCAGCTCTGTCAGCACCCGTACACTTTCATCCGGGTTGCTCATTGCCGTGGTTTCCGTCACTTCCAGGATCAACATTTCTGGTGGCACATGATGAAGTGCCAGGCAGTTGAGAACCGTGTTGACCAGCGAAGGCTGTTCAAACTGCAGCGTCGACAGGTTTACCGCCATTGACCAGCTTTGATGTCCCTGAAGATGCCATTCACGCAGCTGGCGACAGGCTTCATTAATTACCCAGTTGCCGATAGGGATAATCAGCCCCGTTTTCTCCGCCAGCGGCAGGAAAAGGTCCGGGGTCAGTAATCCCTGCTTAGGATGCTGCCAGCGCAATAACGCCTCAAATCCAAGGATTGGACCGGCGGGAGCGTGAAATTTTGGCTGGTACAGCAGGCGTAGCTCATTGCGATCGATCGCCATCCACAGATCGTTCATCAACTGAAGATGGGTCTGCGCCAGTGTATTCATCGAGGGCTGGAAAAAGTGGTAACCGTTCCGGCCCATGTGCTTGGTATGGTACATCGCCGCGTCGGCGTTAAACATGAGCTCACGTTCGGTTTTGCCGTCGTGAGGATACAGCGCGATCCCGATGCTGAGGGTCACCACCAGTTCATAGTGGTCGAAGTTGAACGGGCTATCGATCGCGCGCACCAGCGAATTCGCCAGCGATGCCGCATCGTCCGGGCCTTCTCCCTCGGCCAGCAGAACAAACTCATCACCGCCGATACGTGCCAGGGTGAACTGGCCCTTCAGGAGATGCAGCAGACGCTCTGTAACGGCAATCAGCAGCTTGTCACCGACATCATGGCCGTAAGCGTCATTGATGGCTTTAAAACCGTCGAGATCCATGAACATCAGGGCGAAATGGGTCCCTTCACGATCGGCTTTGCTGATGGCCTGATCGAGTCGATCTTCCAGCAGGATACGGTTGGGCAGACGCGTCAGGGTATCGTGCAGGGCCAGTTGTGCGAGTTCCCGGTTAGCTTCTGCAAGCGACGAGGCCAGAAGGGCGGTACGTGCCTGAAGGCGGGCATCCAGCATCGATACCAGCAGGGTAATCCCAAGAATAGAGAGCGCGACGACGCTAACCAGCACCGCCAGCCAGCTCCCGTTGATACCCTCATGGTGAACCATTGTGGACATCGGAAACTGTGCGGCTTTCATCCCGGCGTAGTGCATCCCGGCAATGGCAATGCCCATGGTGATGGCGGCCCCCGTGCGCATCAGCACGACCTGAGCGGCATCGTGACGCAGGCGGAAGGTCAGCCATAATGCAGCGAGTGAAGCGGCAAGCGCAATGGCAACCGAAATGGCCACCCAGACCTTGTCCCAGATAATCCCGGGCATCACCTCCAGCGCAGCCATGCCGGTGTAATGCATGGCAACAATACCGCTTCCCATCACCAGCGCACCGGGCAGCAGACGGCGCAAGCGTAACCGATCGCAGCTAACGAGCCAGAGCGCAAACAGTGACGACCCCACGGCGATGACCATGGATAACACCGTCAGGGTGGCGTTGTAGCTCATGCTCATGGAGAGGTCCATCGCCAGCATGCCGATAAAATGCATGGCCCACACGCCTATGCCCATTGCAATACCGCCGCCAGCCAGCCAGACGCGGGCAGCGACGCCCTGACTCCCGGCGACACGTGCCGCCATATTCAGTGCGGTATATGCGGCAAGAATGGCAACAACAAAGGAGAGGACAACAAGGATATGGTTGTATTGGCTGACCAGCATGGACGGTTCTACTCGAGTGTGAGGTTACGCTAGAGCGGTTGAGAAGGGCGAGACATTATCACCGTCGGGTAATGGCTCAAAGGGATTTAAATCCCCGTTTTTAGTGGGTAATAACGGGGAGATTTGCGCAATCAGGCGATTAGTCGAGCTCTGAGCAGTTCACGAGTTTCAGGGGATTCACGGAGTTCATATTGCGACACTTATCGGTTTCGGTGCTAATCAGTTCAATCCACTGCATCAGGAGTGCATCGAAAATCAGAACGGAGATTGCAAAGACAACCAGCCACCAGTATTTACGAATCATTGTGTCATTCCGCGAGAAGAGCGCCAGTAGAGTGGGGGAAATATACACCAAAAGCGGCGGTTTTAAAGCGGGATAAGCGAAGGTTTACAAAGCGTTGACGGACTGAAGCAGGAAATAAAAAAGGCGCTTCCCCATGCCGAAGAGCGCCTTTTTAAACAAGCATTTAACTGATTAGTATCAGTTCATGCCGTATTTTTTCAGTTTCTTACGCAGAGTACCACGGTTGATACCCATCATCAGCGCAGCGCGGGTTTGGTTACCGCGGGTGTATTGCATCACCATGTCCAACAGTGGCTGTTCAACTTCAGCCAGTACCAGCTCATACAGGTCATTAACATCCTGACCGTTCAGTTGAGCAAAATAGTTCTTCAGTGCCTGTTTAACCGAGTCACGCAGGGGCTTTTGAGTTACCTGGTCCTGAGAGTTAACGGTAGAAACGGTCAGTACGTCAGAATTTACGCGTTGTTCGAACATAGTTCTGTCAGCTCTTTATTTCATTACGCAAGATTTTCGAAGTATGCCTCCAACGCCTCCAGCTGTTCGCTGGCATCCTCTATGGCGTTGAATGTGCGCCGAAACTGGTCATCTGGAGCGTGCTCCTGGAGATACCAGGAAACGTGTTTACGCGCAATTCGGTACCCTTTCGCCTGACCGTAGTGGTCATGCAGTTCCCGAACATGCGAACAAAGCAAGCGCTTAACCTCTGCCAGAGGCAGTGGAGCAAGCAGCTCTCCAGTGTCCAGATAATGCTGGATTTCCCGAAAGATCCAGGGTCTTCCCTGAGCGGCACGTCCTATCATCAGAGCATCAGCTCCCGTATAGTCGAGCACAGCTCTGGCTTTAAGCGGGTCAGTTATGTCGCCATTCGCGATAATCGGAATGGAAACTTTCTGCTTAACTGCCCGAATGCTGTCGTATTCAGCTTCACCGTTGAACAAACAGGCGCGCGTGCGTCCATGAATGGTCAGGGCCTGAATGCCACAGTCTTCGGCCAGTTGGGCAATCTCTACACAGTTACGGTGTTCCGGCGACCAACCCGTGCGAATCTTTAACGTAACAGGAACGTCCACTGCGCTGACAACCGCCGTCAGGATAGCTTTCACCTGGTCGGGGTATTGCAGAAGGGCTGAACCTGCAAGCTTGCGATTCACTTTTTTGGCCGGGCACCCCATATTGATATCAATAATCTGGGCACCACTTTCCACGTTGATACGCGCGGCATCTGCCATCTCTTCAGGCACGCTTCCGGCAATTTGCACGGTGCGAATACCCGGTTCATCAATGTGCACCATCCGAAGGCGGGATTTATCGCTTTCCCAAACCTGCGGGTTAGACGACATCATCTCGGATACGGTTAAACCGGCTCCCATCTCATAGCACAGCGTCCTGAACGGCCGGTCGGTAATACCTGCCATAGGGGCTGCGATCAGGCGATTTCTAAGCTGGTGGTGTCCGATGCGCATGAGTTAAGAAATGACCATACTGTGACTGCAAGGCGGCGTATATTACGCATTTTTTGCACGAGATGAAAGGCCAAACTTTGAACAATCCACTGTTGTAGATCAAGGAATCGCCGCTCAATCTTTCCGTTAAGAATTATTCACTATTTAAATCATTATGTTATGTGGGAATGGCTATTTTATGGGCGCTTACAATTTCCCGTAACTTCTCATCATTTCTGAATAAACGGCTTACCTCAGCGGGATAATCTGCTGTTTTTAGCAGCAGATTTTCCCTCTTCTTTGCGATCTGCGTCGCATTTTAGAACATGATCTTAAGGCTCAGGATGGGCGTTATTCGACCACAACACGCCCATGCAGAGACTGTACCGGACGGTTATTATCGTGATGCATGGTATGAGTAAATTTCTCAAGCTGTTCTGCTGAGACGGTTAACGGCTGTTTGAGCACGATCCAGGTGACCCCTTCAGAACACGGTGGCGTGGTCAACGAGCCACTAAAACGCCAGTAGGTTTTCACCTTTGGCAGCAGTTTGTTCAGGTTGAGATCCTTCTCAAGGGTTACGTTCTGTTCAGCCTGCTGCGGCATCACGCTCCACAGCTTATCCAGCTCCGGACTCGCAGCACCTTTATCAAACATGACGGCCACCACGGCCAGCTCACCCGCGCTGTTTTTATGAACCAGATGCATCTCCATCGCGTACTTTTTGCCATGCACTGCGTTTTCGCTCGGCGCATGGAAGTGGAACTGCTGTAGCGTCCAGGTTTGCTTGTCCAGGGTGATCGTGTTGCGGGTATCTGCCTTTTCGCTGGCCTGGATGGTATGGCCATTGTTTGTCAGCCCCACTGGGCCATCAATGTAGTGCGTTTTAAGCGGGGAGAGATGGGCGTTAGCGGTTGAATCAATATTAATTGGAGACTGGTTCATTCCGCTTTGACAGGTCTTGTAAGCTTCGTCCAGTTCGCCCCAGTGTTCCGGTGAACCTTCCCCTTCGTAGCTCCAGTGTGACGCAAATGCTGAAGTCGAAACCATGCTCAGCGCCAGCAGCGCTGCCTTGCCTGTAATGTGTTTCATCATATTCTTCCGGTGAATTTTTATAATACAAATCAACATGATTTGTGTGGTTATTTTACCGAAGAATGGCAGAGGGAGAGAGGATTATCAGTGGGAGAAAGGCGTGGTCAGATGACCACGCCAAATGCTTATTTTTTACGACCGGTAATACGACACCACTCTTCTTTCTCCACCACCGGGTCGAGAGTGAAAAGATCGGCGTAGGCGTCGCACACGCTGTCCGCCTGGCTTGCCAGGATACCCGAAAGCCCCAGCAGACCGCCCTCAACGGGCAGCACGCTGATTAACGGGGCCAGCTCACGCAGTGGGCCTGCCAGAATGTTTGCGACCACCACGTCGGCTTTCATGGCTTCTGGCTGCGCATCCGGCAGATACAGCTCCAGACGATCGGAAACGCCGTTACGCTCGGCGTTGTCGCGGCTGGCCTGAATGGCCTGCGGATCGATATCGATCCCGATGGCTTTAGCCGCGCCCAGTTTCAGTGAGGCAATCGCGAGGATCCCGGATCCACAGCCGAAGTCGATCACCGTCTTACCGTCCAGATCGAGACCATCCAGCCACTGCAGGCACAGGGACGTCGTGGGATGGGTGCCGGTACCAAACGCCAGACCCGGATCGAGCATGACGTTAACCGCGTTTTCATCAGGAACCTCACGCCAGCTCGGGCAGATCCACAGACGCTTGCCGAACTGCATCGGGTGGAAGTTATCCATCCACTCGCGTTCCCAGTCTTTGTCTTCCAGCTGTTCGATTTTGTGCGCAAACCCAGCGCCCAGCAGAGGGTGGTTTTCCAGAATCGCGACGACCTCTTTCATGTCGGTTTCAGCATCAAACAGGCCGATAACGTCGGTATCACCCCACAGGCGGGTTTCGCCCGGCAGAGGTTCAAAGACCGGCGTGTCATGCGTGTCCTGGAAGGTGATAGAGACCGAGCCGGCCTCCATCAGCGCATCGCTCAGTTCCTCGGCGTTAGCGCCGGTTGTGTTCAGTTTTAGTTGGATCCACGGCATGGGAAAACTCTTTATTTATCAGTAGAAATCATAGCGGGCTGTGGGACGGGCTGACCAAAACGGTTCCCCACCACAAACGCCAGTAAACTTAGCAGTAACGAAGGCACAATCGGATGGAAGCCCAGGTACTGAATCTTAAACGTTGCGAGGACGGCGTACAGCACACCGCCGACAATCATGCCGCTCAGCGCGCCCGCCGCGTTTGCACGCTCCCAGTAGAGCCCTAACACCAGCGGCCACAGGAATACCGCTTCAAGCCCACCAAACGCCAGCAGGTTCAGCCAGATGATCATCTCCGGCGGGCGCCATGCGGCTAACATCATCAGAATGCCGAGCACCAGCGTGGTCCAGGTCGAGATGCGTTTCAGCTTTTGCTCATTATGCATTTTAGCCGGACGCGCGCTTAGCCACAGATCTTTGATGATAGTGGCGGAAGCCTGAAGCAGGTGCGCGTTAACGTTAGACATGATGGCCGCCATCGGTGCAGCAAGGAACAAACCTGCGGCCCACGGGGGAAGAACCTGCACCATCAGCGTAGGGATCACCTGATCCGGCACGGTCAGGTGAGGTAATACGGCCCGCCCCAGCGCGCCCGCCAGATGCATACCCAGCATCAGCAGCGCGACAACGACGGTACCAATCACAATTCCCCGATGAACGGCTTTGCTGTCTTTATAGGAGATACAGCGCACGGCGGTGTGCGGCAGACCGATAACCCCGAAGCAGACCAGCACCCAGAAGGAGGTCATAAACGCGGGCGTCAGGATATCATCAGCACCATGAGGGCTGACCAGTTTAGGATCGATCTGCTCCAGCGTTTGCACCGCATTGTGTAATCCACCGGCCGCGTAGATGACGCCGACCAGCAGCACAAGGGTGCCTATCAGCATCACCATGCCCTGCATGGTATCGTTCAGCACGCTGGCGCGGAAGCCGCCAAACGCGGTGTACAGCGCAATCGTGATCCCGAAGATGAGCAGCCCGGTCTCGTACTTAATACCCGCTGCCGTTTCCAGCAGGCGCGCGCCGCCAATAAACTGAACGGCAATGGCGCCGACGAAGGCGACAATCAGGCTGATACTGGCAATCCAGACCACCGCGCGGCTCTGATAACGCGCCTGCAGCATATCGTTTAGCGTAATGGCGTTATAGCGGCGAGCGAGTATGGCAAATTTTTTGCCCAGAATACCCAGTGACAGCCAGATCGTGGGCACCTGGATCATGGCCAGCAGTACCCAGCCCAGCCCGTATTTATACGCCGCGCCCGGCCCGCCAATGAACGAACTGGCGCTCACGTACGTGGCGGTCAACGTCATCGCCAGCACAAACCCGCCCATCGAACGGCTGCCGAGGAAATATTCGCTCAGGAACGATCCGGTACTGCGTTTGCGCATGGCATAGAAAGAGAGGCCAAATACCACGATCAAATAGACAACAAGTACGGTGATGATTTCAGTTTGCATCACGATCCTCCAGCGGGAAATCGCGGAAGATAAAGCGCACCATCAGCCAACTGAGCAAAATGAAAATCAACGGTACCAGCAGACACGCCATTTCAAACCAGTGCGGCAGGCCGGTGATACCGGAGGCTGAATTCGGTAAGTAAGCAGTTACTAACCATGCGGCGAGATAGAGAAGGGTCAGCCACAGCGCCCAGCGCGCTTCTTTATGGGCCTGAACAAAACGTTTGTCCATTTTTTGTCCCTTGTGGATGAAGAAAGCGGGGATTGTACATGATGAGGCTTTCCAGGCCCCAGAAATAAAAAAGGCCGGATAATCCGGCCTTTTCGTGCGCGCGCAGTCTTACTTCTCGTTAAGACCGAGTTTCTTCTCGAGATAGTGGATGTTGGTTCCACCATTCTGGAAGTGCTCGTCGCTCATGATACGCATCTGCAGATCAACGTTGGTTTTGATACCGTCGATGATCAGCTCCTGCAGGGCGTTCTTCATGCGGGCAATTGCCACGTCACGGTTTTCGCCGTAGCAGATGAGCTTGCCGATCATTGAGTCATAGTACGGCGGTACGGTGTAACCGGCGTAGATATGAGACTCCCAACGCACACCAAAACCACCCGGCGCGTGGAAACGCGTGATTTTACCCGGGCTTGGCAGGAAGGTGTTCGGGTCTTCGGCGTTGATACGACACTCGATCGCATGGCCTTTCACCACAACTTCTTCCTGCTTGATGGAGAGCGGCTGGCCTGCAGCGATACGCAGCTGTTCTTTGATCAGGTCAACGCCGGTGATCATTTCGGTAACCGGGTGTTCAACCTGAATACGGGTGTTCATTTCGATGAAATAGAACTCGCCGTTTTCGAACAGGAACTCAAAGGTACCCGCCCCGCGATAGCCGATATCGACACACGCTTTGGCGCAACGCTCGCCGATGTAGCGACGCAGTTCCGGGGTAATACCCGGTGCTGGCGCTTCTTCGACCACTTTCTGGTGACGACGCTGCATGGAGCAGTCACGTTCTGCCAGATAGATCGCGTTACCCTGACCGTCAGCCAGCACCTGAATTTCGATGTGGCGTGGGTTTTCCAGGTATTTTTCCATGTATACCATGTCATTGCTGAAAGCGGCTTTCGCTTCAGCTTTGGTCATGGAGATGGACTGCGCCAGGTCGGCATCGCTACGCACAACGCGCATACCGCGACCGCCGCCGCCGCCAGACGCCTTGATGATAACCGGGTAGCCAATGCGTTTAGCATGAGCACGGTTAGCATCCATGTCGTCGGTCAGAGGGCCGTCAGAGCCTGGTACGGTTGGTACACCGGCTTTTTTCATCGCGGTGATTGCAGACACTTTGTCGCCCATCAGGCGGATGGTGTCGGCTTTCGGACCGATGAAGATGAAGCCAGAGCGTTCAACCTGCTCAGCAAAGTTGGCGTTCTCAGAGAGGAAGCCGTAACCCGGATGAATTGCCACCGCGCCGGTGATTTCAGCGGCGCTGATGATAGCCGGGATGTTCAGATAGCTTTTTACGGACGGAGCCGGGCCAATACAGACCGTCTCATCCGCCAGCAATACGTGTTTTAAATCGCGATCCGCGCTTGAGTGCACCGCGACGGTCTTGATGCCCAGTTCTTTACAGGCACGAAGAATACGCAGAGCAATCTCGCCGCGGTTGGCGATAACAATTTTATCCAGCATGTTCGCCTCGTTACTCGATGACGACCAGCGGCTCGTCAAATTCAACCGGCTGACCACTTTCGACCAGAATCGCTTTCACAGTACCTGATTTGTCTGCTTCGATCTGGTTCATCATTTTCATCGCTTCAACGATGCACAGGGTATCGCCTACGTTGACTTTCTGACCCACTTCGATGAACGCCTTCGCGTCCGGGCTCGGGGTGCGGTAGAAAGTACCAACCATTGGGGAACGTACGATGTGACCACTGATTTCTGCTGCAGCGGCAGGTGCGGCTTCAGTTGCTGCTGGCGCAACGGCTGCGGAGAGCGCAGGCTGCTGCACTGGCGCAGCATAAGCCTGCTGCATTACCGGGAAGCTAGCGGCTGGGGCTGCACGGCTGATGCGTACAGACTCTTCGCCTTCAGAAATTTCCAGTTCGGAGATGCCTGATTCTTCAACCAGCTCGATCAGTTTTTTAATCTTACGAATATCCATGAGTGGGTTCCGTACTCTTGTTTAGTGTGATTGTGACAAGCGTTTTACCGCTGTCTGTAAAGCGTATGAATAGCCGTCTGCGCCCAGTCCACAGATAACGCCAGCAGCGATATCTGACAGATACGAATGGTGGCGGAACGGCTCTCGGGCGTGCACGTTACTCAGGTGGATCTCGATAAACGGGATACTCACCGCGAGCAGTGCGTCGCGGATAGCAACACTGGTGTGCGTAAACGCGGCCGGATTGATCAGGATATAGTCCACATTGTCTTTAGCCTGATGAATACGGTCGATGATTGCGTACTCCGCATTCGACTGAAAATGATCCAAATCCACATTCAGTGACGCTGCTTCCGTTCCCAGACGGTTAACAATTTCACTCAATGTCAGCGTGCCGTACTTCTCTGGCTCACGGGTTCCGAGCATGTTCAGGTTCGGTCCGTTCAAAACTAAGATATGGAACTTATCAGTCATTATGCCGCTATCTCCTGCGATTTTCGGGTAAAAAACAAAATATACCTTCGAAACGCAAATGTCACCTTTTCAGAGGCTTAAAACCGCTGTCAGGCGAACCAAGGTCGCACATTATAACGATTTCGTAGCATTTAGCAGCTAAATACTGGTCTTATCAGGGAAGATTATCAACCGCTATCCGAAAAAGATTTGCGGTTGACGGGGAATATGCGGGAAAACGCACAGTTTCGCGCACTATCGCAACCACTGGCGGAACTTCTTGTAACGCCATGCTAAAAGCGCCACGGCGGCCAGTGCGTACAGGACCGGCTGCGGGGAGAGGATCTTCACCGACCACAGGTAATGAATGGGAGCGAGGATCGCGACAAGATAGACGAAGTTGTGCAGCAGCTGCCAGCGCCTGCCCAGTTTTCGCTGTGCATATTGCGTGGAGGTCAGCGCTAACGCCAGTAAAATCACCCAGCTCACAATACCCAGCGTCAGATAAGGGCGTGTCACCAGTTCGCGGCCAAGCAGTGCCAGATTGTTAATTCCCAGCTCCAGCAGGGCATAGCTGGTGAGATGCAGCGTCGCCCAGGCAAAACACCATAGCCCTAACAGCCGACGGGTGCGTATCAACAGTGGCTGTTTAGCGTAGCGCGCCAGCGGCGAGACGAGCAAGGTGGCCAGCAAAAATTTCAGAGCCATCCGACCGGTAAAATGCTGGATATCCTTGGCCGGGTCGGCGCTAAAGAGCCCCTGGCTGGCGGCCCAGAACAGCCATATAAAAGGAAGCAGCCCGGCCAGATGCAGAAGCACTTTCAGCCAGGTAATCTGTTTTGCCGTTAAACGCACTCAGAAGTTCTCCCGTAAATTGAGGCCACGGTACAGCGAGGCCACTTCATCCGCATAACCGTTAAACAGCAGCGTGGGCTGACGCTTCACGTCCAGCGCACCGCCGGAACCGATAAACCGCTCGGTCGCCTGCGACCAGCGCGGGTGATCCACATGCGGGTTCACGTTGGCGAAGAAACCGTATTCGTCCGGGGCCGCCAGATTCCAGGTGGTAGGCGGGCGCTCGCGGGTGAGCTTAATGCTGACGATGGACTTAATTCCTTTGAAACCGTATTTCCACGGTACGGTTAAACGAATGGGGGCACCGTTCTGCGGCGGAAGCGCCTTGCCGTACACGCCGACGGTCAGCAGGGTAAGCGGGTGCATCGCCTCATCGAGGCGTAACCCTTCCACATACGGATACTCAAGCCCGCCGCCAATAAACCGGTCTTTTTGTCCAGGCATCTCGTCCGGCGCATAGCGCGTCTGGAAGGCGACATATTTTGCGTTGCTGGTGGGCTCAACCATCGCCAGTAATTTATGCAGCGGGAAGCCAATCCAGGGCACCACCATCGACCAGGCTTCCACACAGCGCATACGGTAGATACGCTCTTCGAGCGGGAAACGGGTGGTCAGATCGTGATGATCCAGCGTCAGAGGTTTCGCCACTTCGCCCTCAATCTTCAGCGTCCACGGATCGGTTTTGAGGCTACCGGCGTTGGCGGCAGGATCGGCCTTGTCGAGACCAAATTCGTAGAAGTTGTTGTAGCCGGTGACTTTATCTTCTGGCGTAAGCGCGAGTTTGTTCTGCCATTGGGCGGGTTTCGTAAAGGTGAGCGGGGCGCCGGAAGGGGCCTTCGGCCGATCGTTGCCTTTAAACCAGTCGAGCAGGTCGGCGTGTGCTGCCGGCGAGAGCGAGAGCGCGGTGGCGCTGATGCCAAGCATTTTCAGGATCTGGCGGCGCTGTAACATAAAGACAGACTCAGACGTTACGTCGGCTTCCGTCAGTTTTCGGTTTTTCATGGCATCCTCCGTCATGCGTTTTCCTAAGCATGACGGAGGAGAGGGATTCGCGCGAATATGTCACGAAAATTTGAAGATTAGGCGATTTTCACCAGCGCGCGACCGTGGAACTGGTTGTCCATGATCTTACTGGCATAGTCCGGTGCCTGGCTGAGCGTAATCTCCGTGGCGCTCCGGGTGTAGAAGGATTCCGGCAGGTCGCGTACCAGACGTTCCCATGCCTGCGTACGGCGAGCCGCTGGGGTCATCACGGAATCCACACCCTGCAGGCGGACGTTACGCAAAATAAATGGCATCACGGTGGTGGGCAGGGCAAATCCGCCCGCCAGTCCGCAGGCAGCCACGCAGCCGCCGTAGTTCATCTGCGCCAGGACTTTTGCCAGCACCTTATCACCGACGGTATCTACCGCGCCTGCCCAGACCTGTTTTTCCAGCGGACGGGTTTCAGCGAATTCGTCACGGCTGAGAATGCGGTTTGCACCGAGCTGGCGCAGGTAATCGTGGGTGCTTTCACGACCGGAAACCGCCGCGACCTGATAGCCCAGTTTGTGCAGTAACGTCACTGCCGTGCTCCCCACGCCCCCGCTGGCACCGGTGACGACAATTTCGCCCGATTCAGGGCGGATACCCGCCTCTTCCAGCGCCATTACGCACAGCATCGCGGTAAAGCCTGCCGTGCCGACGATCATCGCTTTGCGGCCATCCATGCCTTTCGGCATCGGCACCAGCCAGTCGCCCTTCACGCGCGCCTGCGTGGCCAGCCCGCCCCAGTGATTTTCACCTACGCCCCAGCCGGTGAGCAGCACCTGCTGGCCCGGGTGGAAGCGCGGATCCTCGCTGGTATGAACCCGGCCCGCGAAATCAATACCTGGCACCATAGGGAAATTTCGGATGATTTTACCCTTACCGGTAATCGCCAGCGCATCTTTATAATTTAAACTAGACCAGTCGATGTCGACGGTTACTTCGCCTTCCGGCAGGCGACTCTCTTCTACCGCCTGCACTGAGGCAAGCGTTTTGCCGTCCTGCTGTTCTAAGATCAAAGCCTGCATACGGGGTCCTCTCGACTCATATGATTGGAAAATAATTTCTGAAGACTATACTCGCTCAGGGAAACGCAGTGCCGATTTAACGCAATAAATTGCCAGATACACCCGATTTGGTAGTATGCCGCATTCGAAATGCAAGTTAGCGCTTACTCGCTACCCCATCAACCCACGGAGTAATCTCAAGGATGCGATTAACGACGAAATTCTCAGCTTTTATCACTTTGCTGACGGGGCTTACCATTTTTGTCACCCTTCTGGGCTGCTCTCTGAGCTTTTACAACGCCATTCAGGACAAACTGGTCAACCGGGTGCAGTCCGTCGCGTCGGTGATTGATACGCGTCTGCTGACGACGCCGCTACCGGCGCTCACCCGTGAGCTCGATGAGTTGATGGTACCTGTTGATATTGTTCAAATCGACATTCAGCAGGGAAAGCATCGTGTGTTAAGCCATGAACGGCCGGGAGGTTATCGGCCTGCGGGCGTGGTGAGCCAGTACCGGGAAGTGACGGTGCATTCCCTGAAAAATCCGGGGATGACCATCCACATGGTCTACCTCGATCCGATGGCCAGCTATTTCCGTTCCATGATGACCACCGCGCCGCTCACCGTGGCGGTGGCGTTTATCGTCCTGCTGATCTTTCTCGCGGTCCGCTGGCTGCGCCGCCAGCTCTCCGGACAGGAGCTGCTGGAGATGCGCTCCGTGCGGATCCTTAACGGTGAGCGCGGCCCGCAGGTGCGTGGTTCCGTCCACGAATGGCCGTCACGCGCCAGCAGCGCGCTGGATACGCTGCTCTCGGAAATCCAGTTTGCCAGCGACCAGCGCAGCCGTATGGATTCGCTGATCCGCTCCTATGCCGCCCAGGATAATAAAACTGGCCTGAACAACCGCCTCTTCTTTGATAATCAACTCGCCACGCTGCTCGACGATTCGGAAAAAGTGGGGACGCACGGGGTGGTGATGATGATTCGCCTGCCTGACTTTGATCTCCTGCGCGATACCTGGGGACAGCGGGCCGCGGAAGAAAATCTCTTTACGCTGATCAACCTGCTCTCCACCTTTATTATGCGCTACCCGGGTGCGCTGCTGGCCCGCTATCACCGCAGCGACTTTGCCGTGTTGCTGCCGCACCGAACGCTGAAAGAGTCAGAAAGCATCGCCAGCCAGTTGCTGAAGGCGGTGGATGCGCTGCCGCAGAGCAAAATGCTCGACAGGGACGATATGGTCCACATGGGGATCTGCGCCTGGCGTGGCGGGCAATCGACAGAACAGGTGATGGAACATGCGGAAGCGGCCACCCGCAACGCCGTGTTGCAGGGCGCGAACGGATGGGCGGTGTATGATGACTCCCTGCCGGAAAAAGGGCGCGGTAACGTGCGCTGGCGAACGCTGATTGAGCAAATGCTGAGCCGCGGCGGACCGCGTATTTATCAAAAACCCGCGGTCATGAAAAACGGCAACGTTCACCACCGTGAACTGATGTGCCGTATTTTTGACGGTACGGAAGAGGTTATCTCGGCGGAATATCTGCCAATGGTCCTGCAATTTGGTCTGTCCGAAGAGTATGACCGCCAGCAAATTACCCGGTTAATTCCGTTTTTATCTTTCTGGCCGGAAGAGAGCCTGGCGCTGCAGGTCACCGTGGAGTCGTTAATACGCCCACGTTTTCAGCGCTGGCTACGTGATACATTAATGCAATGCGAAAAATCGCAACGCAAACACATTATTTTTGAACTTGCTGAGGCCGATGTAGGTCAACACATCAGCCGGTTACGTCCGGTGGTACGTTTGATCAATGCGCTCGGTGCGCGTGTCGCGGTGACGCAGGCAGGTTTAACGCTGGTCAGTACCGACTGGATTAAGGCGCTGGATGTGGAGTTATTAAAGCTACATCCAGGGCTGGTAAGGAATATTGAGAAGCGTACGGAAAACCAGCTGCTGGTACAGAGTCTGGTAGAAGCATGCAAGGGAACGCGAACACAAGTATTTGCTACGGGCGTGCGCTCCAGAGGGGAATGGCAGATGTTAACAGAGCGCGGTGTCATGGGTGGTCAGGGGGATTTTTTTGCTGCCTCTCAACCGCTTGACACCAACGTGAAAAAATATTTGCAAAGATACTCTGTTTGACCTGCCGTTTACGCTGTTTTCACGTAGAATATCGCGCCTGTAGCTTTGAGTATGTCGAGCAAAAAGCCAGTGAACGACCTTAACGGGTTACAAACGTCAGTGGGGAACGCTACTGTTTACTCAGCCCTGAGGGAGTCAGGGGATGATTTTGTAACATCAGGAAACGTACTGCACAAATTTTCACCGTTGCAGATGATTTTTGCGCCTTGTCGCTGCTGCGTGTGGTTGGTAAAGTAAGCGGATTTTGTTTTCCGCCCCAGCTTTCAGGATTATCCCTTAGTATGTTGAAAAAATTTCGTGGCATGTTTTCCAATGACCTGTCCATTGACCTGGGTACTGCGAATACCCTTATTTATGTAAAAGGACAAGGCATCGTATTGAATGAGCCTTCCGTTGTGGCCATTCGTCAGGATCGTGCAGGCTCGCCGAAAAGCGTGGCCGCTGTGGGTCATGACGCGAAGCAGATGCTGGGTCGTACCCCTGGCAACATCGCCGCTATTCGCCCAATGAAAGACGGCGTTATCGCCGACTTCTTCGTGACTGAAAAAATGCTTCAGCACTTCATCAAGCAGGTTCACAGCAACAGCTTCATGCGTCCAAGCCCGCGTGTTCTGGTGTGTGTGCCGGTTGGCGCAACCCAGGTAGAGCGTCGCGCAATTCGTGAATCTGCCCAGGGTGCTGGTGCGCGTGAAGTGTTCCTGATTGAAGAGCCAATGGCGGCGGCAATCGGTGCAGGTCTGCCTGTGTCTGAAGCGACCGGTTCCATGGTGGTGGATATCGGTGGTGGTACCACTGAAGTGGCCGTTATCTCTCTGAATGGCGTGGTGTACTCCTCTTCCGTACGTATCGGTGGTGACCGCTTCGACGAAGCCATCATTAATTATGTACGCCGTAACTACGGCTCTCTGATCGGTGAAGCCACCGCAGAGCGTATCAAACACGAAATCGGCTCTGCGTATCCGGGCGATGAAGTGCGTGAGATCGAAGTACGTGGCCGTAACCTGGCTGAAGGTGTGCCACGCGGTTTCACCCTGAACTCCAACGAAATTCTGGAAGCACTGCAGGAACCACTGACGGGTATCGTGAGCGCGGTAATGGTCGCGCTGGAACAGTGCCCACCAGAGCTGGCGTCCGATATCTCCGAGCGCGGTATGGTTCTGACCGGTGGTGGTGCGCTGCTGCGTAACCTCGACCGCCTGTTAATGGAAGAGACAGGTATTCCTGTCGTAGTTGCAGAAGATCCACTGACTTGCGTCGCCCGTGGTGGTGGCAAGGCGCTGGAAATGATCGACATGCACGGCGGCGATTTGTTCAGCGAAGAGTAGTCGAGTTTGAGAGGGTAGCAATTTGCTACCCTTTCTCTCTGACGCGAGAATACGCATAGCCTATGAAGCCAATTTTTAGCCGTGGCCCATCGCTACAGTTTCGCCTCATTCTGGCGGTTCTGGTTGCGCTTGGGGTCATTATTGCCGATAGCCGCCTCGGTACGTTCAGCCAGATCCGAACGTACATGGATACCGCCGTCAGTCCTTTCTACTTTATATCCAATGGTCCCCGTGAACTGCTCGACTCTGTTTCTCAAACGCTGTCTTCACGTGACCAACTCGAACTCGAAAACCGGGCATTACGTCAGGAACTGTTGCTTAAAAACAGCGAACTGCTAATGCTGGGGCAATACAAGCAGGAAAATGCGCGTCTGCGTGAACTGCTCGGCTCGCCGCTGCGTCAGGATGAGCAGAAAATGGTCACTCAGGTGATCTCCACCGTGAACGACCCTTACAGCGATCAGGTTGTGATCGACAAAGGGAGCGTGAACGGGGTGTATGAAGGTCAGCCTGTTATCAGTGATAAAGGCGTCGTGGGCCAGGTGGTTGCCGTGGCCAAACTGACCAGCCGCGTGCTGCTGATTTGTGATGCCACGCATGCGCTGCCGATCCAGGTGCTGCGCAACGACATCCGCGTGATTGCGGCCGGGAACGGCTGTACGGATGACCTGCAGCTGGAACACCTGCCGGCCAATACGGATATCCGCGTGGGCGACGTGCTGGTGACCTCCGGTCTGGGTGGCCGCTTCCCTGAAGGTTATCCGGTTGCGGTGGTCTCTTCGGTGAAGCTGGATACGCAGCGAGCCTACACCGTGATTCAGGCGCGTCCAACCGCCGGTTTGCAGCGTCTGCGCTATCTGCTGCTGCTGTGGGGCGCCGATCGTAACGGGGCTAACCCGATGACGCCTGAAGAGGTGCATCGTGTGGCAAATGAACGTCTGATGCAGATGATGCCGCAGGTTCTCCCGCCTGCCGACTCCATGGGGCCGCCTGCGCCAGTCCCGGCGCCGGCAACCGGGTTAACGCAGCCGCTGCCGGATGCGCCACCACCGCCTAAACTCTCTTCGGGAGGGCAGTAGTGGCAAGCTATCGTAGCCAGGGACGCTGGGTCATCTGGCTCTCGTTTCTCATTGCACTGTTGCTGCAAGTGATGCCCTGGCCGGATGACATTCTCGTTTTCCGGCCAAACTGGGTATTGCTCATTTTGCTCTACTGGATCCTTGCCCTGCCGCATCGCGTAAATGTCGGCACAGGTTTTGTGATGGGTGCCATACTGGATCTCATTAGCGGCTCAACGCTTGGCGTACGCGCCTTGTCCATGAGCATTATTGCGTACCTCGTCGCACTCAAATTCCAGCTCTTCCGTAACCTTGCGCTCTGGCAACAGGCCCTGGTTGTGATGTTGTTGTCGCTCGCTGCGGATATCGTTGTTTTCTGGGCAGAGTTTTTAGTGATCAACGTCTCTTTCCGACCGGAAGTGTTCTGGAGTAGTGTAGTAAACGGTGTGCTCTGGCCATGGCTGTTCCTGCTGATGCGTAAGGTTCGCCAGCAGTTTGCTGTGCAATAAAAGGTTTCTATGACGTCTTTGTATCTCGCTTCCGGCTCCCCGCGCCGTCAGGAACTCCTGACGCAGCTAGGGGTCTCTTTTGAACGCATCGTGACCGGCATTGAAGAAAAACGTGCTGAGGGCGAAAGTGCTCAACAGTACGTGTCACGTCTGGCGCGTGAGAAAGCGCAGGCGGGCGTGGCCAGTGTGCCACGCGATCTCCCTGTGCTGGGGGCAGATACCATCGTTATCCTGAACGGTGAAGTGCTGGAGAAACCGCACGACGCCGATCATGCAGCGCGCATGCTGCGCAAGCTGTCCGGACAAACGCATCAGGTGATGACGGCCGTCGCGCTGGCCGATCGCCAGCACGTGCTGGACTGCCTGGTGGTGACGGAAGTGACCTTCAGAGTACTTACCGACGACGACATCGCCGCTTATATTGCCAGCGGTGAACCGATGGATAAAGCAGGTGCATACGGTATTCAGGGGCTGGGTGGCTGTTTTGTCAGGAAGATTCATGGCAGCTATCACGCCGTAGTCGGCTTACCGCTGGTGGAAACGTATGAGTTGCTGAGCAATTTTAACTCACTGCGTGAGGGAAGGGATAATTATGACGGCTGAATTGTTGGTAAACGTAACGCCATCGGAAACCCGTGTGGCCTATATTGATGGTGGCATTCTTCAGGAAATTCATATTGAGCGTGAAGCGCGGCGCGGAATAGTAGGCAATATCTACAAAGGTCGTGTCAGTCGTGTACTACCGGGTATGCAGGCGGCTTTTGTAGATATTGGACTCGATAAGGCGGCATTTTTACATGCCTCCGATATCATGCCGCACACCGAGTGCGTCGCGGGCGAAGAGCAAAAGCAGTTTGCCGTGCGCGACATTTCTGAGCTGGTGCGTCAGGGACAGGATCTGATGGTGCAGGTGGTGAAAGATCCCCTCGGCACCAAAGGCGCCCGTCTGACCACCGATATCACCTTACCTTCCCGCTATCTGGTCTTTATGCCCGGCGCGTCGCACGTGGGCGTCTCACAGCGTATTGAGAGCGAAAGCGAGCGCGAGCGTCTGAAAAAAGTGGTCAGCGCCTACTGCGATGAACAGGGCGGATTTATCATCCGTACCGCCGCGGAGGGGATCAGCGAGGAGGACCTGGCGTCGGATGCGGCTTACCTGAAGCGCGTCTGGACAAAAGTGATGGAGCGTAAAAAACGCAACCAGACCCGCTATCAGCTCTATGGTGAGCTGGCGCTGGCGCAGCGCGTTCTGCGTGACTTTGCCGACGCGCAGCTCGACCGCATCCGCGTGGACTCTCGCCTGACGTATGAAGCGTTGCTGGAGTTTACCGCCGAATATATCCCGGAGATGCCAGGCCTGCTGGAGCACTACACCGGGCGTCAGCCGATCTTCGATCTCTATGATGTCGAAAACGAGATCCAGCGTGCTCTGGAGCGTAAGGTTGAGCTGAAGTCCGGCGGTTATCTGATCATCGATCAGACCGAAGCGATGACCACCGTCGATATCAACACCGGTGCGTTCGTCGGCCATCGCAATCTCGATGACACCATCTTCAACACCAACATCGAAGCCACGCAGGCGATTGCGCGCCAGCTTCGTCTGCGCAATCTGGGCGGCATTATCATCATCGACTTCATCGATATGAGTAATGAAGACCATCGTCGCCGCGTGCTGCACTCGCTTGAGCAGGCCCTGAGTAAAGATCGTGTGAAAACCAGCATCAACGGCTTCTCACAGCTGGGGCTGGTGGAAATGACGCGTAAGCGTACCCGCGAGAGCGTGGAGCATGTGCTGTGTAATGAATGCCCAACCTGCCATGGACGCGGAACGGTAAAGACGGTTGAGACCGTCTGTTACGAGATCATGCGTGAAATTGTGCGTGTGCATCATGCCTACGACTCCGACCGTTTTCTGGTCTATGCTTCCCCTGCGGTGGCTGAAGCGCTGAAAGGCGAAGAGTCACACGCGCTGGCGGAAGTGGAAATCTTTGTCGGCAAACAGGTAAAAGTACAAATTGAACCGCTCTATAACCAGGAGCAGTTTGACGTCGTGATGATGTAAGCGCAGTACGCTGCGTGACGAATGCTGACAAGGAGAGATGCGTGAGGCGATTGCCGGGGATTTTATTGCTTACAGGGGCAACGCTGGTCGTGATTGTCGCGTTGCTCGTGAGCGGGCTACGCCTCGTTTTACCGCATCTGGATAGCTGGCGCCCGCAGCTGCTGGCGAAAATCGAATCCACTACCGGCGTGCCGGTGAACGTCAGCCAGGTCAGCGCTAACTGGCAGAATTTTGGCCCGACGCTCGATGTCCGGGATATCAACGCCAGCCTGAAAGATGGCGGCTACCTGAAAATCAAACGCGTGACCCTGGCGCTGGACGTCTGGCAAAGCCTGCTGCATCTGCGCTGGCAGTTTCGCGATCTCACCTTTTATCAGCTCCAGTTCCTGACCAATACGCCGCTGTCTGGCGGCGATAGCGGTCAGGGTCTTGAAGCCAACCGCTTCAGCGATCTTTTCCTCCGCCAGTTCGATCATTTCGATCTGCGCGACAGCGAAGTGAGCTTTATTACCCTTTCCGGCCAGCGCGCCGAGTTGGCAATCCCGCAACTGACCTGGCTCAACGGTAAGGATCGGCACCGCGCCGAGGGGCAGGTCAATCTCTCAAGCCTGAACGGCCAGCACGGCGTGATGCAGGTGCGCATGGATCTGCGCGACGATGACGGCCTGTTAAATAACGGCAAAGTCTGGCTGCAGGCCGACGATGTGGACGTCAAGCCGTGGCTGGGCGACTGGCTCCAGCAAAATATGCAGCTGGAAACGGCCCGCTTCAGTCTTGAAGGCTGGTTGACCCTGACGAAAGGCGAATTTGCCAGCGGCGATATCTGGCTCAAGCAGGGAGGCGCGAGCTGGAAAGGTGAAAACCAGCAGCATCAGCTTTCCGTCGATAACCTCACCGCGCACGTGACGCAGGAGAAAGAGGGCTGGCAGTTTGCCATTCCCGATACGCGCATCACGATGGACGGCAAGCCGTGGCCGCGCGGTGCGCTGACGCTGGCCTGGATGCCGGAGCAGGACGTTGGCGGCACGGCCAGTAAACGCAGCGACGAGCTGCGTATCCGTGCCAGTAACCTGGATTTGGCCGCTATTGAAGGGCTGCGCTCGATGGCGGCAAAGCTCTCTCCTGACCTGGGCGAGATCTGGCTGGCTACGCAGCCGAGCGGAAAGATTGATTCTCTGGCGCTGGATATCCCGCTTCAGGCGACGGAAAAAACCCGTTTCCAGGCGACATGGAAAGATCTTGCCTGGAAGCAGTGGAAGCTGTTGCCGGGTGCGGAGCACTTTAGCGGCAAGCTGGAAGGCAGCGTGGAGAACGGCAGGCTGACGGTTGATATGCACGACGCCAAAATGCCTTACGAGACGGTCTTCCGCGCGCCGCTGGAAATCGAACAGGGCAATGCAGTGCTTAACTGGCTCCGTAACGACAAGGGTTTCCAGCTCGATGGCCGGCATATCGACGTCAAAGCGAAAGCGGTGCATGCGCGCGGCGATTTCCGCTATTTGCAGCCTGAAGGGGATGAGCCGTGGCTGGGGATTCTGGCCGGGATCAGTACCGATGACGGCTCACAGGCCTGGCGCTATTTCCCGGAAAACCTGATGGGGAAAGCGCTGGTAGACTATCTGAGCGGTGCGATTCAGGGCGGTCAGGCGGATAATGCCACGCTGGTTTACGGCGGTAATCCCCATCTGTTCCCGTACAAACATAATGAAGGTCAGTTCCAGGTTCTGGTGCCGCTGCATGACGCCACTTTCGCGTTCCAGCCGGGCTGGCCCGCGCTGAAAAACCTGGATATCGAACTTAATTTCCTCAATGACGGCCTGTGGATGAAGTCCGACAGCGTGGCGCTGGGCGGCGTGACGGCCAGCAACCTGACGGCCAACATTCCGGACTACTCAAAAGAGAAGCTGCTGATTGATGCCGACATCAACGGTCCCGGCAAGGCGGTGGGACCGTACTTTGAGGAGACCCCTCTTAAAGAGTCGCTGGCCGCGACGCTTCAGCAGCTCCAGCTTGATGGCGATGTGAATGCTCGCTTACATCTTGATATCCCGCTGGACGGTGAGATGACCACCGCGAAAGGCGACGTCCGTCTGAAGAACAACAGTCTGTACATCAAACCCCTTGAGAGCACCCTGAAAAATCTCAGCGGGCAGTTCAGCTTTGAGAACGGTAACCTGAAGAGCGAGCCGCTTACCGCCAGCTGGTTTAATCAGCCCGTGAATATCGACTTCACGACCACAGAGGGTGAAAAGGCGTATCAGGTGGCCGTCAATCTCGACGGCAACTGGCAACCAGCGCGAATGGATGTCCTGCCGAAGCCGATTGAGGCGTCCGTGGAGGGCGCGGTCGCCTGGAAAGGTAAAGTGGCAATAGACCTGCCTTATCACGCGGGCGCGCAGTACAAGGTCGACATCACGGGCGATCTGAAAAACCTTCACAGCCAGCTGCCTGCGCCGCTGGATAAACAGGCCGGACAGCCGCTGCCGGTGAAGCTGAACGTGGATGGCAACCTGAACAGCTTCGCGCTGACCGGCAGCGCGGGCGGGACGAACCATTTCAACAGCCGCTGGTTGCTTAACCGCAAGCTCACCCTCGACAAAGCCATCTGGACGACGGATAGCCGCTCCACGCCACCGCTGCCGGAGCAGGCGGGCATTGAGCTGAATCTTCCGCCGATGGACGGTGCAGAGTGGCTGGCGCTGTTCCAGAAAGGCGTTGGGCAAAACGTCGATGAAACCGCCCAGTTCCCGCAAGCCATTACCGTACGCACGCCGTCGCTAATGCTCGGCGGGCAGCAGTGGAACAACCTGAGCATCGTCTCACAGCCTGGCGCTAACGGTACGAAGGTGGAAGCCCAGGGCAGAGAGATCAACGGTACGCTGACCATGCGCAATCACGCGCCGTGGCAGGCGGCGATCCGCTACCTCTACTACAACCCGGCAAGCGCCGCGAGCGGGAAAGACAAACCGGCTGCGACGTCGCCGCTGAGTCAAATCTCCCGCGTCGATTTTAGCGGCTGGCCCGATCTCCAGCTGCGCTGTGCAGAGTGCTGGCTGTGGGGGCAGAAATATGGCCGCATCGACGGTGATTTTGCCATCCAGGGAAACACGCTTACGCTCTCGGGCGGCCTGGTTGATACCGGCTTCGGCCGCATGACGGCGGGCGGGGAATGGGTGAATAATCCGGGCGAGCAGCGGACGTCCCTCAAGGGCGACATTAAAGGCAACAAACTGGATGCAGCAGCCAATTTCTTTGGCATCAGCACGCCGCTGCGCGGTTCATCATTTGACGTTAATTACGATCTTCACTGGCGCGACGCACCGTGGAAGCCGGATGAGGCCTCGCTTAACGGCATTCTGAAAACCCACTTCGGCAAAGGTGAGATCGCCGACGTGAGCACGGGGCGCGCCGGGCAGATCCTGCGCCTTCTCAGTTTTGATGCGCTGCTGCGCAAGCTGCGCTTCGATTTCAGCGATACCTTCAGCGAAGGGTTCTACTACGATTCCATCCGCAGTACGGCGTGGATCAAGGACGGCGTTCTGCATACGGACGATACGCTGGTGGATGGCCTGGAAGCGGACATTGCCATGAAAGGCTCCGTTAACCTTGTGCGCCGCGAGCTGGATATGGAAGCCGTGGTGGCACCGGAAATTTCCGCGAGCGTGGGCGTTGCGGCGGCCTTTGTGGTGAACCCGATTGTCGGTGCGGCGGTGTTTGCCGCCAGCAAAGTGCTGGGGCCGCTGTGGAGCAAGGTCTCCATTCTGCGCTACCGCATTACCGGTCCGATCGATAAACCGCAGATTAACGAGGTGCTGCGCCAGCCGCGCAAAGATGCACAGCAATGATTTGACGTGGGCAGGTAATTGCCTCACTCTCAATAAATACGATCTTTATACCGCCACGGGCGGCAACGAACGAGTAGCAATACGATGAGTCTGAACCTGGTAAGTGAACATTTGCTCGCAGCGAACGGCCTGAGTCATCAGGACCTGTTCTCCATTCTTGGTCAACTGACCGAACGCCGTCTCGACTACGGCGACCTTTATTTCCAGTCGAGCTATCACGAATCCTGGGTTTTAGAAGACAGCATCATCAAAGATGGCTCTTACAACATTGACCAGGGCGTCGGCGTCCGCGCTGTCAGCGGCGAGAAAACCGGTTTTGCCTATGCGGATCAGATTAGCCTCGCCGCACTTGAGCAGAGCGCGCAGGCGGCGCGCACCATTGTGCGTGATACCGGTGATGGACGTGTGAAAACGCTGGGAGAAGTGCAGCACTCTGCGCTCTATACCAGCATCGATCCGCTGCAGAGCATGAGCCGTGAAGAGAAGCTGGATATCCTGCGTCGCGTGGACAAAGTCGCCCGCGCGGCGGACAAACGCGTGCAGGAAGTCTCAGCCAGCCTGAGCGGTGTGTATGAACTGATTCTGGTGGCGGCAACCGACGGCACTCTGGCGGCTGATGTCCGCCCGCTGGTGCGTCTCTCCATCAGCGTGCAGGTCGATGAGGACGGCAAACGCGAGCGCGGCTCAAGCGGTGGCGGCGGTCGTTTTGGCTATGACTGGTTCCTGGGCGACGTTGACGGTGAAGCGCGCGCTGACGCGTGGGCAAAAGAAGCCGTGCGCATGGCGCTGGTGAATCTGAATGCCGTCGCGGCACCGGCGGGGTCATTCCCGGTTGTGCTGGGTGCCGGCTGGCCGGGCGTGCTATTACACGAGGCGGTGGGCCACGGTCTGGAAGGCGATTTTAACCGTCGCGGGACGTCCGTGTTCAGCGGTCAGATCGGGCAACTCGTCTCCTCTGAGCTGTGTACCGTGGTGGATGACGGCACCATGCTTGACCGTCGTGGCTCGGTGGCTATCGATGATGAAGGTACGCCAGGTCAGTACAATGTGCTGATTGAAAATGGCGTGCTGAAAGGCTACATGCAGGACAAACTCAACGCGCGCCTGATGGGCGTCGCGCCGACGGGCAACGGACGCCGCGAATCTTACGCGCACCTGCCGATGCCGCGCATGACCAACACGTATATGCTGCCGGGCAAATCCACGCCGCAGGAGATTATCGAATCCGTTGATTACGGTATCTTTGCGCCAAACTTTGGCGGCGGCCAGGTGGACATCACCTCCGGTAAGTTTGTCTTCTCTACCTCAGAAGCGTACCTGATTGAGAAGGGCAAAGTGACCAAAGCGGTGAAAGGTGCGACGCTAATTGGCTCCGGTATTGAAGCCATGCAGCAGATCTCGATGGTCGGTAACGATCTGAAGCTGGATAACGGCGTGGGCGTCTGCGGTAAAGAGGGCCAGAGCCTGCCGGTGGGCGTGGGCCAGCCAACGCTGAAAGTGGACAACCTGACGGTAGGCGGCACTGCCTGACCTGAATGGGCATAAAAAAATGGCGCTACTGATGTAGCGCCTTTTTTTTAACGTAAGTTACCCAGCGGTATCTCCGGATCCGGCTCGTGTGTGATGCGGTTACGCAAGTCACGACGAATAATTTCGATCGACCAGAACCAGACCAGATGGCCTACGATCTCTGAAACGTGTTCATACCACGGCAGCTCAAACAGCGGTGGCGTCAGCCCCATCAGCGGGAAGGAGATCATATGCACAAAAAGCTGAGCTAACGCACCCGCCAGCAAACCCTGCCAGAGTTTAATTTTCGGGAAGACTTCAGCCACGACACAATAGCCAACAGCGAAGACGATTGAGAAAATAATATGCGTCACGCCGACCCAGTTAAATATATGTCCGGCAAATGTATAAACTGCCGCGTTAGGATCAACAACGCCCAGCCAGTCGCGTAAAAATACATAGGGAGGGTTTAAAAAATTGCGGGAACAGTCAATCTGGCTTGCGGCTCTTATTAATTGCTCGGGTCCACATGCACCGGTGAATAAGTCGGAGGGACTGCGTGGTGGAAGTGGTACTTCGGCTCCCCATTTGACAAACGCGGAGACAATCCCTGCAATTAAACCGATGAACGCGGCGAGTCCATAGCGCCTGCGTGAAGGCGGTGTTTGTTCAAATAGATTCATTTCTTTTCCTTGTTTAACGTCATCCTGCGGAATACATTTTATTATTCATATCAGCAACAAATTAATAACAGTCTGACGAGCAGACTGCATATAAAGTAATGGGCTGGTAGCGGCAGTGTCAATTCTCTATTCCTGATAGTGGCGAAGGAATATTCCTGAATCAACAAGGGATTCATCCTGGGAATATTCATTGCCTCTATGCGTTCAGAAATAAATTGATTATTCCTTTCTTCTTCCCCGCATCCCCTGAAACAGCTCCGCCACGTCCACAAAATACTCGGTCAGATAGTTAATACACACCTGGACTTTCAGCGGAAGCTTGTCTTTTTCGGTATACAGGGCGTACACCGGACGCGGATCGGACTGGTAGCGCGGGAAGAGGATCTCCAGCACGCCGCTGTTGATCTCGTTGATCACCCACATCAGCGGCACGTAGGCGATCCCGGCGCCGGCCACCAGCCAGCGCGAAATGGTCATCGGATCGTTAGTGACAAACCGTCCCTCCGGCAGCAGCCGGGTGGAGATCCCCTCCGGGGCAATCAGCTCAAATTCATTGTCGGGCCGCACGCTGTACTCCAGCCACGAGTGGTTGGTGAGGTCGGCGGGTTTCTCCGGCACACCGTACTGGGCCAGATAGCTCTTCGAAGCGCAGACGACCATCGGCATGCTGCCCAGCCGACGCGAGAACAGGCTGGAATCCTGCAGCGCGCCGACGCGGATCACCACATCCAGACCGTCGGCTATCAGATCCGGCGCCGGGATGCCCGTCACCAGATTAACGGTAAGCCCGGGATACTCTTTCAGCATATCCGCCGTCATGGCAGCGAGAACATTTTGTGCCATAGTTGAAGAACACCCGATGCGCAGCGTGCCGATGGGGGTGTTGTTGAAGGCGTAGAGCTGTTCGTGAACATCCTGCACTTCCAGCAGCATACGGCGACAGCCCTGATAGTAAATTTTGCCCGCTTCCGTCAGCCCAATGCTGCGGGTACTGCGGTTGAGCAGCTTGACCTGAAGCTCATCTTCCAGTTTAGACACCGTCTGGCTGATGGATGAGACGCTCATCTGAAGCTGGCGTGCAGCGGCGGTAAAAGAGCCCAGTTCAACCACTTTGGCGAAGACTGACATGCGTTTTAAACGTTCCATTGTTCACTCTGGCTTAAAAGTGATTTAGATCACATATTATAGATAACAGCATAACAGTTACGTTAATATATTATTTATTACATAACGGCTGCGCCATTCTCGCCCGGCGTTTCTTGCTCTCCTGCGATGGCGTGCGCTAAAAAATTCTGAAGCCTGCACTCTCTCTAATCAAGGTCAACATGAGTCTGTTTCCCGTTATCGTGGTGTTCGGTTTGTCCTTCCCACCGATATTTTTCGAGCTTCTTTTATCACTGGCGATCTTCTGGCTGGTGCGCAAGGTGCTGGTCCCTACCGGGATCTACGATTTCGTCTGGCACCCTGCATTGTTCAATACCGCGCTGTATTGCTGCCTGTTCTACCTGATATCGCGCATGTTTGTCTGAGGTTGATGTGAAAACGCTAACAAGAAAAATCTCCCGCACTGCCATCACCATGGCGCTGGTTATCCTCGCCTTCATCGCTATTTTCCGCGCCTGGGTCTATTACACCGAATCACCGTGGACGCGTGATGCACGCTTCAGCGCCGATGTGGTGGCGATCGCCCCTGACGTGGCCGGTCTCATCACGGCGGTCAACGTACACGATAACCAACTGGTGAAAAAAGATCAGGTTCTGTTCACCATCGACCAGCCTCGTTACCAGAAAGCACTGGAAGAGGCGGAAGCGGACGTGGCCTATTACCAGGCGCTGGCTGCGGAGAAACGCCGCGAAGCTGGCCGCCGTAACCAGCTTGGTGTTCAGGCAATGTCCCGTGAAGAGATTGATCAGTCCAACAACGTGCTGCAAACCGTGCTGCACCAGCTGGCGAAAGCACAAGCAACGCGCGATCTGGCGAAGCTCGATCTGGAGCGTACCGTGATCCGCGCACCGTCTGATGGCTGGGTGACCAACCTTAACGTCTATGCCGGGGAATTTATTACCCGTGGCTCAACCGCCGTGGCGCTGGTGAAACAGAACTCCTTCTACGTACTCGCCTATATGGAAGAGACCAAGCTGGAAGGCGTACGTCCGGGCTACCGGGCAGAAATCACGCCGCTGGGCAGCAACCGCGTGTTTAAAGGTACCGTCGACAGCGTCGCCGCAGGGGTGACCAACTCCAGCAGTTCGAACGATGCAAAAGGGATGGCAACGGTGGATTCCAATCTCGAGTGGGTGCGTTTGGCCCAGCGCGTTCCGGTCCGTATCCATCTGGACGAACAGCAGGGCAACCTGTGGCCTGCGGGTACCACGGCGACGGTGGTGATTACCGGTGAAAAAGATCGGGATGCCAGCCAGGACTCGCTCTTCCGTAAAATCGCCCACCGTCTGCGCGAGTTTGGTTAATCGCTATGGGCATCTTTTCCATCGCCAGCCAGCACATTCGCTTCGCCGTGAAGCTGGCGTGTGCCATTGTGCTGGCGCTGTTTGTTGGCTTTCACTTCCAGCTTGAAACCCCTCGCTGGGCTGTGCTGACGGCTGCGATTGTCGCGGCGGGCCCGGCCTTTGCTGCGGGTGGGGAACCCTATTCAGGCGCGATCCGCTATCGCGGGATGCTGCGTATCATCGGGACGTTTATCGGCTGTTTCGCGGCGCTCACCATTATTATTCTGATGATCCGCACGCCGCTGCTGATGCTGATGGTGTGCTGTATCTGGGCGGGCTTTTGCACCTGGATCTCGTCTCTGGTGAAAGTGGAGAACTCCTACGCCTGGGGGCTGGCGGGCTATACCGCGCTGATTATTATCATCACCATCCAGTCCGAGCCGCTGCTGGCTCCGCAGTTTGCGGTGGAGCGATGCAGCGAAATTGTCATTGGTATCGTGAGTGCGATTGTCGCGGACCTGCTGTTCTCCCCGCGCTCTATCAAGCAGGAAGTCGACCGTGAGCTTGACGCGCTGATTGTCGCTCAGTACCAGCTGATGCAGCTCTGCATCAAGCACGGCGACAGCGAAGAGGTGGATAAAGCCTGGAGCGGACTGGTTCGCCGCACGCAGGCGCTGGAGGGGATGCGCAGCAATCTTAATATGGAGTCGTCACGCTGGGCCCGCGCTAACCGTCGTCTGAAAGCCCTTAATACGGTCTCGTTAACGCTGATTACCCAGGCATGTGAAACCTATCTGATACAGAACACGCGCCCGGAAGCGGTCACCGATACCTTCCGCGAACTGTTCGCCGAGCCGGTGGAAACGGTGCAGGACGTGCACAAGCAGCTGAAGCGTATGCGCAGGGTGATCGCCTGGACAGGGGAGCGCGACACGCCGGTAACCATCTACACCTGGGTCGGCGCCGCGACGCGCTACCTGCTGCTGAAACGCGGCGTGATCGGAAATACCAAAATCAGCGCGGCGGAAGAAGAGGTGCTGCAGGGCGAAGTGGTGATCAAGGCGGAATCCGCCGAGCGCCATCACGCGATGGTTAACTTCTGGCGTACGACGCTCGCCTGTATGCTCGGCACGCTGTTCTGGCTGTGGACGGGCTGGACGTCCGGCAGCGGCGCGATGGTGATGATTGCCGTCGTGACCGCACTGGCGATGCGTCTGCCTAATCCGCGTATGGTCGCCATCGATTTCCTGTACGGCACCATTGCCGCCCTGCCGATAGGCGCGCTCTACTTTCTGGTCATCATCCCGTCGACGCAGCAGAGCATGCTGCTGCTCTGTATTAGCCTGGCGGTAATGGCGTTCTTTATCGGCATTGAAGTGCAAAAGCGACGTCTGGGATCGCTGGGGGCATTGGCAAGTACGATTAACATCATCGTGCTTGATAACCCGATGACCTTCCATTTCAGCCAGTTCCTCGACAGCGCGTTAGGTCAGCTGGTGGGCTGTTTCCTGGCAATGATGGTGATTCTGCTGGTCCGCGATAATTCGCAGGCAAGAACGGGCCGCGTGCTGTTGAACCAGTTTGTGTCGGCCGCCGTGTCGTCGATGACAACCAACACCGCGCGCCGTAAAGAGAACCATCTGCCCGCGCTCTACCAGCAGCTGTTTTTACTGCTGAACAAGTTCCCGGGCGATATCGGCAAGTTCCGGCTGGCGCTGACCATGATCATTGCACACCAGCGTCTGCGTAACGCACCGGTGCCGATCAACGACGATCTGTCGGCCTGGCACCGCCAGTTGCGTCGTACCGCTGACCACGTGCTTTCTGCCAGCAGTGATGACAAACGACGTCGCTACTTTACGCAACTGCTTGAAGAACTGGATATCTACCAGGAGAAGCTTAAAACCTGGGACGCGCCGCCTCAGGTGACCGAGCCGGTAGGACGGCTGGTGTTTATGCTGCATCGCTACCAGAATGCCCTCACGGATAGCTGACCGAAGTAAAAAAACCGACGCCAAAAGCGTCGGTTTTTTTGTGGCTATACTTATTCCAGCACGTTCTTACATTTCAGGAAGGGAGGACACATGACGACCCAGGCGCTTCAGGATCACATCCTTTTTCAGACCGGTTATCTGGTCAACGGAATCTGGAAAACGCTGGACACGACCTTCGATGTGCTTAACCCCGCAACCGGGGAAGTCATCGCGAAAGTCGCCAAAGCGGGTAAAGCACAAACCGAAGACGCTATCGCAGCGGCCACCAAAGCCTTCCCGGCCTGGCGTGCCAAAACCGCGAAAGAACGCTCGGCGATTCTTTATCGCTGGTACGAACTGATCATTGAGAATAAAAGCTGGCTCGGGCAGTTAATGACCACCGAGCAGGGTAAGCCGCTGAAAGAGGCCGAAGGCGAGGTGGAGTACGCTGCCAGCTTTATCCAGTGGTTTGCCGAAGAGGCCAAGCGCGCGAACGGTGAAATTATTCCGCCGATCAAACCCGGCTCGCGCATTCTGGCGACCCGTGAACCCATTGGCGTGGTCGCGGCGATAACGCCGTGGAACTTCCCGATGGCCATGCTCACCCGCAAGTTAGGCCCGGCGCTGGCTGCAGGGTGTACCGGTGTGATCAAACCGGCCAATAACACGCCGCTCAGTGCCTTTGCGCTGCTTACCCTGGCAAAACAGGCTGGCGTGCCCGACGGCGTGCTCAACGCTGTGGCCGGGAATACGCATGAAATCAGCGATGCGATCATGGCAAGCCGCGACGTGCGTAAAATCTCCTTTACCGGCTCGACCTCCGTCGGCAAAACGCTGGTGCGTAATGCTGCCGAAACCATGAAAAAAGTCTCGATGGAGCTGGGGGGAAATGCCCCGTATATCGTTTTTGAGGATGCAGACATCGACGCGGCGGTGAAGGGGGCGATTGCCAACAAGTTCCGCAATGCCGGGCAGGTCTGCGTCAGCGTGAACCGTTTTTATATTCAGGAAACCGTCTACGACAAGTTTGTGAATAAACTGGCCGATGCCGTGAAGGCGCTCAAGGTGGGGAATGGCCTTGACGAGGGCGTTGTCGTCGGGCCGCTGATTGAATCTGCTGCGGTCGACAAGGTGCGTGAGCATGTCGACGATGCCGTCTCTCGGGGGGCAACCGTACTGGCAGGGGGTAAGCCCCATCCGCTTGGCGGGAATTTCTGGATGCCAACCGTGCTGGGCGACTGCCATGAAGGCATGAAGCTGGCAGAAGAAGAGACGTTTGGCCCGGTTGCGGCATGTTTCCGTTTCACCTCGGAAGATGAAGTTATCCAGCGTGCCAATAACACGCCCTATGGGCTGGCGGCTTACTTCTATACCCAGAATCTCTCACGTGTTTTCCGCGTTTCGCAGGCCATCGAGAGTGGGATGATCGGCATTAACGAGTGTGCCGTCTCCACGGAGCTGGGGCCCTTTGGCGGCGTAAAAGAGTCAGGCCTGGGTCGTGAGGGCTCCGTGCTGGGCCTGGAAGAGTACCTGGAAGTGAAAACCCTTCACATCGGGGGATTATAATAGACAGGGCGGCATCTGCCGCTCGCCTGGACTGGGTGGCTGGCAATGAAAACCTATACTTTTGATTTTGACGAGATCGACAGTCAGGAAGACTTCTACCGCGAATTTATCCGGGTGTTTGATCTTGAACGGGAAAGCGTGACGAATCTGGATACGCTGTGGGACGTGGTGACCGGGAGTCTGCTGCCGCTACCGCTGGAAATTGAGTTCATCCATTTGCCCGATAAGCTACGCAGACGCTTTGGCGCACTGATATTACTGTTCGATGAAGCGGAAGAAGAGCTGGAAGGGCAGCTGCGTTTTAACGCGCGGCACTGAATGAAAAAAGCCCCTGACCATGAGGCCAGGGGCAAGTCGTATGATGAGATACGACGAGGGTTTATTTATACAGTTCTGCAGTTGCATGCCAGTGGTCACCCTGATTCAGTTCGGTGACGCGATAGCTGCTGGCACCCGCTTTTTCAGCTTTGGCAGCCAGTTCGTGACGGATATCCATCGGAGAGCCGGTAACAGACGTCACGGAGATGCTGCCCATAGGCTGCAGATTTTGTGCCTGGTCGGCATTCACCTGCTGTACGGCTGCGCTTGCGCCGAAAGAGAGAACAGATGCCAGACCGAGGGTTGCGATGATCAATTTGGTTTTCATAGTCTTTACTCCTGAATAGGGTTTTTGCTCAACGGCGAGAAGGGTTGAACCGCTATTTTTATGCCTGGTGCCGTTGAGTGGAGATTTACGTTTCAGTTATTACTCAAACTTATTTGTACAGCTCAGCGGTGGCGTGCCAGTGGGCACCAGAACGCGCTTCGATGATGCGGTAGGATGACGCACCCTTTTCTTCCGCTTTTTTGTTCAGCATCTCACGCATGTCCATTGGCGATGTGCCGACCGCGCCGACAGAAACCGTACCGATGGTCTCGCGTGATTGCGCCTGATCAGCATTGATAGCGTCAGCCGCGAAAGCACCGAATGACAGGACAGACAGGACGCTCAGCGCCGCTACAGTTGATTTGATTTTCATGATTTTTACCTCGTCGAATTTTTTAGTGGGGTCTTGTTTCGTGACCCTCATCACAAAATCAAGTATACACTAATAACGGTAAAAATTAATACCAGACTAATGGTTTCTATTGTTATTACGTGTTAACCACTCTGTTTTTTATAACCAAATTGCATAATATTGGGTGTTTTTCGCGCATTTCTGTTGGTTATATCTAATAAAATCATATGGATATGAGCTTTTGATTTTTTGTGCGATTTTTTGATTTAGCATTCACCAGATGAATGTTAATGGGCGGTAAAAAGCACTATTTGTTAAAGTCAGGGGCAGTGGAAAAGAGGGGGAAACGGCGTGGGGGCAGAACGATCCCCGCAGCGGCGCTACGGGGAAAGGGGATTAGAGTTCCTGTTCGAACAGAACCAGAATCGCTTCGTGGAGATCTTTAACGGAGAAACCGCTAGCCGGCGTGGTGAAGATGGTGTCATCGCCAGCGATAGTCCCGAGGATGCCTTCTGTTTTACCCAACGAGTCCAGCATGCGGGCAATCAGCTGTGCGGCTCCAGGGCTTGTGTGGATCACCACAACGGCGTCGTTGTAGTCGATATCCAGAACCAGATTCTTCAGCGGGCTGGAGGTGGTCGGCACGCCAAGTTCAGCCGGCAGGCAATAGACCATCTCCATCTTGGCGTTACGAGTACGCACCGCGCCAAATTTCGTTAACATGCGGGAGACTTTCGACTGATTGATGTTATCGAAGCCTTGTTCCTGCAGCGCCTGAACAATTTCTCCCTGAGAACTGAATTTCTCTTCTTTAAGTAGCGCTTTAAACGCCTTGACTAATTCTTCTTGCTTAGACGAGCTTCGCATAAGTCACCCGGAATATGACGATAGAAACAACATTATTATGCATGTGGATGAATTTTTATGCAAATTATCTACTCAGCGCCAGGCTGAAATAATGTTATGAAAGGGAGTGATTTTATCAGAATTCGTTATCAGAAAACATGCCTGGGTCACGCCGCGCAAATAAGCTTAAAAGTAAATTAAATGTTATCAAAATGATGTTGTTTTGGTGGCGGGGCAGGGTGTATTGTAACCACCTCTTAATTCGTCGCCGTCTGTCGTCAGAGCGTCTTCTGAAGAGAGATAAAGTCGCGTGACCTCAAATTCTTTAGCTACGAAAATTGTAATTATTTACTTGCTGAATTATGGTCGCCGCAACGGATTTACAGATACTTAAGTTAACCATAATAAGGAGTTTAGGATGAAAGTCGCAGTCCTCGGCGCTGCTGGTGGTATCGGCCAGGCGCTTGCCCTACTACTGAAAACCCAACTGCCTTCAGGCTCAGAACTCTCCCTGTACGATATTGCTCCGGTAACCCCAGGTGTGGCGGTTGACCTGAGCCACATCCCAACTGCTGTAAAAATCAAAGGCTTCTCCGGAGAAGATGCGCGTCCTGCACTGCAGGGTGCCGACGTGGTGCTGATTTCTGCAGGCGTGGCGCGTAAGCCAGGCATGGATCGTTCAGACCTGTTCAACGTCAACGCGGGCATCGTGAAAAACCTGGTGCAGCAGATTGCAGAAATCTGCCCGAAAGCATGCATCGGTATCATCACTAACCCGGTGAACACCACCGTTGCTATCGCGGCAGAAGTGCTGAAGAAAGCGGGCGTTTACGACAAAAACAAACTGTTCGGCGTAACCACGCTGGATATCATCCGCTCCAACACCTTCGTTGCTGAGCTGAAGGGCAAACAGCCAACAGAAGTGGAAGTGCCGGTCATCGGCGGTCACTCTGGCGTTACCATCCTGCCTCTGCTGTCGCAGATCCCAGGCGTAAGCTTCACCGAGCAGGAAGTGGCTGACCTGACTAAACGCATCCAGAACGCGGGCACCGAAGTGGTGGAAGCGAAGGCGGGTGGCGGTTCTGCAACTCTGTCTATGGGCCAGGCGGCTGCACGTTTCGGTCTGTCACTGGTTCGCGCGCTGCAGGGCGAGAAAGGCGTTGTTGAATGCGCTTACGTTGAAGGCGATGGCGAACACGCTCGCTTCTTCTCTCAGCCGCTGCTGCTGGGTAAAAATGGTATCGAAGAGCGTAAATCCATTGGCAAGCTGAGCGCGTTTGAGCAACACGCGATGGAAGGCATGCTGGATACGCTGAAGAAAGATATCACCCTGGGTGAAGAGTTCGTTAACAAGTAATACGAACCGTCCCCCGGCAAAAAAACGGAGCTTATCGCTCCGTTTTTTTATGCCTGTCAGTTCGTTGCCGGGTATTCCTGAATGGTGACTTGCAGCGTCAGTTTCTTATCGTTGCGCATGACTTCAACTGGGATGATAGAGCCCGGGCGAATTTCTGCCACCTGGTCCATCGTCTCCAGCGCAGAAACCGCTGGCGTGCCGTTGACCGACACAATGACGTCATTGACCTGAATCCCCGCGTTGGCCGCCGGACCCCCTGGCGCCACCTCGTTCACCACGATGCCCTGGATCTGATCGATACCGCCACCCTGGGTATGCATCGGCGCAATTTCGCGGCCACCGATACCGATATAGCCACGGATCACGCGTCCGTCGCGGATCAGCTTATCCATAATTTTGGTCGCCAGCTGGAACGGAATGGCAAAGCCGATCCCTTCCGGCGTCTCACCGTCGTTACTCTTATCGAACGACAGGGTGTTGATGCCCATCAGTTCGCCCAGCGAGTTGACCAGCGCACCGCCGGAGTTACCGTGGTTGATGGAGGCATCGGTTTGCAGGAAGTTCTGCCGCCCGGAGGGGTTCAGACCAATACGGCCGGTCGCGCTGATGATCCCCTGAGTGATGGTCTGGCCCAGGTTGTAAGGGTTACCAATCGCCAGGACGACGTCACCTATATGCGGGGTACGTTTTCGGTTGATCGGGATGACCGGCAAACCGCCCGTGGCGTTAATCTTCAGGACGGCGAGGTCGGTCAGGCTGTCAGAGCCAACGAGTAATGCCTCAAACACGCGGCCATCCTGCAGGGCGACGATGATCTGGTCGGCATCGTTTATCACGTGCTTGTTGGTAATAATGTAGCCGCGCTCGTCCATGATCACGCCGGAGCCGAGGGTGCGGATCTCCAGCTGGTTGTGGGCTGAGGTATTCAGGCCACGGTTATAGACGTTAACCACGGCAGGTGCGGCTCGGCGGACGGCCTGATTATAAGTGGCCGGTGTTTCATCCGTGCTATCGAACTGGGGAGCCGACAGTTTATTGAACTGACGTAAAGACGGCAGCGCCAGCAGCAGCAGGCCAGCGACAATCAAACCGATGACAATAGAACGTAAGAGCTTTAAAAGCATGATGCGCGTGTCGTTAAAAAAGGAACGATTTGCAGCATAACATGAGTTATCCGGACATCACACGCAGCGGTGATGTCCGGGTCGCAAATGCTTAGCGCAACAGAATATAGATAGACTCATTGCCGCGCATGACCTGCAGGGCAATAACCGCCGGTTTACTCTCCAGCACCTTGCGCAGTTCGGCAATGGACTGCACGCGATTGCGGTTTACGCCAATGATCACATCTTCCTGATGCAACCCGGCCTGAGCAGCAGGGCTGCTCTTTTCAACGGTGTCGATGCGAATGCCTTTCGTACCGTCTTTCAGCTGTCCATCGCTCAGCGTCGCACCCTGCAGCGCCGGGGCGATCAGCTCCGCACTGGCAGAGGAGGAGGTGCTCTTATCCAGCGTCACTTCAACGTTCAGCGGCTTACCGTCACGGATCAGACCCAGCTTCACTTTGGCGCCGGGCTCGGTGGTGGCTATCCGCGAGCGCAGCTCGGCAAAGCTGCTCAGCGGCTTGTCGTTGAGGCTGACGATCACATCGCCCGATTTGATACCTGCTTTTGCCGAGCCGGAGTTAGGCAGCACTTCACTGACAAACGCCCCGCGCTGTACGTTGATATTGAACGCTTTTGCGATATCCGCGCTCATCTCCATACCTTTAATACCCAGCAGCCCGCGTTTGATTTCACCGAACTGAATGAGCTGCTGTGCCAGCGTTTTGGCCATGTTGCTGGGAATCGCAAAACCGATCCCAATGCTGCCGCCGCCCGGGGCCAGAATCGCCGTGTTGATCCCAATCAGCTCACCGTTAAGGTTGAGCAATGCCCCGCCGGAGTTCCCGCGGTTGATTGAGGCATCGGTCTGGATAAAGTTTTCCAGCCCTTCCAGATTGAGGCCGCTACGTCCCAGCGCGGAGACGATCCCGGAGGTGGCGGTTTGCCCTAAGCCAAAGGGGTTGCCTACGGCGACGGCAAAGTCGCCGACGCGCAGTTTGTCGGAATCCGCGATGGCAATCTGGGTCAGGTTGCTCGGGTTTTGCACCTGCAGCAGCGCGATGTCGCTCTGGTCATCGCCGCCAATCAGTTTGGCATCAAATTCGCGGCCATCGTTTAGCTGGACGCTGATTTTATCGGCCTGGCTGATGACATGATTGTTAGTCAGAATATAGCCTTTTGCCGCATCGATAATGACGCCAGACCCCAGGCCTTCAAAAGGCTGGGCCTGCTGGTCGGGAGACTCATCGCCAAAATACTTCTTCAGTTCTTCAGGGACGCGTTGGCTTTGTACCGCCGTGCCTTCAACCTGAACGCTGACGACCGCAGGCAACACTTTTTCCAGCATGGGTGCAAGGCTTGGAATGGCCGCCTGACCAGGCACCTGGGAGGGAATGGCGGCAAATACAGGAACGGACGCCGAGAGAGATAACCCGACACTTAACGCGATAGCGCTCAACAGCTGGTTTTTTTTCTTCATCGATGTTGACTCTCGTAACCTGGAATAAAGGAAAAACGGCCCCAAAAACACGTTGATGTTATTGAATTTTAAACCGCTGAACAATGAGGTGTTTAACTAAATGATAGCTGGGGTCATGAAGAAAGGACGGGCGCAATCGCTGCGCCCGTAAAATAAATTCAGGTTGTGCGATTAATCGCGTTTTACACCGCCACGCAGCAGGCCGGACGCGCCGTCTGAATAGTCGCGAGGCATCTGAACGGGCGCCTGATCGTTACCGGCCTCAGAGTCTGCCAGACGGTTGCGGAACGGGTTGGTTTCCGCCGTCATTTCCGGCAGCAGGCTGCTTGAGCTTTTTGCCATATGCTGATACAGCTGACGATAGTCGGTCGCCATGTTGTCCAGCAGCTCGGCGCTACGGGCAAAATGGCTGACCAGCTCTTCACGATACTCTTCCAGCTCGGCTTTGTTCTTTTCCAGTTCGTACTGCAGTGACTGCTGCTGACGCAATTTGCGATTACCGAAACGCATGGCCACAGCACCAATGACGATGCCGACGACTAAACCGATTAGCGCATATTCCCAGGTCATGAACTTCTCCCGTTGTCTTGTTGTTCCGTAGGGTGTTGGCTCGGCTCCTGCCTGTGCCTGATAATGCCACTATAACCGCTATTTCCGTAGAAGTGGAATCCTGACGTATCATCGCGTAGTGTAGAACGGCCTTTTTTTCATCAGTCACGTCTGCTGGTGAGCGTTAATTGAAGGAATAACAATAAGATTATGCAAAACCTGTCCCCTGCATCGCGATATCAACTGGCCCTTAACGAGGGTACCCATCAGCCGGATGACGTTCAACGTGAGGCGGTAAGCCGTCTGGAGATGATTTATCAGGAACTCACGGCCAAACCCGCTGAAACCGAACAGAATGGCGGGCTAAAGGCGGCATTTGGGCGGTTGCTCGGAAAAAAAGCGCCACAGGCTCACGCGCCGGTGCGCGGTTTATATATGTGGGGCGGGGTCGGTCGCGGAAAAACCTGGCTGATGGACATGTTCTACCAGAGCCTGCCGGGGGAGCGTAAACAGCGTCTGCACTTCCACCGCTTTATGCTGCGGGTACATGAAGAGCTGACTGCGCTGCAGGGTAAAAGCGATCCGCTGGAGATTGTGGCCGACCGGTTCAAGGCGGAAACGGACGTGCTCTGCTTCGATGAATTTTTTGTGTCTGACATCACCGATGCCATGCTGTTAGGCGGCCTGATGAAGGCGTTATTTGCCCGCGGGATTACGCTGGTGGCCACGTCGAATATCCCGCCGGACGAGCTGTACCGCAACGGCCTGCAGCGGGCACGCTTCCTGCCCGCCATCGACGCCATTAAGCAGCACTGCGACATTATGAATGTTGATGCCGGTGTCGATTATCGTCTGCGCACGTTAACCCAGGCGCACCTGTGGCTCTCGCCGTTAAATGCAGAGACCACCCGCGAGATGGATACACTCTGGCTGGCGCTGGCGGGGGCAAAACGCGAGCACGCCCCGGAACTTGAGATTAACCATCGTCCGTTGCCTACGCTCGGCGTTGAAAACCAAACGCTGGCGGTCTCCTTTACGACGCTCTGTGTCGATGCTCGTAGCCAGCACGACTACATTGCGCTTTCGCGTCTGTTCCACACCGTGATGGTGCTGGATGTGCCGGTGATGACGCGGCTGATGGAGAGCGAGGCGCGGCGCTTCATTGCGCTGGTGGACGAGTTTTATGAGCGCCACGTCAAGCTGGTGGTCAGCGCCGAGGTTCCTTTATATGAGATCTACCAGGGCGAGCGGCTAAAGTTTGAGTTCCAGCGCTGCCTGTCCCGACTGCAGGAGATGCAGAGCGAGGAATACCTGAAGCTGGAGCATATGCCCTAATAGATGCCACCCTCTCCCTGAGAAGGGAGCCTTGTAGGCCGGGTAAGGCGCAGCCGCCACCCGGCATTTTCAGCCCCCTCGAAAAACCCATTCCAAATCACATTTAAGGGTCGATCTTTGACCTCAACTTCTCTATAATCTTGCGACCCCACGTTACGAGAAGGTTTTTTTCCCGAAACTTTCTATGTGTCGGCATGAGCTATTCGAAGGGGTAGGTTTGCCGGACTTTGTCGTGTGAACCTCAACTGACTAAACGTTTGGGTGTTCACCAACGTGTAACTTATTATTTGGGTAAGCTTTTAATGAAAACTTTTACAGCTAAACCAGAAACCGTACAGCGCGACTGGTATGTTGTTGACGCGACCGGTAAAACTCTGGGCCGTCTGGCTACTGAACTGGCTCGTCGCCTGCGCGGTAAGCACAAAGCGGAATACACTCCGCACGTAGATACCGGTGATTACATCATCGTTCTGAACGCTGACAAAGTTGCTGTAACCGGCAACAAGCGTACTGACAAAGTGTACTATCACCACACCGGCCACATCGGTGGTATCAAACAAGCGACCTTTGAAGAGATGATTGCTCGCCGTCCTGAGCGTGTGATTGAAATCGCGGTTAAAGGCATGTTGCCAAAAGGCCCGCTGGGTCGTGCTATGTTCCGTAAACTGAAAGTTTACGCGGGTAACGAGCACAACCACGCGGCACAGCAACCGCAAGTTCTTGACATCTAATCGGGATTATAGGCAATGGCTGAAAATCAATACTACGGCACTGGTCGCCGCAAAAGTTCCGCAGCTCGCGTTTTCATCAAACCGGGCAGTGGTAAAATCGTAATCAACCAGCGTTCTCTGGAACAGTACTTCGGTCGCGAAACTGCCCGCATGGTAGTTCGCCAGCCGCTGGAACTGGTTGATATGGTAGAAAAACTGGATCTGTACATCACCGTTAAAGGTGGTGGTATCTCCGGTCAGGCAGGTGCGATCCGTCACGGTATCACCCGCGCTCTGATGGAGTACGACGAATCCCTGCGTTCTGAACTGCGTAAAGCTGGCTTCGTTACTCGTGACGCGCGTCAGGTTGAACGTAAGAAAGTGGGTCTGCGTAAAGCACGTCGTCGTCCACAGTTCTCCAAACGTTAATCCATTCTGCTTACGCAGAACGATTGGCGAAAAACCCGCTTCGGCGGGTTTTTTTATGGATAATGCGCAGGTTATCCACAATATCCATGCATATATCTTCTCTTTTTCCACATTTCCAGAATCCCCTCACCACAAAGCCATCAAAATCTGGTAAACTATCATCCAATTTTCTGCCCAAATATCGGTGAATACTCGATTTTTGTTCGATTCTTGAACAATGTGTCTTCTCTGGGATGGGCGATACAACATCTGGCTGGCCCCTGTTGGGCTGGTAGCAGTAAAAATTCTGAATATACCTGGAGGTTTTCATGGCTGTCGCTGCCAACAAACGTTCGGTAATGACGCTGTTTTCTGGTCCTACTGACATTTATAGCCATCAGGTTCGTATCGTGCTGGCCGAGAAGGGTGTCAGTTTTGAGATCGAGCATGTGGAAAAGGATAACCCGCCTCAGGATCTGATCGATCTCAACCCGAGCCAAAGCGTGCCGACGCTGGTGGATCGCGAGCTGACCCTGTGGGAATCCCGTATCATTATGGAATATCTGGATGAGCGTTTCCCACATCCGCCGCTGATGCCTGTTTACCCTGTTGCGCGTGGTGAAAGCCGCCTGTACATGCAGCGTATCGAGAAAGACTGGTATTCGCTGATGAACGTGATTACCAGCGGATCTGCTGCCGAAGCCGACGCTGCGCGTAAGCAACTGCGTGAAGAGCTGCTGGCAATCGCCCCGGTGTTTGGTCAGAAGCCGTTCTTCCTGAGCGATGAGTTCAGCCTGGTAGACTGCTACCTGGCACCGCTGCTGTGGCGTCTGCCTACCCTGGGCGTAGAATTCAGCGGTCCTGGCGCGAAAGAGCTGAAAGGCTACATGACTCGCGTATTCGAACGCGACTCTTTCCTGGCATCTTTAACTGAACCGGAACGTGAAATGCGTCTCGGCCGAGGCTAATGACTGTGGAAATGTCACAACTTACCCCACGCCGTCCGTATCTGCTGCGCGCCTTCTATGAATGGCTGCTGGATAACCAGCTCACGCCGCACCTGGTTGTGGATGTGACGTTGCCGGGCGTGCTGGTTCCAATGGAATACGCACGTGACGGACAGATCGTACTGAACATCGCCCCGCGCGCGGTGGGTAACCTGGAACTGGCGAACGATGAAGTGCGCTTCAACGCGCGTTTCGGCGGTGTACCGCGTCAGGTTTCCGTGCCGCTGGCCGCTGTGCTGGCTATCTACGCCCGCGAAAACGGGGCGGGTACCATGTTCGAGCCGGAAGCGGCGTATGATGAAGAGGTTGCCAGCCTGAATGATGACAATGCATCTGATGAGCGCGAAAGCGACACGGTGATGTCACTTATCGATGGCGACAAACCCGATCATCACGACGACAATGACCCTGATGACGATCCGCCTCCGCGCGGTGGCCGCCCGGCGCTGCGCGTCGTCAAATAAATCCCTTTGTCGTCCGTTTATAAAAGCCAGTGATTCACTGGCTTTTTTCTTTATATCCATCAACAGCTGCAACATTTTTAAATAAGCATTGTTTATATCTCTTATTTCTTTATTGTCTGGTTAATAATTGGCTAGATTTATAAATGCCGTGAATTAATGGGGTTTAAAGTGATATTAATATGATGAGAAAAGTAAAGGTTAATTTTGAGTAATATTCTTTTTTTGATGGTAATCTCTTTTTTGAATGGGTAATTCCTTAATAAATTAAGGAAAAGATCATTTTGTGGTTATCCTTAATCGAATCGTTAATTTTGCTAAATTGCATGTATTTATAAAAACAATACTATGTGCACATGCTGACAAGCATGACGACAATCAGTAACTGGTAAAGGTATTTATCATTACTGGATTAAATATTGCAATTACTCATATGTTAAGGATTAACAAGTGAAAAAAGTTTTACTCGCAACTGCGCTTTCTCTGTGTGTGACATCAGCATTTGCTGCAGACCCTTCAGCGGTACTGAAGGTTAAAGGTACGCTGACCAATGCAGCATGTACACCCGTTCTGAGCAACGGCGGTACTGTTGACTACGGTACAATTAACCTGGGCGATCTGAGTGCGACTGCTACCAACCAGTTGGGCCAGAAAAACATCGACCTGACCATTAATTGCACCGCGGCAACAAAAGTGTCCTGGAATATGGTTGATGACCGCTCTGATTCTAATGCGAACCTGACCGTTGCAAACGCGCTGGTTGGTGGCGGATCTCTTAGCGGCGCTGGTCAAACTTACGGTGTGGGCAAAACTGCGGGTGGCGTTAACATCGGTACTTACGCTCTGATGGTTAAAGTTGACAGCGTAACGGCTGATGGTGCTGCGGTAGATCCAATCTATCAGCAGAACGCAACGGGCAACTGGACCAAGTCTACCAACGGTTCTAGTCAGGGCAGCCATATTCGTGATTTCACCGTCGCGTCTACGGGCACTCTGGACCCGCTGGCTTTCCAGACCGCGACCTTCCCGCTGGCAACCTCACTGGCTGTTCAGAACACCGCAACTCTGGCGATTACCGACGATACTCAGCTTGACGGTCAGTTGACCATCAGCCTGCGTTATCTGTAAGACTTTATTGAGTAAAAGTAATTTTAAAATAATCCAGAGAGTGAATGTTCTGCATTTACTCTCTTTTTAACAGCGCGATAAACATGGAATGTTCTGTTGGGCTATCAAGGAGATAATATTATGCAATGCGTAAAATCGAATATATTTAAAACACTTTTCACCCTCGCTTTATTTTCTACCCATTTTGCGGTTCATGCAGAAGGTATGGTGCCGGAAACCAGCCTGCTGATTATTGATGAAGCCACGCACAGCGGTACCATCAACGTAAAAAATACGGATTCACACCCATCCCTTTTATATACGAACGTGGTTGACCTGCCGGATGATCAGGGGCTTAAGCTGATCGTCACGCAGCCTGTAGTTCGCCTTGAACCCGGTCAAACGCAGCAGCTTCGTTTTATTTTGCAAAGCAAGCAACCGCTGGACGTTGAGCATTTCAAACGCGTAACGTTTGACGGCATTCCGCCAAAAAATGACGATAAAAAAATTAAAATTGGTATTAACATCCGCCAGGATATTCCAGTGCTAATACGCCCGGCTACGCTGGGGGTGGTGACGGACGCATGGAAATACCTCAAATGGTCAACCGTCGGGTCGTCTGTAAAAGTCACCAACCCAAGTAAGTACGTTGTCCGTCTGGCACAAAAAGTCGTATTACAGCCTTCAGGCGCAAACGCCACGCTTTCCAAAACTTACCTTCTGCCAGGTGAGACGATGACGGCTGCGTTGAATAAAACAACCAGTGGTGACAGCCACGTTAAATTTTTCCCGGCCAGCCGCTATGGCGTTGAAGTGCCGAGCTTTACCTCTGAATTAAATAAATAAAATAGGGATAAAACGGTGAATAAAAAAAGCCGTATTGCACTTTGTGTCCGCGCAGTTCTCTGCGGCACCTTGCCTCTGATGATGTTTGACTCCGCTTCCGTACTCGCAAGGGAAGTGACGTTTGATACGGGAGTCATGAAAACGCTGGGGTTAACGAGCGATTTGAACCATTACTTCGCTGAAGCACCGCGTTTTCTGCCCGGAACCCATTCCGTGAACGTCAAAGTGAATGGTGAAGATCGCGGCATGGCCGCCGTCCGTTTCGATAAGGACGGCGTGCTGTGTTTTGATAACGATCTGCTTGATTTCGCCGGTCTTATGCCGGTTCCGCTGAAGGCAGGCGAGGCGTGCCATGACATCCGTGACGATTACCCGAAAGCGCTAATCAACGCGTTGCCAAACCAGGAAGCCGTTGAGTTATACCTGCCGCCTGAAGCGGTAAACAGCCTGTCGTCGGATATCCGAAACTTCCAGCACGGCGGTGCCGCCGGGATGCTCAACTATTCGCTGTTCAGCACTCGTAACGAATATGGCGGTAGCGACAATTCCCGCTACTCGCAGGCTAATCTGGAAGCGGGTTTCAACGCTTTTGACTGGTCGCTTCGCAGTAATTACATCCTGACGGATGACAATGGCAAGAAAAATGCCGACAGCATTTACACCTATGCGGAGCATGTTTTTGTCCCGCAGAAGTTAACCATGCAGGTCGGTGAAATTAACGCCCTGTCTAATGTGCTGAGCGGCATACCCATTACCGGCATCCAGCTTATGCCGACCAACGGGCTGACAAGAGACGGTAGCGGCGTCAGCGTGTCCGGCATTGCCCGTTCTTCCCAGGCTCGCGTGGAGATTCGCCAGAACAATCAGCTGATCTTCAGTACGCTCGTGCCCGCGGGGCCATTTACGCTGGATGACGTCCCGATTGCGCGTAACAACGTCGATTTGGACGTTTCCGTCGTGGAGTCTGACGGCTCAACGAATCACTTTATTGTTCCTGCAGCCGCCGTGAAGCAGCGCAACCTTTCACGCCCGCAGGGGCTTACCGTGTCAGCGGGTCAGGTGCGCAGCATCGACAGCGACTACAGCGATCCGCTGGTGATGAACGTGTCCGACGGCTGGCGCATTTTCCCGTGGATGAACCTTCTGGCCTCCGGTACTGCGGCTCAGGATTACCAGGCGGCTGGCGGTCGCACCGATTTTCTGATCAACGACCTCTGGTCTGTTTCCACGACGGTTGCGGCAAGTCAGGAATCGTTTGGTGACAGCAACAGTGGCCTTAAAACCGAGCTGGGAAGCGACCTTACGCTTTCCTCCCATGTCTCGCTTTCCGCCAGCGCGACGCACTACAGCGGCGGCTATCGTGAGATGGCAGAAGCAATGGACGACGATTACCAGGGATACGATAACGCCTATTCCGGCAGCGTACATTTTTCATCCGATCTGGCAGGCGTTTTCTCAGCAGGCTTCAACTACAACCAGAGCAGCGGGGACTATGAGGATTCCCGCTATCTGCTGCTGTCGTGGGGTAAGACGTTCAAATATGCCAGCGTGACTGCCAACTGGCAAAGCGCTGTGGGCAACGTCGATGACGATCAGGACGATGAAATGCTGTACATCAACGTCAGCATTCCGTTGAGTCCAGGGCAATCTGTGAGCACCTACATGCGCAAGCAGGGCGACAATACCACTTACGGTGTCGCCAACAGCGGCTCGCTGGGCGACAACACGCACTACTATATCGCCGCGGATCGTGACCAGTCCTCCAGTGATAATAGCTTCAACGGTAACATTAACACCAACCTGCACTATACCCAGCTGAGCGTGGGTGGCGGCACCAGCGGTGATAATCAGCGTAACTATAACGCTACCCTGGCGGGCGGCATCGCTATGCACAAAAATGGCGTGACGTTCTCGCCGTATGCGATTCGCGATACCTTTGCCATTGCCAGACTGAGCGAGAAGAAAAGCGGGGTAGAAATCGCCACGCCACAGGGTACGGTCTGGACCGATGCCTGGGGGCAGGCGGTCGTACCTTCGCTTAACGAGTGGCGCAATTCGCGTATTGAAGTGGATGCCAACAAGCTGCCGCAGAATATGACGCTGGCAAACGGCACCCGATATATCGCCGCAGGTCACGCTTCAGTCAGCGAGCTTGACTTCAGGGTGCTAAACAGCCGTCGTGTGATGCTGCGTATGAAGCAAGCCGATGGTCAGCCACTGAAAAAAGGGCTGACGGTCGTGGATGAGAAGGGCAACTACATTGTTACGGTCGTTGATGATGGTCATGTCTTTATCAACGATGCGGATCAGCTATCGGCGCTCTACGCCATGGATGCCAACAACAATCGTCTGTGCAAACTCGATTTCGCTCTTCCAGAGAAACGCGATGAAGATGCCTTCTATGAAGAAGTAAACGGAGTATGCCGATGAATTATCAACAAACAGTTGGATTAACCGCGCTGGGGATACTTTTCTTCGCGGCGACTGCACATGCGGAAGATTGCCAAATAACGCTCTCGCAGCCGGTGGTGGATTACCATGAAATGCGTCGAGAGAATATCGATAAAACCCAGCAGAACTGGCACAAGATGGCGGACCGGACCCTCAACGTTAACGTTTACTGTCCGCAGCCGCAGCAAATGGCGGTGTTGCTGCAGGGGACGGCAGGCGATAAAGGGCGCTTCACATTCGGCCAGTCTGGCGGAATGGCGGTGAAAATCGATGAGATGACCCTCGACGGTAAAAATTATACCGTCGGTAAAACGGTCGACCAGCTCAATTTTACTCCGCAAAGCGGCACGCCTACGCCGTTTTATGTGCGTAATAATGAAGCGGTTATTGCGGTTGATAATAATCAGGTGCCTTCAGGTCAGCAGATGAATTTCCGGGTGACGCTATCACCCGTGCTGGATGACAATGCGTTTAGCCGCATCACCGATCAAACCGCACTGGAAAGTGATTTAACCTGGACCCTGCTGACGAAGTAGCGGTTCGGGTAATAAATAAAAATCATGAAGAGAAAATAAGCTTCATTATTTTTATCGTCGATGAAATGAATATTTTTATCCTTTCTGATAAGTGAATGCGTTGGGAGGAAAGATATATATTCATTTAACGGCATGAATGCCGTAATTGGTTTGTTATAAATAGATTAAACGTTAAGGATTAACGAATGAAAAAAGTATGGCTTGCAACTGTTCTGTCTCTTTGTGTCTCTTCTGCATTTGCAGCTGACCCGAGCGCCGTTTTGAAGTTAAAAGGTACGTTAACTAATGCGTCCTGTACCCCAACGCTGAGCGGCGGCGGCACCATTGACTACGGCACCGTCAATCTGGGCTCGCTGAGCGCCACCGCAGTTAACCAACTGGGACAAAAAGATTTCTCCCTGACGATTACCTGCCAGGCGCCTATCAAAGTGGGCTTTAGCGTGAATGATGACCGTAGCGGCACGGCGGCGAATGTGGTCGTTAAAAACGGTACCGTAGCCGGTGTTGACGTCCTCCAGCCGGTAAACCTGTTTGGCGTGAATACCACGGCAGGCAATGTGAAGATTGGCAACTACAGTATGTTTGTTAAAACCGACAGCGTAACGGCAGATGGTAAAGCAGTAGGGGCGACCTACAGCTCTGATAATGGGTCGTCCTGGTCTAACGTAGGTTCGCTGATGCAGAACAACGCCAGTGAAATTGTGACTGTCGCAACCACCGGAGAAACGGCGCCACTGGCCTTTACTCAGGCCGTTGTGCCAATGGCTATTTCACTTGCGATTCAGGACACCACGACGCTGGCAATTACTGATGATACCAGCATTGATGGGCAGGCAACTTTCACACTGAAATATCTGTAATTTATTTTTTAATTACGCTTTATTTAGCAAAGGGAATAAACCTTCCGGTTTATTCCCTTTTTTTCTTACACTTCCAGGTAATTCAGTATACCGTCAGCCGCCTTGCGGCCTTCGGCGATCGCCGTCACCACCAGGTCGGAGCCGCGAACGATATCGCCACCGGCGAAGATTTTCGGGTTGCTGGTCTGGAACGCGTTATCGCTTCCTTCTGGCGCAATAATACGGCCCTGTGAATCCAGCTCAACGCTGTGCTTCGCCAGCCATTCCATGCTGTGAGGACGGAAACCGAACGCCATCACCACGGCGTCGGCCGGAATGACATGTTCAGAACCGGCCACGATCTCGGCGCGACGACGGCCTTTCGCATCCGGTGCGCCCATCTCGGTACGCGCCATCTTCACACCGCTCACTTTGCCGTTGGCATTCACTTCAATACCCAGAGGCTGGATGTTGAACTGGAACTCCACGCCCTCTTCACGCGCGTTTTTCACTTCGCGCTTGGAGCCCGGCATGTTCTCTTCGTCACGACGGTAGGCGCAGATCACGTGTGCCGCATTCTGACGAATGGAGGTACGCACGCAGTCCATCGCGGTATCACCGCCGCCCAGCACCACCACGCGTTTGCCTTCCATGCTGACGAAAGGCTCATCGGCGGTTTCGCCGTAGCCCATGATCTGCTTGGTGTTGGCAATCAGGAACGGCAGCGCGTCGTACACGCCCGGCGCGTCTTCGTTCTCCAGACCGCCGCGCATGGACTGATAGGTGCCCACGCCCAGGAACACGGCGTCGTAATCCTTCAGCAGGTCGTCGAGCTGCACGTCGCGGCCCACTTCCACGTTCAGTTTGAACTCAATGCCCATGCCGGTGAAGATTTCGCGGCGACGGGTCATGACCTCTTTTTCCAGCTTGAATGCCGGGATACCGAAGGTGAGCAGGCCGCCGATCTCCGGATGACGGTCAAAGACCACCGCCTTCACGCCGTTGCGGGTCAGCACGTCCGCACAGGCCAGGCCCGCCGGACCCGCGCCGATGATCGCCACGCGCTTGTCGGTTTGCTTCACGCCGGTCATGTCCGGACGCCAGCCCATCTCAAACGCTTTATCGTTGATGTAGCGCTCGATGTTGCCGATGGTCACCGCGCCGAACTCGTCATTCAGCGTACAGGAACCTTCGCACAGACGGTCCTGAGGACACACGCGGCCGCACACTTCCGGCAGGGTGTTGGTCTGGTGAGAGAGCTCGGCGGCTTCAAAAATACGTCCCTCGTTGGCCAGCTTCAGCCAGTTCGGGATGTAGTTGTGTACCGGACATTTCCATTCGCAGTAAGGGTTACCGCAGGACAGGCAGCGGTCTGCCTGTGCTTTGGCCTGGCCTTCTGAAAACGGCTCGTAGATTTCAACAAATTCAATTTTACGGATCTTCAGCGGTTTCTTTGGCGGATCAACACGCTGCAGGTCGATAAACTGGTATACGTTCTGGCTCATCTGAATTCCTTACTGCGCCTGCACGCGCAGCTCTGCTGCGCTACGACTACGGTGACCCAACAGTGCTTTAACATCGCTGGACTTCGGCTTAACCAGCGCGAATTTCGCAGAGAACGCTGGCCAGTTCGCCAGGATCTCTTCGCCGCGCGAAGAACCGGTATGCTGCACGTGTTCGGTAATCAAACCGCGCAGGTGTTCTTCGTGGATAGCCAGCGTGTCAACGTCCAGCACTTCCACCAGCTCCGGGTTCACGCGTTTGCGGAACTCACCGTCTTCATCCAGGACGTAGGCAAAACCACCCGTCATGCCTGCGCCGAAGTTCACGCCGGTTTTACCCAGAACGCAAACAATCCCGCCCGTCATGTATTCACAACCGTTATCGCCAATGCCTTCCACCACGGTGATGGCACCGGAGTTACGCACCGCAAAACGCTCGCCCGCACGACCTGCTGCGAACAGACGACCGCCGGTCGCGCCGTACAGGCAGGTGTTACCGATAATACTGGCTTCATGGCTGCGGAAGGCTGAGCCGACCGGAGGACGCACCGCCAGCAGACCACCCGCCATGCCTTTGCCGACGTAGTCGTTGGCATCGCCGGTCAGATACAGCTCAACGCCGCCTGCGTTCCACACGCCGAAGCTCTGACCCGCGGTACCGCTGAAGTGCGCGGTAATCGGATCGGCCGCCAGCCCCTGGTCACCGTGCGTCTGCGCGATGTAACCGGAGAGGGAGGCACCCACGGAACGGTCGGTGTTGCGGATATCAAACCAGAACGTTTTGCTCTGCTTGTCGTCCACATACGGCTTCGCCTGCTGCAACAGCTGCGCGTTCAGCACGCCGTTATCGAACGGCGGGTTGTTCTCGGTGCAGTAGACCGCTTTGCCGGGATGCGGCTGCGCGGTTTCCAGTAGCTTGCTCAACTCCAGCTTCTGCTGCTTGGCGGTGAAACCTTCCAGCTCTTTCAGCAGGTCGGTGCGGCCAATCAGGTCTACCAGACGCTTCACGCCCAGCTGCGCCATCAGCTCGCGGGTTTCGCGGGCGATGAACTCAAAGTAGTTAGTCACTTTGAACGGCAGGCCGTGATAGTGGTTCTTACGCAGCTTCTCGTCCTGGGTTGCAACGCCGGTTGCGCAGTTGTTCAGGTGGCAAATACGCAGGTATTTACAGCCCAGCGCGACCATTGGACCGGTACCGAAGCCGAAGCTTTCCGCACCGAGGATCGCCGCCTTGATGATGTCGAGGCCGGTTTTCAGACCGCCATCCACCTGCAGACGGATCTTGTGACGCAGACCGTTAGCCACCAGCGCTTGCTGGGTTTCCACCAGGCCAAGCTCCCACGGACAGCCCGCGTATTTCACGGAGGAGAGCGGGCTTGCACCGGTACCGCCGTCATAACCGGCGATGGTGATAAGGTCCGCATAGGCCTTCGCCACGCCGGTCGCGATGGTGCCGACGCCCGGTTCGGAAACCAGCTTCACGGAGATCATCGCCTTCGGGTTGACCTGCTTCAGGTCGAAAATCAGCTGCGCCAGGTCCTCGATAGAGTAGATATCGTGGTGCGGTGGCGGGGAGATCAGCGTCACGCCCGGTACCGAGTAGCGCAGTTTGGCGATGTACGGTGTGACTTTATCACCCGGTAACTGACCGCCTTCGCCCGGTTTCGCACCCTGCGCGACCTTAATCTGAATCACGTCGGCGTTGACCAGGTACGCTGGCGTCACGCCAAAGCGGCCGGATGCCACCTGCTTGATACGGGACACCTTGTTGGTGCCGTAACGGGCCGGATCTTCACCGCCTTCGCCGGAGTTAGAGTTGCCGCCGATGCTGTTCATGGCTTCCGCCAGCGCTTCGTGGGCTTCCGGGCTCAGGGCGCCGATGGACATCGCCGCGGTATCGAAGCGTTTAAACAGTTCGGATGCCGGCTCAACGTCGTCAATGCTGACCGCTTCATCACCCGGATTCAGGGCAATGAGATCGCGCAGCGTTGCCGCCGGACGGTTGTTCACCAGCTCAGCATACTGCTGATAATCACGGTATTCGCCGCTCTGAACCGCCTGCTGCAGCGTGCGCACCACGTCCGGGTTGTAGGCGTGGTATTCGCCGCCGTGAACGTATTTCAGCAGACCGCCCTGATCCAGCGGCTTACGTGCCAGCCAGGCGCGTTTGGACAGGTTCACCAGATCCTGCTGGAAGTCAGCAAAACCGGCGCCGCCGATGCGGCTGACCACGCCCTGGAAGCAGAGGTTGGCGACCTCGTCATGCAGGCCGACCGCTTCAAACAGCTTCGAGCAGCGGTAGGAGGCAATGGTCGAGATGCCCATTTTGGACATGATCTTGTACAGACCTTTGTTGATGCCGTTACGGTAGTTCAGCATCACCGCGCGGTAATCTTTGTCGATCGCGCGGGTATCCACCAGACGGGCCAGCGTTTCGTAGGCCAGGTACGGATAGATCGCCGTCGCGCCAAAACCCAGCAGCACGGCAAAGTGGTGTGGATCGCGCGCGCTTGCGGTTTCAACAATGATGTTGGCGTCGCAGCGCAGGCTCTTATCGACCAGACGCGTCTGGATAGCGCCCACTGCCATCGGGGCCGGTACCGGCAGACGGTTTTTCGCGATGTTGCGGTCGGACAATACCAGCAGCACGGTACCGTTACGCACCATCTGTTCGGCTTTGTCACACAGCGCATTCACCGTCTCTTCGAGGCTCGCCTCGTTCACGTCGAAGGTAATGTCGAGCGTGTCGGCGCGGTAATGCTCCTCTTTCATGGTGGTGAGCTGTTTGAAATCGGAGTACAGCAGGATCGGCGATTTAAAGGTCAGACGGTGCGCCTGGCCTTCGGCCTCGCAGAAGACGTTCATCTCGCGACCGATGCTGGTGGCCAGCGACATCACGTGTGCTTCACGCAGCGGATCGATTGGCGGGTTAGTCACCTGCGCGAACTGCTGACGGAAGTAGTCATAGATGATGCGCGGCTGGCTGGAGAGCACGGCAAACGGGGTATCGTCACCCATCGAGCCGACCGCTTCCTGGCCGTTTTCACCGAGCACGCGGATGACGGAGTCCAGCTCTTCCGCGCTGTAGTTAAATTGCTTCTGGTAGCTGGCGAGGGTGTCATCGTCCAGCTCGCGGCTGCCCACTTCTTCGTCCGACAGATCTTCAAACGGCACCAGACGACGCACGTTTTTCTCCATCCACTCTTTGTACGGGTGGCGGCTCTTCAGATCGTTGTCGGTTTCGGCAGAGTGCAGGATGCGCCCACCGCGGGTGTCGATCACCATCAGCTCGCCCGGACCGACGCGGCCTTTCTCGACCACTTCGTCTGGCTGGTAATCCCAGATGCCGACTTCAGAGGCACAGGTGATGAGCTTGTCTTTGGTGATGACGTAGCGCGCCGGACGCAGACCGTTACGGTCCAGGTTACAGGCGGCAAAACGACCGTCGGACATGACGATGCCCGCCGGACCATCCCACGGCTCCATGTGCATGGAGTTAAAGTCGAAGAACGCGCGCAGCTCAGGATCCATATCCGGGTTGTTCTGCCAGGCCGGCGGCACGAGCAGACGCATGGCACGCACGATATCCATCCCGCCCGCCAGCAGCAGTTCCAGCATGTTATCCATCGAGCTGGAGTCCGAGCCGGTTTCGTTCACGAACGGCGCGGCATCGTGCAGATCGGGGATCAGCGGCGTCTGGAATTTATAGGTACGGGCGCGGGCCCACTGGCGGTTACCGGTGATGGTGTTGATCTCGCCGTTGTGCGCCAGGTAGCGGAACGGCTGAGCCAGCGGCCAGCGTGGTACGGTGTTGGTGGAGAAGCGCTGGTGGAACAGGCAAATGGCCGATTCCAGACGCAGATCCGCCAGGTCCAGGTAGAAGCGCGGCAGGTCAGCCGGCATACACAGACCTTTATAGATGTTCACCAGGTTAGAGAGGCTACAGACGTAGAACTCTTTATCGTCCTGGAGACGTTTTTCAATGCGGCGACGGGCAATAAACAGACGGCGTTCCATATCACGCGGACGCCAGCCCGCAGGCGCGTTGACGAAAATCTGTTCAATACGAGGCAGCGAGGAGAGGGCGATTTCACCGAGCACCCCTTCGTTGGTTGGCACATCGCGCCAGCCGACAATCGACAGGGTTTCACGCTGAAGTTCTTCTTCGACGATGCGGCGTGAGGCGGCAGCCTTTTCAGGATCCTGATTCAGGAACAGCATGCCGACAGCGTAGTTTTTGGCTAAACGCCAGCCGCGCTCTTCCGCCACGATGCGGAAGAAACGATCCGGTTTTTGCAGCAGCAGGCCGCAACCGTCGCCGGTTTTACCATCGGCAAGGATGGCGCCACGGTGCTGCATACGGGCCAGTGCGTGAATAGCAGTACGCACTACCTTGTGGCTAGGTTCGCCTTCTATGTGGGCGATCAGGCCGAAACCACAGTTATCCTTCTCAAGGGATTTATCGTACAACATATCAGTGAACCTCCCCAGGCTCGTCGGGCTTCCCACTGAACTTTACCGTGGCGCACAGGCACAGAAAGAGCATGGCGACGGGGTTTGCGTTTCATACGCGGACCTCGCATTCGCCCTCTTTTTCATCCTTTCGCGCAGGTAAACAAGTTTGAGGACTTGCTTCAGAGGGAATCTCAATTACTGCATAAATATGATGAGCAGGCCGCTCATCCAGAAAGCTTCCAGCGGATTTCCAACTTATCGGGAATTGGTACACAGGTCAAATGGCAATCTTATTTATACAAAAATGTGCTAAAGAGAGATTATCCGTTTGTATTTAAAGGTTATTTAACTAATTTTACATTGATTGAATGCCCTGAAAGAGCGCAGCGGAGTGTGATCTGACTCACTATATGAAAGCGGTATTATCAATGTAGCGTGCTGAATAGCGGTTTTATAGCAGAACAATAATCTGGCATTGTCTGCAAACCCGCATAAACACACTGTTTTTCAGTGCTGGCGCTATAAATGAAAAAAACAATCAGAACATAAGGAAAAGTAATCACGTACGGCGTGAATGAAATTGCAGTAATCCTGAGTATTTATTCATATAGATAAAGGCCGTCCAGGGCGATTGATCCAGGTCATCGCCGACAGAGGCTAAAAATGGCAGGCTTGTCCCCTTTCTCCGGGACGGTCTATCAGATTATGCAGTTACAGAAATTAGTCAATATGTTTGGTGGGGATCTTTTGCAGCGGTACGGGCAAAAGGTTCATAAGCTGACGCTGCACGGCGGGTTTAGCTGCCCGAATCGCGACGGCACCATCGGGCGCGGCGGCTGCACCTTCTGTAACGTCGCGTCGTTTGCCGATGAGGCGCAGCAGCACCATTCTATCGCTGAGCAGCTTGCCCACCAGGCCAGCCTGGTGAACCGCGCGAAGCAGTATCTGGCCTATTTTCAGGCTTATACCAGCACGTGGGCGGAGGTGCAGGTATTGCGTTCGATGTATCAGCAGGCCATCAGCCAGGCCAGTATCGTTGGGCTGTGCGTGGGAACGCGCCCGGACTGCGTACCGGACGCGGTGCTGGATCTGCTCAGCGAGTACAAACAACAAGGCTACGAGATCTGGCTGGAGCTGGGCTTGCAAACGGCACATGACAAAACGCTGCACCGCATTAACCGTGGGCATGATTTTGCCTGCTACCAACGCACCACGCGCCTGGCCCGCGAGCGCGGGCTGAAGGTCTGTTCGCACCTGATTGTTGGGTTACCCGGCGAAGGTCAACACCATGGCCTTGAAACGCTGGAAAGGGTCGTTGAAACCGGGGTGGACGGCATCAAACTGCATCCGCTGCATATCGTGAAAGGCAGCATTATGGCGAAAGCCTGGGAGGCCGGGCGGTTAAGCGGTATCGAGCTTGAGGACTATACGGTGACGGCGGGGGAGATGATTCGCCACACGCCGCCGGATATTGTCTACCACCGCATCTCGGCCAGCGCCCGCCGTCCAACGCTTCTGGCACCGCTGTGGTGTGAGAACCGCTGGACGGGGATGGTGGAAATAGACCGCTACCTGCAGGAGAACGGCGTTCAGGGTTCGGCGCTGGGGCGCCCGTGGGTTCCCCGTTTACCTGCGACGGCCGCCTAACAAACTCCCCAGCATGCCACGCACGATCTGATTGGTGACCTGTCGGGCTGCGCTTTTCGCCATGGTCTGCACTACGCCATCGCGCTTGCCGCCGCGCGGCCCGGTGCTGCCGAACAGAATGTCTTTGAGCCCACCGAGAATGCCGTCATCCACGGCGACTGATTGCCCTTTAGCGGCAGGTGCATCCTGCGATTCCGTTGTCGCCTGGACCCCTTTTTGCAGCATCTCGAACGCGGACTCGCGATCCACCTCGTCTTCATATTTCCCGTAAACCGGAGAGTGGTTAATCAGGCCGTTGCGCTCATCGTCGGTCACCGGCCCCATGCGCGAGCAAGGGGCAATGACCATGGCGCGTTCCACTACGGACGGGCTGCCCTTCGCATCGAGGAACGAGATCAGCGCTTCACCGGTGCCTAACGCCTGAATCGCCGCTTCGGTATCAAAGGCCGGATTGGCGCGCATAGTTTGCGCGGCGGCTTTCACCGCTTTCTGATCTTTCGGCGTAAAGGCGCGCAGGGCATGCTGCACGCGGTTGCCGAGCTGCCCGAGCACGTTGTCGGGGATATCCGACGGGTTTTGCGAGACAAACCAGACGCCGACGCCTTTGGAGCGGATCAGGCGGATAACCTGTTCGATCTTATCCAGCAGTACCTGAGGTGCATCGTTAAACAGCAGATGCGCTTCGTCAAAGAAGAACACCAGCTTCGGTTTTTCCAGATCGCCTGCTTCGGGTAATTGTTCATAGAGTTCGGAGAGCATCCACAGCAGGCTGGCGGCGTAGAGTTTCGGCATCTGGTAGAGCTTCTCTGAGCTCAGGATGTTGATAATGCCTTTGCCACTGCTGTCGGTGCGCATCCAGTCTTTGATATCCAGCATGGGTTCACCAAAGAAATGCTCAGCGCCCTGTTGCTCAAGCGTCAGTAGCCCGCGCTGAATAGCGCCCACCGAGGCGCTGCTGATGTTGCCGTACTGGTTCTGGAAGGATTTGGCGTTATCGCCGATGTACTGCGTAATGGCGCGCAGATCTTTGAAATCAAGCAGCAGTAGCCCCTGGTCATCGGCAATGCGGAAGATAATATTCAGCACGCCGGACTGCACGTCGTTGAGGTTAAGCAGACGGGCCAGCAGCAGCGGGCCAAGATCGGAGACGGTGGCGCGTACCGGGTGGCCTTTTTCACCGAAGATGTCCCACACCACCACCGGGTTACCGTGCGCCGTCCAGTCCGTGATGCCAATATTTTTCAGCCGTTCGAGCAGTTTTTCAGAGGCCGTCCCTTCCTGAGCCACACCGGTTAAATCGCCTTTTACGTCAGCCATAAAGACTGGTACGCCAATCTCCGAAAGCGACTCCGCCAGCTTTTGCAGGGTGACGGTTTTCCCCGTCCCGGTCGCGCCGGTGATCAGACCGTGGCGGTTCGCCATCGCGGGCAGTAAATAGAGCTCTTTTTCCAGCGTCCGGGCAATTAACAATGGTGTACTCATGATGCGCTTCCTCTCTTAGTCCTGGGTGGAGTATAGGCAACCTGGTAGCAATTTGGTTGAGTAAATTCCTGACTTTGCGGCGCATTATCCAGCGCGGACTATGCTTTTGCATACGGTTCACAAAATAGTGGGAAACTATGTCCAGATTCTTCTTTAACGATCGCAAACAGCTGGTCAACGATGCCATTGAAGGCATACTGCTTTCTGCGCCACATGCCAATCTCGTCAAGCTTGATATCGATCCGGCCATCAGGATCGTCGCACGCGGCGACTGGGACAAAAGCCGCGTGGCGGTGATCTCCGGCGGCGGCTCAGGCCACGAACCCGCACACGCCGGGTTTGTCGGCAAAGGGATGCTGACGGCGGCAGTGTGCGGCGATCTGTTTGCCTCGCCGAGCGTGGATGCGGTGCTGAATGCCATTGTCGCGGTCACGGGCGATCGCGGCTGTCTGCTGATCGTCAAAAACTACACCGGCGACCGCCTGAACTTTGGCCTGGCGGCCGAGAAGGCCAAACGCTACGGCCTGAAGGTGGAGATGGTGATTGTGGCAGACGATATCGCGCTGCCGGATAACAAGCAGCCGCGCGGTATTGCCGGTACGGCACTGGTGCACAAGATTGCGGGCTATGCGGCGGAGCAGGGGAAATCGCTGAGCGAGGTGCGGGATATTGCGCAACAGGCCTGCGATAACCTCTGGAGCCTGGGCGTAGCGATGCAAACCTGCAACCTGCCGGGCAGCGACGATGAAGAGGGGCGCATTAAACAAGGCCATGTCGAGCTGGGCCTGGGCATTCACGGCGAGCCCGGGGCTTCCGTGGTAGATACGCAAAACAGCAAAGCCATTATCGACACCCTGGTGACGCCGTTAAGCGCGCAGGCGGGTGAGGGGCGTTTTGCGGTGCTGATTAACAATCTTGGCGGCGTATCGGCGCTGGAGATGGCGCTGCTGACCAAAGAGATGGCGCATTCGGCGCTGAAAGAGAGTATCGCGTACCTGATTGGCCCTGCGCCGCTGGTCAGCGCGCTGGATATGAAAGGCTTTTCTCTGACGCTGCTGAAGCTCAACGATTTCTTCGAAAAGGCGATTCACGCCGACGTCGAGACGCTGGGCTGGCAGAAGCCCGTCGCGTTTGCGCCACTGCGTACCGTGGCGCATAGCGCCATTCATGACCGTGTGGAGTATACCCCCTCTGACAATCCGCAGGTGCGTGCGTTTGTCTCCTCCGTGTCGACAACGCTGATCCAGCTGGAAAACCGCCTGAACGCGCTGGATGCCAAGGTGGGGGATGGCGATACCGGCTCTACCTTTGCGCAAGGTGCGCGGGATATTGCGCAGCGCCTGGAGGAGAACACGCTCCCGCTTAATGACGTGTCTAAGCTGCTGCTGCTGGTTGGCGAGCGGCTGGCTACGGTGATGGGCGGATCGAGCGGGGTATTGATGTCGATCTTCTTTACCGCGGCCGGGCAAAAGCTTCACGATGGTCAGACGCTCCCGGAGGCCTTGCTCAGCGGACTTGCGCAGATGAAGCAGTACGGCGGAGCGGATCTTGGCGATCGCACGCTGATCGATGCGCTGCAACCGGCGCTGGAGGCTTTACAGAAAGGCAATATTCAGGCGGCAGCGCAGGCCGCGCAGCAGGGCGCAGAAGCAACGGCAAAAATGGCGAAAGCCGGCGCGGGACGCTCATCGTATGTCAATAAAGAGAACCTGGATGGGGTGATGGATCCGGGAGCGGTCGCGGTAGCGGAAGTATTTAACGTATTGGCGCAGCAGTGAAAGTAGGCCGGGTAAGGCGAAGCCATTACCCGGCACTGTCACATCAGAAATCTGCTTTCAACACCACGCGGTAACGGGCTTTGCCGTCGCGCACGTGCTGGATCGCTTCGTTGATTTTCGACATCGGATACAGTTCGGTGGTCGGCGCCACTTTGGTGCGTCCGGCGAATTTCATCAGTTTGCGCAGCTCGTACGGCGTACCGGTCGCGGAGCCTGACACGCTGCGATCCCCACCGATCAGGGTAAACGCCGGAACCGGCAGCGGCTTCATCACTGCACCCACGGTGTGGAAGTTACCGCCGTAGGCCAGCGCTTCAAAGTACGGCTGCCAGTCGAGATCGACGTTAACGGTGTTGATGATCAGGTCAAACTGGCCCGCCAGCGCGTTCAGCGCTTGCGGATCGCGGCTGTTCACCACTTTATCCGCCCCCATCGCCAGCACTTCTTTCTCTTTCGCCGGGTTCGAGCTGAACGCCGTGACTTCACAGCCCATCGCGTGCAGCAGCTTAATGGCAATATGCCCCAGTCCGCCGATACCGATGACGCCGACGCGGCTGGTGGCGGTGATATGGTGCATCAGCAGCGGTTTGAAGACGGTGATACCACCACACAGCAGCGGACCGGCGGATTCGATATCAATGCTTTCCGGCAGCGGGATGACCCATTGCCAGTCGGCGCGCAGTTTATCGGCAAAACCGCCTTTGTTGAGAATGGTGGGAACGGCGCCTTCGAGGCAGTTGATCTGATTGCCGCTGATACAGGCATCGCAGTGACCACAGCTGCGCGCTGTCCAGCCAATGCCTACGCGCTGGCCCACTTTCAGCCCTTTGTCCTGCGCGGCGCTACCGAGCGCCACGACGCGGCCAATGACTTCGTGTCCGGCAACCAGCGGATAGCTGGAGAAGCCCCATTCGTTGTCGATCATCGAGAGATCCGAGTGGCAGATCCCGCAGTAATCAACCTGTACTTCGACGTCTTCTGCTTTTAGTTCGCCCGCATCGTACTCGTACAGCTCAAGTTCTGCACCCGCCTGCGGTGCGGCGTAGCTTTTTATCTTCGACATCGTGTTTCCCCCGTTGTGGTGTGAACTGAGAGTGTAGAGCATTCAGTTTACAGCCGCTTAACAGAAGAGGGCAGGAACGAAAGTTACAGACTTTTCAGCATCCTGACTTCGCAATCAACGTGGCCGGTACAGCCCAGCGGCGCATCGATATGCTCAAAGCCCAGATGTTCATACAGGCCGATGGCCTCTTTGAGGAAGGCGGTCGTTTCCAGGTAGCAGCGGGTAAAGCCCTGCTTGCGCGCGTGGTCCAGCGCCATCAGCGCCAGCTTTTTTGCCAGTCCTTGTCCGCGTGCCGTTGGCAGGAAATACATTTTCTGCAGTTCGCAGATATCCGGCTCGCTGCAGCTGAGGGGCGCCACGCCGCCGCCGCCGACTACCTGGCCGTTCTGCTCGATTACCCAGTAGGCATGTCCTGGCTGGCTGTAAAGCTGAAAAAGCGCGTCCAGATTCGGGTCGGCAACCGTGTAGCCTTTGTCAGCCGTCAGGCCATATTCGGCAGAAACGGTGCGAATAACGGCGGCGATAGCCGGGTTATCCTGCTCAGTGATCCGACGCATCGTCGTCGCGACGGGGGTAATCACGCTCATAGCATTACTCATTACAAAAATTGACACATAACTGCTGTTAATAGCACCGCAGAAAGGGGAGTGCAAGCGAGGAGTTTTCAGGAAGGTTACCCCTTACGCCCTGAAGCGTAAGGGGTAAAAGCATTACAGGGCAGCGATAACCGCCTGCTGCTCAATCAGCTTGGTCTTCGCATCGGCGAAGGCAACCAGACGCTCACGCTCTTTCGCGATGACCGCTTCCGGCGCGCGGGCAACAAAGCCTTCGTTCGCCAGTTTGCTTTCGATTTTGCCAATTTCCACGTCGACTTTCGCCACTTCTTTCGCCAGACGAGCCAGCTCGGCGTCTTTGTCGATCAGACCTGCCATCGGGATCAGCAGCTCGGCACCGTCGATGATTTTGGTCACGGAAACCGGACCTTTATCATCCGCAGGCAGCACGGTGATGCTTTCCAGACGCGCCATGGTTTTCAGGAAGGTGTTGTTCTCGGTGACGCGACGAACGGCCGCTTCGCTGCACCCGCGCAGCAGCAGCTCCAGCGGTTTGCCCGGGGCGATGTTCATTTCAGCACGAATGTTACGTACCGCCACGATCGCCTGCTTCAGCCACTCGGTATCCGCAGACGCCGCTTCATCGACTTTCGCCGCATCGAATGCCGGGAACGGCTGCAGCATGATGGTGTCGGCGTTGATGCCTGCAATCACCTTCACGCGCTGCCAGATGGTCTCGGTGATGAATGGAATAACCGGGTGCGCCAGGCGCAGCAGGCCTTCCAGAACGGTAATCAGCGTGTTGCGCGTGCCGCGCAGCTCTGCCTCAGTGCCGCCGTTCATGACCGGCTTCGCCAGCTCCAGATACCAGTCACAGAACTGGTTCCAGGTGAATTCATACAGAATGCCCGCCGCGATGTCGAAGCGGTAGCTGTCCAGCGCCTCGCGGAACGCTTTCACCGTCTGGTTGAATTCCGCCAGGATCCAGCGGTCAGCCAGGGAGAGGGTCATCTCGCCGCCGTTGAAGCCGCAATCCTGATCTTCGGTGTTCATCAGCACGAAGCGGCTGGCGTTCCACAGCTTGTTACAGAAGTTACGGTAACCTTCCAGACGCTTCATGTCCCAGTTGATGTCACGACCGGTCGAGGCCAGCGCCGCCAGGGTGAAACGCAGGGCGTCGGTACCGTGAGCCTCAATCCCGTTCGGGAACTGCTTCTCGGTGCGCTTGCGGATTTTCTCCGCCAGCTGCGGCTGCATCATGTTGCCGGTGCGTTTTTCCAGCAGCTCTTCCAGAGAGATACCATCAACCATATCCAGCGGGTCGATGACGTTACCCTTGGATTTGGACATTTTCTGGCCTTCGTCGTCGCGGATCAGACCGGTCATGTAGACGGTATGGAACGGAACCTGCGGATTGCCGTCTTCGTCTTTGATGAAGTGCATGGTCATCATGATCATGCGGGCAATCCAGAAGAAGATAATGTCGAAGCCGGACACCATCACGCTGGTTGGGTGGAACTGACGCAGCGCGTCGGTGTTTTCTGGCCAGCCGAGGGTGGAGAAGGTCCACAGCGCGGAGGAGAACCAGGTATCCAGCACGTCTTCGTCCTGACGCAGGGCTACGTCTGCGCTCAGGTTGTTTTCCTGACGCACTTCATCTTCGCTGCGGCCAACGTAAACGTTGCCGTCGTTGTCGTACCATGCCGGGATACGGTGACCCCACCACAGCTGACGGGAGATACACCAGTCCTGAATATCGCGCATCCAGGAGAAGTACATGTTTTCGTACTGCTTCGGTACGAACTGAATGCTGCCGTTTTCAACCGCTTCCACAGCCGGTTTCGCCAGCACGTCGGCACGCACGTACCACTGGTCGGTCAGCATTGGCTCGATAACCACGCCACCACGGTCGCCGTACGGCACGGTCAGGTCGTGAGGCTTGATCTCTTCCAGCAGGCCCAGTGCGTCAACGGCAGCCACAATCGCTTTACGCGCGGCAAAGCGTTCCAGCTTCTGGAACTCGGCCGGGATGTCGCTGGAATAAACGTCGGATTCGTTGCCTTTGGTGTCGTACACTTCTGCGCTTTCGCGGATATCGCCGTCGAAGGTCAGAATGTTGATCATCGGCAGGGCGTGACGACGACCCACTTCATAGTCGTTGAAGTCGTGTGCCGGGGTGATTTTCACGCAGCCGGTGCCTTTTTCCATGTCGGCGTGTTCGTCGCCCACAATCGGAATACGGCGGTTTACCAGCGGCAGCACCACGAATTTGCCAATCAGATCTTTATAACGCGGATCTTCCGGGTTAACGGCCACGCCGGTATCACCCAGCAGGGTTTCCGGGCGGGTGGTCGCGACCACCAGATAATCTTTACCGTCGGCGGTTTTTGCGCCGTCGGCCAGCGGATAGCGGATATGCCACATGGAGCCCTTGGACTCACGGTTTTCCACTTCCAGGTCAGAAATTGCGGTGCGCAGTTTCGGATCCCAGTTAACCAGGCGTTTGCCACGGTAAATCAGGTCTTCTTTGTACAGGCGGACGAAGACTTCTTTCACGGCGTTGGAGAGGCCTTCATCCATGGTGAAGCGCTCGCGCTCCCAGTCCACGGAGTTGCCGAGGCGGCGCATCTGACGAGTAATCGTGCCGCCGGATTCCGCTTTCCACTGCCAGATTTTGTCGATGAACGCGTCGCGACCGTAGTCGTGGCGGGTTTTCCCTTCTTCAGCGGCAATTTTACGCTCAACCACCATCTGGGTCGCGATACCCGCGTGGTCAGTCCCCGCCTGCCACAGGGTGTTTTTACCCTGCATGCGCTGGTAGCGGATCATGGTGTCCATGATGGTCTGCTGGAAAGCATGACCCATATGCAAACTGCCGGTGACGTTCGGCGGCGGGATCATGATGCAGAAGGACTCTTTGCTTTCGTCGCCGTTAGGCTTGAAATAGCCCTGCTGTTCCCAGTGCTCGTAAAGCGGCTGTTCGATATCGCGTGGGTTATATGTCTTTTCCATTATTTCCAGGTTGCCGTATTCAGGTTAAAACCAGCCAGGCGGTACGCTTTATAGCGTTCGCGCGCCAGTTGTTTCAAAGATTCTTCGTAAGGGACAAAGTCTACCACTTCTGTGAAAGCGGTGGCAAAATCTGCAAAATCTATCCGCAGGCTAATCAGAATGTCGCGCGCGCTGCTGTTGCGCTTTTGCGGCCAGGCAATTTCAACCGGTGCTCCACCGCGTGGCCCTTCGCCTGACAGGTTATGCGGAACAAAACTCTCCGGCGGGCGAGCCCACAGCGCTTCATCGAGACGAATCGCCTGCTGCTCATCTTCACAGGCGATCAACACGCGTTTGCCTGCGCGCCAACGTTCTGCGGCAATTTCACACACCAGCTGTTCGACGGTGCTGAGGCCATCCTGATGGGTGTCGTTGTCCAGAAGGTAGAACGTTGCATTCTTCATATATGGGGCTTCTTGTGCTCACTTTAAATGCTTAAGCCGGGTGGCGGCTTCGCCTTACCCGGCCTACAAAGGGGACCTTTCCCGTAGGCCCGGTAAGCGTAGCGCCACCGGGCAACAGACGGCAATTACTCGTCGCCGTTAAAACCCGCACGATTGAGCAGGAACTGCGACAGCAGCGCTACCGGACGACCGGTTGCGCCTTTGGCCTTGCCAGAGCGCCATGCGGTACCCGCGATATCCAGGTGCGCCCAGTTGTACTTGCGGGTGAAGCGCGCCAGGAAGCAGCCCGCGGTGATCGCCCCGCCAGGACGTCCGCCGATGTTCGCCATATCCGCGAAGTTAGACTCCAGCTGCTCCTGATATTCGTCACCCAGCGGCAGACGCCATGCGCGGTCACCGGCCTGCTCCGAGGCACCAATCAGCTCGTGCGCCAGTGGATTGTGGTTCGACATCAGGCCGGTGATGTGGTGGCCCAGCGCAATCACACAGGCGCCGGTGAGCGTGGCGACGTCAATGACCGCTTCAGGTTCGAAGCGCTCAACGTAGGTCAGCACATCGCAGAGTACCAGACGGCCTTCGGCGTCGGTGTTCAGCACTTCAACGGTCTGACCGGACATGGTGGTCAGTACGTCACCCGGACGATAAGCGCGACCGCCAGGCATGTTTTCGCAGCCCGCCAGAACGCCGATCACGTTGATGGGCAACTGAAGTTCCGCGACCATGCGCATGACGCCGTAAACCGCCGCCGCGCCGCACATGTCATACTTCATCTCGTCCATGCCTTCGGCAGGCTTGATGGAGATACCGCCGGAATCGAAGGTCAGGCCTTTACCGACCAGCACGACAGGGCGCGCGTCTTCGGCCGGGTTGCCCTTGTACTCGATGACGGACATCAGGGATTCGTTCTGCGAACCGTTACCGACTGCCAGGTAAGAGTGCATTCCCAGCTCTTTCATCTGCTGTTCGCCGATGACGCGGGTAATGACGTTTTTGCTGTAGGCGTCGGCCAACTGACGTGCCTGAGAGGCCAGGTACGCCGCGTTACAGATGTTGGGTGGCATATTGCCGAGATCTTTAGCCGCTTTAATGCCGGCAGCAATCGCCAGACCGTGCTGGATCGCGCGTTCGCCGCTGGTCAGTTCGCGGCGGGTTGGCACGTTGAAGACCATTTTACGCAGCGGACGACGCGGCTCGCTTTTATTGGTCTTCAGCTGATCGAAGCTGTACAGGCTCTCTTTTGCCGTTTCGACCGCCTGACGCACTTTCCAGTAGGTGTTACGCCCTTTAACGTGCAGCTCGGTCAGGAAGCAGACGGCTTCCATTGAACCGGTATCATTCAGCGTATTGATTGTTTTCTGAATCACCTGCTTATACTGACGTTCATCCAGCTCGCGTTCTTTGCCGCAGCCAATCAGCAGAATGCGCTCTGAGAGTACGTTCGGAACATGGTGCAGTAACAGCGTCTGCCCAGGTTTGCCTTCCAGTTCGCCACGGCGCAGCAGGGCGCTAATATAGCCGTCACTGATTTTATCGAGTTGCTCGGCGATCGGGGAGAGTCGGCGTGGTTCAAAGACGCCCACAACGATGCAGGCACTCCGCTGTTTCTCCGGGCTACCGCTTTTTACACTGAACTCCATGCACTACGCTCCTGAATCTTAAAGACAACGGCGGCTGCTACGGATAGAATTGAAACCTTTCGTAACTCATGTCCGCTGTTGTGGTGACTTCGTGTTAATCTTACGTTACTACGGTTTCGACACGTCAGAAAAAGTCCTGAAGCGTGAATCCGCCGGATGTTTTAATCTTAGCGATGATTTCGACGACTCAAGAGAATAAATGACGTTTAAGCCATGAAACAAGCGATTTTCCAGCAAAGAGACGGGTTTTTACGGGCGTATTTAAAGTGATAATCATAAGATATCTGGTGCGGGAGACGCTCAAAAGCCAACTGGCGATCCTCTTCATCCTGCTGCTGATTTTTTTCTGTCAGAAGCTGGTTAAGATCCTCGGTGCGGCCGTTGACGGCGAAATTCCAACAAATCTGGTGCTTTCCCTGCTTGGTTTAGGGATCCCGGAAATGGCGCAGCTTATCCTGCCGCTAAGTCTTTTCCTTGGCCTGCTCATGACGCTTGGGAAACTCTATACCGAGAGTGAAATCACGGTGATGCATGCCTGTGGCCTGAGCAAAGCGGTCCTGGTGAAAGCCGCCATGATACTGGCGCTGTTCACGGGTATCGTTGCGGCGGTGAATGTGATGTGGGCGGGCCCCATGTCTTCCCGCCATCAGGATGAAGTGCTGGCCGAAGCGAAAGCCAACCCCGGCATGGCGGCGTTAGCCCAGGGGCAGTTCCAGCAGGCAACCGACGGAAACTCCGTGCTGTTTATTGAGAGCGTTGACGGCAGTAAATTCAACGATGTCTTCCTGGCGCAGCTGCGTCCTAAAGGTAACGCACGTCCTTCCGTGGTGGTGGCAGATTCCGGTCAGCTGGCTCAGCGCAAAGATGGTTCTCAGGTCGTGACGCTGAACAAAGGCACCCGTTTCGAAGGCACCGCGATGCTGCGTGACTTCCGAATTACGGATTTCCAGAACTATCAGGCCATTATCGGCCATCAGACGGTGTCGCTCGATCCAACGGATACCGAGCAAATGGACATGCGTACCCTCTGGAATACCGATACCAACCGAGCGCGCGCTGAGTTCCACTGGCGTATTACGCTCGTCTTCACCGTGTTTATGATGGCGCTGATTGTCGTTCCGCTGAGCGTGGTGAACCCGCGTCAGGGACGCGTGCTCTCTATGCTGCCGGCGATGCTGCTTTACCTGATCTATTTCCTGCTGCAAACCTCGATTCGCTCCAACGGCGCGAAGGGCAAGCTGGATCCCATGGTCTGGACATGGTTCGTCAACAGCCTGTACATCTTACTGGCGCTGGGGTTAAACCTGTGGGATACGGTGCCTGTGCGCCGCATACGTGCCCGATTCTCGCGTAAAGGAGCCATCTAATGCAGGCGTTTGGCGTTCTTGATCGCTATATCGGTAAAACCATTTTTACCACCATCATGATGACCTTGTTCATGCTGGTGTCGCTCTCCGGCATTATCAAATTTGTCGATCAGCTGAAAAAAGCCGGGCAGGGGAGCTATGACGCGCTGGGCGCGGGGATGTATACCCTGCTCAGCGTGCCGAAAGATGTGCAGATCTTCTTCCCGATGGCGGCCCTGCTGGGGGCGCTGCTGGGGCTGGGTATGCTGGCGCAGCGCAGCGAGCTGGTCGTTATGCAGGCCTCGGGTTTTACCCGCATGCAGGTCGCGCTGTCGGTGATGAAAACCGCCATCCCACTGGTGCTGTTGACCATGGCGATTGGCGAGTGGGTCGCGCCGCAGGGCGAACAGATGGCGCGTAACTATCGTGCTCAGGCGATGTACGGCGGCTCACTGCTCTCGACTCAGCAAGGTTTATGGGCGAAAGACGGTAAAAACTTCGTCTACATCGAACGGGTGAAGGGGAATGATGAACTGGGCGGGGTGAGCATCTACGCTTTTGATGACCAGCGCCGTCTGCAGTCCGTTCGCCACGCCTCTTCGGCGAAGTTTGACGCCGAACATAAGCAGTGGCGGTTGTCCCAGGTTGATGAATCTAACCTGACCGATCCGAAACAGATTACGGGTTCTCAGACGGTAACCGGTACGTGGAAAACCAACCTGACGCCCGATAAGCTCGGCGTCGTGGCGCTGGATCCTGACGCGCTCTCCATCAGCGGTTTGCACAACTATGTGAAATACCTGAAGTCGAGCGGACAGGATGCGGGACGCTATCAGCTCAACATGTGGAGCAAAATCTTCCAGCCGATGTCCGTGGCGGTAATGATGCTGATGGCGCTGTCGTTTATCTTCGGCCCGTTGCGCAGCGTGCCGATGGGGGTCCGCGTCGTGACCGGCATCAGCTTCGGCTTTGTGTTCTACGTGCTCGATCAGATCTTCGGTCCGCTGACGCTGGTTTATGGCATTCCGCCGATTATCGGTGCGCTGCTGCCAAGCGCCAGCTTCCTCCTGATCAGTCTCTGGCTGCTGTTGAAACGCTCCTGATTGACCTTACCTCGCTTCCGGTTACCCGGGAGCGAGGCTAATCTCCTGTTTCACCCCGCACTTTTTCTCACAACCTTCAACGTCCCGCCGCGAATTTGAGTATTATTGAGCGATAACGTCGTGAAGGGATCCTCTATGAAGCAAATTCGAATGCTTGCCCAGTATTACGTCGACCTGATGATGAAGCTTGGGCTGGTGCGTTTTTCCATGCTGCTTGCGCTGGCGCTGGTCGTTCTGGCCATTGTCGTGCAAATGGCGGTTACCATGGTTCTGCATGGTCAGGTCGAGAGTATCGACGTCATCCGCTCCATCTTCTTTGGCTTGCTTATTACTCCCTGGGCGGTCTATTTCCTTTCCGTAGTGGTTGAACAGCTGGAAGAGTCCCGTCAGCGTCTGTCTAAGCTGGTGGATAAACTGGAAGAAATGCGCGAGCGCGACCTGAAGCTCAACGTCCAGCTCAAAGACAACATTGCGCAGCTGAATCAGGAGATTTCAGATCGTGAGAAGGCGGAGGCCGAGCGTCAGGCCACCCTGGAGCAGCTGAAAATTGAAATGAAAGAGCGCGAGGTCACGCAGATCCAGCTTGAGCAGCAATCCTCTTTCCTGCGCTCGTTCCTGGATGCCTCGCCAGATCTGGTGTTCTACCGTAATGAAGATAAAGAATTTTCCGGCTGTAACCGGGCGATGGAATTGCTTACCGGGAAAAGCGAGAAGCAGCTGATTCACCTGAAGCCGCAGGACGTTTACTCTGAAGAGGCGGCGGCCAAGGTCATGGAGACCGACGAAAAAGTCTTCCGTCATAACGTCTCGCTGACCTATGAACAGTGGCTGGACTACCCGGACGGACGCAAAGCCTGCTTTGAGATCCGTAAGGTGCCCTACTATGACCGCGTGGGCAAACGCCACGGCCTGATGGGCTTTGGCCGCGACATTACCGAGCGTAAGCGCTACCAGGATGCCCTTGAGCGTGCCAGCCGCGACAAGACCACCTTTATCTCCACCATCAGCCACGAGCTGCGTACGCCGCTTAACGGCATCGTCGGGTTGAGCCGTATTCTGCTGGATACCGACCTGACCGCAGAGCAGGAAAAATACCTCAAGACTATCCATGTCTCAGCGGTCACGCTGGGTAATATCTTCAATGATATTATTGATATGGATAAGATGGAGCGCCGTAAAGTTCAGCTTGATAACCAGCCTGTTGATTTCACCAGCTTCCTTGCCGATCTGGAAAACCTGTCTGGCCTGCAGGCGCAGCAGAAGGGACTGAGTTTTGTTATGGAGCCCACCCTGCCGCTGCCGCATAAGGTGGTGACTGACGGCACGCGACTGCGCCAGATCCTGTGGAACCTGATCAGCAACGCGGTGAAATTCACCCAGAAGGGGCAGGTGGCGGTGCGTATCCGCTATGACGAAGGCGACATGCTGCACTTCGAGGTAGAGGACTCCGGAATTGGTATTCCGCAGGAGGAGCAGGACAAGATCTTTGCCATGTACTACCAGGTGAAAGACAGCAACGGCGGGAAACCGGCGACCGGAACAGGCATTGGCCTGGCGGTCTCTAAACGTCTGGCGAAGAGCATGGGCGGTGATATCACCGTAGCCAGCCAGCCGGGCAAAGGGTCAACCTTCACGCTGACGGTCCATGCGCCAGCGGTGGCGGAAGAGGTAGAAGATACCTTTGAAAATGACGATATGCCGCTGCCAGCCCTGCACGTCCTGCTGGTGGAAGACATTGAGCTGAACGTGATCGTGGCGCGCTCGGTGCTGGAAAAACTGGGCAACAGCGTGGATGTCGCGATGACCGGCAAAGCCGCGCTGGAGATGTTTAAACCCGGCGAATACGATCTTGTTCTGCTGGATATTCAATTACCGGATATGACCGGGCTGGATATCTCGCGCGAGCTGACGCGTCAGTACGCGGCCGACGAACTGCCGCCGCTGGTTGCCCTGACGGCGAACGTGCTGAAAGATAAAAAAGAGTATCTCGATGCCGGTATGGACGATGTACTCAGCAAGCCGCTGGCGGTGCCTGCTCTGACCGCTATGATCAAAAAGTTCTGGGATACCCATGATGAAGAGGAGAGCACCATGACGTCTGTTGATAGCGCAAAAGCCCAAACGATACTCGATACCGCGATGCTGGAACAGTATATCGATCTGGTGGGGCCGAAACTGATTACCGACGGTCTGGCCGTGTTCGAAAAAATGATGCCGGGCTATCTGAGCGTGCTGGAGTCCAACCTGACGGCACGTGACCAGAAGGGTATCGTGGAAGAAGGACATAAAATCAAAGGTGCAGCCGGCTCGGTTGGCTTACGCCACCTGCAGCAGCTGGGACAACAGATTCAGTCGCCTGATTTACCTGCATGGGAAGATAACGTGGGTGATTGGGTTGAAGAGATGAAGCAAGAGTGGCAAAACGATGTTGCGGTGCTTAAAGCCTGGGTTGACGCCAGAAAAAAATGACCCCGGATTAACCGGGGTGCGCGAATACTGCGCCAACACCAGGGAAATCGTGGCTGCGCCTGTTTTTAAACGTTATTTTCGAAAGGGCGCTGCCTGAAAAATTTAGGCCGCACGCAGATAAGATAGCAAATCTTAAATGGTTTGTTACATGAATCAGTGAAATGTGTGAAGCATAGCGTTTTAATCAAAATTATTAATGTGCTTCAGCAAGTTGCAGAAAAGGATTGTCATGATGAAAAAGATTGGTGTCGTGCTCAGCGGATGTGGTGTTTACGATGGTTCTGAGATACACGAAGCCGTCATTACGCTGCTGGCCCTGGCTAAGCAGGGAGCAGAGGTGATTTGTTTTGCGCCAGACAAAAATCAGGCGGATGTGATTAACCATCTGACCGGTGAACCAATGGCGGAAACCCGTAACGTGCTGATTGAAGCCGCACGTATTGCGCGAGGTGACATCCATCCTCTTATTCAGGCAGACGCCGCAGAGCTTGATGCGCTCATTGTGCCGGGTGGATTTGGCGCGGCCAAAAATCTCAGTACCTTTGCCGCGCAGGGCGCGGAGTGTCAGATCGATCCTCATCTCAAAGCGCTGTCGCAGGCCATGCATGCGGCAGGGAAACCGCTGGGCTTTATCTGCATCGCACCGGCGATGTTGCCTAAGATTTTTGATTTCCCGCTGCGCCTGACCATCGGGACGGATATTGATACCGCGGAGATCGTCGAGGAAATGGGGGGCGAACACGTTCCGTGCCCGGTGGATGACATTGTGGTTGATGAAGATAATAAAATTGTCACCACGCCGGCCTATATGCTGGCGCAGAATATTGCAGAAGCGGCCACGGGAATCGAAAAGCTGGTCGCCCGCGTGCTGGTGCTGGCTGAATGAGTCGTCAATCCGGCGCAGGTGCGTGGGTAAAACGTACTTTATTGCGCATCGTTCTGGTGCTGGCGGTGTTTTGGGGCGGTGGACTCGCCCTGTTCAGCATTATGCCGGTCCCGTTCTCCGCCGTGATGGTTGAGCGTCAGCTCGGTGCGTGGCTCAGCGGTGATTTCGGCTATGTCGCCCATTCTGACTGGGTAAGCATGGACGAGATCTCGCCGTTCATGGGGCTGGCGGTCATCGCAGCGGAGGATCAGAAATTCCCGGAGCACTGGGGATTCGATGTGGCCGCGATTGAGAAGGCACTGGCGCATAACGAACGTCATGAAAACCGCGTGCGTGGCGCGTCAACGTTGTCGCAGCAGACGGCCAAAAATCTGTTTCTGTGGGACGGCCGCAGCTGGGTGCGAAAGGGGCTGGAAGCGGGATTAACCCTGGGTATGGAAACGGTCTGGAGCAAAAAGCGCATTCTGACCGTGTATCTCAACGTTGCCGAGTTTGGCGACGGGGTATTTGGTGTCGAAGCTGCATCACAACGCTATTTTAATAAACCCGCCAGCAAGCTGAGCATGTCGGAGGCGGCGCTGCTCGCGGCTGTTCTGCCTAATCCCATCCGTTTTAAAGCCAGTGCCCCATCAGGCTACGTGCGTAGCCGTCAGGCGTGGATTATGCGCCAGATGCGTCAGTTGGGAGGAGAAGGGTTTATGGAGAGCAACAAACTTATGTAGGGCGGGTAAGCGCAGCGCCACCCGCCTGAAGGGGAGAGACCTTAATCTTCGTCGAACCCCGCGTTAAACAGCGCAATCACCGCCGCCAGCGCTTCCTCTTCCTGAGGGCCGGTGGCTTCGACTTCAATCTGACGCCCTTTGGCGGAATCCAGCATCAGCAGCGCGATCACGCTGTTCGCTTCCGCTTCGGTACCTTCGTCATTCCGCAGCAGAACTTCTGCATCGAAACCCTGCATCAGCTCAAACAGCTTCATCGCCGGGCGCGCATGCATGCCCAGCTTATTGGTGATCTCAACGGTCTGTTTTACGGTCATGTTTTACGTTTTTCCAGCGTGCGATGACGGGACTGAACGTTCTTCCCGCGCGAGCGGAAATAGTCGGCCAGCTGTTCGGCGATATAAACCGAACGATGTTTACCGCCGGTACAGCCAATCGCTACCGTCAGGTAGCTACGATTGTTTGTCTCCAGCATAGGTAACCATAGCTCAAGGTAGCTTCGCGTCTGGTAGATAAAATTGTGAACTTCTGTGTGCCTGTCGAGGAAGGCCGCAACGGGTTTATCCAGACCGGTCATAGGACGCAGTTTCGGATCCCAGTGCGGGTTCGGCAGGAAGCGCACGTCGAAAACATAATCCGCATCGATCGGGATACCGTGCTTGAAGCCAAAGGATTCGAACACCATCGTCAGTTCGCGCTCGCGTTTACCCAACAACCGGGTACGCAGCATTTCTGCCAGCTCGTGAACGGACATCTCAGAGGTGTCGACAATCAGGTCGGCACGAGAACGCAGTGGCTCCAGCAGATCGCTCTCTTCATCGATAGCACTTTCCAGAGAGAGGTTCTTACTGGAAAGCGGGTGCAAACGACGGGTATCGCTGTAGCGGCGGATCAGGGTATTACGGTCTGCATCAAGGAACAGCAGCTGCGGCGAGAACGCATCGGGCAGGTTACTCATGGCCTGTTCGAAGATCTCTGGCGATTCAGGCATGTTACGAACGTCGATACTGACGGCGGCCGAGGTTTGTCTCTCCGCCAGCGTACGGGCCAGTTCGGGCAACAACACGACCGGCAGGTTATCGACGCAGTAAAAACCCATGTCTTCCAGCGCGCGCAGAGCAACGGATTTCCCCGACCCTGAACGGCCACTGACAATCATCAGCACCATGTTCCGTTTCTCCTCAGGACAACAGATGTGAAGGCCATCTCCTGGTTATGCATCATCCTGATTGCCTTCTGCTTCAGTGATAATTTGATAGAGCTCTTCATCACTTTGAGCCGAGCGCAGTCGACGGCAAATGGTTTTGTCAGCCAGACGCTTGGCGACCAGCGACAGCGTATGCAGATGGGTTTTCGTCTGGTCAGCAGGCACCAGCAGCGCGAAGAGGAGATCGACGGGCTGGTTATCAATGGCATCGAAGGCGATCGGTGTTTCAAGCTGCACAAACACACCGACGGCACGCAGGGTATCCTCTTCCAGTTTGCCATGCGGGATCGCGATGCCGTTGCCGATACCGGTACTGCCCATCTTTTCACGGGTCAGAATCGCTTCGAACACCACCTGCGGCGGCAGGCCCAGCTGTTTTGCGGCCAGTTCACTGATGATCTCCAGCGCACGTTTTTTGCTCTGGCAGTGAACCGCACTGCGGGTACATTCCTGGTTAAGGACATTGCTCAGTTGAAGAGCGGAATCGTTGTTCATCATAATTTCACCTAAGCGCTAACTGTACAAATGGCCTGTTGTGTTTCACAACAGGCCGTCCTGCACCCGTTAACTGCCCGGACAATTAGTGTTGTTTCAGTTTATCTTTATGTTTATTGAGCTGTCGCGCAAGCTTATCAATCAAGCCGTCGATAGCAGCGTACATGTCTTGCCCTTCCGCACTGGCATGCAGTTCACCCCCGTTAACATGCAGGGTGGCATCCGAGATATGAGTCACTTTCTCCACTTTCAACACAATATAGACCTGATTGATCCTTTCGAAATACTGCTCGAGTTTTGCAAACTTCGTGTTCACAAAGTCGCGTAAAGCCTCAGTAATTTCGACGTTTTGTCCAGTGATGTTGAGCTGCATAGTGTCTTCCTTATCGGTTGTGTCAGACCAGCTGTTTACGCTGGTTGGACGGCGGAATGGATAAAGACTCTCGATACTTCGCAACAGTACGACGTGCCACCATAATACCCTGATCGGACAGCATGGTGGTTAACTTACTGTCGCTTAGCGGCTTCGCGGGGTTCTCCGCGGCGATCAACTTCTTCACCAGGGCACGGATGGCCGTGGACGACGCTTCGCCGCCGCCCTCGGTATTCACATGGCTGGAGAAGAAATACTTAAGCTCAAAAATACCGCGTGGACTGTGCAGATACTTCTGCGTGGTGACACGGGAAATGGTTGATTCATGCATCTCGACGGCCTGGGCGATATCCGCCAGTACCATCGGTTTCATATACTCTTCACCCTGCTCAAAGAACGCCTGCTGCTGTTCCACAATGCAGCGGCTGACGCGTAGCAGCGTATCATTTCGGCTCTCCAGACTTTTGATCAGCCATCGCGCTTCCTGCAAATTGCTACGAATATATTGATTGTCGGAGTCGTTACGCACGCTGGTGCACATGGAGGCATACTGCTGGTTGATTTGCAGGCGAGGGATACTGTCAGAGTTCAGTTCAACGACCCAGCGGCCGTTATTTTTTCTGACCAGCACATCCGGGATCACGTACTCGGGTTCGCTGGTCTGGATCGACTGACCGGGGCGCGGATCGAGCGACTGGATCAGATTCACCGCTTCTTTCAGCACCTCTTCTTTCAGGCGCGTGACGCGCATCAGGGTGCGGAAATCGTGGTTCGCCAGCAGATCAAGATGATCGCTGATGATTACGCGCGCCTCGTCGAGCCATGGCGTCTCTTTGCTGAACTGAGAAAGCTGGATCAGCAGGCAGTCGCGCAGATCTTTTGCGGCTACGCCTACCGGATCGAAACGCTGGATGCGCTTCAGAACGGCTTCAACTTCCTCAAGCTCAATCTCGTCGTCGCCCATGCTTTCCAGAATATCGTCCAGCGTGACGGTCAAATAGCCGGTGTCGTCAACGGCATCGACAATTGACGTGGCAATCGCGCGGTCGGTATCGGAGAAGGGGGTGAGTTCCACCTGCCACATCAGGTAATCCTGCAGCGACTGGGTGGTTTCTCCCTGATAGACCGGTAGCTCATCGTCCTGGTAGTCTGCACGCGTACCGGAAGGGGTTCCGGCGGTGTAGATTTCATCCCAGCTGGCATCCAGCGGAAGCTCGTCGGGCATCTCTTTTTGTTCGAGTGCATCCGCGGTATCGAGCGCTTCTGTATCCTGCGATTGCTGGGTATCTACCTCGTCATGAAGATCGGTTTGTTCCAGCAGGGGGTTGCTGTCCAGCGCCTGCTGGAGCTCCTGCTGAAGTTCTAACGTGGACAGTTGCAACAGGCGAATTGCCTGCTGTAGCTGCGGCGTCATCGCCAGTTGTTGGCTGAGCCTTAATTGCAAACCTTGCTTCATGTTCAGAGCATTTTTCTCCGGTTCGGCGTTACGTTACCTCTACCCTATCAGAGTCTGAAGTCTTCCCCAAGATAGACGCGCTTAACATGATCGTCTTCGAGGATCTGCTGCGGCGTACCGTGGGCGATCAGATTGCCCTGGCTCACAATATAGGCGCGTTCACACACGGCCAGCGTTTCACGCACGTTGTGGTCGGTGATCAGTACGCCTAGCCCGCTGTCGCGCAGGTGTTCAATGATACGTTTGATGTCGATAACGGAGATCGGGTCAACGCCCGCAAACGGTTCATCCAGCAGGATAAATTTCGGGTTTGCGGCCAGCGCACGCGCAATCTCAACACGACGGCGTTCGCCCCCGGAGAGTGCCTGACCGAGGCTGTCGCGCAGATGCTCGATGTGGAACTCTTCCATCAGCTCGTTGGCACGATCCTGACGCTGTTCGTTGGTCAGATCGTTACGAATTTGCAGGACCGCCATCAGGTTGTCGTAAACGCTGAGACGACGGAAAATGGAGGCTTCTTGCGGTAGATAGCCGATCCCGCGACGCGCGCGCGCGTGGAGCGGCAGAAGGCTGATGTCTTCATCGTCAATGATAATGTTGCCGGCATCGCGCGGCACAATACCCACGACCATGTAGAAGGTTGTCGTTTTACCCGCACCGTTCGGGCCAAGCAGCCCCACGATTTCGCCGGAGTTAACGGTCAGACTGACATCTTCTACGACACGGCGGCCCTTATAGGCCTTTGCGAGATTTTTTGCAGTTAATGTTGCCATAACGAATTAGTTACTCTTCTTCTGTGCCGGGGCCTGGCCCTTGCCTTTATCCTGCAGCTGCGACGGAACCAGAACGGTGGTGACGCGTTTGCCTTTCTCGCTGGAGGCCTGCATTTTTTGCTCTTTAACCAGATAGGTAATCTGGTCGCCGGTAATGTTGCTGTCCAGCTGTTCCAGATAGGCATTGCCGGTCAGGATGACCAGGTCCTTCGCCAGCTCATAGTGCATGTGCGTGGCGCGGCCTTTCACCGGCTTGCCGTTGTCCTGCATCTGGTAGAAGGTCGCCGGATTACCATAGCCATCGATAATCTCTTTGCCCTGCTCGCCACCCGGACGGGTCACGACCACTTTATCAGCGTTGATTTTGATGGTGCCCTGGGTCATGACGACGTTACCCGTGAAGGTGACGACGTTACCCTGCATATCGAGAGACTGGGTGTCGGACTCGATATGGATCGGCTGGTCGGTATCGCCCGTTACAGCAAGCGCGGGGAGACTGGTCGCCAGCATCGCGCTGGCGATAATTACTTTAAGGCTGAGTTTGTTTGTTTTGAATTTCATAGGAGGTTCTAACCTTTTCAATCAGCTCGGCGTTCTTGCTGCGTAAGTTCCCGCGCATTCTCAAACCGCTGGAATTAAATGTTGTGCCATACAGTGTGACCAGATCCTGCGACGTCACGTCCTGGGTTACCAGGTTGATCTGGGCATTATCCGTCGTAATTTTTCGCAGTTGCGAGTCGGCGGTCAGGGCGTTGACTTCAACGTGACCATACAGATAAAGCATACGGTCATTTGTCAGTTTTGCCCGATCTGACTTAATTGACCACGTCGGCACTTTGTCCTTATCAAAGGTGGTCATGACAGGCTGGGTAAACCACGAAATACCGTCATCTGAAAAATATTCAACATGCTGGGCAATCAGGCGATAGTTCAGCGCGCCTTCCGGGCTGTAGACCACGGTGTCGCTGTGATCGCTTTTATAGGTTGGATCGTTATTGTTGATCACTTCCGTTTGCGTATCGTCGCGATCGGCAAGGTTCACGCCAATCAATACCAGTGCGACAAGCGAAAGCAAAATGATAATCCAACGTCTGGTTTTACTCATATCGATTGCCCTTTGGCCTCATCAAGCTTGCCCTGCGCCAGCAGAAGCAGATCGCAGACTTCACGGACAGCGCCGCGGCCACCGTTGATGTGGGTAACGTAGTCGGCACGCGGAATCAGCAGCGGATGCGCATCGGCAACGGCGATGCTCAGCCCAACTTCAGCCATCACCGGCCAGTCAATCAGGTCGTCCCCGACGTAGGCCACGTTTTCCGGCGCGATAGCCAGTTTACCCAGTAAATCATTGAACGCCGCCATCTTATCGGATTGACCCTGGTACAGATGGGTAATACCTAAGGTTTCACAGCGGTCTTCTACCAGTTTAGCGTTTCGCCCGGTGATGATCGCCACCTCAATCCCCGAGGTGAGCGCACAGCGGATACCGTAGCCATCGCGAACGTTAAACGCCTTCAGCTCTTCACCATTATTGCCCATGTAAATCAGGCCATCGGAGAGGACCCCATCCACATCCAGGATCAGCAGACGAATGTTTTTCGCCTTTGCCATCATCTGTGTACTGACCGGCCCATAACAGGTTGCAAGGGATGCACCCGCATTACTCATTGTCTTATCCTTCATTACACTACGCCTGCGCGCAGCAGATCATGCATATGTACCACACCCAGCAACTGGTCGCCATCGGCAACCATAACGGAGGTGATATGGCGGGACTGCATCAGGTTCAGCACGTCCACGGCCAGCGTACCCGGACGCACGCGGATGCCGCCGGGCGTCATCACATCGGCAATACCGAGCGTGCGGACATCGACACCCATATCGAACACGCGACGCAGGTCGCCATCGGTGAAGATCCCCTGAATTTTCATCAGATCGTCGCACACGACCGTCATCCCCAGATTTTTGCGGGTGATTTCCAGCAGCGCATCACGCAGGGAGGCTTCTTTACTGACGTGGGGGATCTCATCCCCGGTGTGCATAATATCGTTTACCCGCAGCAGGAGCTTGCGCCCCAGCGCGCCGCCCGGGTGGGACAGCGCGAAATCTTCCGGCGTAAAGCCACGGGCTTCCAGCAGCGCAACGGCAAGGGCATCGCCCATAACCAGAGCCGCGGTGGTGCTGGAGGTCGGCGCCAGGCCGAGCGGACAGGCCTCTTTGGGAACCTTCACGCACAGATGAATATCGGCTGCGCGCGCCATGCTGCTTTCCGGACGGCTGGTCATGCAAATCAGCGGCACCTGCAGTCGCTTCAGTACCGGGATCAGCGCCAGGATTTCATTTGACTCACCGGAGTTGGAGAGCGCGATGACGATATCCTGCGGCGTGACCATACCCAGGTCCCCGTGCGCGGCTTCCCCCGGGTGGACAAAGAAGGACGAGGTGCCGGTACTGGCAAAGGTTGCCGCCATTTTGCGTCCAATGTGGCCGGACTTGCCCATCCCCATCACCACGACTTTGCCGGCACAGTAGAATATCTTCTCACATGCCAGACTAAAATCCTGATTTATGTACTGATCTAACTGCGCCAGACCTTCACGTTCAATCTCCAGAACGTCTTTGCCTGCTTTCTGAAAGTCAAAACCCGGCTGCAATTCTATTTGCGACATAATGCGTTTCCGTTTACCCAGAGAGAAGAGGCGAGAGCCAGTACAGCATCGCCATCCATACGATAAATCCACCCGTCAGCAGCGCGCCTGCGCCTTTACCGATCTGTCGTTGCCGCCGCCAGCAGAGCAGGGCAAAAATCACGCTGACCAGCAACATCACGCCGTAATCACGTGAGAACGCCAGGGGATTAAAGGGCCCTGGCGAAATCAGGGCTGGCAGGCCCATCACAATGGCGATATTAAAAATGTTAGAGCCGATGATATTACCAATGGCAATGTCATCCTCACCTTTACGGGCCCCCGCAATGGCGGTGGCCAGCTCCGGCAGGCTGGTGCCGATGGCAATCACCGTCAGGCCAATGGTCAGCTCGCTGATGGCAAAATAGTTCGCCAGCACCGTCGCGTTATCCACGACCATGCGCGTTGCCATCGGCATGATGATCAGCGCGACGCCCAGCCAGAGCAGCGCAACAGGCAGCGTGCCTTCTCGTGGAAGCTCGGCGACCTGCTCACGCGTGAGGCTATCCTGACCCTGCTTTTCAGCCTGACGGGCGATTTTAACACTATACAGCAGCCAAATAACGGCCAGCGCCAGCAAGAAAATGCCGTCGCTGTAGCTCAGTACGCCATCGTAAAATACGCACCCTGCCAGCAGGCTTACGAGTAACATTAGCGGCAATTCACGGCGCAGAACATCAGAATGCACGCGAAATGGATGGAGCAGCGCGGCCAGGCCCAAAATCAATAAAATATTGACGATGTTAGAGCCAATCGCGGTGCCGACTGCCAGGTCTACCTGGCCATGCAGCGATGCCGAGACAGAGACGATGATTTCAGGAAGTGACGTTCCTACGCTGACCACGGTCATCCCGATGACGACAGGCGGTACGCCACTCAGGCGACACAGGATAGATGCAGCAAACACTAAACGGTCAGCACTGTAGACCACCAACAGTAAACCAATTATTAACAGTGCTGTTGCTAAAAGCATCAAAAGTCCTTTCTTCAGGTATACTCGTCGGTCCATTGCTCGGGAATGGCTGGACTGCATACAGTCTGAGGCGTAACGAATTCCTAATTTTGACTTTATGCGCCGGAAAAGTAAAACAAATGCCAGCTTTCGCTAACCTCTACGGTTATTATTCTGTAAAAATGCTGAATTTAGGGCTGATTCAGGCTACATGCCTTAACGTGAGCAGGATAAGAAAGGAACCATAAATGAGCCAAACTATGGCGAATTTAGTCGATGTCCGCGGGGTGAGTTTTTCTCGCGCCAACAGATTGATATTTGATGATATTTCGTTGACCGTGCCGCGTGGCAAGATCACTGCCATCATGGGGCCGTCCGGGATCGGTAAAACGACCCTGCTTCGCCTTATTGGCGGGCAGATCCCACCGGATAGCGGTGAGATCCTCTTTGATGGCGAAAACATCCCGGAGATGTCACGCTCGCGCCTGTATACTGTTCGCAAACGCATGAGCATGCTCTTTCAGTCGGGGGCCTTGTTCACCGACATGAACGTCTTTGATAACGTGGCCTATCCGCTGCGCGAGCATACCAGCCTGCCGCCTGCGCTGCTGAAAAGCACGGTGATGATGAAGCTTGAAGCCGTCGGGCTGCGGGGCGCCGCGAAACTGATGCCTTCGGAGCTGTCCGGCGGAATGGCGCGTCGTGCCGCGCTGGCGCGCGCCATCGCACTAGAACCTGATTTAATCATGTTCGACGAACCGTTTGTCGGGCAGGATCCCATCACGATGGGCGTGCTGGTGAAGCTCATCTCTGAACTGAATAGCGCGCTTGGCGTCACCTGCATTGTGGTGTCTCACGATGTACCTGAAGTGCTGAGCATTGCCGACTACGCCTACATCGTAGCGGACAAAAAGATCGTCGCACACGGTAGCGCCCAGGCGCTGCAGGAAAATTGCGATCCACGCGTGCGGCAGTTCCTTGACGGTATTGCCGATGGCCCTGTGCCGTTCCGCTACCCGGCGGGCGACTATCGTGACGATTTACTGGGAATAGGGAGTTAAGCCACTCATGCTGTTAAATGCGTTGGCCGCTCTCGGACACCGTGGCATAAAAACCATCAGGACGTTCGGGCGTGCCGGATTGATGTTATTCAACGCGCTGGTCGGCAAACCGGAATTCCGTAAGCACGCGCCGCTATTGGTGCGGCAGCTTTATAATGTCGGCGTGCTGTCGATGCTCATCATCATTGTCTCCGGTCTGTTTATCGGGATGGTGCTGGGTCTGCAGGGCTACCTGGTGCTGACAACCTACAGTGCGGAAACCAGCCTCGGGATGCTGGTGGCGCTCTCGCTGCTGCGTGAACTGGGGCCCGTTGTGGCGGCGCTGTTGTTCGCCGGTCGCGCCGGGTCAGCCTTAACCGCTGAAATTGGCCTGATGCGCGCGACTGAGCAGCTCTCCAGCATGGAGATGATGGCGGTCGATCCGCTGCGTCGCGTGATCTCGCCGCGTTTCTGGGCGGGGGTCATCTCTTTACCGCTGCTGACGATACTTTTTGTCGCCGTGGGTATCTGGGGCGGTTCGCTGGTTGGCGTGCACTGGAAAGGCATTGACGCCGGTTTCTTCTGGTCTGCCATGCAGGACGCCATTGACCTGCGAATGGATCTGGTTAACTGCCTGATTAAGAGCGTGGTATTTGCCATTACGGTTACCTGGATTGCATTGTTTAATGGTTACGATGCGATTCCGACGTCGGCGGGCATTAGCCGCGCTACTACACGTACAGTCGTTCATTCGTCGCTGGCCGTACTGGGTCTGGATTTTGTGCTCACCGCACTGATGTTTGGGAATTGAGTTCATGCAAACGAGAAAAAATGAAATTTGGGTCGGTGTATTCCTGCTGCTGGCGCTGCTGGCCGCGCTGTTTATCTGCCTGAGAGCGGCAGATATCACGTCTGTACGCACCGAGCCGACGTATCGCATCTATGCCACCTTCGATAACATCGGCGGGCTGAAGGCGCGTTCACCGGTCCGTATTGGCGGCGTGGTGATCGGCCGCGTATCTGACATTACGCTGGATGAGAAGACCTATCTGCCGCGCGTCGCGATGGATATCGAAGAGCGTTACAACCACATTCCGGACACCAGCTCCCTGTCTATCCGGACTTCCGGTCTGCTGGGCGAACAATATCTGGCGCTTAACGTCGGTTTTGAAGACCCCGAGCTGGGAACGACTATCCTTAAGGACGGGAGCGTGATCCAGGACACCAAGTCCGCCATGGTGCTGGAAGATATGATTGGTCAGTTCCTTTACAACAGTAAAGGGGATGATAAAAAGTCTGACAATGCCCCTGCGCAGAGTGAAGACCATACCAATGCCGCGCCGACCCCAGGTGCTGCGAATTAATATCAGGAGAAGTCATTCATGTTTAAACGACTGTTAATGGTTGCCATGCTGGTCATCGCCCCTCTCACCGCGGTGCACGCGGCGGATCAGAGTAACCCGTACAAACTGATGGACGAGGCCGCGAAGAAAACCTTCGATCGTCTTAAAAACGAGCAGCCTAAGATTCGTGCTAATCCTGATTACCTGCGTGACGTGGTTGACCAGGAGCTGCTGCCGTATGTGCAGATCAAATATGCGGGAGCGCTGGTGCTGGGCCGCTATTACAAAGACGCGACCCCGGCGCAGCGTGAGGCCTATTTTGCCGCTTTCCGTGAATACCTGAAGCAGGCTTATGGTCAGGCGCTGGCGATGTACCACGGTCAGACCTATCAGATCGCCCCTGAGCAGCCGCTGGGTGATGCGACCATCGTCCCTATTCGCGTAACGATCAACGATCCTAACGGCCGTCCGCCGGTGCGTCTGGATTTCCAGTGGCGTAAAAACAGCCAGACCGGCCACTGGCAGGCGTATGACATGATCGCCGAAGGCGTAAGCATGATCACCACCAAACAGAACGAGTGGAGCGATCTGCTGCGCACCAAGGGGATTGATGGCCTGACCGCGCAGCTGCAGTCCATTGCTCGTCAGAAAATCACGCTGGACGAGAAGAAGTAATGTCACAGCAACTCAGCTGGTCGCGTGAAGGCGAGACGTTAAAGCTGTCCGGTGAGCTGGATCAGGATCTGCTGAACCCCTTATGGGATAAACGCCATGAGGCCATGCAGGGCGTGACGCTCATTGACTTAACTGACGTCACGCGGGTGGATACGGCAGGCGTTGCGCTGCTTGCCCATCTGGTTGCGGTAGGGAAAAAGCAGGGGGCGAGCGTCACGCTTCGCGGCGCGAGCGAGAATGTCGTGACCCTTGCGCAGCTCTACAATCTCCCTCAGGACGTATTGCCTCGTTAATATTTTCAGTGCGTTACTTCCGAAAGCCCTGACAGTTTCATCGTCGGGGCTTTTTGCTTGTTTAAGACGACGCCACTTTGCTCTAAGATGTTGGGCTTGTTTTCACTATCAGATGATTAAGAACCCATGGAAAATCATGAAATCCAGACAGTGCTGATGAATGCACTCTCCCTTCAGGAAGCCCACGTCACTGGCGATGGCAGTCACTTCCAGGTTATTGCTGTGGGTGAGATGTTCGACGGTATGAGCCGTGTGAAGAAACAGCAGGCTGTGTACGCGCCGCTGATGGAATATATTGCGGATAACCGCATCCACGCCCTGTCGATTAAAGCGTTCACCCCGCAAGAGTGGGCACGCGATCGCAAACTAAACGGTTTTTGAGCTGAGGGCTACAGGCCCGCAGCACGGTTGAATTTATAAGAGAGCACACAATGGATAAATTTCGTGTACAGGGGCCAACGCGTCTCCAGGGCGAAGTCACAATTTCTGGCGCGAAAAACGCCGCGCTGCCCATCCTCTTTGCTGCGCTGCTCGCGGAAGAGCCGGTAGAGATTCAGAACGTACCGAAGCTGAAAGATATCGACACCACCATGAAGCTGCTCACCCAGTTGGGCACGAAAGTCGAGCGTAACGGTTCCGTCTGGATCGATGCCAGCAAGGTAAACAACTTCTCTGCGCCTTACGATCTGGTGAAAACCATGCGTGCTTCCATCTGGGCGCTTGGCCCGCTGGTGGCGCGTTTCGGTCAGGGTCAGGTTTCGCTGCCGGGCGGCTGCGCCATCGGTGCGCGTCCGGTTGACCTGCACATCTTTGGTCTGGAAAAACTGGGCGCAGAGATCAAGCTGGAAGAAGGCTACGTTAAAGCGTCCGTCAATGGTCGTCTGAAAGGCGCGCACATTGTTATGGACAAAGTGAGCGTAGGCGCAACGGTAACCATTATGTCTGCGGCAACGCTGGCAGAAGGGACCACTATCATCGAAAACGCCGCGCGCGAACCGGAAATTGTGGATACCGCCAACTTCCTCGTGGCGCTGGGCGCGAAGATCTCCGGTCAGGGTACCGACCGTATCACCATCGAAGGCGTTGAACGTCTGGGCGGGGGTGTCTATCGCGTACTGCCGGACCGTATCGAAACCGGTACCTTCCTGGTCGCTGCCGCGATCTCTGGCGGGAAGATTGTTTGTCGCAACGCACAGCCTGATACGCTGGATGCGGTGCTGGCGAAACTGCGTGATGCGGGAGCGGATATCGAAATCGGTGAAGACTGGATCAGCCTCGATATGCATGGACAGCGTCCAAAAGCGGTCAATGTGCGTACGGCGCCACACCCGGCGTTCCCAACGGACATGCAGGCGCAGTTCACCTTGTTGAACCTGGTCGCCGAAGGGACTGGCTTCATCACTGAAACCATTTTCGAGAACCGCTTTATGCACGTACCGGAGCTGATCCGCATGGGTGCACGTGCTGAGATCGAAAGTAATACCGTGATTTGCCATGGCGTTGAGACACTGTCCGGCGCTCAGGTGATGGCAACCGATCTGCGTGCGTCTGCCAGCCTGGTGTTGGCGGGTTGTATCGCGGAAGGTACAACGATCGTGGATCGTATTTATCACATCGATCGTGGCTATGAGCGTATCGAAGATAAACTGCGTGCGCTGGGTGCCAATATCGAGCGTGTGAAGGGCGAGTAATCGTTCCGGCAGCCCCCTGCCAGACATGACCGGGGGGTTGCTGTTCCTGTCAAAAAACGCGTTATTCCTGCGGTTCTTTTTTTACTTTTCTCTGGCGAATCATGCGCGATCTGTCGATAAATTCATGGGTAACGGGATCGTGGTAGCGCGAAGGCCAAATCACCCACGGATGCGTATCCAGCGCCGTCGCGATAATTAATTCTCCTTTTGGCCAGGGGCGGGTGAGGGCGTTTGCCAGAGTTGAAGAACTCAGTCCATGGCGGCGGGACTCTGCTGCCAGTGAAGTGCCTCTTTTGCGCAGTGCGGCAATAATATCAGCCGTGTGCCAGTCGATAAATTTCGTATCCATAACGCCGTCCTTAAGTTCGGATTCACCTACGCCGTTTCTTCTGAAACGACGGGTTTACTATACCCATTTCGAACTCTTGTTCTAAAAAGTTAGCGTTACTTGAAGGAATATTCAGAATAAGACACGGCTTTATTCATGCGGTCTCTAAACCGATGAATTTACATGAATGCGGAATTTACGGGTGTGTACTGGAATCTCCCCGCCAGGAACGCGGGGAGAGAAAGCAAGATTAACGGTCGCGCTGAACGGCGATGTGGGCAAGGCCAATCAGTGCCTCGCGCCATGGGCTGTCGGGAATGACCTGGAGTGCTTCGATGGCTTTGTCGGCTTCTTCTTCCGCACGCTGACGCGTCCATTCCAGCGAGCCGCAGATCGCCATGGTTTCCAGCACAGGTTCCAGAAGATGGCGACCATTTCCCTGCTCAATCGCTTCACGGATCATTTTCGCCTGATCGGCCGTTCCGTTACGCATGGCGTGGAGCAGCGGCAGGGTCGGTTTGCCTTCGTTCAGGTCATCGCCAACGTTTTTGCCGAGCGTCTCGCCGTCCGCACTGTAGTCCAGCAGATCGTCAATCAGCTGGAAGGCTGTGCCCAGATAGCGGCCATAGTCCTGCAGGCCTTTTTCCTGTGCTTCGGTACAGCCAGCCAAAATGCCGGAACACTGGGCCGCCGCTTCAAACAGACGCGCGGTTTTGCTGTAGATGACGCGCATGTAGTTTTCTTCGGTGATGTCCGGGTCGTTGACGTTCATCAGCTGCAGCACTTCGCCTTCAGCGATGACGTTAACGGCTTCAGACATTACTTCCAGCACTTTCAGGGAACCCAGGCTGGTCATCATCTGGAAGGCGCGGGTATAGATAAAATCCCCCACCAGGACGCTGGCTGCGTTTCCGAACGCGGCGTTAGCCGTGGCTTTGCCACGACGCATATCCGATTCATCCACCACATCGTCGTGCAGAAGCGTCGCCGTGTGGATAAATTCGATGAGCGCTGCGATAGTGATGTGAGCATTTCCCTGATAACCAACGGCTCTGGCAGCCAGAATGGCAATCATCGGACGAATGCGTTTACCGCCGCCGCTGACAATGTAATAGCCCAACTGATTGATCAGCTGAACGTCAGAGTTGAGTTGCTCCAGGATTGCTGCATTCACACCCGCCATATCTTGCGCGGTTAACTCGTTGATTTTTTCTAAATTCATCGCAAAAGCCGGGCTTTTTATCCTGTTGATCCCATCTTCAATGGGGTAACGAAGGGTTTCGGTTTATCAATAGTAGTGCTGATTGTACTGAAAAAACGGCTCAGATAAACGTTACCGTACGTGTTGTGTTTTTTTTCTTCATGTATTGACGGTAGCACTTGTCAAAGGCTCGCGTTTTGCGTAATATTCGCGCCCTATTGTGAATATTTATAGCGCACTCTGATTCATACGAGGACGTGCGCGGAAGCGGAGTTTATATGTACGCGGTTTTCCAAAGTGGTGGTAAACAACACCGAGTAAGCGAAGGTCAGACCGTTCGCCTGGAAAAGCTGGACATCGCAACTGGCGAATCTGTTGAGTTCGCAGAAGTTCTGATGATCGCAAACGGTGAAGAAGTCAAAATCGGCGTTCCTTTCGTTGATGGCGGCGTTATCAAAGCTGAAGTTGTTGCACACGGTCGTGGCGAGAAAGTTAAAATCGTTAAGTTTCGTCGTCGTAAGCACTACCGTAAGCAGCAGGGCCACCGTCAGTGGTTCACTGATGTGAAAATTACTGGCATCAGCGCCTAAGACCTGAGGAGAGATTTAAATGGCACATAAAAAGGCTGGCGGCTCCACACGTAACGGTCGCGATTCAGAAGCTAAACGCCTGGGCGTTAAGCGTTTCGGTGGCGAATCCGTTCTGGCGGGTAGCATCATCGTTCGTCAACGTGGTACCAAATTCCACGCTGGCAACAACGTAGGTTGCGGTCGTGACCACACTCTGTTTGCTAAAGCAGACGGTAAAGTGAAATTTGAAGTTAAAGGCCCGAACAACCGTAAATACATCAGCATCGTTGCTGAGTAAGGTTTTCTCGGTCCGGTAACGGATTAAAGCCCCGCAACCTGTTGCGGGGCTTTTTACATTGGAAACCCGGTAATTTTTTCTGTAGGGAAAACGGGCATGAAGCAGCAGGCCGGCATAGGAATTCTTTTGGCGCTCACAACCGCAATGTGCTGGGGTGCGCTACCAATTGCAATGAAGCAGGTACTGGAAGTGATGGAGCCGCCTACGGTGGTCTTTTATCGCTTTCTGATGGCAAGCATCGGCCTCGGGGCGATTCTGGCCGTCAAAGGTAAGCTTCCACCCTTGCGGCTCTTCCGTAAACCGCGCTGGCTGGTGCTGCTGGCTATCGCGACGGGCGGTCTGTTCGGTAACTTCATCCTGTTCAGCTCTTCCCTGCAATATCTCAGCCCCACGGCGTCGCAGGTGATTGGTCAGCTTTCGCCGGTGGGCATGATGGTCGCCAGCGTCTTTATCCTCAAGGAGAAGATGCGCGGTACGCAGATTATCGGGGCGAGCATGCTGTTGTGCGGTCTGGTGATGTTCTTCAACACCAGTCTGATCGAGATTTTTACCCGCCTGACGGATTACACATGGGGTGTCATTTTCGGTGTGGGGGCAGCAACGGTCTGGGTGAGCTATGGCGTCGCGCAAAAGGTGTTATTGCGTCGGCTTGCCTCACAGCAGATCCTCTTTTTGCTGTACACTTTGTGTACAATAGCATTGCTGCCATTAGCGAAGCCGGGCGTAATTACCCAGCTTAGCGACTGGCAACTGGCGTGCCTCATTTTTTGTGGGCTGAACACGCTGGTCGGTTATGGCGCGCTGGCCGAAGCGATGGCGCGCTGGCAGGCAGCACAGGTGAGCGCGTTGATCACGCTTACCCCGCTGTTTACGCTGTTATTTTCAGATTTGTTATCAATGGCCTGGCCCGATGTCTTCGTCAGACCGATGCTCAACCTGTTGGGTTATCTCGGTGCGTTTGTCGTGGTTGCGGGCGCGATGTATTCCGCCATTGGTCATCGTCTCTGGGGACGTTGGCGCAAAAATGAAGCGGTTGTAGTAGTCCCCCGCTCAGGCGAATGAGTTACGGAGAGTAAAATGAAGTTTGTTGATGAAGCGACGATCCTGGTCGTGGCTGGTGATGGCGGCAACGGTTGCGTGAGCTTCCGCCGTGAAAAGTATATCCCTCGTGGCGGTCCTGATGGCGGCGACGGTGGGGATGGTGGTGACGTGTGGCTGGAGGCGGATGAGAACCTCAACACGCTGATCGACTACCGTTTCGAAAAATCCTTCCGCGCTGAACGTGGTCAGAACGGCCAGAGCCGTGACTGTACCGGGAAACGCGGTAAAGACGTCACCATTAAAGTGCCGGTCGGTACGCGTGTGATTGACCAGGGGACGGGTGAAACCATGGGTGACATGACCAAACACGGTCAGCGCCTGATGGTGGCGAAAGGCGGCTGGCACGGTCTGGGTAACAGCCGTTTCAAATCTTCCGTTAACCGTACGCCGCGTCAGAAAACGATGGGTACGCCGGGCGATAAGCGCGACCTGCAGCTGGAGCTGATGCTTCTGGCTGACGTGGGCATGCTGGGTATGCCAAACGCAGGTAAATCGACGTTTATTCGCGCCGTCTCTGCAGCCAAGCCAAAAGTGGCGGACTATCCGTTTACCACGCTGGTACCAAGCCTGGGCGTTGTCCGTATGGATAACGAGAAGAGCTTCGTGGTCGCCGATATTCCGGGTCTGATTGAAGGCGCCGCGGAAGGGGCGGGTCTGGGTATTCGCTTCCTGAAACACCTTGAGCGCTGCCGCGTGCTGCTGCACCTTATCGATATCGATCCTATCGACGGTTCCGATCCGGTTGAAAACGCCCGCATTATCGTTGGCGAGCTGGAGAAATACAGCGAGAAACTGGCGAATAAACCACGCTGGCTGGTCTTCAACAAGATCGACCTGATGGACAAAGCCGAAGCGGAAGCAAAAGCAAAAGCCATTGCTGAAGCGATGGGTTGGGAAGATAAATACTACCTGATCTCTGCGGCAAGCCAGGTCGGCGTGAAAGATCTGTGCTGGGATGTGATGACCTTCATCATTGAGAACCCAATTGTTCAGGCGGAAGAAGTCAAACAGCCTGAAAAAGTCGAATTCATGTGGGATGACTACCACCGCCAGCAGCTCGAAGAGCTGGAAGCGGAAGAAGACGATGAAGACTGGGACGATGACTGGGATGAAGACGACGAAGAAGGCGTCGAGTTCATCTACAAGCACTAATTGCTGTTCAAAGCCCCCGTTATGGGGGCTTTTTTATTCCAGCGTTGCGGGCAGCCAGCAGCTGGCGATTAAACCGCCTTCAGCGCCATTCTCAAGCATCAGCCTGCCGTGGTGGAGCTGGAGGATGCGCTGCACGATACTCAGGCCCAGACCGCTGCCTCCGTAGCGCTGGTCAAGACGGCGGAATGGCTCGGTAATGGACTGCCGGTGCGCTTCATCAATCCCCGGCCCCTGATCGATAACGCTGATCTGCGTCCCGCCGTCGACCTCGGTTAATGTCACTGTAATCGTTGTCCCTGTCGGGCTGTAGCGCCCGGCATTCTCCAGCAGGTTGCGCAGCATCAGGCGCAGGAGAACGGCGTCTCCCTGAACCGTGAGCGCGCTTTTAGCGGGCCAAATCACCGTATGCTCTTTGGCTTCATGCCCAAGGCCGAGAGGTTCGATGATATTTTCCGTCCAGCTCACGGTTTCGTAGTGGCCGCTCGCCATTGCCTGTCCGGCACGGGCCAGCATCAGCAGCTGTTCGACGGTATGCATGAGCTGATCGATACGGCTAACCAGCGTGGCGGCCTGAGGCGCACCTGACTGCGACATCAGCTCCAGATGGAGCCGGATACCGGCCAGAGGCGTTCTCAGCTCGTGTGCGGCGTCTGCGGTGAAGAGACGCTCCTGCTGAATGGTGCTATCCAGTCGGGCCAGCAGCTGGTTCAGGGAGGTCGTCACCGCGCCAATTTCTTCCATGTCGGAATACATAGGAAGCGGTGTTAAGTTATCGGCTGAGCGGTTAGCGAGGCTGTCGCGGAGCTTATTCAGCGGCCGGGTTATCCAGGTGACGGCCCAGAAGGAGAAGAGCAGGGTAAAGCCGACCATCACCAGGGAAGGGACCAGCAGCGAGGCAATCGCTTCGCGGATCTCTTTCTCAACGTGATTATTGCGCGCTTTCGCTGACAGCGTTTCGTTGACCAGAAAACCAATCTGTTCACGGCTTTCATGCCACAGCCAGATGACGCTTATCAGCTGGAAAAATAACAGAATGACCGCCAGCAGCACCATCAAACGCCGACGCATGCTGTTCATTTCTGGCTCTCCAGACGGTAGCCGACGCCGCGAACGGTTTTGATCCTGTCTTTGCCGAGCTTACGCCGCAGGTTATGAATATGGACCTCAAGGGTATTTGACCCGGGATCGTCCTGCCAGGAGTAGATATCCTGCTGGAGCGTTTCTCGGTGTACCGTTTGCCCGCTGCGCATGATCAGACGCGTAAGCAAGGCGAACTCTTTTGGCGTCACCTCTACGGCCTGATCCTGACGCAGCACCTGCTGGGTTTGCAAATTCAGCGTAATATCGCCGTCGGTCAGTAAGTTATCACTATGGCCCTGATAGCGGCGAATCAACGCTCGCACCCGAGCCTGCAGCTCCGCGAGCGCAAAAGGCTTCACCAGGTAATCGTCTGCGCCTGCATCGAGGCCGGTGATGCGGTCTTCAATGGCATCACGTGCCGTCAGGATCAATACCGGGTTGGCGATGCCGCGACGTCGCCACTGGCTGAGCAGCGTGGCGCCGTCTTTATCCGGCAAGCCCAAATCGAGGATCACCAGGCTGTATTCGCCGCTCTGGATCAGGGCATCCGCCTCTGCTGCCGTGCCTGCACAGTCGAGAGCATACCCTTCATTGGCCAGCCCCAGCGCCAGCCCTTCCTGCAATAACAGATCGTCTTCAACTATAAGTAGTTTCATCGCTAGTTATTCTGGTAGATGTCCTTATAAAGCCTGCTTTCGAAGCGAACCAGTGGAATACGACGATTGCGCTGGTCGGTCGGTTCGACGGCATAGCCGGAAAGATACTGCACGAATGCCATGCGCTGTCCGCTGGCGGTAGTGATGAAGCCTGCAAGGTTATAAACCCCCTGCAGTGAGCCTGTTTTCGCGGAGACTTTGCCATCCACGCCCGCAGCGTGAAGCCCTGCGCGGTACTGCAGTGAACCGTCATGCCCGGCCAGCGGCAGCATTGAAATGAAGTTTAGCTCAGTGTCATGTTGTGCAATGTACTGAAGCACCTGCATCATCGTGGCCGGAGAGATCAAATTATGGCGCGATAGTCCGGAGCCATCGACGGCGATGGTATTACCCAGATCGATCCCCGCCTGCTGGCGCAGGATCTGCCGAACCGCGTCTGAACCCGCGCGCCAGGTTCCCGGCACGCCGAAACGGGCGTGACCAATCATGCGGAACACCGTATCGGCAATCATGTTGTCCGACTTTTTCAGCATAATTCGCAGTAAATCGTGCAACGGCGCAGACTGTTTGCTGGCGATGACCGTGCCGGGCTGGTTGACCTGCGTCTGACGAAGCAGGGTACCGGAATAGGTTATTCCCGCTTGTTTCAGCTCATCTTTCAGAATGGCGCCTGCATAGCTTGCGCCATCCTGTATCGCAAAGGCCAGCGGCAACGGATCGGCGCGCTGTGTCAGGCAGCCGGTCAGCGTGAAGCGGTTAAGATCGCCTGGCACCACATCCAGTTCGCAGTACTGTGCATCAGGAGAGCCCTTGGCCAGCGTGCGAACCTGGCTAAACATGGTGACCGGGTAGTAGGACGCTATGCGGATAAACGCTAAATCATCCGGCTTTGGCGCACTGTAAAGCGAAACCGAGAAACAGTTGCGGTCAACAATCGCGGCGGCGGGCGGGGCGCTAAAGCACTGCGTCATGTCGTTCCACGGCCAGCCCGGGGCTTTATCGTGACTCGCAAAGATGGAGGTATCGATCAGCACATTGCCGTCAATTTTCTGCACGCCGGTTTTTTTCAGCACCGCAACCATATTGCGGATATCCTGGCGTTTAAAGGTCGGATCGCCGCCAAAACGGGCGATAAGATCGCCTTTCAGTTCGCCACCCTCGACGTTACCTTTGGTTTCAAGAGTGGTCGTAAAACGGAAGTCAGGCCCGAGCTGGAGCAGGGCGGCGAGGGCGGTGATCACCTTTTGGGTACTGGCTGGCAGCGCCATCTGTTGACTGTGATAGTCAATTTCGGGAGCCTGTGCGCCAACCTTCTGCACCATCAGGGCGAGGTTCGCGCCTGCGGGAAGCTGATTAATGTACTCATCAACATTCGCGGCCTGAGCGGTGAACGTTATACTGGTAGTCAATCCGATGATAAAACTGGAAAATCGCATAATCTCGCGCTAACAACCCGAAAACAAACCGTCATACTACGGTGCATGGCACTGCAAAGTAAACGATGACCCATAGTGAACTTCGCGGTAAAATGCGTATCAAATTGAAAAATTGCTGCTGACCTGGGGCATCGCTCCCGGGTCGGTTTTCTTTTTGCTTCTTGCCCGCTTAAAGGGGGCAGGAGCAGGGAACACTGCTCCCAACAGGAATGTTTAAGAGGTATAACAAATGCAAGCTATTCCGATGACCTTACGTGGTGCCGAAAAACTGCGCGAAGAGCTGGATTTCCTGAAATCCGTGCGTCGTCCTGAAATCATCGCCGCTATCGCGGATGCGCGCGAGCATGGCGACCTGAAAGAGAATGCTGAATACCACGCCGCGCGTGAGCAGCAGGGCTTCTGTGAAGGGCGTATTAAAGATATCGAAGCAAAGCTGTCCAATGCACAGGTTATCGATATCACTAAGATGCCGAATAATGGCCGTGTGATCTTTGGTTCTACCGTTACCGTGCTGAACCTGGACAACGACGAAGAGCAGACCTATCGCATCGTGGGTGATGATGAAGCTGACTTCAAACAGAACCTGATTTCGGTGAACTCGCCGATTGCTCGCGGCCTGATTGGCAAAGAGCAGGACGATGTTGTCACCATCCGCACCCCTGGCGGTGAAGTAGAATACGAAATTATTAAGGTTGAATACCTGTAATTCGCTTCTCTACTAAGATGTTGATACATTGTAAAGAAAAGAAAAAGGCCGCGTAGCGGCCTTTTATCAACTCAAGGAGCATGGCATTTTGCTCGCCTGCTGACAGAAATCCCTCGTTTCACACAGAAAATGTGTTTAACTCAGGATATCCTTAACGTGGCAGCGAGATTTTACGCTCTTTAGACGGGCGGTAGAGCACCAGCGTTTTACCGATGACCTGTACATTACAGGCGCCGGTTTCGCGCACGATGGCTTCCACGATCAGGTTTTTAGTGTCTCTGTCTTCAGAGGCGATTTTCACCTTGATCAGCTCGTGGTGTTCCAGCGCTTGTTCAATCTCGGCAAGCACCCCTTCGGTCAAACCATTGTTGCCAAGCATCACTACAGGCTTGAGCGGATGTGCCAGACCTTTAAGGTGCTGTTTTTGTTTAGTACTCAGATTCATCGTATATTTTTGCTTACGTTGGGATTGAAAACGGTTCATTCTACCGCCATCTCCCTTATATCGCCAAATAGCTGCGTAGAAATTTACGTCACAGGCAAGCAACGATGAACCAGGACGGAAATGTTAAATGACAGGTAAAAAGCGTTCTGCCAGCTCCAGCCGCTGGCTCCAGGAACACTTTAGCGATAAATATGTTCAACAGGCACAGAAAAAGGGGTTGCGTTCCCGTGCCTGGTTTAAACTTGATGAAATACAGCAAAGTGACAAACTTTTTAAGCCGGGGATGACGGTTGTTGACCTCGGTGCGGCACCTGGCGGATGGTCTCAGTATGCGGTAACGCAGATCGGCGGAACGGGCCGAATCATCGCGTGCGATCTTTTACCAATGGATCCCATCGTCGGTGTCGACTTCCTTCAGGGCGACTTTCGTGATGAATTAGTGCTGAAAGCGTTACTTGATCGTGTAGGTGACAGTAAGGTCCAGGTTGTCATGTCAGATATGGCACCAAATATGTGCGGAACACCGGCGGTGGATATCCCCCGCGCCATGTATCTGGTGGAGCTAGCGTTAGAAATGTGTCGTGATGTACTAGCGCCTGGTGGTAGTTTTGTTGTGAAGGTGTTTCAGGGCGAAGGTTTCGAGGAGTATCTTAAGGAAATTCGCTCCCTGTTTGCGAAGGTCAAAGTTCGTAAGCCGGACTCTTCCCGGGCCCGTTCCCGTGAAGTGTATATTGTAGCGACCGGGCGAAAATGATAACCGGGAGATTTCAGACGAAAGTTTGAATGAAACTGGATATAGAGTATCCTGACGCTGTTTTTAACACAGTTGTAATATGAGGTTAATCCCTTGAGTGACATGGCGAAAAACCTAATACTCTGGCTGGTCATTGCCGTTGTGCTGATGTCAGTATTCCAGAGCTTTGGGCCCAGCGAGTCGAATGGCCGCAAGGTGGATTATTCTACCTTCCTGCAGGAGGTCAATCAGGACCAGGTTCGCGAAGCGCGTATCAACGGACGTGAGATCAACGTTACCAAGAAAGATAGTAACCGTTACACGACTTACATCCCGGTGAACGATCCTAAGCTGCTTGATAACCTTCTGACTAAAAACGTCAAGGTGGTAGGTGAACCGCCAGAAGAACAAAGCCTGCTGGCTACTATCTTCATTTCCTGGTTCCCGATGCTGCTTCTTATCGGCGTCTGGATCTTCTTTATGCGCCAGATGCAGGGCGGCGGTGGCAAAGGTGCCATGTCGTTCGGTAAGAGCAAGGCGCGTATGTTGACGGAAGATCAGATCAAGACCACTTTTGCGGACGTTGCCGGGTGTGACGAAGCGAAAGAAGAGGTCGGTGAACTGGTTGAATACCTGCGTGAACCGAGCCGTTTCCAGAAACTGGGCGGTAAAATCCCGAAAGGCGTGCTGATGGTTGGCCCTCCGGGTACCGGTAAAACCCTGCTGGCGAAAGCCATCGCGGGTGAAGCGAAGGTGCCGTTCTTTACTATTTCAGGTTCTGACTTCGTCGAAATGTTCGTGGGTGTTGGTGCATCTCGTGTGCGTGACATGTTCGAGCAGGCCAAGAAGGCAGCACCGTGCATTATCTTCATCGATGAAATCGACGCCGTAGGCCGCCAGCGTGGCGCAGGCCTGGGTGGTGGTCACGATGAACGTGAACAGACGCTGAACCAGATGCTGGTTGAGATGGACGGCTTCGAAGGTAACGAAGGTATCATCGTTATCGCGGCGACTAACCGTCCGGACGTTCTTGACCCGGCGCTGCTGCGCCCAGGCCGTTTCGACCGTCAGGTTGTTGTCGGTCTGCCGGATGTTCGCGGTCGTGAACAGATTCTGAAAGTTCACATGCGTCGCGTACCGCTGGCACCCGACATCGACGCGGCAATCATTGCGCGCGGTACTCCGGGCTTCTCCGGTGCGGATCTCGCTAACCTGGTCAACGAAGCTGCACTGTTTGCCGCTCGCGGTAACAAGCGCGTCGTGTCGATGGTGGAGTTCGAGAAAGCGAAAGACAAGATCATGATGGGTGCGGAACGTCGCTCCATGGTGATGACGGAAGCGCAGAAAGAGTCCACGGCTTACCACGAAGCCGGTCACGCGATTATCGGTCGTCTGGTACCGGAACACGATCCGGTGCATAAAGTGACGATTATTCCGCGCGGTCGTGCGCTGGGTGTGACCTTCTTCCTGCCTGAAGGCGACGCAATCAGCGCCAGCCGTCAGAAGCTGGAAAGCCAGATCTCAACCCTGTACGGCGGTCGTCTGGCCGAAGAGATTATCTACGGTCCGGAACATGTTTCTACCGGTGCGTCGAACGACATTAAAGTGGCGACAAACCTGGCGCGTAACATGGTGACGCAGTGGGGCTTCTCCGACAAACTCGGTCCACTGCTCTATGCAGAGGAAGAGGGCGAAGTGTTCCTGGGCCGCTCCGTGGCAAAAGCGAAACATATGTCCGATGAAACGGCTCGTATCATCGACCAGGAAGTGAAAGCGCTGATTGAACGTAACTACGGTCGCGCGCGTCAGATCCTGAATGACAACATGGACATTCTGCATTCCATGAAAGATGCGCTCATGAAATATGAGACCATCGATGCACCGCAGATTGACGACCTGATGGCGCGCCGCGAAGTGCGTCCGCCAGCAGGCTGGGAAGACCCAGGCGCTTCCAATAACTCTGACAACAATGGCACCCCGCGTGCGCCGCGTCCGGTTGATGAACCGCGTACGCCAAACCCGGGCAACACCATGTCAGAACAGTTGGGCGATAAGTAAGTCACTGCTGTTGAAGCGTTTGTCTGTAACTCAAACCCTGGAGCTTGCTCCGGGGTTTTTCATTTCTGTTTAACCATTTAGATATCAGGGATTTCGCCATGAAATTATTCGCTCAGGACTCGCATCTCGATCTTTCACATCCCCATGTGATGGGGATCCTGAATGTTACCCCTGACTCCTTCTCTGACGGTGGCACGCATAACACGCTTATCGAGGCGGTTAAGCACGCGAATTTAATGATCAATGCAGGTGCCACCATCATTGACGTTGGCGGCGAATCGACGCGTCCCGGTGCGGCGGACGTGTCTGTGGAAGAAGAGCTGGCGCGCGTGGTGCCGGTCGTTGAAGCTATCGCGCAGCGGTTTGAAGTGTGGATCTCCGTTGATACCTCCAAACCGGAAGTGATCCGTGAAGTGGCGAGAGTGGGCGCTCACATTATCAATGATATTCGTTCACTTACCGAACCGGGGGCGATTGAGGCGGCTGCGGAAACCGGGCTGCCGGTTTGCCTGATGCATATGCAGGGGCAGCCGAAAACCATGCAGGACGCGCCGAAGTATGACGATGTCTTCGCCGACGTAAACCGCTTCTTTATTGAGCATATCGAACGTTGTGAACGTGCAGGTATCCCAAAAGAGAAATTGCTGCTCGACCCGGGGTTCGGTTTCGGTAAAAATCTCTCCCACAACTATGCGCTGCTTGCGCGCTTATCAGAATTTCATCACTTTGGCCTGCCGCTGCTGGTGGGGATGTCGAGGAAATCGATGATTGGCCAGTTGCTGAATGTAGGCCCGAGCGAACGCCTGAGCGGCAGCCTGGCCTGCGCGGTGATTGCGGCGATGCAGGGGGCGCACATCATTCGTGTCCATGACGTCAAAGAAACAGTAGAAGCCATGCGTGTGGTGGAAGCCACACTGGCAGCGAAGGAAAACAAACGCTATGAGTAATCGTAAATATTTTGGTACCGACGGTATCCGCGGGCGCGTAGGCGATGCTCCCATCACCCCTGATTTTGTCCTGAAGCTCGGCTGGGCTGCCGGTAAGGTTCTGGCGCGTCATGGCTCACGTAAAATTATCATCGGTAAAGACACCCGTATTTCCGGCTATATGCTGGAATCCGCGCTGGAAGCGGGGCTGGCGGCGGCTGGACTGTCCGCTTCTTTTACAGGCCCAATGCCAACGCCTGCGGTCGCGTATCTGACGCGCACCTTCCGTGCGGAAGCAGGGATTGTTATCTCGGCCTCTCATAACCCGTTCTACGACAACGGCATTAAATTCTTCTCTATTGATGGCACCAAGCTGCCGGATGAGGTGGAAGAAGCCATTGAAGCTGAAATGGAAAAAGAGATCACCTGTGTTGATTCCGCCGAGCTGGGTAAAGCGAACCGTATTGTTGATGCGGCGGGTCGCTATATCGAATTCTGTAAAGGTACCTTCCCGAATGAGCTGAGCCTGGCGCACCTCAAAATTGTGGTGGACTGCGCAAATGGCGCGACCTACCACATCGCCCCGAATGTCTTCCGCGAGCTCGGTGCGAAAGTGATCGCCATTGGCTGTGAGCCGGATGGTCTGAACATCAACGAGCAGGTCGGCGCGACGGACGTTCGTGCCCTGCAGGCGCGCGTTCTGGCAGAAAAAGCCGATCTGGGCATTGCGCTGGACGGCGACGGCGACCGCGTGATCATGGTTGATCACGAAGGTAACAAGGTCGACGGCGACCAGATCCTCTACATTATTGCGCGTGAAGGTCTGCGTCAGGGTCAGCTGCGCGGTGGTGCGGTCGGGACGCTGATGAGTAACATGGGCCTGGAACTGGCGCTGAAACAGCTCGGTATTCCGTTCGTTCGCGCGAAAGTGGGTGACCGCTATGTGCTGGAAAAATTGCAGGAGAAGGGCTGGCGTATCGGCGCGGAGAACTCAGGTCACGTGATCCTGCTCGACAAAACCACCACCGGTGACGGTATTGTGGCCGCGCTGCAGGTGGTTGCCGCGATGGCACGCAACCATATGAGCCTGCACGATCTGTGCAGCGGCATGAAAATGTTCCCACAGATTCTGGTCAACGTACGTTTCACTGCCGGCAAAGGCGACCCGCTGGAAAATGAGAACGTGAAAGCGGTGATGGCTGACGTTGAAGCGGCCCTCGGCAGCCGTGGACGCGTGCTGCTGCGTAAGTCTGGTACCGAACCGCTGATCCGCGTAATGGTGGAAGGCGAAGACGAAGCGCAGGTAACCGAATTTGCGCACCGTATTGCGGATGCCGTAAAAGCTGCATAATCTTGCACGCTAAATGTTTAAAAAGGCGGCGTTTGCCGCCTTTGTTTTAAGCAATTAATGGCTTTTTGCTGTTTTTTTCCGCAGTTGATACAATGCGTCGAAAATGCCCTTGCGAAGGTGATTCGCTTTGGTTAGTATTCACACCCGCTTCAGTGGGAAACAAAAATCCTGCTAATTGGTCGAAGCATTGGTATGCGGCAAATCCGCAAGGAACAGGTTGATTATGTACGAAGCTCTTTTAGTTGTTTTCCTTATTGTGGCCATCGCTCTCGTAGCGCTGATTATGCTGCAGCAAGGTAAAGGCGCTGATATGGGAGCCTCCTTCGGAGCAGGCGCTTCCGGTACGCTGTTTGGTTCAAGTGGTTCTGCGAACTTCATGACCCGCACTACGGCGATTCTGGCTACGCTGTTCTTCATCATCAGCCTGGTGCTTGGCAATATCAACAGCAACAAGACCAGCAAAGGAAGCGAGTGGGAAAACCTGAGCGCGCCAGCAAAAACTGAGCAGACTCAGCCAGCTGCACCGGCTAAGCCAACCAGCGATATCCCGCACTAAGTATTCTGTACCGAGGTGGTGGAATTGGTAGACACGCTACCTTGAGGTGGTAGTGCCCTAACGGGCTTGTGGGTTCGAGTCCCATCCTCGGTACCAATATTCCAGAAGAAAGACGTCGAAAGACGTCTTTTTTTTCGTCTGTAGATTATGTGTTGTTTTTCGTAGGCCCGGTAAGCGCAGCGCCACCATCGGGCAAAATGGCGGGTGGCGCTGCGCTTACCCGCCCTACGAAAGTCCAAATAAAAAAGGCGTCCCCAGGACGCCTTTTGCATGCTACATCAGCGATTATTTCTTATCGCTGTGCTCCAGGTTTTCAACCTGCGGCAGGCCGTTACCTGAACTGGCTGACAGCAAACCGTTCTCAACATAGTTGAACAGCTTCTCACGGGTATCGGTGATGTCCAGGTTACGCATGGTCAGCTGGCCAATACGATCGTCCGGTGAGAACACGGATTCACCTTTCTCCATGGTCAGACGCTCTGCTTTATAGGTCAGGTTGTCAGACACGGTGTTCAGAATGGAGTAGTCGTTACCGCGACGCAGTTCCAGGGTCACTTCACCGGTGATTGCACTTGCCACCCAACGCTGCAGCGCATCACGCAGCATCAGCGCCTGCGGATCGAACCAGCGGCCCTGATACAGCAGTTTGCCCAGCTGACGGCCATGAGAGTGATACTGCTCAATGGTGTCTTCGTTGTGAATGCCGGTCAGCAGACGCTCGTAAGCGATGTGCAGCAGCGCCATCCCCGGGGCTTCATAGATACCACGGCTTTTTGCTTCGATGATACGGTTTTCAATCTGATCGCTCATGCCCAGACCATGACGACCGCCGATGCGGTTTGCTTCCAGCATCAGCTCCACATCGTCAGAGAAGGTTTTGCCGTTCAGCGCAACCGGATGACCGCGTTCGAAACGTACGGTCACTTCTTCTGCCGGGATCTTCACGTTCTCGTCCCAGAACTTCACGCCCATGATTGGGTTAACGATCTTCACGCTGGAGTTCAGGAATTCCAGGTCTTTCGCTTCGTGCGTCGCACCCAGCATGTTGGAGTCGGTGGAGTAAGCTTTCTCGACTGACATCTTATAGTCAAAACCGCAGGCGATCATAAACTCGGACATCTCATGACGACCACCCAGCTCGTCGATGAAGTCGGTATCCAGCCACGGTTTGTAAATCTGCAGTTCGGCGTTGGTCAGCAGGCCATAACGATAGAAACGTTCGATATCGTTTCCTTTATAAGTGCTGCCGTCACCCCAGATGTTAACGCCGTCTTCTTTCATGGCGGCAACCAGCATGGTGCCGGTCACCGCACGGCCCAGCGGAGTGGTGTTGAAATAGGTCAGGCCGCCGGTGGTGTTATGGAATGCACCACACTGAATCGCCGCGATACCTTCCGCGACCAGTTGCTTACGGCAGTCAATCAGGCGCGCGTTCTCTGCACCATACTCTTTCGCGCGACGAGGAATAGCATCATAATCGTCCTCATCCGGCTGACCCAGGTTCGCAGTATAGGCATACGGAACCGCTCCCTTCTGGCGCATCCACAGCAGTGCAGCGCTGGTATCCAGGCCACCTGAGAAAGCGATGCCAATACGTTGTCCTACCGGAAGATGCTTGAGAATCGTCGTCATAGAATAAAACCCTGCTTGATTGACTGATTAGAGACCGCTTTCGCTCTCTTGTGCATTTTTATGCAAAATAAGTGAGTATTCATTTAATCATCTTTTGGCGAAGACCGGAAGAGACTCGTGCGTTTTTTGTAAAAATTTTGGTCTGATCGATCTGGCGGAAGTCGGCTTGACAGGTGGGGTCAACTATCAATATACTAAACGCCGATTTTACGTCCCGTCTTCGGTACCAAATCCCAGCATTATTTGCAAATTCTGTCCAAAACGCGTAGAATTTGCCACGTTTCAGGCGCGGGGTGGAGCAGCCTGGTAGCTCGTCGGGCTCATAACCCGAAGGTCGTCGGTTCAAATCCGGCCCCCGCAACCACTTTCCCTTAGAGTCCTTTTTCAAATATACTGTGAAGACTTCGGCCTTCGTAGTGGGATTTGAAAAAATCCTTCTGGAAAGTGCTCCAGACCGCAGTTGCGGTTATAGGGTTCAGTTATATAAAGCCCCGATTTATCGGGGTTTTTTGTTATCTGACTACAGAATAACTGGGCTTTACGCCCTTTTTTTATGTCTTGGGGGTGGGCTTGTCCACATTAGAGCAAAAATTAACAGAGATGATTACTGCGCCAGTTGAGGCCCTGGGTTTTGAACTGGTTGGCATCGAATTTATTCGCGGTCGCACATCCACACTGCGCATCTATATTGATAGTGAAGATGGCATCAATGTTGATGATTGTGCTGATGTCAGCCACCAGGTGAGTGCGGTTCTTGATGTTGAAGACCCAATTACCGTTGCGTACAACCTGGAAGTTTCCTCACCTGGCCTCGATCGCCCGATGTTCACGGCCGAGCACTATGTGCGCTTTACCGGTGAAGAAGTGGCTCTCGTTCTGCGTATGGCCGTACAGAACCGCCGTAAATGGCAGGGAATTATCAAAGCCGTTGATGGTGAAATGATCACGGTGACAGTCGAAGGCAAAGATGAAGTGTTCGCGCTGAGTAATATCCAGAAGGCGAACCTGGTTCCCCACTTTTAACAGTCTGGATTGAGGTGAAAAGCCCGCGATGAACAAAGAAATTTTGGCTGTTGTTGAAGCCGTCTCCAACGAGAAATCACTGCCGCGTGAGAAGATTTTTGAAGCGCTGGAAAGTGCACTGGCTACAGCAACCAAGAAAAAATACGAACAAGAGATCGATGTTCGCGTAGAAATCGATCGTAAAAGCGGTGACTTCGATACATTCCGTCGTTGGGTAATCGTTGAAGAAGTGACCCAGCCGACCAAAGAGATCACGCTGGAAGCCGCCCGTTTTGAAGACGAAAGTCTGAACGTGGGTGACTACGTTGAAGATCAGATTGAATCTGTGACCTTCGACCGTATCACCACCCAGACCGCTAAACAGGTTATCGTGCAGAAAGTGCGCGAAGCCGAGCGCGCGCTGGTTGTCGATCAGTTCCGCGATCAGGAAGGCGAAATCATCACCGGCGTGGTGAAGAAAGTGAACCGCGACAACATCTCCCTGGAGATCAAATCCGAAGGGTTGCCGGGTAACGCTGAAGCCGTGATCCTGCGTGAAGATATGCTGCCGCGTGAAAACTTCCGCCCAGGCGACCGTATTCGCGGTGTTCTGTACGCCGTTCGCCCTGAAGCGCGTGGTGCACAGCTCTTCGTGACCCGTTCTAAACCAGAAATGCTGGTAGAACTGTTCCGTATCGAAGTACCGGAAATCGGTGAAGAAGTTATTGAGATTAAAGCGGCGGCTCGCGATCCGGGCTCCCGTGCGAAAATTGCGGTGAAAACCAACGACAAGCGTATCGACCCGGTCGGTGCTTGCGTCGGTATGCGCGGTGCGCGTGTCCAGGCAGTTTCTACTGAGCTGGGCGGCGAACGTATTGATATCGTTCTGTGGGATGACAACCCGGCGCAGTTCGTGATCAACGCAATGGCTCCGGCTGATGTGGCGTCTATCGTTGTTGACGAAGACAAACACACCATGGATATCGCTGTTGAAGCGGGCAACCTGGCGCAGGCAATCGGCCGTAACGGTCAGAACGTACGCCTGGCGTCACAGCTGAGCGGCTGGGAACTCAACGTCATGACCGTTGATGACCTGCAGGCTAAGCATCAGGCTGAAGCCCATGCGGCGATCGATACCTTCACGAAATACCTGGATATTGACGAAGACTTCGCCACTGTTCTGGTTGAAGAAGGTTTCTCTACTCTGGAAGAACTGGCCTATGTGCCAATGAAAGAGCTGCTGGAAATTGACGGTCTGGATGAACCAACCGTTGAAGCCCTGCGTGAACGCGCTAAAAACGCACTGACCACCCTGGCACTGGCTCAGGAAGAAAGCCTTGGCGATAAGAAGCCGGCTGATGACCTGCTGAATCTGGAAGGTCTTGATCGTGCGATTGCGTTCAAGCTGGCTGCCCGTGGTGTTTGTACGCTGGAAGATCTCGCTGAGCAAGGCGTTGATGACCTGGCTGATATCGAAGGTTTAACCGACGAGAAAGCCGGCGAGCTCATCATGGCCGCACGTAATATTTGCTGGTTCGGCGACGAAGCGTAATAAACTGTAGCAGGAAGGAACAGCATGACTGATGTAACTGTAAAATCGCTGGCTGCTGAGATTCAGACCTCCGTGGACCGCCTGGTACAGCAATTTGCTGATGCAGGGATCCCGAAGTCCGCTGATGACTCGGTGACCGCGCAAGAAAAACAAACCTTGTTAACGCACCTGAACCGTGAACACGGCTCTACGCCTGACAAGTTAACGCTGCAGCGCAAAACGCGTAGCACGTTAAACATCCCTGGTACCGGTGGCAAAAGCAAATCGGTACAAATTGAAGTCCGCAAGACGCGCACCTTTGTAAAACGTGATCCGCAAGAGGCAGAACGCCTTGCCGCGGAAGAGCAGGCACAGCGTGAAGCGGAAGAACAAGCTCAGCGTGAGGCGGAAGCAGCCGCCAAACGTGAAGCAGAATTAAAAGCTGAACGTGAGGCCGCAGAAAAAGCGAAACGCGACGCAAGTGATAAAGTGAAGCGTGACGCTGCGGAAAAAGACAAAGTGAGCAATCAACAGACAGACGAAATGACCAAAACCGCCCAGGCTGAAAAAGCCCGCCGTGAAAATGAAGCTGCCGAGCTGAAGCGTAAAGCGGAAGAAGAAGCCCGCCGTAAGCTGGAAGAAGAAGCTCGCCGCGTCGCCGAAGAAGCGCGTCGTATGGCTGAAGAAAATGAGAAGAACGGTGTTGATACCGCTGAGCAGTCTGAAGACACCAGCGACTATCACGTGACCACTTCTCAGCACGCACGTCAGGCTGAAGATGATAACGACCGTGAAGTAGAAGGCGGCCGTGGCCGTGGTCGTAATGCAAAAGCAGCGCGTCCGGCGAAAAAAGGTAACAAGCACGCTGAATCCAAAGCTGACCGTGAAGAAGCACGCGCGGCGGTTCGCGGTGGTAAAGGCGGCAAGCGTAAAGGTTCCGCTCTGCAGCAGGGCTTCCAGAAGCCGGCTCAGGCCGTTAACCGTGACGTTGTGATCGGCGAAACCATTACCGTTGGCGAACTGGCGAACAAGATGGCGGTTAAAGGCTCTCAGGTCATCAAAGCGATGATGAAGCTGGGCGCGATGGCAACCATCAACCAGGTGATCGATCAGGAAACTGCACAGCTGGTTGCGGAAGAGATGGGCCACAAAGTTATCCTGCGTCGTGAAAACGAGCTGGAAGAAGCAGTAATGAGCGACCGTGACACAGGTGCTGCGGCAGAACCGCGCGCACCGGTAGTGACCATCATGGGTCACGTTGACCACGGTAAAACCTCTCTGCTTGACTACATTCGCTCTACCAAGGTTGCCTCTGGCGAAGCGGGTGGGATTACCCAGCACATCGGTGCATACCACGTAGAAACTGACAACGGTATGATCACCTTCCTGGATACCCCGGGCCACGCCGCGTTTACCTCTATGCGTGCTCGTGGTGCTCAGGCGACGGATATCGTTGTTCTGGTTGTTGCGGCGGACGACGGCGTCATGCCGCAGACCATCGAAGCTATCCAGCACGCGAAAGCAGCCGGTGTGCCGGTTGTGGTTGCCGTGAACAAGATCGATAAGCCAGAAGCGGATCCCGATCGTGTTAAAAATGAACTTTCCCAGTACGGTATCCTGCCGGAAGAGTGGGGCGGCGAAAGCCAGTTCGTACACGTGTCTGCGAAAGCGGGTACCGGTATCGACGAACTGCTGGACGCGATCCTGCTGCAGGCCGAAGTTCTGGAGCTGAAAGCCATCCGTAACGGTATGGCGAGCGGTGCGGTTATCGAATCCTTCCTGGATAAAGGACGTGGCCCGGTTGCTACCGTTCTGGTTCGTGAAGGTACGCTGCATAAAGGCGATATCGTTCTGTGCGGTTTCGAATACGGTCGCGTTCGTGCGATGCGTAACGAACTGGGTCAGGAAGTGCTGGAAGCGGGTCCGTCCATTCCAGTGGAAATCCTGGGTCTGTCCGGTGTTCCGGCAGCCGGTGACGAAGTGACCGTTGTGCGTGACGAGAAGAAAGCGCGTGAAGTGGCACTGTATCGACAGGGCAAATTCCGTGAAGTTAAACTGGCTCGTCAGCAGAAATCTAAACTCGAGAACATGTTTGCCAACATGACCGAGGGCGAAGTTCACGAAGTGAACATTGTGCTGAAAGCCGACGTTCAGGGCTCTGTGGAAGCGATCTCCGACTCCTTGCTGAAACTGTCTACCGACGAAGTGAAAGTGAAGATCATCGGTTCTGGCGTAGGTGGTATCACCGAAACCGACGCAACCCTGGCTGCTGCGTCCAACGCTATCCTGGTTGGCTTCAACGTTCGTGCGGATGCGTCTGCGCGTAAAGTGATTGAATCCGAAAGTCTGGATCTGCGTTACTACTCCGTCATCTATAACCTGATCGACGAAGTGAAAGCAGCGATGAGCGGCATGCTGTCTCCTGAGCTGAAACAGCAGATCATCGGTCTGGCTGAAGTACGTGACGTGTTCAAATCACCGAAATTCGGTGCGATCGCGGGCTGTATGGTTACCGAAGGTAACATCAAGCGTCACAACCCAATCCGCGTACTGCGTGACAACGTGGTTATCTACGAAGGCGAGCTGGAATCCCTGCGCCGCTTCAAAGATGACGTTAACGAAGTCCGTAACGGCATGGAATGTGGTATCGGCGTGAAGAACTACAACGACGTTCGCGTTGGCGATATGATCGAAGTGTTCGAGATCATCGAAATTCAGCGTACCATCGCTTAATTACCGATTGTAAGCCGGGATCGCCTCGCGCCACCCGGCAATAATTTCAGAAAGGGGCTTTAGCCCCTTTTTTGTCTGGAGAATTTATTATGGCGAAAGAATTTGGTCGCCCTCAGCGCGTAGCGCAGGAAATGCAGAAAGAGATCGCACTCATTCTGCAACGTGAAATTAAAGACCCACGCGTCGGCATGATGACCACCGTTTCCGGTGTGGAAATGTCCCGTGACCTGGCCTATGCCAAAGTGTTCGTCACCTTCCTGAACGATCAGGACGAAGCCGCAGTGAAAAACGGCATCAAAGCGCTGCAGGAAGCGTCTGGTTTCATCCGCTCTCTGCTCGGTAAGGCGATGCGCCTGCGTATCGTGCCTGAACTGACCTTCTTCTACGACAACTCGCTGGTCGAAGGTATGCGTATGTCCAACCTGGTGACCAGCGTGGTTAAACATGACGATGAGCGTCGTGTTAACCCGGCGGACGACAGCAAGGAGGACTGATGAGTCGTCCTCGTCGTCGTGGTCGCGACGTGCATGGTGTGCTGCTGCTGGATAAACCCCAGGGCGCTTCCAGCAACGACGTGCTGCAGAAAGTTAAGCGTATTTTTAACGCCAACCGTGCGGGCCACACCGGCGCGCTCGACCCGCTGGCAACCGGCATGCTGCCGGTCTGTCTGGGAGAGGCGACAAAATTTTCCCAGTACCTGCTCGACTCCGATAAGCGTTACCGCGTTATCGCTAAGCTGGGCCAGCGCACGGATACCTCCGACGCGGATGGTCAGGTCGTGGAGGAGCGTCCGGTGACGTTCAGCGCGGAGCAGCTTGATGCGGCGCTGGAGAGCTTCCGTGGGGATACGATGCAGGTACCGTCGATGTATTCGGCGCTGAAGTATCAGGGGAAAAAACTCTACGAATATGCGCGCCAGGGCATTGAGGTCCCGCGTGAAGCCCGTCCGATTACCGTGTATGAGCTGCTCTTTATTCGCCACGAAGGCGATGAGCTGGAGCTGGAAGTGCACTGTTCGAAAGGGACCTATATTCGCACCATCATCGACGACCTCGGTGAAAAGCTGGGCTGTGGCGCGCATGTGATTTACCTGCGTCGTCTGGCGGTGAGCAAGTATCCGGTGGAGCGGATGGTGACCCTGGAACATTTGCGCGAGCTGGTTGAACAGGCGGAAGCGCAGGGGATCGCGCCGGCAGATTTGCTGGATCCGCTGCTGATGCCGATGGACAGTCCGGCTGCGGACTTCCCGGTTGTTAATCTTCCTTTAACATCGTCCGTTTACTTTAAGAACGGCAACCCGGTTCGTACGGCGGAAGCGCCGCTGGAAGGCCTGGTGCGCGTGACCGAAGGTGACGAAGGGAAATTCATCGGGATGGGCGAAATGGATGGCGAAGGGCGCGTTGCGCCGCGTCGTCTGGTCGTCGAATATCCGGTCGACGCGTGACGGTGATAACGGCTCACCTTGCGATAAGCAGGGGAGACGAGTAGAATATCGCCGCTTAACGCCTGGTAAATTGTTTAACAATCTGCGGGGCGTACATGGGATTGCTGAATTAGAGATCGGCATCCTTACATTCTTTATACTTTGGAGTTTGAAAATGTCTCTAAGCGTTGAAGCTAAAGCTAAAATCGTTTCTGAGTTTGGTCGTGGTACTAACGACAGCGGTTCTACCGAAGTTCAGGTTGCACTGCTGACTGCACAGATTAACCACCTGCAGGGTCACTTTGCAGAGCACAAAAAAGATCACCACAGCCGTCGTGGTCTGCTGCGTATGGTTTCTCAGCGTCGTAAACTGCTCGACTACCTGAAACGTAAAGATGTTGCACGCTACACCGCGCTGATCGAGCGTCTGGGTCTGCGTCGCTAATTCTTGCGAGTTTCAGAAAAGGGGGCCTGATGGCCCCTTTTTTCAAGCAGACGGCAGCAATTCACTGGAAACTATTGTATTGTTGCTATAAATGATCTTCATTGCAGAGGTTCGCGCGGCTAATGAGAGGCTTCACCCAGGGGGGTGTTGGTTGTCATTAGTCGCGAGGATGCGAAGAAGGTCGGGTCAAATCGACAGCACACCGGTGGTGTGCTGTCAAACATTTAAGAAAGGACAGAACTTTGCTGAATCCGATCGTTCGTAAATTCCAGTATGGTCAACATACCGTCACGCTGGAAACCGGCATGATGGCACGTCAGGCTACTGCTGCCGTTATGGTAAGCATGGATGACACCGCGGTATTCGTTACCGTTGTGGGCCAGAAAAAAGCTAAACCAGGTCAGGACTTCTTCCCGCTGACCGTTAACTACCAGGAGCGTACCTACGCTGCCGGTAAAATCCCGGGTGGCTTCTTCCGTCGTGAAGGCCGTCCAAGCGAAGGCGAAACCCTGATCGCGCGTCTGATTGACCGCCCGGTTCGTCCGCTGTTCCCGGAAGGCTTCGTTAACGAAGTACAGGTTATCGCGACCGTTGTTTCCGTTAACCCACAGGTTAACCCGGACATCGTGGCGATGATCGGTGCGTCCGCTGCCCTGTCACTGTCTGGTATTCCATTCAATGGCCCAATCGGTGCCGCGCGCGTCGGTTACATCAACGACCAGTACGTACTGAACCCAACTCAGGAAGAGCTGAAAGAAAGTAAGCTGGACCTGGTGGTTGCGGGTACTGAAGCCGCTGTGCTGATGGTTGAATCCGAAGCTGAACTGCTGAGCGAAGACCAGATGCTGGGTGCTGTGGTCTTTGGCCATGACCAGCAGCAGGTTGTTATCCAGAACATCAACGATCTGGTGAAAGAAGCCGGTAAGCCACGTTGGGACTGGCAGCCAGAAGCAGCAAACGACGCGCTGAATGCACGCGTTGCAGCTCTGGCAGAATCTCGTCTGAGCGATGCGTACCGCATCACTGACAAACAGGAGCGTTACGCTCAGGTTGACGTGATCAAGTCTGAAACTATCGCAACGCTGGTTGCTGAAGACGAAACGCTGGATGCTAACGAGCTGAGCGAAATTCTGCATGCTATCGAGAAAAACGTTGTTCGTAGCCGCGTTCTGGCAGGCGAGCCGCGTATCGATGGCCGTGAAAAAGACATGATCCGTGGTCTGGATGTGCGTACTGGCGTGCTGCCACGTACTCACGGTTCCGCGCTGTTCACCCGTGGCGAAACGCAGGCGCTGGTTACCGCGACCCTGGGTACGGCACGTGACGCACAGATCATCGACGAACTGATGGGCGAGCGTACTGACAGCTTCCTGTTCCACTACAACTTCCCTCCGTACTCCGTAGGCGAAACCGGTATGGTTGGCTCGCCGAAGCGTCGTGAAATTGGTCACGGTCGTCTGGCGAAGCGCGGCGTGCTGGCAGTCATGCCAGAAGCAGACAAATTCCCGTACACCGTACGTGTGGTGTCTGAAATCACCGAATCCAACGGTTCTTCTTCTATGGCTTCCGTGTGTGGTGCCTCTCTGGCGCTGATGGATGCAGGCGTGCCAATCAAAGCCGCCGTTGCGGGTATCGCAATGGGCCTGGTGAAAGAAGGCGACAACTATGTTGTTCTGTCTGACATTCTGGGCGACGAAGACCACCTGGGCGATATGGACTTCAAAGTGGCGGGTTCCCGCGACGGTATCTCTGCGCTGCAGATGGATATCAAAATTGAAGGTATCACCAAAGAGATCATGCAGGTTGCTCTGAACCAGGCTAAAGGTGCGCGTCTGCACATCCTGGGCGTGATGGAACAGGCTATCAACGCGCCACGCGGTGATATCTCTGAATTCGCACCGCGTATTCACACCATCAAGATCAATCCAGACAAGATCAAAGATGTTATCGGTAAGGGCGGTTCCGTAATCCGTGCGCTGACCGAAGAGACTGGCACCACCATCGAAATCGAAGATGACGGTACTGTGAAGATCGCAGCAACCGACGGCGAGAAAGCGAAATTCGCGATCCGTCGCATCGAAGAAATCACTGCAGAAATCGAAGTGGGCCGCGTCTATGCAGGTAAAGTGACCCGTATCGTTGACTTTGGCGCGTTCGTTGCCATCGGTGGCGGTAAAGAAGGTCTGGTTCACATCTCTCAGATCGCTGACAAGCGCGTTGAGAAAGTGACCGATTACCTGCAGATGGGTCAGGAAGTTCCGGTTAAAGTTCTGGAAGTTGATCGCCAGGGCCGTATCCGTCTGAGCATTAAAGAAGCAACCGAGCAGTCTCAGCCAGCTGCTGCGCCAGAAGCACAGGCCGCAGAACAGCAAGGCGAGTAAGTTGCCATTTGCCCTCCGCTTTGCGGAGGGCCTATTATCAGGCAGGACGCCTTGTTAAGCCGCCGGGGGACAGGACGTTCATCCAATAGTTGTCTTCGGGAGTGGGAAATGAAGCCTTTTTTGCGCTGGTGTTTCGTTGCGACAGCACTTACGCTTGCAGGATGCAGTAATACTTCCTGGCGTAAAAGTGAAGTCCTCGCGGTACCATTGCAACCGACTTTACAGCAGGAAGTGATTCTGGCACGTATGGAACAAATCCTTGCCAGTCGGGCTTTAACCGATGACGAACGCGCACAGCTTTTATATGAGCGCGGAGTGTTGTATGATAGTCTCGGTCTGAGGGCATTGGCGCGAAATGATTTTTCACAAGCGCTGGCTATCCGACCTGATATGCCTGAAGTATTCAATTACTTAGGCATTTATTTAACGCAGGCAGGCAATTTTGATGCTGCCTATGAAGCGTTTGATTCTGTACTTGAGCTTGATCCAACTTACAACTACGCGCACTTGAATCGCGGTATCGCTTTGTATTACGGCGGTCGTGACAAGTTAGCGCAAGATGATCTGCTGGCGTTTTATCAAGACGATCCTAATGATCCTTTCCGTAGCCTGTGGCTTTACATCGTTGAGCGGAAGCTCGATGAGAAGCAGGCAAAAGAGGCACTGAAACAGCGCTTCGATAAATCGGACAAGGAACAGTGGGGATGGAACATTGTCGAGTTCTACCTGGGCAACATTAGCGAAGCAACGCTGATGGAACGCCTCAAGGCGGACGCAACGGATAACACCTCGCTCGCTGAGCATCTCAGTGAAACCAACTTCTATTTAGGTAAGTACTACCTAAGTCTGGGGGATAAGGACAGCGCTACGGCACTGTTCAAATTAGCGGTTGCTAACAACGTACACAACTTCGTTGAGCACCGTTATGCATTGTTGGAATTATCGCTCTTGGGCCAGGAGCAAGACGACCTGGCAGAATCGGACCAGCAATAGCTGACGACATAAACATCAGCCCGTAATCTTTTGATTGCCATCACCTTAACTGGTGAGGGCGTTGTTGTTCGTCAATACACCTACTTTGAGCCGGTTCACACTTTTCAATGAAAATTGCTAATCATTTTCACGATGAGCTAAGTAGACTGGCCGCCATTGACATTGAGGCACTCGTACTACATGGCTGAATTCGAAACCACTTTTGCAGATCTGGGCCTGAAGGCTCCTATCCTTGAAGCCCTTAACGATCTGGGTTACGAAAAACCATCTCCGATCCAGGCTGAGTGTATCCCACACCTGCTTTCTGGTCGTGACGTGCTGGGCATGGCCCAGACTGGTAGCGGTAAAACTGCAGCGTTCTCGCTGCCGCTGCTGAACAACATTGATCCGGACCTGCGTGCACCGCAGATCCTCGTTCTGGCTCCAACCCGTGAACTGGCTGTTCAGGTTGCAGAAGCCATGACGGAATTCTCTAAACATATGCGCGGCGTAAACGTGGTTGCCCTGTACGGCGGCCAGCGTTATGACGTGCAGTTACGCGCCCTGCGCCAGGGCCCACAGATTGTTGTCGGTACGCCGGGCCGTCTGCTGGATCACCTGAAGCGCGGTACCCTGGACCTCTCTAAACTGAGCGGTCTGGTACTGGATGAAGCAGATGAAATGCTGCGTATGGGCTTCATCGAAGACGTTGAAACCATTATGGCGCAGATCCCGGACGGTCATCAGACCGCGCTGTTCTCTGCAACCATGCCGGAAGCTATTCGTCGCATTACCCGCCGCTTCATGAAAGAGCCGCAGGAAGTGCGTATTCAGTCCAGCGTAACCACTCGCCCGGACATCAGCCAGAGCTACTGGTCTGTGTACGGCATGCGTAAAAACGAAGCGCTGGTACGTTTCCTGGAAGCGGAAGATTTTGATGCGGCGATTATCTTCGTTCGTACCAAAAACGCGACCCTGGAAGTGGCTGAAGCCCTGGAGCGTAGCGGCTACAACAGCGCAGCGCTGAACGGTGACATGAACCAGGCCCTGCGTGAGCAGACTCTGGAGCGTCTGAAAGACGGTCGTCTGGATATCCTGATTGCAACCGACGTGGCAGCACGTGGTCTGGACGTTGAACGTATCAGCCTGGTTGTTAACTACGACATCCCGATGGATTCCGAGTCTTACGTTCACCGTATCGGCCGTACCGGTCGTGCGGGTCGTGCTGGCCGTGCGCTGCTGTTCGTTGAGAACCGCGAGCGTCGTCTGCTGCGCAACATCGAACGTACCATGAAGCTGACCATTCCAGAAGCGGACCTGCCAAACGCAGAGCTGCTGGGCAAACGCCGTCTGGAAAAATTCGCCGCCAAAGTACAGCAGCAGCTGGAAAGCAGCGATCTGGATCAGTACCGCGCGCTGCTGTCGCAGATTCAGCCTGTTGCTGAAGGCGAAGAGCTGGATATGGAAACCCTGGCTGCAGCACTGCTGAAAATGGCTCAGGGCGAACGTAGCCTGATCGTGCCACCAGATGCGCCGATGCGTCCTAAGCGTGAATTCCGTGACCGTGACGATCGCTTCGAACGTCGTGGCGACCGTAACGATCGTGGCCCACGTGGTGACCGTCCAGAGCGTGGTGGTGAAGACCGTCCACGTCGTGAACGTCGCGACGCAGGTGACATGGAACTGTACCGCATTGAAGTGGGCCGTGATGATGGCGTTGAAGTTCGTCACATCGTTGGCGCGATCGCTAACGAAGGCGACATCAGCAGCCGTTACATCGGTAACATCAAGCTGTTCGCATCCCACTCTACCATCGAGCTGCCAAAAGGCATGCCGGGTGAAGTACTGCAGCACTTTACGCGTACCCGCATCCTGAACAAGCCGATGAACATGCAACTGCTGGGCGATGCACAGCCACGTCCTGACCGTGGCGGCGAACGCCGTGGTGGTGGTCGCGGTTTCGGCGGCGAGCGTCGTGAAGGCGGTCGCAGCGAAGGTCGTGGTGGTGAAGGTCGTCGTTTCTCCGGCGAGCGCCGCGAAAGCCGTGGTCCACGTCGTGAAGAAGGCACCAGCCGTCGTCGTTTCGGTGACGCGTAAGCCTTACGCTTCTGACGTAAAGTAAAATATACAGCCCCGATACATGCTATCGGGGCTTTTTTTATTCCTTTTGTACTCTTGTACTGGTACAGTGCGTCACATTAAAATGCAGAACCGCATGATTGACTGGAGAAAAGGCTGTATGGCGACACTAACCACCACCCAAACGTCACCTTCGCTGCTTGGCGGCGTGGTGATCATCGGCGGAACCATTATAGGTGCCGGGATGTTCTCCCTGCCCGTGGTCATGTCCGGTGCGTGGTTCTTCTGGTCGCTGGCCGCGCTGGTCTTTACCTGGTTCTGTATGCTTCATTCCGGGCTGATGATCCTCGAAGCCAACCTGAACTACCGCATTGGCGCGAGCTTCGACACCATCACCAAAGACCTGCTGGGCAAAGGCTGGAACCTGGTGAACGGTTTGTCCATTGCCTTTGTGCTCTATATCCTGACCTACGCATATATTTCGGCGAGCGGTTCGATTCTGCATCACACCTTCTCTGAGATGTCGCTGAACGTTCCGGCGCGTCTGGCCGGGCTGTGTTTTGCGCTGGGCGTGGCGTTTATCGTCTGGATGAGTACCAAAGCGGTAAGCCGGATGACGGCAATCGTACTGGGCGCGAAGGTCATCACCTTCTTCCTGACCTTCGGCAGCCTGCTGGGGCACGTGACGCCCGCCACGCTGTTTAACGTTGCCGAAGTGAATACCTCCTATACGCCGTACTTGCTGATGACGCTGCCGTTCTGTCTGGCGTCGTTCGGCTACCACGGCAACGTGCCGAGCCTGATGAAGTACTACGGCAAAGATCCGCGCACCATTGTGAAGTGTCTGGTCTACGGCACGCTGCTGGCGCTGGCGCTGTACGTCATCTGGCTGCTCGGAACGATGGGCAACATCCCGCGCCCGGAATTTATCGGTATTGCGCATAAGGGCGGTAACATTGACGTGCTGGTGCAGGCGCTGAGCGGCGTGCTGAACAGCCGCAGCCTGGATCTGCTGCTGGTCATCTTCTCTAACTTCGCGGTGGCAAGCTCTTTCCTCGGCGTGACGCTGGGCCTGTTTGACTACCTGGCGGATCTGTTTGGCTTTGATGATTCTGCGATGGGGCGCTTCAAAACCGCGCTGCTGACCTTCCTGCCGCCGATTGTGGGTGGCCTGCTGTGGCCGAATGGCTTCCTGTACGCTATCGGCTATGCCGGACTGGCGGCAACCATCTGGGCGGCAATAGTGCCCGCGCTGCTGGCGCGTAAATCACGTAAACGCTTCGGCAGCCCGAAATTCCGCGTCTGGGGCGGTAAGCCGATGATTGCGCTGATCCTGGTGTTCGGCGCGGGCAATGCCCTGGTACACGTGCTGTCGAGTTTTAATCTGTTGCTGGTGTACCAGTAAACATTTTGTGCCGGATGGCGGCTACGCCTTATCCGGCCTACGCGTCCCCGTAGGCCAGGTAAGCGAAGCGCCACCTGGCAAAAAGGCTACCCCACCAACTCCTCTTTCACCTGCATGGCCAAATCAAACGAGTGCAAACGCGCCTGGTGATCGAAAATCTGGCCGTTAACCATAATTTCATCCGCCTGCGTTTCACGCAGCACCGCCTCCAGCCCGTGACGCACTTTCGCTTTATCGCCTACCAGCGACATGCTCAGCGCCTGCTGAACGCCATACTGCTCTGAAGCTGACCACAGCTGATGCATATTCTCCACCGGCGGCGGAAGCTGGCCCGTCTCCCCGCGACGCAGCTTCACAAACGCCTGTTGCATGGAGGTGAACAGGAATTCCGCGTCGCGATTGCTGTCGGCAGCTATGATGTTGATACACACCATCGCGTACGGCTTCTCCAGACGCTCGGACGGTTTGAAGTGCGTACGGTAAAGATGCAGCGCCTGATGCAGCATATCCGGCGCGAAATGGGAGGCAAACGCAAACGGCAGCCCCAGCTGGGCGGCAAGCTGCGCGCTGTAGAGGCTTGAGCCCAACAGCCATACCGGGATCTTCTCGCCGTAACCCGGTACCGGGCGCACGTGCGGGTTCGGGTCACGCGCGTCGAACCAGTCCACCAGTTCGGCCACGTCGCGCGGGAAGTTGTCGATATCGCCGCTCATATGGCGACGCAGGGCGCGCATGGTCGGCTGGTCGCTGCCCGGCGCACGGCCAAGCCCTAAATCGATACGGCCCGGATAGAGGGTATTCAGCGTGCCGAACTGCTCGGCGATCACCAGCGGGGCGTGGTTCGGCAGCATCACGCCGCCGGAGCCCAGGTGCAGCGTGGTGGTATTTGCCGCCAGATAACCAATCAGTACCGAGGTGGCGGCGCTGGCAATGCCCACCATGTTGTGGTGTTCGGCCAGCCAGTAGCGGTGATAGCCACGCTTTTCGGCCAGCTGAGCCAGATCCAGAGAGTGCGAAAAGACTTCTCTCGCCGAGGAGCCTTGTGGGATCGGCGCCAGATCCAGCACCGAAAACGGAAGGGTTTTGTCAGTCATAACAGCTCACTTTGTCGACGGTGAATCTTTAATACTGCATTAAAAAATGATAACCGTTGTTAACAAAGTGAGCCTTTTTTAGGCCTGAAGTTCCAGCCCGGCCAGATGCTTCCAGTAGCCGTTACAGTCGCTGTTCGCCGTCAGCGGCAGCGGAGCGGCACCGTTTTCGTTAGCGCGGAAGGCGTCCAGCATCGCGAACACGCCGGCATCGAGCGGCGACAGGCGCACCATATCTACCAGCCCGTCCATCGACGCCAGCTCGTTGCCGAGGTTATAGACATAGCCGCTCATGGTCTGAATACCGTTGAGAACAAACACCTGCTGGTTCTCCTGCGACAGCATGCTGCGCCCGTTCGGGTACTTAATGCAGCAGGTTTCGCACTCGTCTTTCGGACGGTCTTCCGAGCGCGCGGTAAAGCAGCGGGCGGAATAGGCCAGCGGCAGATGCCCGTAGCTCAGCACTTCCACTTCAAACTTGTTGCGAATGCCCAGCTCTTCGCACTGCGTGAGCAGGTTTGCCAGCCAGTCGCGGGAGAGTTCAACCGGCATGCACCAGCGCGTCATGCCCTGTTTGAGCAGCAGGCGCAGGGTCACGGCGTTGTAGCAGTTCAGGGCATGACCCGCGACAAACGGCAGCCTGCGTTCGGCGCACATGTTCACCACGCCGAGATCGCTCGCTTCCAGCAGGAACTCGCCGTTCTCTACGTAGCGTTTCAGCTCGCCCAGTTCGGAAGACGCCTGCACCAGCGCAAGGGTGGAGAGCACGACCTGCTTGCCGCTTCCGGCCAGGCTTTTCGCCATCTCCAGCCAGTCGCCCACTTTGGTGGCGCGGCGCTTGCTGCACACCGCTTCACCGAGGTAAATCACATCGGCGCTGCTGGTGGCGGCCTGTTGGTAAAAATCTTCCAGCGTCTCTTTTGGCCAGTAGTAAAGCACCGGTCCTAATGAATATTTCATGATTTTCTCACTGCCATTTACGGTGATACGCGCCCAGCGTGGTTTGCGTGCCTTCGGACATCGATCCGAGCGTCTCCATCCAGGCCTGCTGCGGAGCGTAGTTCTGCGGGTCTGCCATGCAGCGGTCGATGGCCTGGCGCCACACTTTCGCCACCTGGCTCACGTAGGCCGGGCTACGCTGGCGACCTTCGATTTTCACCGAGGCAATATTGGCCGCCAGCAGTTCTGGCAGCAGCTCCAGCGTGTTGAGGCTGGTGGGCTCTTCCAGGGCGTGGTAACGCTCGCCGTCGACCAGATAGCGGCCTTTACACAGGGTGGGATAACCGGCGTTTTCACCGTCCTGATAGCGGTCGATCAGCACCTCATTCAGGCGAGATTCCAGCCCCTGCGGCGTTTGCTGCCAGCGGACAAAGCGGGCAGGGGAGCAGGCCCCGACAGTATTTGGCGACTCGCCGGTCAGATACGAGGAAAGATAGCAACGGCCTTCGGCCATAATGCACAGGCTGCCAAAGGCAAAAACTTCCAGCGGCACTGGCGTGACGCGTGCGAGTTGCTTAACCTGATGGATAGAAAGCACGCGCGGCAGCACCACGCGGGCCACGTCAAAGTTTCGGTGATAAAAACGCACGGCCTCTTCGTTGGTGGCAGATGCCTGAACAGAGACGTGGCGCTCAATATGGGGATAGCGTTCTGCCGCATACTCAAGCATGGCGAGGTCGGCCAGAATCAGCGCATCGGCACCCAGTTGTGCCGCCATATCCACCGCGCGCTGCCAGCGGGCGTACCCGTCAGGATGAGCAAAGGTATTGATGGCGATATGCAGCTTGCGGCGGTGCTGGTGAACGAAGTTAACGGCTTCCTGAAGCTTTTTCTCCGTAAAGTTGAGGCCAGCAAAATGGCGGGCATTGGTGTCATCTTTCAGCCCGATATAGACCGCATCGGCCCCATTTTCGATGGCCGCCTTAAGCGCCGGAAGGTTTCCGGCAGGGCAGAGCAGCTCCATAATTTATCCTGATGTTGTCGATCGCAAAAATGTTAACGAGCTGGGATTTTAATTAACCCATACGCGACAATTTTTGATTTAAGGCAGCTAATGGCGTATTGATGGCACCAATAATGAGGTTGTCCGGACGACGGTTTGTTGATTTACGCCGCTATGTTGTGCGTCGGATATGGCAAAATAGCAGGACTATAGATATCAGGGAGTAAAGCTCGTGCTGGATAAACTGCGTTCACGTCTCGTACAATTTGGCCCATCAATGCTGAGCGTGCCGGTCAAGCTGGCGCCGTTCGCGCTTAAACGTCAGGTGCTGGAGCAGGTTCTGAGCTGGCAGTTCCGCCAGGCGCTGCAGGATGGCGAGCTGGAATTCCTGGAAGGCCGCTGGTTGAGCATTGAGGTGCGTGACATCGGGCTGCGCTGGTTTACCTCCGTTGAGAATGACCAGCTGATCGTCCGCGAAACCGCCGAGGCGGACGTGAGCTTTAGCGCCAACGCCAGCGATCTGCTGATGATCGCCGCGCGTAAACAGGATCCGGATACGCTCTTCTTCCAGCGCCGTCTGGTGATTGAAGGCGACACGGAGCTGGGCCTGTACGTGAAGAATTTAATGGATGCCATTGAGCTGGAGCAGATGCCGAAAGCGCTGCGCGTGATGTTGATGCAAATGGCAGATTTCGTTGAGGCCGGGCTGAAAGCCCCGCCGGACAGTAAACACACTTCAGTAGGTGAGCCATGCTGATTCGAGTCGAAATAGGGATTGATGCGCCGGGGATCGATGCGCTGCTGCGCCGTGCTTTCGCGAGCGATGCCGAAGCCCAGCTGGTCCACGATCTCCGCGAAGACGGTCTGATTACGCTGGGGCTGGTCGCCACCGATGACGAAGGTCAGGTGGTGGGCTATGTTGCCTTCAGTCCGGTCACCGTTCAGGGCGAAGAGCTGCAGTGGGTCGGTATGGCGCCGCTGGCGGTGGATGAAAACTATCGCGGGCAGGGGCTGGCGCGTCAGCTGGTCTATGAAGGGCTGGATTCGCTCAATGAGTTCGGTTATGCGGCCGTTGTTGCGCTGGGCGATCCGGCGTTCTATGGCCGTTTAGGCTTCGAGCAGGCAGCGCATTACGATCTGCGCTGCCGCTGGCCGGGTACGGAATCCGCATTCCAGGTGCACCGTCTGGCGGACGACGCGCTCAACGGCGTCAATGGCCTGGTCGAGTACCACGACCATTTCAATCGCTTTTAATCAGGCTCTCGCGTAGCGCCTCAAAGGAGCCGTCTCCGGTCACGAGGCGCTCTTTCTGGCGCTTCGTCAGCTGTTTGATGCGGTATTCCAGCTTGAGCGCCAGCGATCGGTCACCGACGGGCGCCGAAAAGGCGAGCTGTAATACCCCTTTCCCTCGCAGCGCTTTTGCCCCTTTCCCCGTTTGATGTTGTAAAAAACGCCGCGCCACATCGGTGGTTATCCCGGTGTAGAGTGCGTTATCAGCGGTTCGGACAAGATAGAGAAACCAGCACACGGTAAACAGATTCAGTATGTTAAGGTGAACGCACCATAGCATGAGAGAGAACGAAAATGGAAACACTGGCAGCCATCAACCGCTGGCTGGCGAAGCAGCACGTCGTCACCTGGTGCGTCTACAGCGAGGGTGAGATGTGGTGCGCAAACGCGTTTTACTACTACGATCCGGAGCGCGTCGCGTTTTATGTCATGAGTGAAGACAAAACGCGTCATGCGCAGATGACCGGCCAGCAGGCGAAGGTCGCGGGCACGGTGAATGGCCAGCCGAAAACGGTCGCGCTGATCCGTGGGGTACAGTTTAAAGGGGAAATCCGTCGTCTGGACGGAGAAGAGAGCGACGCGCGTCGTAAGCTCTACACGCGCCGCTTTCCGGTTGCCGCTGCGCTAAAAGCCCCGGTGTGGGAAATCCGCCTCGATGAGCTGAAATTTACCGACAACACCCTGGGCTTTGGCAAGAAGCTGCACTGGCTACGCGCCGAGCAGGCGTAGCGCTTCGCGGTTAAACGCCGGGAGATCGTCCGGGGTCCGGCTGGTGATCAGCTGGTCTTTGTCGTTGACCACCTCCTGATCGTAAAACTCGGCGCCCGCATTTTTCAGATCGATAACGATCGGTTTCACCGCCGTGAGTTTACGCCCGCGGACAACCTCCGCACTGATGAGAAGCTGCGGGCCGTGACAGATGGCAAAGACCGGTTTGCCGGTAGAGACAAAGTCCCGGGTGAAGGTCACGAAGCGCTCGTCTCCGCGCAGGGAATCCGGTGAATGGCCGCCGGGTAACAGCAGGGCGTCAAAATCGGAGGGGCTAACGTTATCGATGGTCTCATCAATGGTTACGGTCGCCTCGCCCTTATGACCTGTCACCGTTTTGCCCGCTTCTTTCTCGATGGTGATGACCTCATGTCCCGCCTTGCGGAACGCCTCTGCAGGAGAGGTGAATTCTGAATCTTCAAACTCGTCGGTAATCAAGACTGCGATTTTCTTGCCCATGCTTCCTCCGTTGTTTTGGCTTCAGACTGATTTTTCTCCGCTTGTGGTAAATACTTACCTGTAACAGACTTCTAAGTGTGGTCGACGACGCTGAGTTCGCAAACGGACAATTCTGTAAAGGGGATACGATGAGTCAGGTACTGATTACCGGGGCTACCGGGCTAGTGGGCGATCATCTGCTGCGGCTGCTGATTCAGGATCGCCGCGTGAACTACATCGCCGCCCCGACGCGTCGACCGCTGGCGGACATCTCCGGCGTCTTTAATCCGCACGATCCTCAGCTGACGGATGCGCTGGCGCAGGTGCAGGATCCCATTGATATCGCGTTTTGCTGTCTGGGCACCACGCGGCGGGAGGCGGGGAGCAAAGAGGCATTTATCCACGCCGACTATACGCTGGTGGTGGACACCGCGCTTACGGCGAAAAAGCTGGGAGCCAGACATTTTCTGGTGGTCAGCGCGCTGGGCGCCAGTGCCGGATCGCCTTTCTTCTACAACAAGGTGAAGGGCAAGATGGAGGATGCACTGATTGCGCAGAAATGGGAGCAGCTGACGATTGTGCGCCCCTCGATGCTGATCGGCCACCGCGACGAGCGCCGCTTTAACGAGTCGATCCTGGCCCCGCTGTTTCGGATCCTTCCCGGCAACTGGAAAGCCATCGAGGCGCGGGACGTCGCGCGGGCGATGTTAAAAGAGGGACTGGCCCCGTCAAAAGCGGGCGTAAACATTATCCCTTCGGCAAAACTGCGTGAAATCGCGCAGGGCGAGGCGTAAACTCCCCCGGCTAATTACTCATACTCTCCGGGGAATGCTATGACTGGTCAGTCTTCATCTCAGGCGGCAACACCTGTTCAATGGTGGAAGCCCGCACTCTTCTTTCTCGTGGTCATTATTGGCCTCTGGTACGTGAAATGGCAGCCATACTACGGCAAAGCCTTCACCGCCGCCGAAACGCACAGCATCGGTAAATCTATTCTCGCTCAGGCTGATGCCAGCCCGCTTCAGGCGGCGTGGGACTATGCCATGGTCTACTTCCTTGCCGTCTGGAAGGCTGCCGTCCTGGGCGTGATCCTGGGCTCTCTGATTCAGGTGCTGATCCCGCGCAACTGGCTGGTGAAAACCCTCGGGCAGCCGCGCTTTCAGGGGACGTTGCTGGGGACGATTTTCTCCCTGCCGGGCATGATGTGCTCCTGCTGTGCTGCACCTGTGGCGGCAGGCATGCGCCGCCAGCGCGTATCAATGGGCGGCGCACTGGCGTTCTGGATGGGCAACCCGCTGCTCAATCCGGCGACGCTGGTGTTTATGGGCTTTGTCCTGGGCTGGCATTTCGCGTTCATTCGTCTGGTGGCCGGACTGCTGACCGTGCTGGTGGTGGCGACGCTGGTGCAAAATCTGGTGAAGGATAAGACGCCAGAGTCCGCGTCTGTTGAGCTGGACGTCAGCGAGCCGCAGGGCGGGTTCTTTGCCCGCTGGGGCAGGGCGCTATGGCAGCTTTTCTGGAGCACCATCCCGGTCTATATCCTGGCGGTGTTGGTTCTTGGGGCGGCGCGCGTCTGGCTCTTCCCGCATGCGGATGGCGCTATCGACAACACGCTGTTGTGGGTCATTGCGATGGCCGTTGCTGGCTGCCTGTTTGTGATCCCTACCGCCGCAGAAATTCCCATTGTTCAGACCATGATGTTGGCCGGCATGGGCACCGCACCGGCGCTGGCGTTGCTCATCACGTTGCCTGCCATCAGCCTGCCGTCGCTGATTATGCTGCGTAAGTCATTCCCGGCGAAAGCGCTGTGGCTCACCGCAGGGCTGGTGGCGTTGAGTGGGGTGCTGGTGGGGAGTATTGCGCTTCTGTGAAAAACGCCCGGTGGCGCTACGCTTACCGGGCCTACAAAAAAATCCCCTCACTTGAGGGGATTTTTTTATTTAATGTAAGTAAACGCGGTGGTGACGTGCTTCACGCCGCTCACCCGGCTGGCAATATCGGCCGCCGCTTTCCCTTCACGGTCGGTCACCAGACCCAGCAGGAACACTTCACCGTTTTCCGTCGTCACCTTCACGTTGGAAGATTTCACCTGGTCCGAACCCAGCAGTTGGGAACGCACTTTGGTGGTGATCCAGGTATCGGAAGAAGCATCACCCAGGCCAATTGGCTTGCCCTGACGCACTTCGTTAAACACCTCTGTGGTCCCTTCAACGCCCATCGCAATCTGTTTCGCACGCGAGGCGAGTTCCATATTCGGCGCCTGGCCTGCCAGCAGCACTTTGCCCTGGTAAGCCGTCACGTTGATACGCGCCTCTTTCTTGATCTGTTCGTCTTTCGACAGCGCACTGTTGACGCGCAGCTCCAGCGTACCGTCATCCACCTGTGTCCCCACAGAGCGCGGATCGGTTGCCGCTTTGGTGCCTACTGCGGCGGTACCCACAACGGCCGCAGCGATACATCCCTGAAGCAGTAATGCAGACATAAGGACTGCGAGGGTCGATAAAGCCTTCATAAGAACTCCTTAATCATCCTGGTGAGGGAAAAGCGTGTTATCGATCAAGTCACATAAGCAGTTCACCGTGAGCATATGCATTTCCTGAATACGCGCGCTCCGGTGAGACGGAATGCGGATTTCCACATCCTGCGGCCCAAGCAGACCCGCCAGCTCACCCCCGTCATAGCCAGTTAATGCCACGATGGTCATGTCGCGGGTGACGGCGGCTTCAACGGCTTTGACAATATCCCGACTATTGCCGCGCGTGGAGATGGCCAGCAGCACATCTCCGGCATGACCCAAGGCTCGCACCTGCTTTGCGTAAATTTCGTCATGCAGACGATCGTTAGCAATCGCCGTTAAGACCACATTATCGGTATTAAGTGCAATGGCAGGTAAACTTGGGCGTTCTGTTTCAAAACGATTGATCATGCTGGCAGCAAAATGCTGTGCGTTGGCGGCTGACGTGCCGTTGCCACAACAGAGGATTTTGTTGCCGTTTAGCAGGGATTGCACCAGCGTCATTGCGGCACGCGAGATAGCATCCGGAAGGGCTTCCGCCGCGGCAATCTGAGTCTGGATGCTTTCTGTGAAGCACACTTTAATTCTTTCGAGCACGTTATCCCTTTTAAATCTTAATTATGCGTCTTCGCCAAAAGCGTTTTTAAGCCATTCGATCTCATTTCCGGTGAAGGCTATCACATCGAACCGGCAATCCACAGTATCAAAACTCCCATTATGGCGGGCAAGCCACAAGTGGGCAGTCTGTAATAATTTATGTTGTTTGGCGAGCGTCACGCTGGCGGCAGCACCGCCAAAACGGGAGGACTGTCGAAAGCGCACTTCTACAAACACGATGACCTGACCGTCTTTCATGATCAGGTCGATTTCGCCGCCACGCCCGCGGACGTTGGCGGCGATGAAATGCAGTCCTTTGCCTTCAAGCCAGCGACGCGCCTTTAACTCCCACGCATCGCCGGTCTGTTTACGGCTTAACTGGCCGGGACGATCTGCCCCTGCTGGTATTTGAGCCATGATAACTTCCTGTTAATCACACAATCCTGAGTGGCGGTCAGATCGCCGGTGTTGCCGTTAAGCTCGAAGCCCGGCACCTGACGCATCTGGGTAAAGTGGTTCGCCAGCGCCCACGCATCAACCCCCATCGCATACAGACGCGCCAGAGAGTAATCGTTACGCACCGCGCTCAGCGCCTGCTGCATCAGGGATGGATTGCTGCCGGCCAGCATCGGGATTTCGCTGTACTGCAGACCGTCCATTTCCAGACGGAAATCCGGGCCTGCGGTGCCCTGTGCGCTACGGGAGCTGGCGTAGAGCGTTGCGCCGCTCTGGCTGCCGTTACGCATCGCAATCATCGGTTTGATAAAGGCGATCTCCTGCGGTGTGGCAACGATATAGGCCGCATCCACTTTACCGCCACCACTAATCTGCGCGTCGGTTGGCGGTGCAGGGATTGTCAGGCCGCCAATCGTCACGCCCTGCTGCTGTGGCAGGCTCGCGGTGACCGGGCTACCGTTAAGCGCGATACCCGCCCCGCCGTTGACGCCCGCGCGCAGTTCAGAGACGGAACCGAATTTCTGCTGCAGTACCACGCCGCCGCCCAGCTTCTGCCACTCATCGGCAAAGGCATTGGCCACGCGATCACCCAGTGCGCTGCGTGGGATGAGCAACAGCGGCGCCTGCTTACCCTGCTCGTGAATATGACGCGCCGCATCGCGGGCTTCATCTTCCGGAGAGAGCGCGAAGTAGCAGATATTGGCCCGGTTCTGAACCTGCTCTGGCTGGTTGAGCGCCAGCACGTTCAGCGTGGTATTGCTCTTCATCAGCTCTTCCACGTTGTTTTTCAGCAGCGGACCGACAACGATGCTCGCGCCATCCTGTTGAACCTGCGCCAGAACCTGGTCCAGCGGCTGCGAACTGGTATCGTAGATTTTCAATTCAGCGCCCGGGTTGGCGCTGGTGGTTGCCACGGACTGCGGCTGCGCGGCAGGTTGAGTGGTCGGCTGTGCAGGCGGCTGTTGAGGCTGTTCTGCTGTTGTGGCAGGCGCTGGAGCAGATGCTGGCGCCGCTTGCGTCTCGGCCGGAGCCTGGGTCGCAGGTGCTGTAGTAGACGGAGCTGCTGTCGCTGGCGGTGTCGTCGGGGCCGTCACCGGGTTTTGCATCGTGCCCTGCGCTGGCGCTTGCGCCGTGGTCAGGTCGCTGGTCTCTGCGGCGGATGGGCTGACAACATCATTCACGTTAGCCGCCTGGGCCGCCTGTGCGGGAACGGCGCTGCCGGTGACCGACGTCGTGCCGTTTTTCGCCGCTTCAAAGCCCTGCTGAATGGTGCGTCCAAACACCGCCGCCTGGCCGTTGAGTGGCAGAAGGAGGGCGATTTTGCTGGTCGAGGCAGGCTTAAAGTTCTGCACGTTCACCAGCTGGGTTGGCAGCATTTTCGCGCCCGGGTTTTGCGGGTAGCGCGTCTGCCAGTCCGTAATGCCGGCTTTCAACATCTTAGGATCGCTGCGGTTGTTAAACCACATCTGCTGCAGATCCAGCCAGCCCTGCAGGACGTTTTCATCCGCGTTGATGACCAGCGCCTGCGCCTGTTCCTGCGTCATCGACGCCAGCGCTTGCCAGGTGGCATCAATATTTTTCTGCTTATCAGCACCGCCAAGCAGCGGCTCTTGGGCGACGAGCGCACGGAGCAAGGTCAGGGAAGGGCGTCCCTGCTCGGCGGTAATGCCCGCCTGCCAGAAGCGCGCCTGCTGGTTTTTATCCAGCGCGCTCACGTCGATATCACCGAGGATCTTCTTCGCGGCGGCGTAATCTTTCAGCGCAACTTTCAGCTCGGCAGCGAGCAGGCTCTGCTCACGACGCTGGGCGTCGTTAAGATCTTTTGGCAACTGGTTAAACAGTTCGGCTGCCCGCTGGGTTTTACCCTCTTTCAGCAGTGCACGAATGGCGAGTAATTGCCAGTTGGTCTTGGTATCATTTGAACTCTGCGACATTTGTTGCAGATAAAAGCCAGAATCAGCCTGAGCAGAACCCTGGAGATGGGCGGTGCTCTGGTCAGGTGCCTGGGTGCCACAGCCTGCAAAGATCAGGGCTGCCAGCAGAAGCGGCACGCTGCGCGCGGCTTTTTTTCGAAGAAACGTTAACGGTACCATACTGTATCCAGTGATTTTTTTTACGCAATGCTCAATATTAAATCGGCAATACGGACGAAACAATGAAACAACACGAAACGGCAGATAATTCTCAAGGCCAGCTTTATATTGTACCTACTCCTATCGGGAATTTGTCTGATATTACCCAACGTGCGCTGACCGTACTGCAAGCTGTTGATTTAATTGCTGCTGAAGACACCCGCCATACCGGCTTACTGCTGCAACATTTCGCGATTAACGCCCGTTTGTTTGCTCTGCACGATCACAATGAGCAACAAAAAGCCGAAACGCTGGTGGCCAAACTGAAAGAGGGGCAAAACATTGCCCTGGTCTCCGATGCCGGTACGCCGCTGATCAACGATCCGGGCTATCACCTGGTGCGTACCTGTCGCGAAGCCGGTATTCGCGTGGTACCCCTGCCGGGACCGTGCGCCGCGATTGCTGCGTTAAGCGCCGCAGGTCTGCCGTCTGACCGTTTCTGCTATGAAGGCTTCCTGCCCGCTAAATCCAAAGGCCGCCGCGACGTCTTAAAAGACCTGGAAGCGGAACCGCGTACCCTGATTTTCTACGAATCCACGCACCGCCTGCTGGAGAGCCTGGAAGATATGGTGACCGTCTGGGGGGAAGGCCGCTACGTGGTGCTGGCGCGCGAGCTGACCAAAACCTGGGAAACCATCCACGGTGCGCCGGTAGGTGAACTGCTCGCGTGGGTGAAGGAAGACGAAAACCGCCGCAAGGGTGAAATGGTGCTGATCGTCGAAGGGCACAAGGCGGAAGAAGACTCGCTTCCAGCCGACGCGCTGCGTACGCTGGCGCTGCTGCAGGCGGAACTGCCGCTGAAGAAAGCCGCTGCGCTGGCGGCAGAAATTCACGGCGTGAAGAAAAATGCGCTGTATAAGTATGCGCTGGAGCAGCAGGGGGAGTAAGGCATCTCCTGCCTGTTTTTGCCGGGTGGCGGCTACGCCTTACCCGGCCTACAGATCTTTAAGCGTCTTTTAGCTAGCAGGTATCGCCTCAAACACCAGCGTTTCCAGCGGTTGCAGCGTAATCACCACGGCGTTTTTGTACGCCTCCGGTACGGTTGAATTACGGCCATACACCGCCTTCAGACTAAACTGCGCCGCGTTTCCTGTCGGGACTTCGAAATCTCTCGTCAAATCCAGGTAGTAGCTTTGCGGCTTATCCGACGGGTTACGCAAGCCGAGAATCGCTTTGTCCTTGCTCCATGATGCCCAGCCGTAAACCTGCAGCGCCGTTGGGTCGCCGCCTATCCAGTGGGTGTCCACCAGCACGCTGGCGTTTTCCCGGGACCATTTCGCGGCCTGCGCCAGGGTGTCCCACTTCGCCTTATTCAGCATTGACGGGGTGATATACAGCTCCTGCAGCTGCGTACCGGTCGCGAAGTAGCTCCAGACCTGGTCGGCAAAATCGCTGTCCGTTTGTACCTTCTCCAGACCGTAGTAGGCATTCTCCGCGCTGACGATCCCGTGGTACATCAAGGAGTTCAGCGGGAACAGCGGGCCCTTGCGCACAATCGAGCGGTACGTTTCCGCATCGCGGTAGGTCATCCATTGCTGCACCGGCGTGCCGGGGCCGTACAGGTTGATGTCGTCCCCCTGGCGCCAGATCGAATCAGCGTAGAACAGCCAGGACGGGCTGGCGTTGGTCCCGGTGGTGAGGTTGATAAACAGGTTTGGGTTAGCGCTGCGCATGTTATGCAGCAGGGCGATAGAGGCGTCAAAATCCGAGGCGAACGGACTGCCCTTAATATGCGAATTGGCGTTTCCCATCCCATCAAGTTTGAACGAGGTAATGTGTTCGTTTTTGATCAGCTTAACGATCCGCTCATTGAAGTTCTTAAAGTAGTTCGGCCCTGACAGCGCCAGCTTCCCGTCGACGGTTTCGAATCCATACTCTTTTGCATGCGAGACGCGAATGTCGCGGGGCTTGTTGTAGCCTCCCCACGGTGAGAGCCACAGCCCGACCGAGCTGTGCAGGATGTCGGCTTTTTCCCGTACCTTGCCAAAACCATTGCTGAATGCCGGGCCAAACAGCCAGCGCCCGGTAAGGTCGTCCCAGCCGTCGTCCAGCAGGAACGCGTCCAGCGCCACGCCGCGTCCGGTGATAAATTCCTTATTCCACTCGTCCATCCGCCCCAGCACATCCTGCTCGGAGTAAGGTGTAAAGAAGCCGATATCCATCCAGCTGTTGTAGTGCAGGTAAGGCTTATACGGACGGGGGCGCACGGCATCGATAAACTGGTTCACGCTGCGGCGCAGTTGGCTGGTTTCCGGGAAGGTGCCGAAATACATCGTGTAGCTGACCGGCGTTTCAGGCTGAATGGGGGTTTTCAGCTCGACGTTGAGGTTGGTCGTCGCTTCATAGGCGTAAGTATTCACGATCGGTTTATCCGGCAGAATAAAGAACGAATCAGCCACGATCGGCGAACTGTTAATGGCACCGTCAACATACGGTGCCTGAGACTGCTTTTTTGTCGGGAAGAAGGTGATTTTCGCCACGTCTCGCGGCTGACCAACAGCCGCGAGGGTGTAATCGATACTGGCATACTTATCCTTCACCAGATTCAGCTTCACCGTTACGTTAAAATCCGGGCGCGTAAAGTCGATGACAATCGCGTTGTCCCGCTTTTCGACATGCTTGATGGAGAAATCAGCGGCGTGGATTTTTGTCTCATCCGGCAGCGTCAGAAAGAACAGCTCCTGGGGCGTGAGCGGATGGTTAGCCTTGCTGTCCTTCACTACTACCGTTGCGTTTGCCTCATCAAACGAAAGGGCAATATTGTCGTTATTGAGCGCGTAGTTGGCGGCCGCCGCGCCATGAGAAACAGAGAGAGCCAGCAGCGAAAGAGTGAGCACTTTTTTCATCGGGTTTAGATCCTTATCAGTAATGCTTCAGCATTCGGGTGATGGACTGCTCCAGCCAGTAGCGCTGGGTGCCGAAGTTAATCCGCAGGTAGTTTTCGCCGTTTTGCACGTAGTGGCTGCCGTCTTCAATGACCACGCCCGCCTGCCGGGCAAAATGTTGGGTTAACTGGGTGGCGTTGCGCTCGTCGGCGCTCACGTCTATCCAGGCCAGATACGACGATTCCGGGTTCATCATCTTCCACGCCGGGAAGTGGGTCTGAATCGCGTCCGCAAGGTAGCGCGCGTTGCCTTGCAGATACCCGTTCAGCGCGTCGAGCCACGGCAGACCGTGCTGGTAGGCGAGGATAATCCCCCATACGCCGAACATATTGGGGGAAGTTATTGAGTTCTTCTCAAGCTGCTGGCGGAAGCGCTGGCGCAGCGAATCGTCCGGGATCATCGAATAAGACGTTTTCAGCCCGCCCAGGTTGAAGGCTTTATTGGGCGACGTCAGCACGATCAGGTTGTCCTGCGCGACACAGCCCGAAGTCAGACAGCTGACGAATGTACCGTCCAGAATGTGCTCGGCGTGAACCTCATCGACCACCAGAATCGTGCCGTAGCGTTTACAGAGATCGGACACCTGCCGTATCTCATCTGCGCGCCAGATTCGGCCCGAGGGGTTATGCGGCGAGCAGAAGAACCACAGTTTTGGACGGTGGGTTTTGAGCTGATCTTCAATCAGATGAAAATCCAGCTGATAGCGGTTTTCCTCCACGCGAAGCGGGTTAGCGAGGACCTTAACGCCCTGGCGCTGTGCCGCCATTGCAAACGGGTCGTAGACCGGGGTGTTCATCATCACGCTGTCGCCAGCCGTGCAGAACGCCTGAACCGTGTAGTGCAGGGTGGACACGGTGCCGTAGGTCAGCGTGATCCACGACCTGTCTACCTCAACCTGATGACGCGTGCGCTGAAAGGCGATCGTCGCGTCGTAGAATTCGTCGAAACACCACGTATAGCCAAAGGTGCCGTGCTCCACGATGCGCTGGAAGCCTTCAATAACGGCGGGCGGTGAGGTGAAATCCATATCTGCGATCCACAGCGGAATAAACCCCTCCGGAACATCACCAAAGCGTGAGCAGACAAACGCATGGTCCCATTTACGGCACTTATCGCTTTTACGCTCGATGATTTTGTCGAAATCAAACACAACGACCCCCTGTTAAATTAAGGCTTCAATGCCGGTTTTGACGCTCTGCACCTGCGGGCCGATGATCACCTGTACGCTGTGAGCATCCAGCACCACCACCGACAGGGCGCCCGCTGCTTTCAGCGCCTGCTGATCGATAAGGCCCATCTCTTTCACCACCAGACGCAAGCGGGTGATGCAGTTGTCGAGCGACTCGATGTTCTCTTTGCCACCGAGCGCCTGCAGGATAAGCCCATGATCGTATTTCGATTTTCCACGCGCGCGGGTGTTGGCTTCGACGGCCTGCTGTGCAGCCTGTACATCCACTTCACGTCCCGGCGTCTTGATATCGTGTTTGAGGATGTACCAGCGGAAGACGACGAAGTAGATAGCAAACCAGGCGATACCGACTGGGAACAGAAGATACCATTTGGTCGACATCCCCTGCATCACGCCAAAGATCAGCAGATCCAGAATCCCACCGTCGGTGTTGCCGATGGTCACCCCAAGCAGGGCCATCACCATCAGCGCCAGGCCCGACATCACGATATGGAAGGCGTAAAGCGCAGGCGCGATAAACAGGAACAGGAATTCAATCGGCTCTGAAATACCGGTAACGACGGACACCAGCACGCCGGAAAGCAGCAGCCCCTTAATCACCGGGCGGTTTTCCGGACGCGCGGTGCGGTAGATGGCGTAGGCCACGGCAGGTAAGCCAAAGATAAAGGTCGGCATAAACCCTTGTGACAGAAACGCGGTAACGTGCGGGCTAAACGGCAGTCCGGCTTTCAGCTCGGCGTAGAAGATATTCAGCGCGCCGGCTACTTCATGGCCGTTGACCATCTCAATCCCGCCTGCTGGCGTGAAGCGCACCATCGCCAGCAGAATGTGGTGCAGGCCGAAGGGTTTAAGCAGCAGCACGCCCACGCCGTAAAGGAAGGGGCCGAAAACGCTGGTGCTCTGGATAATATGGCCAATCCCGGCAATCCCCAGCGCCACGTATTCCCACAGCAGGGGAATGAACAGCCCGACCAGCGAAAGGATGAGGGCGGTGATAATCGGTACAAAACGGATGCCGCTAAAGAAGGCAAAGGCGTCGTGGAGGACCGTGTCCTGAAAACGCTCGTGCAGGAAATAGGTAATCACCCCCACCACGATACCGCCCAGCACGCCCATCTCCAGGGTCTGGATCCCCAGCACGATCGATTGTCCCACCTGTCTCATGGTCGCGGCATCGGCAAGCTGGTGGGTGGCGGTCAGGTAGTAGTTGATGCTCATGTTCATCAGCATGTAGCCAACGAACCCGGCAAAAGCGCCCACGGCCTTGTTGCGTTTCGCGAGGCCCATCGGGATCGCCATGGCGAACATCAGCGGCAGATAGGTAAAGGCGAAGCCGCCCACCATGGCGATAAAGCCAAAGGTCAGCTGCGTTAACTCGCCGCCCAGAAAGGGAAAGCTTTTAATGGTGGAAGGGCTGGTGACGGAGCTACCGATCCCCAGCAGCAACCCCATAAAGGCCAGCAGGGAGACAGGGAACATAAAGGTCTTTCCAAGGCTTTGGAAAAATTCCCACGCTTTCGATTTAAACGACTTTTCCTGTGTCATGTAGGGACTCCTCGGATTTTTAGGATAATGGAAGGCGCTGTCCGGCTTAAGGACGCGCCTTCATATTTGCGAGGCTTATAGTTATTTTTAAGTACTGACGTAATGCGCGATGGGATCAGGCTTCCGCTGGAAGCAGCAGCCGGTTTGCGGAGCCGCAAACGGTGATTTTGCTTCTGACCACCTCTTTCATGGCGTCCATGCCGACCCGCATATAGAAGCGCGGATCGTTGCCCTGCGGGTTGTCGGCAAACCAGGCTTTCACCGCGTCAGAGAAGGCGATTTTCAGCTCGGTTGCCACGTTAACTTTGCACACGCCCAGTTCGATGGTGCGACGCACATCCTCATCCGGCACATCGCTCGCGCCGTGCAGCACCAGCGGCACGGTGACCACTTCACGGATCTCGGCCAGCCGCTGGAAGTCGATTTTTGGGCGCTTGGTATACAGGCCGTGTGCGGTGCCGATGGCGACGGCAAGGCTGTCGACGCCGGTCAGTTCGACAAAGCGTTTCGCCTCCTGCGGATCGGTGAGAAACGCGCTTTCGGCGTCCACGCTCATGTCATCTTCCACGCCGCCCAGGCGGCCCAGTTCGGCTTCGACGCTGCAGTCGTTGAGGTGGCAGAAATCGACCACCGACTTCACCAGCTTCACGTTCTGTTCAAACGGATAGTGGCTGCCGTCGATCATCGCGCTGCGCACGCCCGCGTTGACCTTGCGGCGAATATCGTCCAGCGATTCGTGGTGATCGAGGTGCAGCGCCAGCGGCATGTCGTAGGTGAGGGAGTAGGCGCTGCACAGGGCGTAAATCTCTTCCAGCGCAATATGCTTAAAGGTGCCCGGCGTGCCCGCGAGGATCACTGGCGATCGCATTTCGCTGCACACTTCGAGGATCGCCTGGATCGTCTCCGCGTTGTGGATGTTGAACGCCGGAACGGCATAGCCTTTTGTCTGCGCGTCCTGGAGAAGATATTTCGTCGAAATAATACTCATAATCAGATCCTCTTAAGCCTGCCACGGATGAATAACAACGCCCTGCACCACGCGGTTGACCGTCCCGCTGGCGGATGGCGTATCGGGCGTATTGCCTACGCTGAGCGACTGGGTAAGGGCAAAGACCTGCGCATACATCAGGAAGCAGAACGCCTGTTCCATATCGCTAAACGGACGGGAAGGCGGCAGGAGAATATGCGGCCCCGCTTCAATGGCCGGATCGTTTTCAGCGGCGATGGCGACGACGCGCAGGGCCTGGCGATCGCGGCGCAGCTCGGCCAGCAGATCCAGATCGTACTGGCGCGTATACGGATGGCTGGAGATGAAAACCACCACCAGCGTTTCGTTATCCACCAGCGACTTCGGCCCGTGACGGAAACCGGTGGGGGAGTCGTAGAATGCCGCCAGCTTGCCCGCCGTCAGCTCCAGCACCTTCAGCGCCGATTCGCGCGCCGCGCCCTGCAGACCGCCGCTTCCCAGATACACGATCCGTTTCCACGGTTCGCTGCCAAAGACGCCATGGCTGAAATCGCCGAGCGAGGTGAGGATCGCCTGACAGCGATCGGCCACGTCGCGGAAGGTGTGACTGTTGATCGTTTCCGGGGCGAATACGGCCAGACAGCTCGCCATCATGGTGGTGATACTGCTGGTCATCGCGAACCCGCGATCGTGCGTTTCGGCAGGCATCAGCAGGGCATAAGCGTTATCGCTGTCGACGGCGCTCTGGTACAGGCTTCCGGCCTCGTTACAGGTGATCGACAGGTGGTAGCACTCCGGTACGAACTGATTGGCCAGCTCAACGGCTGCGACGCTTTCCGGACTGTTGCCGGATCGGGCAAACGAAACCAGCAGCAGCGGATGCGCAGGGCTGAAGTAATCCATCGGGTTTGTGACCAGGTCAGTGGTCGGGACGGCGGAGATAGTTTTCCCGGTGTGGCTCGCAAGCCATGGCGCAATGATATCGCCGATAAACGCGGACGTTCCCGCGCCGGTCAGGACGATCCGCAGATCGTGCTTGCGCAGCAGCGGCGTCAGGAAGCTGTCGATCGAAGCACGCAGGCTATCGATATTGTTGAGTGAGCGGATCCAGCTGGCAGGCTGCTGGCGGATCTCTTCCTCGGTCCAGGTGCCGGTTGCGGCGGTGGTAGTTTGTGGCATAACTCAATCCTTAGTCGTGTGAATTCCACATCAGACGCTGGCAATCGTGTCGCTATCTTTCGTTTCGTTTCACTTGTTCACTTTAGCAGTTAAATAAAATCTATAGAAAAGAAAGTGAAACTTCAATTAAAGAAAAGAAATAAAACGAAAAGTGTGATCGTGAAAGGAAGAGGCAGATTAAAGGAAAGGAAAAGAAAGGCCTTACGGTTTCAGGCCGTAAAGCCAAAAGGAGATACAATGAAAGGGCTAAAGGGGGAGAGCCTGACCCTGAATCCAGATCTGCTGGAGGTGTAAACCCCCGTTCAGTGCGTTGAGATTCGCGCGTTTACCCGGCGCTAACGAACCGAGTTGGTTATCCATGCCCAGCAGGCGGGCGGGATGCAGCGAGGCCATATGAATGGCGTCTTCGGCAGTGATACCCGTATGTTCCACCATATTGCGTACAGCGGCATCCAGCGAGAGCGTGCTCCCGGCCAGCCCGCCGGAACCGGTTCGAACCACGCCGTTTTGCATCGTGACCGTTTCACCACAGAGCGTATACCGACCGTCCGGCATACCGGCTGCCTGCATGGCATCGGTGATCAGCACCAGGCGTTCTTTTGCGCAGCAACGGCATAACCGCATGGCTCCCGGATGGACATGGTGGCCGTCGGCAATCAGCTCCAGCCACGCCCGTTTGTCCGTCAGCCCTGCGCCGACCATGCCGGGTTCCCTGTGGTGCAGTCCCGTCATGCCGTTATAGCAGTGCACCAGCCCATCGGCACCCGCGTCAAACGCGGCGAGGGTTTGATCGAACGTAGCGGCGCTGTGGCCCAGCATCACGCGTATTCCGCGCTGTTTGAGATGGCGAATCGCCAGCAACGCGCCAGGTTTTTCCGGCGCCAGCGCCACCACCCGTAACGTGCTCAGTGAAACGTCAATCAGGCTGTCCAGCTCGGCGATATCCAGTTCCCGGAACAGGTCCGGCGGATGCGCCCCTTTGTTCTGCGGCGTAAAGTACGGTCCTTCCAGGTAGCTGCCCAGGATCTGCGCGCCGGGGCCGCCCGACTGACAGCGTCGGGCGATTCGCGCGAGCGCGCCGTGGATAGCCTCCAGCGGCGCGGTAACGGTGGTGGGTAAAAAGGCGCCCACGCCTTCGCGCGCTTTATGCATCGCGAGAATATCCAGCACGTCAGGCGCATCATCCATCACGTCCACGCCCGCGCCACCGTGGACGTGCGTATCGATATACGCCGGGCAGAGCAGTTCCGCATCGCGCGACGTCACGCCCGCCGGGACAGGCTCAATAGCCGCAATCACGCCGTTTTCAATGCGTAGCTGGTGGTCATCCAGCCAGCCCTGTTCGGTAAGCACCCGCCTCGCGCGCAGCAGTTGCCTCATATCCCTTCCTCGGCAGGGGCTTCCTCGCGACAGCGTCCCAGTTCGTCTACGAGGCTCGTCAGGCCGCGGTGCCCGCACTCCAGCGCCTGCAGACGAAACGCTTCGCTGCTTAATCCGTCGCGCTCCAGCACCATCTCCAGCAGCAGCTGCAGGTTGGTCCCGGTGATCACTTCGCTGCCCGGCCGTTGCATGGCGAGCGTCGATGCTACGCGAAACGGCGTGCCGCCGAGCAAATCCGTGAGAAACACAATATCGTGCTCTGCATCGAGTTCACTCACTGCCTGCTCAAGCTGAGCGGTCAGTCGCGCGGTGGTGGATGTTTCAGGAAAATCGATGGCGATAAACTGCGGCTGCTCGCCGAGGATCTGCTTCATCGCCTGCTCAAGCCCGCTGGCAAAACCGCCGTGACCCGTCAAAATAATGCCTAACATCGCAACCTCTTTGCTTTTACAGGAAGTGACAGAATTTACCGACAACGCCCAGCAGCACGGTGATACCGATCAGCCGCAGCGGGCTCCAGCCGCGGCGTACCAGCCAGAACATGGTCAGGGTGTAGACCAGCGGCAGGAACGCGGGCATCAGCTTGTCGATAACGTCGGCCTGCAGTTTGACAACGGCATCACCCGCCTTGATTTCAAGCGTCGTATTGAGTCGGACATAGGTTGCCACCAGCGCGCCAATTACCGTCATCCCGACGATAGACGCCGCGTGACCGACCTTTTTGGTGTTGGCTTTGATCAGCGGAATGGCCGCCACGCCCATCCGGTATGCGTAGTGCGCCAGACCAAAACGCAGGCCGAGGTGCACCACGTTAAACAGCACGATAAAGACCACGGCCCCCAGAATCGACCCTTGCAGCGCCAGGCTGGCGCCGATACCGCCGCAGATGGGCAGAAGGGTTAGCCAGAACATGGCGTCGCCGATACCGCCGAGCGGCGCGCCGACGGCAATTTTGGTGCTCTGGATGCTGTTCACATCCTGCTTGGAGCGCTCCATCGCCAGAATGATGCCGATAACAAAGGTCACCAGGAACGGGTGGGTGTTAAAGAAGCCCATATGGCCTTTCATCGCCCGCGCCAGGTCTCGCTTGTTGGTGTGGATCTTTTTCAGCGCGGGCAGCAGCCCGTACAGCCAACCGGAGGCTTGCATACGTTCATAGTTAAACGAGGCCTGCAGCAGCATTGAACGCCAGGCCACGCAGTTAATATCTTTTTTCGTCAGTTCTGCACCGATGCTCTGGTCTTCGTAGACGTTTTCGTTGACGCCGGTCAGCAGCGTCTCTTCGGATTCAGACACGCCCGGTAATGTTGTTTGATTAGATGCCATCTTCGAATTCCTCTTTCTGGGCCGCTGGAGCCGTCGGTTCAGGTGATTTACGCATCAGGTCGATCAGCGCCATGGCCAGCGCGGCGGCCGCAATCGCCAGCACCGGAAGCTTGAGCCAGGCGGCGGCGACAAAACCGATAATGAAGTAAGGGATGTAGACGTTTTTCATCATGATCTTCAGCAGCACGGCGAAGCCGATGGCAGGCATGATGCCGCCCGCGACGCCGAGGCCGTCAATCAACCGTGCCGGCAGAACATCAATGGCGGTTTTCGCATGTTCCGCACCGAAGTAGATCGGCAGGAAGGCGCACAGAAAATAGAAGATGCCGAGCGCCAGCAGCGCAAGATAGTTCACCCGTTCAATTCCGTGAGTATCTGCATTGGCCGCCATGCGATCGCAGCGTGACATCACGCCGGACATCACCGAGAAGAGGAACGTAATTCCCATCTGTACCGCGACGGCAAACGGGACGGCGACGCCAACGGCAACTTCTGGCTTCACCCCGGTGCTGATGGCAAATGCGGTACCCACAATGGTGCCGATAATGACGTTCGGCGGCTGGGCACCGGCGAGCGGGGCCAGCCCCATCCAGACCAGCTCTAACGTGCCGCCGGTCAAAATACCGGTATGCAGGTCGCCCAGAATCAGGCCGACCAGCGGCCCGAGCACCACCGGGCGGTGCATGTGTGTTAACCCGTTAAACATATCCAGACCGGCGATAAAGGCGAGTATGCCCAACCCCAGCGCCTGCAACAGACTGATTTCCATTGTGAATCCCTCAGAGCAGTTTAAAGAGATCCAAAGCAGTTTCTGTTGGAACGCCCTGAACGAAGCATTCCACCCCGGCCGCTTTCAGGCCGTTGAATGCGGCGATATCGTTCGCGTCGACAGAGACCGTTTTGGCAATTTGTTGTTTGCCACTGGCGTAGTGCATGTTTCCTACGTTGATACGGGTGATGGGCACGCCGCCCTCAACCAGCTTCAGAAAATCAGCGGGTGATTTGCAGACCAGCAGGATTTTCTGGCGGTCAGCGGCGCGGTGAATGTTGTCGATCACTTTTTGCAGTGACCAGAAGCGCACGGCGATCCCTTCCGCGAGCACCATCTCCATCAGGTTCTGTTGAACCGGATCGTCAGCCACCTCATCGTTGGCGACGAGTACCAGGTTTGCCCCCGCAAACCCCACCCACTGCACGCCTACCTGACCGTGAATCAGACGTTCATCAATGCGGCATAAGACAATGTTTGGCATAGCGCTTTCCTCTTTTTATTATGCGTTTTGCGTTGTTACGCCTTCGCAGGCGGCGTGGTACTGCTGGAGTATGTCCTGAATGTGGTCGATGATGAGTTCCCGTGGCGTTGACTTGAGAGCGCCCTCGCGAACTTTGCCGTACTGCAGCGGCAGGTACTGGCTGATCAGCGGCAGCGGAATGGGCTCGTCTGCCAGGTTGCGCACCAGCCGTTCAAAAGCGTCGTCAATCTGGCTGTCCGGCCAGTAATAGCGCACGCGGTCAGAGTAGCTGTAGCCGCGGGCCAGGCGACGCGCGTTGCCGTCACCGTGGTAATGGCTTTGCCAGTATTCCGGGCGATCGAGCATGACGTTTTCCAGCACGTGACGCAGGCCAGAAACGACTTTCGCTGGCAGCAGTTCCTCTTCGATGGCGGCCAGCGCGAAGAGCGCTTCGCGCAGGGCGAAGGTCAGGGCGGGGCCAACTTTCAGAATCGCAAAGTGATCGTTGACCAGCTTTCGCAGCGCCTGCGGCGTCTGGTAGTCGGTGGAGTGCGCTTCAAACACCAGCGTGTCGTAGGCTTCAACCATTTTGCTCAGGGCGACGGCTTTCTGCGGCTGATAGTCGCAGACGTGCGCATGGTCGAACTCCACGCCGGGCTGGACGACCAGACCAATAATGCGCGGCCAGATGTCGTTTAAGCCTTCCTTTTCGAATGCATGACGGTGCGCTTCAAGCGTGGCGCAGGCTGCGTCCGGCGTGGTGACTTCAAGTTCGGTGAGCGTGTCGTGCGCACCGCCGGGAACCGGCACTTCCGTGCCGATAACGTAGACCAGATCGGCTACACCAAACAGCTCGCGACAGGTCGCTTCGGCAATCTTCGCCAGGCGTGCGGCGCGTCCGGCAACAATCGCATCGGTCAGGGGAACCGGATCGTCCGTGCAGGACATGCTGCAGTCGAGGTGGATCTTTTTGAATCCGGCAGAAACATAGCTTTTGATCAGATCGACGGCATTTGCCATCGCCTGTTCCGCAGGGAGATTTTGCCAGCGGTTGGGGCCTAAATGATCGCCGCCGAGGATCAGCTGTGACGTTGGGAAACCGAGCGACTCGGCAAGCTTGCAGACAAACCCGTGAAAATCAGCGGGCGTCATGCCGGTATAGCCGCCAAATTGATCCACCTGGTTGGAGGTGGCCTCGATCAGCAGCGGGGATCGATGCGCATGCGCATAACGAATGGCCGCTTCCAGTACCAGCGGATGCGCGGAGCAGACGGCGTAAACCCCGTTTGAATTCCCCCGTTTATGGTGTTCCACCATTTCTGTCAGATGTTTCACTTTCCTCTCCATTTCGGATGGCAATGATATTTATCTTTCGTTTTGTTTCATTTAATCCTGCACCATGGTGATATAAAAATAAAACGAAAGATAATAGTTTTCCGATCTGTTTCACAAAAGAAACATAATGAAAGGTTTCAGCGCGATGCCAGCATGCGTATCGTCACCATGCAGGGCTTGCATTCCCGTAAAGGAAAGGCCTTAATAGGCAAAACGAAATGAAACGAAAGAATATTGATTAAGGAGCTCGTATGAGCAGCACCGATTCATCCGCAGAAAAGCGCATCACCGGCACCAGTGAAAGGCGAGAACAGATCATTCAGCGGTTGCGGGCGCAGGGAAGCGTGCAGGTTAACGATCTGTCTCATCTGTACGGCGTTTCGACGGTGACGATCCGCAATGACCTCGCCTTTCTTGAGAAGCAGGGCATTGCCGTTCGCGCCTACGGCGGGGCACTGATTTGCGAAGGTAATGTGCCGGGCGCTGAGCCTTCCGTGGAAGATAAAAGCTCGCTGAATAAGGCGGTTAAGCGCAGCATTGCTCAGGCCGCTGCCGCGCTGGTCAAACCCGGGCACCGCATCATTCTGGATTCGGGTACCACGACGTTTGAAATCGCCCGCATGCTGCGCCAGCACACGGACGTGATTGCGATGACTAACGGCATGAACGTGGCGAATGCGCTGCTGGAAGCTGATGGGGTGGAGTTGCTGATGACCGGCGGGCATTTGCGTCGTCAGTCGCAATCCTTCTACGGTGACCAGGCCGAGCAGTCGCTACAGAATTACCATTTTGACCTGCTGTTCCTGGGCGTCGATGCCATCGATCTCGATCGGGGCGTGAGTACGCATAACGAAGACGAAGCCCGTCTGAATCGCAAAATGTGCGAGGTGGCGGAGCGTATTATCGTTGTCACTGACTCCAGCAAATTTAATCGCTCAAGCCTGCATAAAATCATTGATACGCAACGGATTGATATGATTATTGTCGATGAAGGTATTCCGGCGGAGAGTCTGGAAGGATTACGGAAAAGCGGGATTGAGGTGGTATTGGTTTAAATTTTTTTTACCCTCTCCCTGGGGGAGAGGGTAGAGTGAGGGGAAGTCACGTCACCGGTGCCGGGTTAAACACCGCCAGCTGGTTGTGTAATCCCCACTGATCCGAAAAGGTTTTCTTCCGCCCGCTGGCGACATCGAGAATGAAGTGGAACAGCTTCCAGCCCACGTCCTCAATGCTCTCTTCTCCGGTGGCGATGGTTCCCGCGTTGATATCCATTAAGTCATACCAGCGGTTCGCCAGCGCGGTGCGGGTCGCCATTTTAATCACCGGCACCGCCATCAGGCCGTATGGCGTGCCGCGTCCGGTGGTAAAGACCTGCACCGTAATGCCGGATGCCACCTGCTGCGTGCCGCACACAAAATCGCTGGCCGGCGTTGCCGCGTAGATCAGTCCGCGTTTCGTCGGGCGCTGTCCCGGAGAGAGCACCTCTGCAATGGCGCTCTGCCCGGATTTGGCAATGGAGCCGAGGGCTTTTTCCACCACGTTTGCCAGGCCGCCTTTCTTATTCCCGGGGGAGGGATTGGCGCTGCGGTCGGTTTTGCCCATATCGAGATAATTATCGTACCAGGCCATCTCCTCAAGCAGGCGCTTGCCGACCTCTTCATTAACAGCGCGCGGCGTCAGCAGATGGATGGCGTCTCGCACTTCGGTCACCTCGGAGAACATCACCGTGGCGCCGCAGCGAACAAGCAGATCGGATGCAAAGCCCACCGCCGGGTTGGCCGTCACGCCGGAGAAGGCATCGCTGCCGCCGCACTGGGTGCCCACAACCAGCTCAGAGGCCGGGCACGTTTCGCGCTGGCGGCGGTTGAGCTTGTCCAGATGGCGTTCTGCTACCTGCAAAATATCGTCGACCATTGAGCGGAAACCGACGTGGCGTTTGTCCTGCAGGCGCACGATGCTGGCCTCGTCTGCCGGGATGGCTTTGACATCCTCGGTCCCCTGAAGTAAACGTTCTGGCTGCAATTTTTCACAGCCGAGGCCAATGACCATCACCTCGCCGCCAAAGTTCGGGTTCAGGGCGATATTGTGAATGGTCCGGATAGGCACCACGGCAGCGGGCGCATTAATCGCCACGCCGCAGCCGTAGAGGTGGTTCAGGCCCACCACGCCGTCGACGTTCGGGTATTTTGGCAGCAGATCGCGTTCGATGATTTTCACCACGTAATCCACTACGCCCGCCACGCAGTGCACGCTGGTGGTAATGCCGAGCAGATTTTTGGTGCCGACGCTGCCGTCCGCATTGCGATAGCCTTCAAAGGTATAGCCTTCCAGTGGGGGAAGCGGTTCCGGCACGCGGGTTGCCAGCGGAAGCGTATTCAGCGGCGGCGCTTCTGGCAGCGCCACCAGCGACTCCTCCACCCAGCTTCCCTGCGGTATCGAACGAACGGCATAGCCGATGACTTCACCGTAACGCACGATTTCGCTGTTAACAGGGATATCCACCAGGGCGACTTTATGTCCCTGCGGAACATGCTCAATCAGTTCCAGCCCGTCCGGAAAGCGGGTTCCCGCTTTTAAGCCATTGTCGTTGACGATAATCGCCACGTTATCGGCGTCGTGCACTTTTATATAAAACGCTGTCGGCGGTGCCTGTCGAATTTCAATGTCGGCCATTGTTCTGTATTCTCCAGCAAAAAGTCTGATAATAAATTCAGCCATTTTTCTAATGGTAGAAATAAATACGCGGCTTTCAGAAATAAAGCATGTCAGCAGAATGAATAGCAAAATGTGATCCCGATCGCTTCAGAACCCGTAATCCTTGATTCTGTGCATTAGCGCCCAGTGCTTTGTGCATATGCAAAAATTTTTATCAAAATATACCGTAATACCTGAGCATTAAAACAATGTGCGGTCGCGGATAGCGTCTTATACTGAATGACGTTTTTATCACGCCAGAATACGGCAGAATAATAAATATCATGCTGGCGCGGTGTCTGAATAAATAAAATGATGCTGAAAAAGGCTGCTGAATTAAAAAGGTAAATACGATGAATAACGCGATCTTCCCGAATAAATTTAAAGCGGCTCTCGCGGCGCACCAGATTCAGATTGGCTGCTGGTCCGCGCTGGCAAACCCTATCAGCACCGAAGTGCTGGGCCTGGCCGGTTTCGACTGGCTTGTGCTGGACGGCGAGCATGCGCCGAACGATATCAGCACCTTTATTCCGCAGCTGATGGCGCTTAAAGGCAGCCACAGTGCTCCGGTGGTGCGTGTCCCCACCAACGAACCGGTGATTATCAAGCGTCTGCTGGATATCGGCTTCTACAACTTCCTGATCCCGTTTGTGGAGACGGAAGAACAAGCGGCACTGGCCGTTGCGTCTACGCGCTACCCTCCCGAAGGGATCCGCGGCGTCTCCGTTTCACACCGCGCCAATATGTTTGGCACCGTCCCGGACTATTTCGCGCAGTCCAACAGCAACATCACCATTCTGGTTCAGATCGAGAGCCAGCAGGGCGTTGATAACGTCGACGCGATTGCCGCCACAAACGGCGTGGACGGGATCTTCGTCGGTCCAAGCGATCTGGCTGCCGCCTTTGGCCATCTGGGCAACGCCAGCCACCCTGACGTGCAGCGCGCGATCCAGCACATCTTTGCCCGCGCCAAAGCACACGGTAAACCGTGCGGCATTCTGGCGCCGGTTGAGGCTGACGCACGCCGCTATCTGGAGTGGGGAGCCACGTTCGTTGCCGTCGGCAGCGACCTCGGCGTTTTCCGCTCGGCTACGCAGAAATTAGCGGACGCTTTTAAAAAATAACCATCATTGAGGAAACAGATTATGACGCTGAAAGTGGGCTTTATTGGCCTGGGGATCATGGGTAAACCAATGAGTAAGAACCTCATCAAAGCGGGTTACTCACTGGTGGTATCCGATCATAATCCACAGGCCGTGGCTGAGGTGATGGCGGCGGGAGCAGAAACGGCCACCACCGCGAAAGCGATTGCTGAGCAGTGCGATGTCATCATCACCATGCTGCCAAACTCCCCGCATGTTAAAGAGGTTGCGCTGGGTGAAAACGGCATTATCGACGGCGCGAAGCCTGGCCTGGTGCTGATCGATATGAGCTCTATCGCACCGCTTGCAAGCCGTGAAATCAGCGAGGCGCTAAAAGCAAAGGGCGTCGATATGCTGGATGCGCCGGTCAGCGGCGGTGAGCCGAAAGCGATCGATGGCACGCTGTCGGTGATGGTCGGCGGTGATAAAGCTATTTTCGATAAATTTTACGACCTGATGAAAGCCATGGCGGGCTCCGTGGTGCACACCGGAGAGATTGGGGCGGGTAACGTGACCAAGCTGGCAAACCAGGTGATTGTGGCGCTCAACATTGCCGCCATGTCTGAAGCGCTGACGCTGGCAACCAAAGCGGGCGTCAATCCGGACCTGGTCTACCAGGCCATTCGCGGTGGTCTGGCGGGCAGTACCGTGCTGGATGCCAAAGCGCCCATGGTCATGGATCGCAATTTCAAACCTGGTTTCCGCATCGACCTGCATATCAAAGATCTGGCCAACGCGCTGGATACCTCCCACGGCGTGGGCGCACAGCTGCCGCTGACCGCAGCGGTCATGGAGATGATGCAGGCGCTGCGTGCCGATGGCCTGGGCACGGCCGATCACAGCGCAATTGCATGCTACTACGAAAAACTGGCGAAGGTGGAAGTGGCGCGATAATCACGCCTTACCTATACCTGAGGGTGACAGCGGCGCGCAAACCCTCTATACTGCGCGCCGAAGCTGACCAGACAGTCGCCGCTTCGTCGTCGTCCCTTTCGGGGGAGACGGGCGGAGGGGAGGAAAGTCCGGGCTCCATAGGGCAGGGTGCCAGGTAACGCCTGGGGGGGAAACCCACGACCAGTGCAACAGAGAGCAAACCGCCGATGGCCCGCGCAAGCGGGATCAGGTAAGGGTGAAAGGGTGCGGTAAGAGCGCACCGCGCGGCTGGTAACAGTCCGTGGCACGGTAAACTCCACCCGGAGCAAGGCCAAATAGGGGTTCACATGGTACGGCCCGTACTGAACCCGGGTAGGCTGCTTGAGCCAGTGAGCGATTGCTGGCCTAGATGAATGACTGTCCACGACAGAACCCGGCTTATCGGTCAGCTTCAACTTCTTAGAGAACCCCGCTTCGGCGGGGTTTTTGCTTTCTGGGTGTTGTAGGCCAGGTAAGCGCTGCGCCACCCGACAACCACACAAACGACATCAATTCTCATATTTGCGACATTAAGCACATTTCACTGTTTTTCCCTTATCAACTCCACCCCGGTATCTGCATACGATCGACATCACAAAATTTAAATCCAAAAAACCGACGTTCTGTAGTATTGATAATTTGTTATGATTGTTAGCTTAATGATCGCAAATCTTTTCTCGTTTGATATGCACATATTGAAATCAAATACATTTCTCCCATGAATGTGTGACGTATTCCACTCTTTTTCTGAAGTCTGAAAATTCACGCCGTAAAAAATTGATAAATTGAAAGAATGTTTCAAACAAATAACGGTTATTTATTGGTCTTTAATTGCCTGAAATATCGTCTTTATTGATTTTTTAAGAACGGTGGAATTAATCCGGGTTATCGCCATAAAATAAATTTATTACCGCTATTTTTGTTGATCAATATCAGCGTTATAGCGTATTTTTATGTTTCTATTTTGTTGATTTATAAGATTTTTAATGGGTTTTTGAGAGGTGGGTTAAAAGGGCTGAAAAGCAAATTGTGAGTAACAGCACATACCCCTTTGAACATTATTGAGTAGAATTCACCCCGTCATAGGGAAATAAGCGCAGAATATTATGAACACTATTATTCTACCGAAAACACAGCACCTCGTGGTATTTCAGGAAGTCATTAAAAGTGGCTCCATAGGTTCTGCAGCAAGGCAGCTGGGCCTGACGCAACCCGCCGTCAGCAAAATTATCAGCGATATTGAGTCCTACTTCGGCGTGGAAGTGATGGTGCGCAAAAACACTGGCGTGAAACTGACCGCCGCGGGCCAGGTTCTGCTCTCGTACTCAGAGTCGATCACCCGCGAAATGAAAAACATGGTGAGCGAAATCAACAGCCTGAGCTTCAGCACCGTTATGGATGTCTCCTTTGGCTACCCGTCACTGATCGGCTTTACCTTCCTGTCCGGGATGATCAAAAAATTTAAGGAAGTGTTCCCGAAAGCACGCGTCTCAATGTATGAAGCCCAGCTCTCCTCTTTCCTCCCGGCCATTCGCGACGGTCGTCTGGATTTTGCCATCGGTACGCTGAGCGACGAAATGCTGCTGCAGGATCTCCACGTCGAACCGCTGTTTGAGTCCGAGTTTGTGCTGGTCGCCAGCAAAACGCGAACGTGCACCGGCCCGACGACACTGGCATCGCTCACGCACGAGCAGTGGGTGATGCCGCAAACCGATATGGGCTACTACAAAGAACTTCTGACTACTCTGCAAGACAACCACATCAGCATCGAAAACATCGTCCAGACCGATTCGGTCGTCACCATTTATAACCTTGTCCTGAATGCCGATTATCTGACGGTGATTCCCCGTGACATGATCGCCCCATTCGGTTCGGATCAATTTATTGTGCTGCCTGTGGAAGATGAATTACCCGTGGCGCGTTATGCCGCCGTGTGGTCTAAAAATTACAGAATTAAAAAATCGGCGTCCGTATTAGTTGAGCTGGCAAAACAATATTCGTCGATGAATGTCGAAAAACGACGATAAATAATAAGTTTCTATTTTAAAAATACCCAGAGCTTAACGCATTAACGCTCTGATACCCTGACTTTGCCTGAAAAGAATGAATTATTATAACGAGGATATTATGCATATTACTTACGATCTCCCGGTAACCATTGAAGATATTCAGGATGCCAGAAAACGCCTGGCAGGCAAGATATATAAAACCGGTATGCCACGCTCGAATTATCTCAGCGAACGTTGTAAGGGCGAAATATTCCTGAAGTTTGAGAACATGCAGCGTACCGGCTCGTTCAAAATTCGCGGCGCGTTTAATAAATTAAGCTCGCTGACCGATGCTGAAAAACGCAAAGGCGTGGTCGCCTGCTCAGCGGGAAACCACGCGCAGGGGGTTTCCCTTTCCTGCGCCATGCTCGGCATCGATGGCAAAGTGGTGATGCCAATGGGCGCACCAAAATCCAAGGTGGCCGCGACGCGCGACTACTCGGCGGAAGTGGTGCTGCACGGTGAGAACTTTAACGACACCATCGCCAAAGTCAGCGAAATCGTCGAGATGGAAGGGCGCATTTTTATCCCGCCTTACGATGACGCCAAAGTGATTGCCGGTCAGGGCACCATCGGCCTGGAAATTCTCGAAGATTTATATGACGTGGATAACGTGATTGTCCCTATCGGCGGCGGCGGTTTAATTGCCGGGATTGCAACGGCGATTAAATCCATCAACCCGACCATTAATATTATCGGCGTACAGTCTGAAAACGTGCACGGAATGGCAGCCTCCTGGCAGGCAGGAGAAATAACCAACCATCGCGTCACCGGCACGTTAGCCGACGGCTGCGATGTCTCTCGCCCGGGCAAATTAACCTTCGAAATCGTTCGTGAACTGGTCGATGACATTGTGCTGGTGAGCGAAGACGATATTCGCAACAGCATGATTGCCCTTATTCAGCGAAATAAAGTGGTGACGGAAGGCGCTGGCGCACTGGCCTGTGCGGCGTTATTAAGCGGCAAACTGGACCACTATATTCAGGGTCGCAAAACCGTCTGCATTATTTCCGGCGGCAATATCGATCTCTCCCGTGTTTCCCAAATTACCGGCTTCGTTGACGCATAAAGGTGACCTATGAGCAACACAGAAAGCATTATCGTTGGCCAGACAAAAACGTCCTCCTGGCGTAAGTCTGATACCACCTGGACGCTTGGCCTGTTTGGTACCGCCATTGGCGCAGGCGTGCTGTTCTTCCCCATTCGCGCAGGCTTTGGCGGATTAATCCCTATCCTGCTGATGCTGGTTCTCGCGTTCCCGATTGCGTTTTACTGCCACCGCGCGCTGGCGCGCCTCTGCCTGTCCGGCAGCAACGTCTCCGGCAACATTACCGAAACGGTGGAAGAGCATTTCGGTAAAACCGGCGGGGTGGTGATCACGTTCCTCTACTTCTTTGCCATTTGCCCGCTGCTGTGGATTTACGGCGTCACCATTACTAACACCTTCATGACCTTCTGGGAAAACCAGCTCCAGCTGCCTGCGCTGAACCGCGGCGTGGTGGCGCTGTTCCTGCTGCTGCTGATGGCTTTTGTCATCTGGTTCGGTAAGGACCTGATGGTGAAGGTGATGAGCTTCCTGGTATTCCCGTTTATTGCCAGTCTGGTGCTGATTTCGCTGTCGCTGATCCCTTACTGGAACTCCGCGGTGATCGACCAGGTCAACCTGAGCGATATCGCCTTCACCGGCCATGACGGCATCCTGGTCACGGTGTGGCTGGGGATCTCCATTATGGTCTTCTCCTTCAACTTCTCGCCTATCGTCTCTTCGTTTGTGGTTTCCAAGCGCGAAGAGTACGAGCCGGAGTTCGGTAAAGAATTCACCGAGCAGAAATGTTCCAAAATCATCGGTCGCGCCAGCATGCTGATGGTCGCCGTAGTGATGTTCTTCGCCTTTAGCTGCCTGTTTACGCTCTCTCCGCAGAACATGGCGGATGCCAAAGCGCAGAACATCCCGGTGCTCTCTTACCTGGCGAACCACTTTGCCTCCATGTCCGGCACCAAATCGACGTTTGCGACGGTACTGGAATACGGCGCTTCTATTATTGCCCTGGTCGCTATCTTCAAATCCTTCTTTGGCCACTACCTGGGCACGCTGGAAGGGCTGAATGGCCTGATCCTCAAGTTCGGCTACAAAGGCGATAAGAAGAAGGTCTCTGTCGGCAAACTGAACACCATCAGCATGGTGTTCATCATGGGCTCCACCTGGATTGTGGCGTACGCCAACCCGAATATTCTCGACCTTATCGAAGCCATGGGCGCGCCAATTATCGCCTCTCTGCTGTGCCTGCTGCCGATGTACGCCATCCGCAAAGCGCCAGCCATGGCGAAATATAAGGGCAAACCCGAGAACATCTTCGTCACGGTTGTGGGCCTGCTGACCATTCTGAATATCGTTTACAAACTGTTCTAAACCATTGCTCAGGAAGAGCGGAGTCACATGATGATTGAGTTTCCGGTTGTACTGGTAATTAACTGCGGTTCGTCCTCTGTTAAGTTTTCGGTGCTCGACGCCAGCAGTTGCGACGCCCTGATGACGGGCATTGCTGACGGCATCAACACTGAAAAGGCCTTTATTTCCGTGAACGGGGGTGAGCCAGCCAGACTGGCTCACCAGGACTACGAAGGGGCGCTGGCTGCCATCGCCCTGGAGCTGGAGAAGCGTGACCTGATGAGCAGCGTGGCCTTAATTGGCCACCGCATTGCGCACGGCGGCGACCTCTTCAGCGAGTCGACCCTGATTACGGAAGAGGTGATTGAGCAGATCCGCCAGGTCTCTCCGCTGGCGCCGCTGCATAACTACGCCAACCTGAGCGGCGTGGAAGCCGCAGAGCGTCTGTTCCCGGGCGTGCAGCAGGTCGCGGTATTTGATACTAGCTTCCACCAGACGCTGCCGCCGCAGGCGTATCTGTACGGTTTGCCGTACCGCTATTTTGAAGCGCTGGGCGTGCGCCGCTACGGCTTCCACGGCACCTCTCACCGCTATGTGGCCGCGCAGGCACATTCGCTTCTCGGGCTGTCCCCCGATGACAGCGGCCTGGTGATCGCCCATCTCGGCAACGGGGCATCCATCTGCGCGGTGCGCAACGGCCAAAGCGTGGATACATCCATGGGGATGACCCCCCTGGAAGGACTGATGATGGGTACGCGCTGCGGCGACGTGGATTTTGGCGCGATGGCGTGGATTGCTCAGCAGACCGGTCAGTCATTTGAGGATCTGGAGCGCGTGGTCAACAAAGAGTCCGGGTTGCTGGGGATCTCCGGCATCTCTTCAGACCTGCGGGCGCTGGAGAAAGCCTGGCATGAAGGCAACGAGCGGGCTGTGCTTGCGATCCAGACCTTTATTCACCGCATTGCGCGACACATTGCCGGGCACGCAGCGTCGCTGCACCGCCTGGATGCGGTGGTCTTTACCGGCGGCATCGGCGAAAACTCAACGCTGATTCGCGCCCTGGTGGCTGAACACCTGAAGGTGTTTGGCATCCTCCTCGACGACGCCAAAAACTCCCTGCCGGGCAGCGCGGGTGAGCGCGTCATCAGCACCGATTCGTCCCGCGTGGCCTGCGCGGTGATCCCTACCAACGAAGAAAAAATGATCGCGCTGGACGCCCTCCGTCTTGGGAAGGTTACCCCGGCTGCGGCTTACGCCTGATAAAGCGAGAAACACATGAACGTAACAATCGATACGGGCGTCGCCCCCTACAGCGACGCATGGGCCGGGTTTCGCGGTGAAGAATGGAAAAACGCCGTCAACGTGCGCGATTTTATTCAGCATAACTACACCCCTTACGACGGCGATGAAGCTTTCCTCGCGCAGGCGACGCCAGCAACGACGGCGCTTTGGCAGAAGGTGATGGTCGGCATTCGTCAGGAGAATGCCACCCACGCCCCGGTGGATTTTGACACCAACATTGCCACCACCATTACGGCCCACGGGCCGGGCTACATCGATCAGGATCTGGAGACGATCGTCGGCCTGCAAACCGACAAGCCGCTCAAGCGCGCCCTGCATCCGTACGGCGGGATCAACATGATCCGCAGCTCGTTTGAGGCCTACGGGCGGGAGATGGATCCGCAGTTTGAATATCTCTTTACCGAGCTGCGCAAAACCCACAACCAGGGGGTGTTTGACGTCTATTCGCCGGAGATGATGCGCTGCCGTAAATCCGGCGTGCTAACCGGTTTGCCGGACGGCTACGGGCGCGGGCGCATCATCGGCGATTACCGCCGCGTGGCGCTGTACGGCATCCGCTATCTGGTACGCGAGCGTGAACTTCAGTTCGCCGATCTGCAGGGCAGGCTGGAGCGCGGCGAAGATCTTGAGGCGACGATCCGCCTGCGCGAAGAGCTTGCAGAGCACAAGCGCGCGCTGCTGCAGATCCAGCAGATGGCGGCGAACTATGGTTTTGATATCTCGCGTCCGGCGATGAACGCCCAGGAAGCGGTGCAGTGGCTCTATTTTGCCTACCTGGCGGCGGTGAAATCCCAGAACGGCGGAGCCATGTCGCTGGGGCGCACGGCCTCGTTCCTCGATATCTACATCGAACGCGACATGCAGGCGGGACGCCTGAATGAGGTGCAGGCGCAGGAGCTGATCGACCACTTCATCATGAAGATCCGCATGGTGCGCTTCCTGCGCACGCCGGAATTCGACACGCTCTTCTCCGGCGATCCGATCTGGGCCACGGAAGTGATCGGCGGCATGGGGCTGGACGGCCGCACGCTGGTGACCAAAAACAGCTTCCGCTATCTGCACACGCTGCACACCATGGGACCCGCGCCGGAGCCGAACCTGACGATCCTCTGGTCAGAACAGCTGCCGATCGCGTTCAAGAAATACGCCGCGCAGGTGTCGATCGTTACTTCGTCGCTGCAGTATGAAAACGACGACCTGATGCGTGCCGACTTCAACAGCGACGACTACGCGATTGCCTGCTGCGTTAGCCCGATGGTGATCGGCAAGCAGATGCAGTTCTTTGGCGCGCGCGCCAACCTCGCCAAAACGCTGCTGTACGCGATCAACGGTGGGGTGGACGAGAAACTGAAGATCCAGGTCGGCCCGAAAACCGAGCCGCTGCTGGACGACGTGCTGGATTACGACACCGTGATGGCGAGCCTCGATCACTTTATGGACTGGCTGGCGGTGCAGTACATCAGCGCGCTGAATCTCATTCACTACATGCATGATAAGTACAGCTACGAAGCCTCGCTGATGGCGCTACACGACCGGGACGTTTACCGCACCATGGCCTGCGGCATTGCCGGGCTGTCGGTAGCGGCGGACTCCCTGTCGGCCATTAAATACGCCACGGTGAAACCGGTGCGCGACCATACCGGTCTGGCGGTCGATTTCGTGATAGAAGGGGACTATCCGCAGTACGGCAACAACGACGATCGCGTGGACAGCATCGCCTGCGATCTGGTGGAGCGCTTTATGAAGAAAATTCAGGCGCTGCCAACCTACCGCAACGCGGTACCGACTCAGTCGATCCTGACCATCACCTCCAACGTGGTTTACGGGCAGAAGACAGGGAACACGCCGGACGGACGACGCGGCGGCACGCCGTTTGCCCCAGGCGCGAACCCAATGCACGGGCGCGACAGAAAAGGGGCGGTGGCCTCGTTAACGTCGGTCGCCAAGCTGCCGTTCACCTATGCCAAAGATGGCATCTCCTACACCTTCTCCATCGTGCCGCAGGCGCTGGGCAAAGATGAGCTGGTGCGCAAAACCAACCTGGTAGGGCTGCTGGACGGGTACTTCCATCACGAAGCGTCTATTGAGGGCGGGCAGCACCTGAACGTTAACGTGATGAACCGGGAGATGCTCCTCGATGCCATTGCGCATCCCGAGAACTACCCGAACCTGACCATCCGCGTCTCGGGCTATGCGGTGCGGTTTAATGCCCTGACGCGCGAGCAGCAGCAGGATGTGATTTCGCGAACGTTTACCCAATCTATCTAAATGTGAGTTCTCATGCCCCCTCAACGCAGGGGGCTTTTTTTTGCCCGCTAAACATACAAAATTGTTTATATAATTACTCACACATATTCATCCGCTCTTGAAAAACAATACGCCTGCTTTCCCCTATAACAGAATGTAAGGACAGTAAGATGATGAAAATGACCCGTATTGCGTTGGCCGCCGCCGCGCTGGCCGTGTGCAGTTTTACGGCGCAGGCCGCTAACGTTGAGGCTGCTCCGTCTCCATCGCAGGATCCGCTGGTTCAGCACCTGAAGCTCAGCAATGAGCAGGTTAAGAAGATTGAAGATCTGCATAAGCAGCTGGAACAAAATGTCAGCAAGATCCCAATGACGGGCGTGAAGGACGGTGCGCTGATCGACATGTTCCAGGCGGGTAAATGGGACGAAAGCACGGTGAAAAGCCAGCTTAGTGCATTCAGCAAAATTGAAGAGCAGACCCGCTATTACCGCGTGAAATATTACTTCGACGTCAGCCAGGTGTTAACGCCGGAACAGCGCAAACAGATTAGAACGGATATGGCTAACGCGCTGGCTAACTGATTTCCTGCCCGCGCACCGCGCGGGTTTTTATTTCTTGATCGGCGTCACTTTTAGAAAAATACCGTCTATCAAACCAGTAAAAAAGCAAATTTTCCTCTATCATTCGAAAATCCTCATAAAAGTTGTGACTTTTTTCTCCCTCGCTCCGGTTAAGATTTTCTCACACCAATAACAAGCACCTGCTGCCATCTGAATCGCAATCGCTGGCGATCGGAACCCTATAAAAACAACTGTTTACCCTACAAAATAAGCGAGTGCCCCATGGATACGGCAACAAACAGCAGTGTCATTGTGAATGATTCCCCCGCGGCAAGGCGGGCGGGAATGAGTGAAAGCGAGTGGCGAGAGGCGATTAAATTCGACAGCACCGACACGGGTTGGGTCATCATGAGTATTGGAATGGCTATCGGCGCGGGGATTGTTTTTCTCCCCGTGCAGGTCGGATTAATGGGGCTGTGGGTATTTTTGCTCTCCTCCATTATTGGTTATCCCGCCATGTATTTATTCCAGCGGTTGTTTATTAACACGCTGGCGGAATCCCCGGAATGCAAAGACTACCCGAGCGTGATTAGCGGGTATTTGGGCAAAAACTGGGGCATTTTATTAGGTGCGCTCTATTTCGTCATGCTGGTGATCTGGATGTTTGTCTATTCCACGGCCATTACCAACGACAGCGCCTCGTATTTGCACACCTTCGGCGTGACCGACGGTTTGCTCTCGGAAAATCCGTTCTACGGTTTATTTTTGATTTGCATTCTGGTCGCGATTTCTTCACGCGGTGAAAAGCTGCTGTTTAAAGTGTCCAGCCTGATGGTGCTTACCAAGCTGTTTGTCGTTGCGGCGCTGGGGCTGTCAATGATTGGCCTCTGGCATTTAGCCAACGTGGGCATGCTGCCGCCGCTGGGGCTGCTGATTAAAAACGCCATCATTACGTTGCCCTTTACCTTAACCTCCATTCTCTTTATTCAGACCCTGAGCCCGATGGTGATCTCGTACCGTTCACGTGAAAAATCGGTGGAGGTGGCGCGTCATAAGGCACTCCGGGCGATGAACATTGCCTTTGGCATCCTGTTTGTGACGGTCTTCTTCTACGCCGTCTCCTTCACCCTGGCGATGGGGCACGATGAGGCGGTCAAAGCCTACGAGCAGAATATCTCTGCCCTGGCGATTGCGGCGCAGTTTATCAGCGGCGACGGCGCGGGCTGGGTCAAAATCGTCAGCGTGATCCTCAATATCTTCGCTGTGATGACCGCGTTCTTCGGCGTCTACCTCGGCTTTCGCGAGGCTACGCAGGGTATCGTCATGAATATCCTGCGCCGCAAAATGCCGGCAGAAAGAATCAATGAAAACGCCGTCCAGCGCGGGATTATGCTGTTCGCCATTCTGCTGGCCTGGAGCGCGATAGTCCTGAACGCGCCGGTGTTGAGCTTCACCTCCATTTGCAGCCCCATCTTCGGCATGGTGGGCTGTCTGATCCCGGCATGGCTGGTCTACAAGGTACCGGCGCTGCATAAATATAAAGGCGTATCGCTGGTGATAATCATCATCACCGGACTGCTGCTTTGTGTTTCTCCTTTCCTCGCATTCTCCTGAGGGTCATTAAGGTCGTAACGATGTCTGAGCAAACTCATCCTTTATGGAATCAATTTATTCGCGCGGTGCAGGAAGAAGTGAAGCCTGCCCTTGGGTGTACCGAACCCGTCTCTCTGGCACTGGCCTGTGCGATTGCCGCAGACTTTCTGCCGGGGGAGGTCACACGGATTGAGGCGTGGGTCTCGCCGAACCTGATGAAAAACGGACTGGGCGTGACGGTGCCGGGTACCGGCATGGTCGGGTTACCGATTGCGGCGGCGCTGGGCGCAATTGGCGGTAACGCGCACGCCGGACTGGAGGTGTTGAAAGATGCCACCGCCGATGCACTGGTCCGCGCCAAAGCCCTGCTTGAGGCTGGGAAAGTGCAGGTAAAACTGCAGCAGCCCTGTGATGAGATCCTCTATTCCCGGGCCTGCGTTTATGCCGGGGATATCTCGGCGATGGTGACCATCGCGGGCGGGCATACCCGGGTGGTGGAAGTGGTTTGCCAGGGGGAAACGCGCTTTACGCTGGATAAGCCCGTGACCGAGGCGGATGACGACCCGCTGGCGGTACTGTCGCACGCTACGCTGTCGCAGATCCTGGGATTTGTCGAGCAGGTGCCATTTGAGGCCATCCGCTTCATCCTGGAAGCAGGACAACTGAACGATGCGCTCTCTCGCGAAGGGCTCAGTGGGAAGTGGGGGCTGCATATTGGCGCAACGCTTGATAAGCAGCGCTCGCGCGGATGGCTGGCGCAGGATCTGGGTTCAGACATTGTTATTCGCACCAGTGCCGCCTCGGATGCCCGGATGGGGGGCGCAACGCTGCCGGCGATGAGCAATTCGGGCTCCGGTAATCAGGGGATCACCGCCACCATGCCCGTCGTTGTTGTGGCTGAGCATCTTCAGGCCGGTGACGAACGGCTGGCGCGGGCGCTGATGCTGTCGCATCTGTCGGCGATCTATATCCATTATCAGCTTCCACGCCTGTCCGCACTGTGTGCGGCGACAACGGCGGCGATGGGCGCTGCGGCGGGAATGGCGTGGCTGATGGGGGGCCGTTACCAGACCATCGCGATGGCGATCGGCAGTATGATCGGCGACGTCAGCGGGATGATTTGCGACGGCGCGTCAAACAGCTGCGCCATGAAGGTCTCTACCAGCGTCAGTAGCGCCTGGAAAGCGGTGATGATGGCGCTGGATGAGTCGGGCGTAACGGGCAACGAGGGGATTGTCGCGCACGATGTGGAGCAGTCGATCGCGAACCTGTGCGCGCTGGCGTGCCGCTCGATGCAGGCAACGGACCGGCAGATTATTGAGATTATGGCGAGTAAGGTGTCGTGATTTAATCCCACCCGTTACCCCTCACCCTAACCCTCTCCCACTGGGAGAGGGAACCGATCGAGCGATGGGGCGTGTTTATCTTAAACCGGCAAATCAATCAGCAGCGCGCGCAGTGGCGTATCCGCCACCAGGGTGATATTCGCTTCATCACGAATAAACGCCCCGTCGCCACAGGTGAGGGCTTCTTTCTCTTCCGTGTGCGTCACCGCATGCACCGTACCGTGAATGGACTGCAGATAGGCGCGCGGACCATGAAGCTGGAAGCTTGCCTGTTCACCTTTTTTCAGCTCGATATGATGCAGCCACACCTGCTGACGCAACTGCAGGCTCCCTTTGCTGCCATCCGGCGATGCAATCAACTGCTGCTTATCGCCCGTTAAATCTAACTTCTGTACCAGCGGATTTTCACGCTCAGGGCAGGCGTCGAGCCACAGCTGCATGCGGGTCAGCGTTTTGTCTTTGCTGAGGTTATGCTCGCTGTAGCTGATGCCCGGCTGCGTGGAAATTAACAACGCTTCGCCAGCCTTTGCCTGGACATGATTGCCCTCGCTATCGCGGTATTCTGCCTCGCCTTCCAGGATCAGGTTCAGGATATCGACTTTCGGGTACGTACGCGGCTGGAAGGAGGCACCCGGGGCGAGCACTTCCTGGTTCAACACGCGCAGTGAAGCGTAACCGAGGAGTTTAGGGTCAAAGTAGTGTCCAAAGGAAAAGGTGTAGCGGGCCTGCAGCCAACCGAAATCGGCTTGTCCGCACTGTTTAGCTGTTCTTGTCGTAATCATAAACTTGACCTCTCTTTACACTAAAACAATGATAAAGGTATGGACGCTTCATTGTTAGCCAGATATTCTGCCTGGTATGTTCAAATTTCCTGAATGAGAACGAGATGGCTAAAGAGAGAGCATTGACGCTTGAGGCGCTTCGCGTCATGGACGCGATTGACCGGCGCGGCAGTTTTGCGGCGGCGGCCGATGAACTGGGGCGCGTTCCGTCTGCGCTGAGCTACACCATGCAGAAGCTGGAAGAAGAGCTGGACGTGGTGCTTTTTGACCGCTCCGGTCATCGAACAAAATTCACCAACGTGGGCCGAATGCTGCTGGAGCGCGGCCGCGTGCTGCTGGAAGCGGCGGATAAGCTGACGACAGACGCCGAAGCGCTCGCGCGCGGCTGGGAAACGCATCTGACGTTAGTTACCGAAGCGCTGGTCCCGACCGAAGCGCTGTTCCCGCTGGTGGACCGCCTGGCGGCGAAGGCCAATACGCAGCTGTCCATCATCACCGAGGTGCTGGCAGGGGCGTGGGAGCGTCTGGAGACGGGCAGGGCGGATATCGTTATTGCACCGGACATGCACTTCCGCTCATCGTCAGAAATCAACTCGCGCAAGCTCTACAGCGTCATGAACGTCTACGTTGCCGCCCCCAACCACCCTATTCACCAGGAGCCGGAGCCGCTCTCTGAAGTCACACGCGTGAAGTATCGCGGCGTGGCGGTCGCGGATACCGCGCGCGAGCGTCCGGTGCTGACGGTGCAGCTGCTGGATAAACAGCCTCGTCTGACGGTGACCTCGCTGGAAGACAAACGGCAGGCGCTGCTGGCCGGTCTGGGCGTGGCGACGATGCCGTACCCGTTTGTGGAAAAAGATATTGCGGAAGGGCGACTGCGGGTCGTGAGCCCGGAGTACACCAGCGAAGTGGATATCATTATGGCGTGGCGTCGCGACAGCATGGGCGAAGCCAAATCGTGGTGCCTGCGTGAAATTCCAAAGCTGTTTGCGCACCACAACAAATAAGCGTGTAGGCCCGGTAAGCGAAGCGCCACCGGGCTTTTTTTATGCGCCGATCTTAGGATCCGGACCAAAGCGGTTTTCGCCCGGCGTCCCACTCTGACAGTTGAAGATCAAAATCACGATCCAGCCCACGATCGGAATCAGCAGCAGCAGTAACCACCACGCTGAACGATCGGTATCGTGCAGCCGACGGAACAGTACCGCCCATGATGGCAGCAGGACTAACAGGCCATAGATGGTGGTCAGTACGCCTTCACCGCCAGCCCGCTCCCAGCCGAGAATTTTATCCACGATGCCCAGCACCATAATCAGGACGAAGTTCACCAGAACGAACATCCAGTACTCTTTGCGGCGGGCGCGGCCACCAAATCCAATGTAGTTGCGCAGTACTTTTAAATACCAGTCCATTTTCCTTGCCTCATTAGTCAGTCAATCACTTGTTTTCTAAGCGATCGAGGTAAGGATAGATGGAGATTGTGAATTAAAAAAGGGCATCTGGTGATGCCCTTACTATTTATCCAAAACGGACGTCGCGCCCGTGCGGTTCATCCAGGTCCTGCCACGGACCGATGGAGATAATACCCGTCGGGTTGATGGTCTTGTGGCTGCGGAAATAGTGGGTGCGAATATGGTCGAAGTCGACCGTCTCCGCGATGCCCGGCATCTGGTAGATGTCGCGCAGGAAACCATACAGGTTCAGGTAGTCGCTGATGCGGTGTTTATCGCACTTAAAGTGGGTGACATAGACCGGATCAAAGCGAACCAGCGTGGTCCACAGGCGAATGTCCGCTTCCGTCAGGCGATCGCCCGTCAGGTAGCGATGCTGGCCCAGGATCTGTTCCAGGCGTTCCAGTGATTCAAACACCTTCCCGACCGCTTCGTCATACGCTTCCTGGCTGGTGGCGAAACCGGCCTTATAGACACCGTTGTTGACGTTGTCGTAAATCCAGCCGTTCAGCTCGTCAATCTTATCGCGCAGTTCAACCGGGTAGTAATCCCCGGCGCGGGCGCCGTGCGGGTCAAACGCGGTATTGAACATGCGGATGATTTCCGCAGACTCATTGCTGACAATCGTCTGGTTTTTCTTGTCCCACAGCACCGGCACGGTCACGCGACCGGTGTAATGCGGATCGGCGCGCAGATAGAGCTGGTACAGGAAATCGTGGTGATAGAGTTCGTCGCCGGTTGCCGCAGGGAAATCACTGTCAAACGTCCAGCCGTTTTCCAGCATCAGCGGGTTGACGACGGAAACCGGAATGAAGGATTCGAGACCTTTCAGCTTGCGCACGATCAGCGTGCGGTGGGCCCACGGGCAGGCGAGGGAAACATAAAGATGATAACGATCTTTCTCAGCCGCGAAGCCGCCTTCGCCGCTTGGGCCCGGCGCACCGTCGGCGGTCAGCCAGTTACGGAAGGCCGAAACAGAGCGCTTAAAGCGACCTCCGGTGGATTTGGTGTCATACCAGACATCCTGCCAGACGCCGTCTACGAGTTGTCCCATTTTTTCTCCTCCGTCAGATAGCAAAAGCGAGGAGATGTCTCCTCGCTTTGTGTTTATTCAGTATAGCGTGCTTACCATTTCTTATTCAGAACGCGGTCGATGCTGTATGCGCCCGGGCCAGTAACGGCCAGCAGAAGGAAGCCACCCGCGATGGTCAGGTTTTTCATGAACATCAGAGAGTTCACGCCTTCCGCAAAGTTGCTGTGGAAGATGAACGCCGTCAGCACGGTGAAGCCTGTAGTAAACAGCGCGGTGGTGCGGGTCAGGAAGCCGAAGAGGACTGCCAGGCCGCCGCCGAACTCAAGAAGAATGGTCAGTGGCAACAGGAACCCCGGAACGCCCATGGCTTCCATATATTGCTGGGTGCCTGCATAACCGGTGATTTTTCCCCAACCTGCCACGATGAACAGAATTGGCATCAGAATACGCGCTACCAGTACACCAACATCTTCTAATTTTTTCATTTTACTCTCCAGGAAACCACATCAGCGGCTGAACGTTATTTGTCTGCAATTCCGGGTAGATACCGCGTCGTTGCTGTCGATGGAGAGCATCATAAACGTGACGGTGGGCGATTGTTAGCAAGGAAAACTGTCAATCTTCTTCAAAGATATTGAGTAAGGGCGGGGGAGGATTTTGCCGGGTGGCGCTGTGCGTACCCGGCATAAGAGTGCAAGTAGGCCGGGTAAGGCGTAGCCGCCACCCGGCGAGAAGGCTAGCGTAATTGCTGCTGACGAATCGTGGCTTTCACCAGACGCCAGGCGCTCCAGGCACCAAATCCACGGCGCGCCCAGCGGATCAGCATATTTGGATGACGAACCGTCCAGATAGCCATCACGCTGCTACCGACCAGCGCCCATGAACGCAGGCTCAGGAAGGTGTTCCAGCCCCGGTCAAACCGTCGCGTCGCGTCAATCCAGTCGCGGCGGCTCGCCGACAGATCCAGCCGTTGCTGCTGGATCTGGCTTAGCAGGTACGCTTTTCGCTTTTGACGTTCGGCTTTACCGCTCACGGCTTGTCATCCTCCAGCAGGGCGCGATCGTTAGCCAGCTCCTGACGCGTATGGCGCAGGAACGTGGATTTACGCGCTTTACGCAGCGTCCAGATACCGCCAATCAACGCGGCGACCAGCAGAACGACGGTGGTGGCAATCATCGCGTTAAGACGATACTGCGGGTCAATGGCCCAGATGATTAACACCATCAGGCTCATCAGACCAAACGCGGCGAAGAGCATGGTAAGTCCGAGCATCAGCAGCATCTGGAAGAGGTTGGCTTTCTCCTCTTCCAGCTCGACCACTGCCAGCCGGACGCGCGTTTCGGCAATCCCGACCAGCGTCGTTAAAATACGCTGGCCGATGCCGAGGACGTTGTTAGCAGGCCCTTGTGCGTGACGAGGATCTTCCATATCAACGACGCGTCAGCAGGACACCCAGTACCACACCGACTGCGGCACCAATCCCTACGCCCGTCCATGGATTATCACGCACGTATTCGTCCGCACGCGCGGCCGCTTCGCGGGTCTGTTTTGCCAGTGCATCACCGGTTTCACCCAGGCGATAGCGGCTCTCCTTGAGCGCCTGCTCCGCCTTGCTGCGCAGCTTGCTGACCTCTTCTTTTGACTTGTCAGCAGAGGAGTTCAGCACCTCTTCAAGGGTATCGGCCAGGGATTTCAGTTCAGCGCGCAGATGTTCAGACGTCGTATCTTTTGACATGATTCTCTCCTGTTGAGATTTCCGTTAACTCAATAATCGCGAGCTTCCAGCGCTTTCAGGTCGTCCTGCGCTTCTTTCAACTTTTTCTCGCGCTTAGCAATTTTTTCCGCATCCCCTTTCTCTTTCGCTTCCTGCAGGTCGCGACGGCGCTCGGCTATCTCGTCCTTCTGTTCAGCGATTTTCTTCTGGTGGTCGGCACGAAGCTTGCTGTCTGAACAGTTCGCTTTCACTTCGCTCAGCGCTTTTTTGAGACCATCAACACGGTGCTGATTGTTATGCTTTTCGGCATAACCGATCTCACGCTGAATATCCTGTTCTTTCTCCTGACAGAGAGAATTGGCGAAGGATGCTGTGCTTAAAGAAAAAAGGGCCAGAGCCAGAGTCATGCGGAATTTCATTATCGAAACCTTCCATTGTGTTGCGGCGTAAGCCGCTATCCAAAGTTATGCGGAGTACAGTCGAGGGGTGCTCCGCGTACTTAAGCATAGTAAGTAAACGGGGGATTCACCAAAGTGAGTGAAAAGATTCGGAATCCTGGTAATTATCCAAATCGATGCGACGTATCGCGAATCAGCGACAGCCAGGCTGCTGGCTGGCTGTCATCTTCCTGCTGAGCAATGATATACCCCTGCGGCAGCGTACGGTCGAGAACCACTTTTGCGGCGGCACTTTGCGCACGGGAATCAAACTTGATCAGTAAAACATCGTCCTGCGGGGTGATGCTCTTAAAACGTATCCCGTTCGCATCCAGATGATGCCAGACAGAAAAACCGTCAGGCACGCTGGCACCCTGGTTCACCGGGCGAATGGCCAGCGTGGATTCCTGGTGCGAAAGCGCGCTCCATACCAGCAGCATGGCGCTGAGCACCACCAGCGTCATCACGGCACAGGCAAAACGGCGCAGGGCGAGCGGTGAGATAGCCATCGTTAGCCTCTGGCTCCGTATTTCTTTTTCCACAGCACGACCAGAGAGCCGATCAGGCCGAAGACCAGCAGCACAACGGGCAGCAGCATCAGGCAGGACATCAGCTGGTCTTCATATTTCATAAAGACCGGCGTTTTACCCAGGGCATAGCCGAGCGTTGTCAGAATAAGCACCCATAACAGACCGCTCATCCAGTTAAAGAACTGGAAGCGCGCGCTGCTCAGCCCCGACAGACCGGCAATGGTCGGCAACAGGGTACGTACAAACGCGATAAAGCGACCAATCAGCAGCGCGGAAAGCCCGTGCTTATGGAAAAGGTGGTGCGCCCGCTGATGATAATGTGCAGGCAGGTGCGAGAGCCAGTTCTGGACGATCCGGGTATTGCCCAGCCATCTTCCCTGGATGTAACTCACCCAGCAGCCGAGGCTGGCCGCGACGGTCAGTAATAAAATGGTGTGCGGAAACGCCATCGCCCCTTTGGCACACAGCACGCCGACGAGCACAAGCAAACTGTCACCGGGCAGGAAGGCTGCAGGCAGCAAACCGTTCTCAAGGAACAGGATCATAAACAAGACGAAATAGAGCATGCCAATCATGGAAGGGTTGGCCAGCGTTTCAAAGTCCTGCGCCCAGAGGGCATGCAGTAGTTGGGTCAAAAGTTCCATTCAGTGTTCCTGGAAATCGGTTAACGTCACGCCTGTTATCCGGGGCAAACAGCACGGCGACATTGTTGTGATTTCATTATGGTCGCTCGCGGACACATTGCGGTGTGGCCAACACGGTTCCCTGTTAATTGGCTGGTTAGCAAGCACTAACTTACAAAATAACGAAGTGAATCCAATTGTAACAAAGCCCAACGTTCTGCGTCACAGAATTTGCAGGCGTGAGTTGATTTTGGCGTAAGCCCAGGAAGTGAGCGAGGGGATTTACAAAGGCTGACACTATATATGTTTTGCTTACCCACTGAAGCCAGAAGGCGCAGCGAGGCGCCTGCCAGCGGGAAGGTCATCTATTTTGCGGCACTGGGGACCGTATCGAGATGAACAACGGGATTATCGGCGAAAAGATAGCGGTCAGCGTTAAATTCGAAGTCGTCACTGGTTTCATTGAACAGCATCTGCTTGGTGTTTTCCAGGTGCTGCCACATCGCCAGCTTAGCGGCATGCGGGTCTTTACGAATCAGCGCCTTAAGGATTTGGTCGTGATCGTCACACCAGTTGTCGACGGTACGGGAATCGATATGGTCGTGCAGTTTTTTCCAGTACGGGTTGTGAACGCGCTGAGTCCACATTTTCTCAACGATTGCCGCCAGCGCCGTATTCTGGGTTGCCAGGGCGACCTGGACGTGGAACTGCAGATCCCACTCTGAATCGCGGAAACATTTTTCCTTCCGGGCATTCTCCTGGATTTCCATCAGCTTCATGATGTCCTGCTTGGTCACCTGCGTCGCCGCAAATTCGGCAATGTTGCTTTCAATCAGCTGGCGAGCCTGGAGCAGCTCAAACGGACCATAGCTGGCAAATTCCAGACTTTCGTCCGCGACGGGCGAGTGTTTCGGCAGATTGGAAATGACGTGAATGCCGGAGCCTTTGCGTACCTCAACGTAGCCTTCCACTTCCAGCATGATGATCGCTTCGCGCACCACGGTGCGGCTGACGCTTTTTTCATCCGCGATGAAGCGCTCGGCGGGCAGTTTATCACCGACAAGATAGACCCCTTGCTCGATGCGATCTTTCAGCTCCGCAGCAAGTTGTTGATATAAACGACGTGGTTCGGTGATTTCCATATGCGCTCCAGGCAGGGTACGGCAGATGATTTGTTATACCACTTTTGCGTGCCACTCTCCAGATTTGCCATTAAAAAAGCCGCTACTGAGCGGCCTTTAAATGCCCGGCGGCGCTTCGCTTGCACGGGCCTGCGGGTTTTGTAGGCCGGGTAAGCGTAGCGCCACCCGGCGGGAAAATGGTTGCTAACTCTGCGTCGCCGGTTTCCCGAGCGACTCTTTCGCCAGCTCCTCTGCCGATTTGCTCTTCAGCACCGTCCAGATCACCACTGCGCCCAGCAGGTCGAAGATAGCCAGCACGGCGAACAGCGGGCTGAAGCCGATGGTATCTGCCAGCGCGCCGACGACCAGCGCAAACATCGTACTCGCGGTCCAGGCGGCCATCCCGGTCAGGCCGTTGGCGGTGGCCACTTCGTTACGACCAAAGACGTCAGACGAGAGCGTAATCAGCGCGCCGGACAGGGACTGGTGCGCAAAGCCACCGATGCACAGCAGGGCAATCGCGACGTACGGGCTGGTGAACAGGCCGATCATGCCCGGGCCAATCATCAGCAGGGCGCCCATGGTGACTACCATCTTACGGGAAACAATCAGGTTCACCCCAAACCAGCGCTGGAACAGCGGTGGCAGGTAGCCGCCCACGATACAGCCCAGGTCAGCGAACAGCATGGGCATCCAGGCGAACATCGCGATCTCTTTCAGGTTAAAGCCGTAGACTTTAAACATGAACAGCGGGATCCACGCGTTAAAGGTCCCCCAGGCCGGTTCTGCCAGGAATCGCGGCAGGGCGATACCCCAGAACTGACGGGTGCCCAGGATCTGCCAGACGGTCATTTTCTTGCCGTTGTTGGTCTGATGCTGTGCTTCCTGACCACCAATGATGTACTCGCGTTCTTCTTCGGAGAGTTTTTTCTGATCGCGTGGGTGCTTATAGAAAACCAGCCACGCGATTGCCCAGGCGAAGCTCAGCACGCCGGAGATGATGAAGGCCATCTGCCAGCTGTGCATCACGATAGCCCACACCACCAGCGGTGGCGCAATCATTGCCCCGATGGACGAGCCCACGTTGAAGTAGCCAACAGCGATAGAGCGCTCTTTTGCCGGGAACCACTCGGAGCTGGCTTTCAGGCCCGCCGGGATCATCGCAGCTTCTGCCGCACCGACCGCACCGCGCGCCAGCGCCAGGCCGCCCCAGCTTCCCGCCAGCGCGGTGGCTCCGCAGAACACCGCCCAGGCGATGGCGAAGAAGGCATAACCGATTTTGGTACCGAGGATATCCAGCACATAGCCTGCAACTGGCTGCATGATGGTATACGCCGCGGAATAGGCGGCAATGATGTAGGAGTATTGCTGTGTGGAGATATGCAGCTCTTCCATTAACGTCGGCGCTGCGGCTGCCACGGTATTACGCGTCAGGTAACCCAGCACGGTGCCTAACGTCACCAGTGCGATCATATACCAACGTAACCCTTTAATTTTACGCATCTAAAACCTCATCGTTATGTTATGTCCGCGCCAGAGCACGGCAACTTCTCAACCGTTTCCGGGAGCAGTTGTGTAACGGGAGGGGCGTAGCCGGAAGCATGTCCCGGAACGGCCCGAACCTTGCCATAAGTAAGCGTGCATAAGTCGGTATCCGTACCGTTAAACCCGATGCCTCTCACACCGGTAATGCATTCCGTCGGCTTAGCGTTTGCGACGGCGAAAAGATAACTTGTCATACAACTTTAAAAGGTGAGTGACATCACAAATGTATGATTCTTTGTAGGGACATTAATCGCTGCGCGCAAAGCCAGTAATGGCGCGGCCTGTAGAAGGGTTTACGCCTTAGAGGGTAATTTATTTGTTAGCGTTTATTGATCTCACTCACGAAAAAAGCTTCGGTGGCTGGAAATTGGTGTGATAACTTTGCAGCATATGAACATACGCTTTCTGACGCTCCCGTAATGAGGAAGACGATAATGACGCCGTTTATGACCGACGATTTTCTGTTAGATACCGAATTTGCTCGCCGCCTGTACCACGACTACGCAAAAGACCAGCCAATTTTCGACTACCACTGCCATCTGCCGCCGCAGCAGGTTGCCGAAAATTATCGTTTCAAAAACCTGTATGATATCTGGCTGAAGGGTGACCACTACAAATGGCGCGCCATGCGCACCAACGGCGTGGCGGAACGCCTGTGTACCGGTGACGCTACCGACCGCGAGAAGTTTGATGCCTGGGCGGCGACCGTCCCGCACACCATCGGTAACCCGCTCTACCACTGGACGCACCTTGAGCTGCGTCGCCCGTTTGGCATCACCGGCAAACTGCTCTCCCCAACGACCGCCGATGAAATCTGGGAGCGGTGCAATGCGCTGCTGGCTGAGGAGAACTTCTCCGCGCGCGGCATCATGAAGCAGATGAACGTGAAGATGGTGGGCACCACCGACGATCCAATTGACTCCCTGGAGCATCATGCCGTTGTCGCCAAAGACACTTCTTTTGATATCAAAGTGCTGCCAAGCTGGCGCCCGGACAAAGCCTTCAACATTGAGCAGGCCACGTTTAACGACTACATGGCGAAGCTGGCGGAAGTGTCCGATACCGACATCCGTCGTTTCACCGATCTCCAGGCCGCGCTGACCAAACGTCTGGATCACTTCGCGGCGCATGGCTGTAAAGTCTCTGACCACGCGCTGGACGTCGTGCTGTTCGCGGAATCAAACGAGGCCGAGCTGGACAGCATTCTGGCGCGTCGCCTGTCCGGTGAATCGCTTAGCGAGCACGAAGTGGCGCAGTTCAAAACGGCGGTGCTGGTGTTCCTCGGCGCGGAATACGCGCGTCGCGGCTGGGTACAGCAGTACCACATCGGTGCGCTGCGCAATAACAACCAGCGTCAGTTTAAGCTGCTGGGCGCGGACGTGGGCTTTGACTCCATCAACGACCGTCCGCTGGCGGAAGAGCTGTCAAAACTGCTGAGCAAACAGAACGAACAAAACCTGCTGCCGAAAACCATTCTCTACTGCCTGAACCCGCGCGATAACGAAGTGCTGGGCACCATGGTGGGCAACTTCCAGGGCGAAGGGATGCCGGGCAAGATGCAGTTCGGTTCCGGCTGGTGGTTCAACGATCAGAAAGACGGCATGGAACGTCAGATGACGCAGCTGGCGCAGCTTGGTCTGTTGAGCCGCTTTGTCGGCATGCTGACCGACAGCCGCAGCTTCCTGTCCTATACCCGTCATGAATATTTCCGCCGCATTCTGTGCCAGATGATTGGCCGCTGGGTGCACGCAGGCGAAGCGCCGGCGGATATCCAGCTGCTGGGCGACATGGTGAGAAACATCTGCTTTAACAATGCGCGTGACTACTTCGGCATTGAACTGAACTAAGGCCGTTTGAGGTTGATATGCAATACATCAAAATCCATTCGCTGGATAACGTGGCCGTCGCGCTGACGGATCTCGCTGAAGGCGACGTGGTGACCGTTGATAACCAGAGCGTCACCCTGCTTCAGGCGATTGCACGCGGACACAAGTTTGCCGTGAAGCCTCTCGCGAAAGGGGACAACGTCATTAAGTACGGTCTTCCGATTGGGCATGCGCTGGCGGATATCGTGCCGGGTGAACATCTTCATTCCCATAATACCCGCACCAATCTGAGCGATCTGGACGAGTACAGCTATCAACCTGATTTACCTGGGGCACAAGAGCAGGCGGCGGATCGTGACGTGCAGATCTACCGCCGCGCCAGCGGCGACGTGGGGATCCGCAACGAGCTGTGGATCCTCCCGACCGTCGGCTGCGTGAACGGGATTGCGCGTCAGATCCAGACGCGCTTCCTGAAAGAGACCAACAATGCCGAAGGCACCGACGGCGTGCATCTGTTCAGCCACACCTACGGCTGCTCCCAGTTGGGGGATGACCACATTAACACCCGCACCATGCTGCAAAACATGGTGCGTCACCCGAACGCGGGCGCGGTGCTGGTGATTGGCCTGGGCTGCGAGAACAACCAGGTTGATGCCTTCCGCGACACGCTGGGCGAGTTTGACCCTGAGCGTGTGCATTTTATGGTGTGTCAGCACCAGGATGACGAAGTGGAGGCGGGCGTTGAACAGCTTCACCAGCTGTATAACGTGATGCGCCACGACAAGCGCGAGCCGGGCAAGCTGAGCGAGCTGAAGTTTGGGCTGGAGTGCGGCGGGTCTGACGGCCTGTCCGGTATCACCGCCAACCCGATGCTGGGTCGCTTCTCGGACTATGTGATCGCTAACGGCGGCACGACGGTGTTGACCGAGGTGCCGGAGATGTTCGGCGCGGAACGTATTCTGATGAGCCACTGCCGCGACGAGGAGACGTTTGAAAAAACCGTCACCATGGTGAACGACTTCAAACAGTACTTCATTGCCCACAATCAGCCCATTTATGAGAACCCGTCTCCGGGTAACAAAGCGGGTGGGATCACCACGCTGGAAGAGAAATCCCTCGGCTGCACCCAGAAAGCGGGCGCGAGCCAGGTGGTTGACGTTCTGCGCTACGGCGAGCGCCTGAAAACGCACGGTCTGAACCTGCTGAGCGCGCCGGGTAACGATGCGGTCGCCACCAGCGCGCTGGCGGGAGCTGGCTGCCATATGGTGCTGTTCAGCACCGGTCGCGGCACGCCGTACGGCGGTTTTGTGCCGACGGTGAAAATCGCCACCAACAGCGAGCTGGCGGCGAAGAAAAAACACTGGATAGACTTTGATGCCGGGCAGCTTATCCACGGCAAGGCGATGCCGCAGCTGCTGACGGAATTCGTGGACGCGATTGTGGAATTTGCCAACGGCAGGCAGACCTGCAACGAGAAGAACGATTTCCGCGAGCTGGCGATCTTTAAGAGTGGTGTGACGCTTTAAGTACTTTGTCGGGTGGCGCTGGCGCTTACCCGACCTACTGAACCCTGTAGGCCCGGTAAGGCGTAGCCGCCACCGGGCTTTTCTTTTTAACTGCGCAGGGCGTTCTTCGCTAAACGCGCGTCTTCCGCCTGGCACACTGCGGCGGTAAACATCACGTCGGTGGAGGAGTTGATCGCGGTTTCGCAGGAATCCTGCAGCACGCCGATGATAAAGCCTACCGCAACCACCTGCATGGCGATCTCGTTCGGGATGCCGAACATATTACATGCCAGCGGGATCAGCAGCAGGGAACCGCCCGCCACGCCGGATGCGCCGCAGGCACACAGCGATGCCACCACGCTCAGCAGCAGCGCAGTTGGCAGATCCACCGGAATACCCAGCGTATGCACCGCGGCCAGCGTCAGCACCGTGATGGTGATGGCCGCTCCCGCCATATTGACGGTCGCACCCAGCGGAATGGATACGGAGTAGGTATCGCGGTCCAGATTCAGCTTCTCACACAGGGACATGTTAACCGGAATGTTTGCCGCCGAGCTGCGGGTGAAGAAGGCGGTCACGCCGCTTTCGCGCAGGCACATCAGCACCAGCGGGTACGGGTTACGACGGGTCTGCAGAAACACCAGCAACGGATTAATCACCAGTGCCACGACAGCCATACAGCCAATCAGCACCAGCAGCAGTTGCGCATAGCCCCACAGCGCGCCGAAACCGGTGGTAGCCAGCGTGGATGCCACGAGGCCAAAAATACCAATCGGCGCAAAGCGGATGACCACCGTCACGATAAAGGTTACGGCGTGAGAAAGATCGTTAACCAGGTTTTTGGTCGTGTCGTTGCTGTGGCGCAGAGCGAAGCCCAGACCGACGGCCCATACCAGAATCCCGATGTAGTTCGCGTTAATCAGCGCATGGATCGGGTTGGCGACAATGCTCATCAGCAGGCCGTGCATCACCTCAACAATACCCGCGGGCGGCGTAATGTCGGTCGCGCCGGTGGTCAGTTGCAGCGTGGACGGGAAGATAAAGCTCACGACAACCGCCGTCAGCGCAGCCGAGAACGTCCCCAGCAGATACATCCACAGAATCGGGCGAATATTGGTTTTCTGCCCCTGCTGGTGGTTAGCGATTGAGGCCATCACCAGCGTCAAAACCAGAACCGGCGCGACCGCTTTCAGTGCGCCGACGAACAGTGTGCCGAGCAGACCAGTGGCCTCGGCGGCAGGTTTTGAGATCAGTGCCAGCGCGACGCCGAGCACCAGTCCAACCAGTATTTGCTTAACAAGGCTGCCGCGCGACAGGCGCGCAAGCAGGCCCGATGAGGTTGTCGTCATGAGTGTTCCTTAAGTGAAATTGCGTTCCATCCCGGATGTGCTCTTAGTCACATTTATGTCCGGATGTAAGTAAATGTTTGCCTGGTCGAGTATAGGGAAAGCGTCTGCGGAGGGAAGCGTAAAATGCTGGATTTTACGTGTTGCGTCATGTTTTTTAACTATTGATTAACGAAAGTGCCGGGTGGCGTTGCGCTTACCCGGCCCACGAGGTGTCGTTGTAGGCCCGGTAAGAGCAGCGCCACCGGGCAAAACGCGCTAAGCCTGTTGCTTCTTATCGTGCTGGCGGTTAACCCAGGTATTGATAATCAGCGTCACGATCAGAATGCCAAACACCACGCCGAGCGAAATGGCGATCGGGATATGGTAGAAATCGACGATCAGCATTTTGATACCGATAAACACCAGGATCACCGACAGGCCGTACTTCAGCATTGAGAAGCGCTCAGCCGCGCCTGCCAGCAGGAAATACATGGCGCGCAGGCCGAGGATGGCGAACAGGTTAGAGGTCAGGACGATGAACGGGTCGGTGGTCACCGCAAAAATGGCCGGAATGCTGTCCACGGCGAAAATCACATCGCTCAGCTCAACCAGGATCAGCACCAGCAGCAGCGGGGTGGCAAACAGCAGGCCGTTCTTGCGTACGAAGAAGTGCTCGCTCTCGATCTTGTCGGTCATGCGCAGATGGCCGCGGATCCACTTCACCAGCGGGCGATCGCCTATCGCAGAGCCGTCCTCTTTCGCCAGCGCCATTTTGGCTCCGGTGAACAGCAGGAACGCGCCGAAGACGTACAGCAGCCATTCGAACTGGGTAATCAGCCAGCTGCCGGCGAAGATCATGATGGTACGCAGGATAATCGCGCCCAGCACGCCGTAGACCAGCACGCGGCGCTGCAGGGCCGCAGGCACGGCGAAATAGCTGAACAGCATCAGCCAGACAAAGACGTTATCGACCGCCAGGGCTTTTTCAATCAGATAGCCAGTGAGGAAGGCGAGGGCCTGAGGATCGGCCACCGCGCGGCCTTCGGTCGAGGCCAGATACCACCAGAAGGCGGCACAGAAGAGCAGGGAGAGGGTGACCCACACCAGCGACCAGGCCGCAGCCTGTTTCATGGTCATGCCGTGCGCGCCGCGACGCCCCTGTAAAAAGAGGTCGATCGCCAGCATGATGAGCACGACAACCGCGAATCCGCCCCACAACATGGGAGTGCCGACAGAATGCATACTATTTTCCTTACACATAAAAAACAAAAACGGCCATGGTCAGAAGACGATAGCCGTTAGCTTTTTATGCATAGACCTCGCCTTCCGGCAAGGTCTCACTTACAACCACGAGGGTTGCCCGGCGACCGGATGCGGTATTGCACGCATCGTAATGACGATCCACCGACGAAGAAGTTACTCCCCTTTGCAGGTAACAAAATATGTCAGACCATTGGTTTCGTCAATGGTCTGCGCCGTTTCATTACACAGCTTTACGCGATAACTTCCGCGCTCACGCCGTCTGCCGGGAACACCACGCCGGTCTGACGGCGGATCTCCGTTTGCAGCTTCGCCGTGGTGCGACTTACCGCAAGGCCTGGGTGATTCACTTCGTTGTCTTCCACCAGACGGGCGAAGACCTCTGCCTCATAGAGCATAGTGTTAATATGCTGAGGCTGCGTCAGCTCCTGGGCTTTGCCGCCGCGCGGCACAAAGCTCACCTTCTGGCACTCGGAGATCTTCTCGATAACCAGCGAGCCCGCTTCGCCCTGAATTTCGCTCGGCAGGACTGAATCGCTCACCTTGGAGTGCTGCAGCGTGACGCTGAAATCACCGTAATCCAGCACCGCGACACCGTGCGCATCCACGCCACTCTCCAGCAGGCTGGCGGTGGCCGTGACGCCGTGCGGCTCGCCCCACAGGGCCACGGCAGAGGCCAGGCAATAGAAACCGATATCCATAATCGAGCCGTTAGAGAAGGCCGGATTAAAGGTGTTCGGGTTCTCGCCGTCGAGATAGCGCTGGTAGCGCGACGAGTACTGGCAGTAGTTGATAAAGGCTTTACGAACTTTGCCCACCTTCGGCAGGGACTGCTGCAGCAGCAGGAAGTTCGGCAGGCTGGCGGTTTTGAAGGCTTCGAACAGTACCACCTGGTTTTCGCGGGCAAGCGCAATGGCGGCTTCCACTTCCTCGATATTCGACGCCAGCGGCTTCTCGCAAATCACATGCTTTTTATGGCTGAGGAACAGCTTCGTTTGCGGGAAGTGCAGGGAGTTCGGGCTGGCGATATAGACCGCGTCAATGGCGTCGCTTTGCGCCATCTCATCAAGCGAGGTGAAGAGATGCTCAACAAGGTAATCGTTGGCAAAACTCTGCGCCTGCTCAAGGCTGCGGGAATAGACTGCGGTAAGTTTCAGTTTGCCGGTTTCGTGGGCGGCGTCGACGAACTGGCGCGTGATCCAGTTCGTTCCAATGACTGCGAAACGTATCATAAACGTTTACGTACTCCGTAGCGGGGAACCTTTAGCCACTGTAGCACGTCATCATGACAATTCGCGTGCGCTATTCCGCATTACCTTTTAACGATAAATGCGTAAGCCACAGACGGGTATCAAACTCCAGCTGGTGGTACTGCGGCTCCATGTGGCAGCACAGGGAATAGAACGCTTTGTCGTGCTCTTTCTCTTTCAGGTGTGCCAGCTCATGGACGACGATCATCCGCAGAAAGGCTTCCGGCGCGTTGCGGAAAACCGTCGCGACGCGGATTTCGGCCTTCGCCTTCAGCTTACCGCCCTGCACGCGAGAGACGGCGGTATGCAGGCCGAGCGCGTTTTTCAGCACGTGGATCTTGTTGTCGTACATCACCTTGTTGATCGGCGGGGCGCTCTTCAGATACCGGTTTTTGAGATCCTGCGTATACTGCCAGAGGGCCTTATCGGTCGCGAAATCGTGGGTGCCGGGGTAGCGTTTTTCCAGCACCGCGCCCAGCTTCTGCTCGGCAATCAGGCTGCGAACCTGAGTGAGTAAATGCTCCGGGTAGCCCTGGAGATAAGTAAGTTGGTTCATCAACGCCCCAAATCGACAATAAAACGGGTATACTCACGCACCCTTTTCAGGGATACGCCAAATTTTACCATTCAGGAGGGCCGATGAGCCACTTAGACAACGGTTTCCGTTCACTCAACCTTAAACGTTTCCCGGAGACGGACGACGTTAACCCGCTTCAGGCGTGGGAAGCGGCGGATGAATATCTGCTGCAGCAGTTGGATGACACTGAAATCCGCGGCCCGGTTTTGATCCTGAATGACGCGTTTGGCGCCCTGGGCTGTGCGCTGGCGGAACACACGCCGTACAGTATCGGCGACTCCTACCTGAGCGAGCTGGCGACGCGTGAAAACCTTCGCCATAACGACATCGAAGAGTCCAGCGTGAAGTTCCTCGACAGCACCGCAGACTACCCGCAGGCGCCGGGCGTGGTGCTGATCAAAGTGCCAAAAACCATGGCGCTGCTGGAGCAGCAGCTGCGCGCGTTGCGTAAGGTCGTCACGCCAGAAACCCGCATCATCGCGGGTGCCAAAGCGCGCGATATTCATACTTCGACGCTGGAGCTGTTCGAGAAAGTCCTTGGCCCGACCACCACCACGCTGGCCTGGAAAAAAGCGCGCCTGATCAACTGTACGTTCGCCGCCCCTGAGCTGGCCGACGCGCCAGAAACGCTGAGCTGGAAGCTGGAAGGGACCGACTGGACCATCCATAACCACGCGAACGTCTTCTCCCGCACCGGTCTGGATATCGGCGCGCGCTTCTTTATGGAACATTTGCCGGAAAATCTGGAAGGTGAGATTGTCGATCTTGGCTGCGGCAACGGCGTGATTGGCCTGACGCTGCTGGCGAAGAACCCGGAAGCCAGCGTGGTGTTCAGCGACGAATCGCCGATGGCGGTGGCCTCCAGCCGTCTGAACGTAGAAACCAACCTGCCGGACGCACTGGACCGCTGCGAGTTTATGATCAACAACGCGCTGTCGGGGGTAGAGCCGTTCCGCTTCAACGCCGTGTTCTGTAACCCGCCGTTCCACCAGAAGCACGCCCTGACGGATAACGTCGCCTGGGAGATGTTCCACCACGCGCGCCGCTGCCTGAAAATCAACGGCGAGTTGTACATCGTGGCCAACCGCCACCTGGACTATTTCCACAAGCTGAAGAAGATTTTCGGTAACTGCGTCACCATTGCGACGAACAATAAGTTTGTGGTGCTGAAGTCGGTGAAGCTGGGACGTCGTCGTTAAGATTGTTTTGCCCGGTGGCGCTTCGCTTACCGGGCCTACAATGGCCTCGGACCCGTAGGCCCGGTAAGCGAAGCGCCACCGGGCGATGCCGTTAAATACTCAGCGCCAGTTTTGTCCCCTGCGCAATCGCGCGCCGCGCATCCAGCTCCATCGCCACGTCACACCCGCCAATCAGATGCACCGTTTTACCGGCCTCGCGCAGCGGATCCGCCAGATCGCGCTTTGGCTCCTGCCCGGCACATAAAATCACATGATCCACGCGCAGCAGCTGCGGCTCGCCGCCGATCGTGACGTGCAGCCCCTCGTCGTCGATCTTCTGATAGCTGACCGCCGGGATCATCTTCACCCCGCGTGAGAGCAGGGTAGCGCGGTGGATCCAGCCGGTGGTTTTGCCCAGCCCTTCGCCCGGCTTGCTGGCTTTACGCTGCAGCATCACGATCTGGCGCGGGCTTTTCGGCAGCTGCGGCCCTTCGGGGCGCAGGCCGCCGGACTGGCTGAGGCTGGTATCAATGCCCCATTCGACGCAAAACTCAGCAATGTTCTGGCTGGTCGCCTCGCCCGGCTGGCTCAAATACATAGCGGTATCAAAGCCGATCCCGCCGCAGCCGATAATCGCCACCTTCTCGCCAACCGGTACTTTGTCACGCAGCACGTCGAGATAGCTCAGCACTTTTGGATGATCGATACCCTCGATCGCAGGCGTGCGCGGTACGATCCCGCTCGCCAGGATCACCTCATCGAAATCAGTCAGATCCGCCGCGTGGACAAACTGGTTAAGCCGCAGCTCGACGCCCGTCAGTTCGATCATCCGGCGGTAGTAGCGCAGCGTTTCGTAGAACTCCTCTTTGCCGGGGATCTGTTTGGCGATATTAAACTGCCCGCCAATCTCCCCCAGCGCATCAAACAGCGTCACGCCGTGCCCGCGCGAGGCGGCATTGACCGCAAACGCCAGGCCCGCAGGTCCTGCGCCGACAACCGCCAGGCGTTTTTTCGCTGTCGCCGGGATCACCGGCATTTTGGTTTCGTGGCAGGCGCGCGGGTTGACGAGGCAGGAGGTCACTTTCCCGACGAAGATCTGATCCAGGCACGCCTGATTACAGCCGATGCAGGTGTTGATCTCATCCGCACGGCCGCTTTGTGCTTTGGACAGCAGCTCGGCATCGGCCAGGAACGGGCGCGCCATCGAGACCATGTCGGCATCGCCGCGTGAAATCACATCGTCCGCCACCTGCGGATCGTTAATGCGGTTGGTGGTGACCAGCGGAACAGACACTTTCCCTTTTAGCCTGCGCGTTACCCAGCTGAACGCCGCGCGCGGCACCGGCGTAGCGATGGTCGGGATGCGCGCCTCGTGCCAGCCGATGCCGGTGTTGATAATGGTGGCCCCCGCGGCTTCTATCGCCTGCGCCAGCTGCACGGTTTCGTCAAACGTGCCGCCGCCCTCCACCAGATCGAGCATCGACAGGCGGAAGATGATAATAAAATCCGCGCCCGCACGTTCGCGCACGGCGCGCACGACTTCTACAGCAAAGCGCATCCGGCGGGCATAGTCGCCGCCCCATTCGTCGTCGCGCTGGTTGGTGCGGGCGGCCAGAAACTCGTTAATCAGATAGCCTTCAGACCCCATCACCTCAACGCCGTCGTAGCCCGCTTCGCGCGCCAGCGCCGCGCAGCGGGCGAAGTCGTCAATCAGCGCCAGGATCTCGTCGTGGCTCAGGGCATGCGGAGTGAAGCGGTTAATTGGCGCCTGAATGGCCGATGGCGCGACCAGATTCGGCTGATAGCTGTAGCGTCCGGTGTGCAGAATTTGCAGGGCGATTTTACCGCCCTCGTTGTGTACCGCGTCGGTCACAATGCGATGGTGCGGCAGCTGTGACGCATCGTTCAGCACCGCGCCGCCCTCCATGCCGACGCCGGAAGGGGCAGGGGCCACGCCGCCGGTGACGATCAGTGCTACCCCATGGCGGGCGCGTTCGGCATAGAAGGCTGCCAGACGCTCGGCCCCGTCCGGATGCTCCTCCAGCCCGGTATGCATCGAGCCCATCAACACGCGGTTTTTGAGTGTGGTGAACCCCAGATCGAGGGGGGCGAATAACGACGGGTAGCGGCTCATAGTCTCTTCCAGTGTAAAATTATTGTTATGTGGTCGGATGAGTTACTAATTTAGCCAGCGGCAGCGGAAAGGTAAAAGCGGGATCGAATGATTGTGATAGATCTCAAAGAACTTCCCCTCACCCTAACCCTCTCCCCGGAGGGGAGAGGGGACTGGCCGGTGCGGCCTTAAAGAATCAGCTCGATCTGGTTTTTTCCCTCTCCCCTATGGGGAGAGGGGGATGGGTTTTTACTAACCCCGGTGCCTGCCACATCGACGTCGTCAACCCGCTGTCCACCAGCCCGAGCTGGTCTGCATATACCGCCTGCCATTTCTGCATCATGCCGTCGTACAGTTCGCGATGTACCGGGTTTGGCGTGAACTCGCGGCTCCATTTCACCAGCCGCTCGCCCGTCGAGGCCATATCGGCAAACAGCCCCGCGCCAGCACCTGCCGCGATGGCGCAGCCCAGCGCCGTCGCCTCTTTCACTTCCGGCACGCGCACCGGCAGGCCGGTGACGTCGCTTAAAATCTGACTCCACAGCGCACCTTTCGAGCCCCCGCCCGCAAAGACCAGGCTTTCAAACGTCACGCCGGAGAAGTGGGAAATCTGCGCCAGGTTACAGGCCGAGACGATCGCCGCGTTCTCCTCCAGGGCGCGGAACAGCGTCGCTTTATTGCATTTTTCCGGGTCGATGGAGAGATTAATAAACGACGGCGCGGCGTGGTACCACTGCTTAAAATGCATGGCGTCGGAGAAGATTGGCATCACCCCGTGGGAGCCCGCCGGCACCCGGCTGGCCATCTCTTCCAGCAGAGAATAGGTATCCATCCCCATCCGCTCGGCAATCAGCTTTTCCTCGGCGCAGAAGGCGTCGCGGAACCAGCGCATGGTCAGCCCGGTAAAGAAGCTGATCGACTCCGCCTGCGCCATGCCGGGAATCACGTGCGGATTCACCCGAATGTTCATGCCAGGGTCGGTGCGCACCTGCGGCAGGTTCACGACCTGCTGCCAGAAGGTCCCGCCCAGCACCGCCGTTTGTCCGGCGCGGACTACCCCCAGACCCAGACAGCCCAGCTGCACGTCGCCGCCGCCCATGACGACCGGCGTGCCTTCGCGCAGGCCGCTTTGCTGTGCGGCCTCTCGGGTGATAGCGCCCAGCACGGTGCCGGTCTCTTTTACCGGGGAGAGAATATCGGCGCGCAGCCCGGCCATGTCCAGCAGCGCCGGACGCCAGTCGCGGGAGAAGAGATCCAGCATGCCGGTGGTGCCCGCGTTAGACGGGTCGACCGCCAGCTCGCCGGAAAGCTTCGCTGCCAGCCAGTCGCTGATCATGGTGATGGTGGCGGCGCTGCGGTAAATATCCGGACGATGGTGTGCCAGCCACAGCAGGCGCGGCATCGCGCTCAGCGCCAGCGTCTGGCCGGAGACGTCATACACTTCGGATTCAAAATGGTTGTCGTGGATCTCTTTGAGTTCGGCCACCTCGCGGCTGGCGCGGGCGTCAACGTTAGCGCAGGCCCAGATGGCCTCGCCGTTGCGGTCGTAAAGCACTATCCCTTCGCGCATGGAGCAGCAGGCGACGGACTGAATATCCGCCGCGCCCAGATTCGCGCGCGTCAGCGCCTGATGAATGCACTGGCAGGCCAGCCGCCAGTTGGTGTCGAGGTCGAACTCCATCGAGCCCGGCACGTTTTCCACGCTCAGGTGCTTCCACTCGGCCTGGCCGACGGCAATCTGGTTGCCCTGCAAATCGAAAATCACGGCGCGAACGCTGCCGGTCCCTGCATCTAACGCTAAAAGGTAACTCATGAGCTTGCCTCGCTGTTAGCGCAGGGCGGGCTCTCACTTGGCCAGAGCCAGCACCGCGCGGGCTGTCGTCTCCTCCGTCACCAGGCCATTGATACGGCGACCCTTCAGTGCGGCATAAATCGCATCGGCTTTCTCTTCCCCTCCGGCCACGCCAACGATGGTGGGCAGCTGCGCCAGCTCATCAAGCGAGACGCCGAGTAATTCTTTATGGATCTCCAGCTCCTCGACGCACTCCCCTTCGGCATTGAGGAAATAACCGAGAATATCGCCGACCGCGCCTTTGCGGGCGTACATCAGCTGTTCACCTTCGCTGATGTAGCCGGAGCGCAGGATCGTGGCATCACGGCGCTGGTTCACTGAACCAATACCCACCACCGCGACGTCGGCGGCGGTGGCCGCGAGGATCACGTCCCGCACGCTGGTTTCGCGTTTTAAGATCCCGGCCACCTCTGCGGAAGACACGCGAAGCGGGGCGGGGATCATGCTGACGCTGCAGGCCGCATCCAGCTGGCCGATACCGGTCATGTACGGCCCGACGCCGCCGGAGAGCGTCACCAGGCGGATCTGCTGTGAGCTGATAAATCCGCTCAGGTGCTGCAGGCTGCTCATGGTGGTTTCACCGAACCCCACCGCCAGCAGCTGGCCGGGTTCCAGCACGCCCATCAGCGACTGCGCTGCGCCAATGCCCAGCCGCACGTTCATCGGCGGCGTATTTAAGGCAGGCATCACGCGCACCAGCTTCAGGCCAAAGCGCTGCTGCAGCTCGGTTTCCAGCGCCAGACAGCCTTCGTAGCGGGAGTTGATCTGCACGCGGATCACTCCGGACTGACGGCCTTTCTCCAGCAGACGGGAGATTTTTAATCGCGGCAGCCCGAGGCGTTCGCCGATATCGTTCTGGGTCAGCCCGTCGTGGTAGTAACACCAGGCCACGCGCGCCACCAGCTCCTCTTCCGCCAGCGCCAGCCCGGCAAACCGTCCTTCTTCCGCAGTGCGTTTATCGCTCATAGTTGAACTCTTATAAAAATTTAGATCATATGTTCGTAATGGCGCGAAGGGAAAGTGTGAGCCACGCGACAAAACGGATCATTTCGATCGTTTCTGGTTTATCTGAATCTCAATCGATAAAACTGTGATCCCTGCACGGTTGTAAATATAGTTCACCGTCTACGCTTTTGAACATTATTAAATCTAAAAATCATTTGTTCAATGGCGGAGCGATGATGACCTCACTTCTCGACGCGCGGAATATCAGCAAGCAGTTCTCAGGCGTGCCGGTTCTAAAAGGCATTGATTTCACGCTGCTTGCGGGCCAGGTGCACGCGCTGATGGGCGGAAACGGCGCGGGAAAATCGACGCTGATGAAGATCATCGCCGGGGTCGAGACGCCGGACGGCGGTGAACTTTCCGTCGAGGGGCAGTCATATGCGCGGCTGACGCCCGTGCAGGCGCACAGGCTCGGCATTTACCTCGTGCCGCAGGAGCCGCTGCTGTTCCCTAACCTGACGGTGCGGGAAAATATCCTGTTCCGCCTGCCGCGCGAGCGCGATCGGGAAAAGCGGCTGGCGGAAAAACTTGAGCAGCTGCAGTGCCAGCTCAACCTCGACGCCGCCGCCAGCACCCTGGAAGTGGCGGATCAGCAGATGGTGGAGATCCTGCGCGGATTAATGCGCAACGCCAGGATCCTGATCCTCGACGAGCCCACGGCCTCTCTCACGCCGGGCGAAACCGAACGGCTGTTCCGCCAGATCCGCGCCCTGCAGGCGCTCGGGGTCGGGATTGTGTTTATCTCGCATAAGCTGCCGGAAATTCGCGTGCTGTCGAGCCACGTCTCGGTGATGCGCGACGGCGCGGTGGTGCTGAGCGGTGAAAGCGCGCAGTTCGACGATAACGCCCTGATTGCCGCCATGACGCCGGTGAGCCGGGAGAAATCCCTGAGCGATACGCAAAAGCTGTGGCTGGCGCTGCCGGGCAACCGTCGCACCCAGCCGCAGGACTTTCCGGTGCTGCGGGTGGAGGATCTCACCGGGGAAGGGTTTATCGATCTCAGCCTTGAGATCTACGCCGGGGAGATCGTCGGCCTGGCAGGGCTGGTGGGATCCGGACGTACCGAGTTTGCCGAAACCCTCTACGGCCTGCGGCCGGTACGCGGGGGACGCATCTGGCTGGAGAACCAGGAGATCGCCAACGAGCCGGTGCGCTCGCGACTAAACAGAGGCCTGGTCTACCTGCCGGAAGACAGGCAGGTGTCCGGCCTGTTCCTCGACGCGCCGATCCGCTGGAACACCGTGGCGCTGAACGAGCCGTCGCTCTGGCAGCAGCGCAAGCGGGAGTCTGCGGTGGTGGAGCGCTATCACCGGGCGCTGGGGATCAAGCTCAACCATGCGGATCAAACCGTGCGCACGCTCTCCGGTGGCAACCAGCAGAAGGTGCTGCTGGCGCGCTGTCTGGAGGCCAACCCTTTACTGCTGATCGTCGATGAACCGACGCGCGGCGTGGACGTCTCGGCGCGCGCCGATATCTACCAGCTCATCAAAAGCGTGGCGGCGCAGAACGTGGCGGTACTGATGATCTCAAGCGATCTTGATGAGTTTCCGGGCCTCGCGGACCGCGTGTTGGTGATGCACCAGGGCGTGCTCAGCGGCGAGCTGCCGCGCCATGCCGTCAGCCTCGATCGCATGATGGCGCTGGCGTTTGGAGGGCAAGCATGAAGATCTTACTGAAAAACCGCGAGCTGAGCGCGTTTCTCGCCATTCTGGCGCTGTTCGCCGTGCTGGTGGCGCTTAATCCCTCTTACTTCAGCCTGCAAACGCTGGGGATGATTTTCGCCAGCTCGCAGATCCTGATCCTGCTGGCTATCGGCGCGTCGCTGGTAATGCTGACCCGCAATATCGACGTCTCCGTGGGTTCAACCGTCGGGCTGTCCGCCATTGCCGTCGGCGTGGCGCTCAACAGCGGCTACAGCCTGCCCGTTTCCATTCTCTTCGCGCTCATGGTTGGCGCGCTGGCCGGGGCGTTCAACGGGTTGCTGGTGGTGGGGCTGCGCATCCCGGCGATTGTCGCCACCCTCGGCACGCTGGGGCTGTACCGTGGAGCGATGCTGCTCTGGACCGGCGGGAAGTGGATTGAGGGGCTGCCGCCGGGGCTGAAATCGCTCTCTGAGCCTGCGGCCATCGGCGTGTCGCCCCTTGGCATGGTGGTGTTGATGATCGTGGTCACCGGCGCGTGGACGCTGTCGCGCACCGCGTTCGGGCGTGATTTCTACGCGGTGGGGGATAACCTCGCCGCCGCGCGGCAGCTGGGCGTAGCGGTGAACCGCACCCGCATGATCGCCTTTACCCTCAACGGCATGCTGGCGGCCTGCGCCGGGATTGTCTTTGCCGCACAGATTGGCTTCGTGCCCAACCAGACCGGCAGCGGGCTGGAGATGAAGGCCATCGCCGCCTGCGTACTGGGTGGCATTTCGCTGCTGGGCGGCACGGGCACGCTGATCGGCGCGTTGCTCGGCGCGTTCTTCCTCACCCAAATCGACACCGTGCTGGTGCTGTTCAGGCTTCCGGCTTGGTGGAATGACTTTATCGCCGGGCTGGTGCTGCTGGGCGTGCTGGTGCTCGACGGGCGTCTGCGCCAGGCGCTGGCGCGCCATCAGCGGGCGCTGAAGTACGGTCGCTTCCAGCCGGGTAACAGAGGGGGAAAGCATGTCACACCGTTTCCCAAACGCAAAAAAGAGGTGGCGTAAATGAGGCTTAACTGGGAAAGCGCGCTGCTCATTTTGCTGGTGCTGGAGATCCTGCTCTTCGGCGCCATCAACCCGCGCATGCTCGACATCAACATGCTGTTGTTCAGCACCAGCGATTTTATCTGCATTGGCATCGTGGCGCTGCCGCTGACGCTGGTGATTATCAGCGGCGGGATCGACATCTCCCTCGGCTCGACCATCGGCCTGTGCGCGATTGCGCTGGGGGTAATGATGCAGGCCGGGTGGCCGATGGCGGTCGCCGTTCCGCTGACGCTGCTGCTGGGACTGCTGTGCGGGCTGGTAAACGCGGCGCTGATCCACTACACCGGCATCAGCCCGCTGGTGATTACCCTCGGCACGCTCTACCTCTACGGCGGCGGGGCGCTGCTGCTCTCCGGCATGGCGGGGGCCACGGGCTACGAGGGCATCGGCGGCTTCCCGGACAGCTTTACCGCCTTCGCTAACCTCACGGTGTTGGGCCTGCCGATCCCATTGGTCTTGTTCACGGCTATCACCGTCTTCTTTTGGCTCATTACCCACCGCGGGCGCTTTGGGCGCCATCTGTTCCTGATTGGGCAAAATCCGCGTGCGGCGCGCTATGCGGCGCTGTCGGTGAACGGCATGCCCTACGTGCTGTACGGCCTGGTGGGCGTAGCCTCCGCGATTGCCGCGCTGGTAATGGTCTCCTATTTCGGCTCCGCGCGTTCGGATTTGGGGCGCGATTTACTGATGCCCGCGCTCACCGCCGCCGTGCTCGGTGGAGCCAATATCTACGGCGGGTCAGGTTCGGTTGTCGGTACGGCGTTGGCGGCGCTGCTGGTGGGGTACCTGCAACAGGGTTTACAGATGGTCGGCATCCCCAACCAGGTGTCGAGCGCGCTGTCAGGGGCGCTGCTGGTTGTGGTGGTGATGGGACGTTCGCTGAGTCTGCACCGCGAATGGGTGCGATCTCTCTTTAGAAAACTATCCGGAGCGTAAGATGAAAACAAAACTGCTCGTCCTGGCAATGGCCCTCAGCTTCGCCTCGGCGCAGGCGGCGGACCGCATTGCCTTTATTCCGAAGCTGGTGGGCGTCGGCTTCTTCACCAGCGGCGGCAACGGCGCGAAAGAGGCGGGGAAAGATCTTGGCGTGGACGTCACCTATGACGGTCCGACCGAGCCGAGCGTCTCCGGCCAGGTGCAGCTCATCAATAACTTCGTCAACCAGGGCTATAACGCCATCATCGTCTCCGCCGTGTCGCCGGACGGATTGTGTCCGGCGTTGAAGCGTGCGATGCAGCGCGGCGTTAAGGTTCTGACCTGGGACTCCGATACCAAACCGGAGTGTCGCAGCATCTACATCAACCAGGGGACGCCGGAACAGCTGGGCGGCCTGCTGGTGGAAATGGCGGGCAAGCAGGTCACCAAACCGAATGCCAAAGTGGCGTTCTTCTACTCCAGCCCGACCGTCACCGACCAGAACCAATGGGTGAAAGAGGCGAAGGCCAAAATCGAGAAAGATCATCCGCAGTGGCAGGTCGTCACCACCCAGTTTGGCTATAACGACGCCACCAAATCGTTGCAAACCGCCGAGGGGATCTTAAAAGCGTATCCGGATCTGGATGCGATCATCGCCCCGGACGCCAACGCCCTGCCTGCCGCGGCGCAGGCGGCGGAAAACCTGAAGCGGGAAGGGGTGGCGATTGTCGGCTTCAGCACGCCAAACGTGATGCGTCCGTACGTTGAGCGCGGCACGGTGAAGGCCTTTGGCCTCTGGGACGTGGTGCAACAGGGCAAAATTGCGGTCAATGTCGCCGATCGTTTGCTGAAAAAAGGCGATCTTAACGTCGGCGACAGCGTGGACGTAAAAAACATCGGGTCGCTGAAGGTCGAGCCGAACAGCGTGCAGGGCTACCAGTATGAGGCGAAGGGCAACGGCATCGTGCTGCTGCCGGAGCGGGTGGTGTTCACCAAAGAGAACATCAGCAAATACGATTTCTGACGGGGGAGCAAATGGCTGATTTAGACGATATCAAAGACGGTAAGGATTTTGGCATCGGCACGCCGCAGGTCAACGTGCCGTTCACGCTGAAGGGCTGCGGCTCGCTGGACTGGGGCATGCAGTCCCGCCTGGCACGCATCTTCAACCCGCAGAGCAACCGTACGGTGATGCTGGCTTTTGACCACGGCTACTTTCAGGGGCCGACCACCGGCCTTGAGCGTATCGATCTCTCCATTGCGCCGCTGTTTGGTGAAACCGACGTGCTGATGTGTACCCGCGGCATCCTCAGGAGCCAGGTGCCTGCTGCGACCAATAAACCAGTCGTGCTGCGCGCCTCCGGCGGTAACTCAATCCTGGGGGAACTGTCCAACGAGTGCGTGGCGGTGGCGATGGAGGACGCGCTGCGCCTGAACGTCTGCGCCGTGGCGGCGCAGGTCTATATCGGTAGCGAGTTTGAGCATCAGTCGATCAACAACATCATCAAGCTTGTCGATGCGGGCGCGCGCTACGGCATGCCGACGCTGGCGGTGACGGGCGTGGGGAAAGAGATGGCGCGTGACGCGCGCTATTTCTCGCTGGCCAGCCGCATCGCCGCCGAAATGGGGGCGCAGTTCGTCAAAACCTACTACGTGGATGAAGGCTTTGAAAAAGTGACCGCCAGCTGCCCGGTGCCGATAGTCATTGCCGGGGGCAAAAAGCTGCCGGAGCACGAGGCGCTGGAGATGTGCTGGCGGGCGATTGACCAGGGCGCGTCGGGCGTGGACATGGGGCGCAACATCTTCCAGTCCAGCGCGCCACTCGCCATGCTGAAGGCGGTGAAAAAAGTGGTTCACGAGAACTGGAATGCCCGCGATGCGTTCCAGTTCTGGCAGGAAGAGAAACAGGGAGAAGCAAAATGAATGTGACGCTGGTGGAGATCAACATTAAGCCCGAGCGGGTAGACGAGTTTCTGGACGTGTTTCGCGCCAACCACGAAGGCGCAATCAAGGAGCCGGGGAACCTGCGCTTTGACGTGTTGCAGGACCCACGCGTGAAAACCCGGTTCTTTATCTACGAGGCCTACAAAGACGAAGAGGCGGTGCTGGCGCATAAGCAAACGCCACACTATCTGGCGTGCGTGGATAAACTTGAGGAGCTGATGTCGGAGCCGCGCAAAAAGCGCAGCTTCGTCGGGCTGTTGCCGGAGTAACCTCGTGTCCGATGACGTGCTTTTGCGCGTCATCGGAAAGAAAAGCGTTCGGGCTATCCTTTGGCTTTCTGAATCGCCATGATTAATGCATCAGCAGAAACATTGCCGGACATAACGCTAATGCGCTGAATGACAGGATCTTTTTCCTGAGGCAAAACGACAAGCGCTGGCATGTTGGTAAAACCGATCTGCTTCACTAGCGTCACGTTTTCCTGTAATGCTTTGTTTGCCGACCCGGCTGAAGGCAATTTTTTAAAGATAAAACGCACATCCGGATTGGCATGGATAAGCTCTTGTGTGATGTTGCAGTTCACACAGTTTTCCTCCACGAAAGCCACCACGGCGGCTTTTGCGTCAACGGGGCCGACGACGGGATCGCCGGCGGCAAGTAACCGATCGCGATGGATCACGGCATTTTGCACCATGGCTTGCTGCTGGGCTATCTGTTGACGCTGACGAAGGCTTTCGCCCGCCGCAACTAAAAACTCAGGATGCTCGGCAAGATAGGTCGAGACAATTTCCCCTATTTTTTCAGGGTGTGCAGCGAAATAGGCTTCTGCTGCTTTTCCTGTTTGCTCGATCTGCTGGGGCGTGGCGGGCTCTGCCTGCGTTGCGGTGGAGAAAACAAGTGCCGCAGCAAGGGGGACTGAAAGGCGACAAAGGACGGTAGGGACTTTCATACTATTATTCCGTAAAAAGAGTCAGAACTGGACTACGACAAAAGTGTTTGCATTCGAACAGGCATAATGCGGCCATAGTCATTAATCGTTTGCCAGCGTACCTGGCACAGCGCGGCGTCTTTACAGCCTTCGAGCTCGCGCTTGCTAAAAGGGGCGACAACGCCGCCGTCGGGTATGTTCTTCCCCCCGAGGCTGAGCTGATAAAGCGTGATGTAAAAAGGCGTCGGGTTATACACGACGACCTTACTTTTGCTTCGCGACCAGCGTAGAGCCTGATAAGCATCATCAGGATGACCGGTGAGCCCGGCGGGGCGATAAAAAAGTTTAAAGCGTGAACGCACTGCAGTCTGAACGCCTGCGGAGTGCTTGTTCGCAGAAGGAATGGCCGAAACGCTTAACGTGAACAGCGTTTCGCGATCTTCAGGTATGACGCCTCCCGTAAATATCAGGCGAACCGTATTTTCACGTTCAGGATGCAATGAAAACAGCTGTGGCGTGGCGACAAATGCTGATTGCAACCCGGGCGGGGTTTCAGAGCCTGCCCAGAGACCGCCTGGCTCGACTTTGGTGTAGATCAGGTAAGAAGCGTCAGAAGGGTTACGGACAGAAAAACTGATTGATTTCTCTCGTTCCGGATAGACAAAACGTGTTCCACCGATCGTGACCCCTGCCCTTGCCTGGGGCACGGTCATCGAGAATAAAAAGAGAAGCAGCATCGTCGCCGGGAATAAACGTTCACGCATAATTAAGAATAAATGTCGTCGTCGCATTTGCCGTCCCCGTGGTGACGGTACTGGCAGTGGCAATGTAGCGGGCGTAAAAATGCAGAATGGCGTCGCTTTGATGAGGGATAATCAAGATATCCTGGCTTTTACTTCCGATGGAAATCAGCGATTTGTCCTGATTGTAAATACCTACACCGATGCCCGTCGCATAGCCTTCACCGCCGATGAGCGTTAGCAAATCGGGGTTTACCGTGTCGGGTGTGCCATCAAAGGTAATACTGACGGAGCCTTCTGTTCCGGCACAGTTTTCCACATTAATGGCAAACGGGTGATAATCGGCCCCCATACCCGGTTGGGTGAAGTAGAGGCTTTGAACGCTGTCCATTGGAACCGTCAGCGTCTGTGAGTCAGGCGCGATAGTGCACGTCTTTTTATGGATAACGCCAGTGATATAAATTGTACCGTCGTGCGCCAGTGTACATTCAGAAAACAATGCCACCAGAAAAAGCGCGGTGAATATCATTGTTAATTTTTTTTTCATTTCCGCATCCTACTGATAGAGCAAATCAAAATACATAATGGCCGTTGCATTCCCAGGCGTAACCGCTGGCAGAGTGGATTTATACCGTAAATTAAACGTCAGGCTATTATCGCCTTGCTTTAACGGATAGATTGCTGATTCCACATTATTTATCTTGATTGGATTCAGTTCGGCATTAAGAAGCTCCACGCCAACGCCGGTCGCCATTTCGGTGGCCGTGCCTTTACCCGTGTCGCTCAGGGCTAACAGATCGGGATTATTACTATCGGGCGTACCGCTGAACCAGACTTTTGTTCCCTGGATGGCACGCGAACAATTATTCAGGTCGATGGTAAACGCTTTTTCTGGCGACGTTGTTCCAGGTGCTGGAAATTCCGATGCGTCAAAGTCGCCCAAATTAACAGTTTGTTCTTTACTGTTCACATCAACATCACAGGACTCACCAATAATGGTGCCGAATATCTGGAGGTTAATTGACGCGCCATCATCCGCATAGGTGACCGGCATTCCGGAAAACAGCATCGCCAGCGGGAAAAAATAAACGATTTTCATTATTCACCCCTACGCAAAATCGATACGTAAACATGCCAGAGCAGTGAAAACACCTTCTGCTGGAGCATTGCCTGTGGTGCTGATAGGGTAGGTTTTTAATGTTACATCGGCATGGCCCGTATCATCAGTAATAAAATCAGCGACACTGGAGGTGTCGTTAGGGATCATGACGGTGCCATTTTCGTTGGTTACCACGACGCCAACATCTTTATTATCGGTTGCAAGCGCCTGGCTAACGTGCGTGTCTGCTGTTGCCACCAGTCGAAGCGTGAGATGCGCGGGTGATATCACGTCCGCATTACATTCGACAGGAACGTTAAAGGTTTTTACCGGCGCGTTATACGGCTTCTCACCGACGGTCGTGAAGGAAGAACTGTTTAGTTTTCCCAGGTCAACAGTGATCACCTGCCCCGCATTAATGACGCAGTTTTGCGGCACGGTTACGGCGCCGTTGTACGTAATTTGATAAACAATAGTATTCAGCGGGTCAGTGTTCGTTGTTGTAACATAAACATTGAACATCACTTTATTGGGGATGATGACCGTACCAATAAAAGGTTTGACAATCTTTATTCTGAATACCAGATTGGAATCATATACAGGGAAAGGTTCGTTAAGATCTTCTTGATCCACCCTCCAGTCTTTCCCCATATGGATATAATCCCCAGGGGGATAATAATCACCAATATCTGAATCGGTAATGCGCATCGCGCCCGCGATATAGGTTGGATCGAGGCTCATATATTTCCACTGATCTTCTGTGAAGATGACCGGAAAGGGGCTTCGGTATGAACGATAGGTTCGAGAATCCCCATCAGGATGTAACGCGCATATGGCTTCAACGCCCACATCCTGTGATTTAATCAATTCAACAGCCTTTCCCTGCTGGTTTTCTTCTTTGGTCAACGTCGTTGTCAGATCGTAATTTACAACCGTAATGCTATTTGAAAAGTTATGGCAGATCACCGCCAGGCTTTCCGCTGACGTGACAAGACTCAGTAATAAAATAAAAATACGTAATTTCACCTATCGGCACTCCGCTTTTAAACGCACGAGGGACTGCTTTGTTTCAGTTAGCTTATAGATTGCAATACATTTTTTATCGCGGGTGTCGCCCCATTGCGCCGTCAGGGTGCCTGTTGAGCCCAGACCTGACAGATAAGCTTCACCGTTCTCGCCTACAATCGTGTCTCCCCCTTCATCACTGCGCGTGACAATGGCACCAAAGGGCACCGGTTGACCGTTATGAATTAATGAGATCATGGCACGATTGCCGGAGCGGGCTTTGAAGGTCGCACGTACAAGGGCACCCTGGGTGGGAACAACCTGGGTAACGGCCTCGTCAATGTCCAGGTCGTCGCTCAGGGAGTTGGTATTCAGCGCCATACGGTTACGGTGGTATGCGCTGGCGTACGGCACAACGGCATAGCCTCGCCAGTCAGTGTGGATCCCGGGTCCGTCTTCAACCTTAACGTTGCTTGCGCCAGGCGCTGCGATCAGGACATTGGTATCGCCCAGCGGTTGGCTCAAGGTAATGCCATTGCGGTGGGCGACAATACCGCCGCTGAGGCCATAGTTAATCTGTCGATAATCGCCGTTATTACTGTAGTTGTACCCCAGGTTCGCATTTCCGTAGGCGCTATCATATTCCGCGCTGACGCTACCGCTGGCACCGGCATGCTGATTTTGATAACCCTGCTGAACGCTGTAGCTCAGGTTATTATCCTCAAGCAGCGTTCCGTTAACGCCCGCTGTGTTGGTGACCCTACCATTATCATCGGCGCTCATGCCGTAAGTGGTATAAATGCTGTTTAAACGTTTGGTCACGTCTCCACCCGGGTGGAGCCAGAGATTAAGCGGGAATGAGAGCGTTAACGAATAAATGCGATCGCTGTTGCTCATGCCTGGCGCTTTATTATAGTTATACGTCAGGTTATAGCTCACGCCTGCTGCCGTTCCGCTATAGCCTAGCTGCAGAAGCGTGTTTTTTTCATCGGTATGCCAGTAGGTTTGCTGACTGCCGTTGAGGAAAATCGACCCGGCCTGACCCAATTGCTGGGAAATATTGGCCTGTAACTTACCGCGTTTGGTGTAGTAGAGATTGTAATAATCAGTCCACACGGGCTCATGGTCTTCGGTGCCGTTATTCGGATCGTCCTGGCCGATGTACCCTTTCATCTGCTTATAGGTGGTTTCATCCAGCGTATAAAAACCGGATGTTGAGTAGCGATAACCTAACAGCTGAAAGTTGGTTCCAACGTTGTTCAGCGATTTTGCATATAAAAAACGTATTGATTGCCCGCTGTGTGAGCTGCCGTCGCTCAGTTCGCTTTGGGCATGGGTGAAATCGGCCGAGACAGCACCAAAGTTACCCAGGTTTACGCCGGAACCGGCGGCAAAGGCGGCGTATTTTTCCGTCAGCTGAGAACCGCCATAAACCGTAAACCCTTTGGGTAAACCCCAGATGAGCGTTCCCTGGACAAAGTTCACGTCTTCTTGCTGATCGCTGCTACTGCGATAACGGGCAGCGGTAGCGGAATATTTTACGCTACCTTCACGCTGTAAAACCGGAACCGCAGAATAGGGCACGGAGTAACTGTTGATCGTACCGTCAGATTCTTTTACCTCGACATTCAAATCGCCGCTGGATGAAGTGGGGTAAAGATCGGTAATCGCAAATGCGCCTGGCGGGACATAGCTTTGATAAATGGTGTAACCGTTTTGTTTAACCGTCACCTGCGCATTGGATTTCGCGATCCCGCGAATGGTGGGGGCAAAACCCTTCATGCTATCCGGCAGCATGTTTTCATCCGAATTGATCTGCACTCCCCGAAACGGCAGGCTATCGAAAATATCCGACGTTGTGTAATTTTCACCTATTGTGAGCTTGCTCTTCAGTGGGATAACGGCACGTTCAACATAGGTTTTAATGTGCTGCCAGTCTCTGTAAGTCTCTGAACCGCTGCTGCTGTAGTTCCATGTGGAAAAATCCCGCAGTCGCCAGGGACCCAGGTTAAACCCGCTGTTCATTCCCAAAAAGTAGTTGTCGGTTGTCGAACCATGATCGCCGCTATTACGGCTGTGTGAACCCGTAAAGTCGTAATTCAGCAACAGGGCATTGATCCCTTCATCCCATTGTTCTGGAGGAATATAACCACGTGCGTTATTACGCAGCGCAGCTTGCGGGATGCTGATATCCAGGCGTTGCCGTTCAAAATCAAAAAGGGTGCTGGCCGCAGGGATGGCAGAAGGTAAGTCCGCACACTGGCTCTCTTTTTCGTCTTTCAAGCCTGGAAATGCATCGACATTAACGCCCATTGCATCCAGTGATTTGAGCGATAAACAGGGTGCGAGCCCCGTATCATCATCTGTGGTTTTTGACACCTTACGAATATTAAAGGTGATGTCGCGCGTGGCGATAAAATTGTCATTCAGCCAGACGTCTACGCGGTAAACCCCGGGCGCCTGACCTGAAGTACTAAAACGGGATAAATCCGCAACCGCCGCAGGATCGCTTGAGAGGAAGGCAGGGTTAAAATAATAGTTTGCATCCGCGCTAACGGATGATAAGGCACCGAGCATGGCCAGTGTGAGAGGGGCCAAACGATGAATGACAATCCTTGTCTGATACTTACGACACTTCATTTTTCCTGCCTGCTTCAACGCGCTATGTTCGTGTTTTTTCGGGAACGTTATGCTCCAGGGCATGACTGAACAGGTGTGGTAGCACCAAAATCATTAACCGTCTGGAAACTCACCTGGCTCCCGCTTCCTGCCGGGAGATCAATGACCAGACTGTTCATGGGCGAAACCATTGTGTTTGTTAATTTCGCGCTTCCGACTTTGAGTTGAACCAGAGAAACGTAATAAGGCGATGGGTTTTTGATGGTCAGTTTGCCGTTAGCCAGCATGCAACGCAGCGTCTTTGGCGCATCAATGGACGGTGTCGGTAACTTTTTAGGACGAATAAAAAGCTTAATGACGCTTTGGGTCGCAATCTGCAACGTGTTTCCCTGCAACTTGCTTTTATCGACCGCCGGGATGGCTTTACTGTTGAAAAAAAAGACGCTTTCTCTGTCCGTAGGCAGATCCGGTCCAGCGTACATTATTCGCACAGTGTTTTCTTTTTTTGGATGCATCACAAAAAGTGGGGGAGTAACAATAAAATCCTGAGATTTAGACTGGTCAGCATTTGCTACCCAGGATTGCACTAAAAAGGCATTGTTCTCGGAAGTATTCGTAACAGGCAACGAAATCTGCTTATCACCCTGCGGATAAATGATTCGCGTTGCGCCAAGGCCGATACCACCAGCGTGAGCCATAGTGAGCATTGAAGCGGCTAATAAGAAAGAATGAGTAATCAGCTGGCTGATAAAAGTTGCTGGAGTAATTCGTGTCATTTATATTTCACTTTCTTAAATATATAACTGAATACACAGGACACCGTATTTCGTTTAATCCTCTGTATTCAATACATATAAAAATGCGTGTTTACATTGAAAAAACCTCCTTCACACCGGGGCGTGAAGGAGGTTCAACAACCTTCCGTCCAGATCAGGAATAAACCATCTGGAAGGTTGCCGTAGACGCTACGTTACCCGGTGTTGCCGCGCCAGTTGCGATATAGTCAACGCTCAGTGGAATGATATTTTCACCGTTAATCAGACCGATCGCTGAAGACGTGGTTCCCAGGTCAAGTTTTTTACCGTCAGGGCCAAACAGTTGCAGAGCAACGTTCAGCGCAGACCCTGCACCCGCAGTATTCGCCATCGCACCCGGCTGAGTGGCATCCTGCTGGGCGTTAAAAATGACGGCAGCATTTTGGCTCACGGACGTGTCGCAGTCTTCCAGCTTGATGTGGAAATCTTCTTTCTGATTGGCCAGCATTCCGCTTTCAGTCAGTTTTACGGTACGAACCTGGCTAAGAATTACGGTCTGGTCGACGGAGTCTGCAGCGACTGAACACGCTGCATTCACAACCTGACCTACGAAGTTAACGGTACCGCCACTTACCGTTACCGTTGTGCTTTCCGCTTGTGCATTCATGGTTACAGCGCTTGCCATTGTGGCAGCAACAACCATTGCTAAGACATGCTTTTTCATACAAATCCTTTTAAATAAACAGTTCTCTGTCAAGTTGAAACAAAATTGTAAATACCTGAATCAAATAATGCTGGTTTAAAAAGCCATGATATACAGCATTATACAATAAATATGTTTCGCACATTCTCGTGATGTTCCGGGGAATTATTTTATGCGCTGATAAATATTATATCAATCTGTTGGTTTCTCATTTTAAATTAGAAATTCTAAATGTATTTTTAACTTTATCTTTATTAATTTTTAATATGAATTAGTACGGTAAATACTCGCCGCGGTGAAATTTTGCGGGTTTGTATCGCTGAGATTGATAATTGGAGTGTATTATTAAGCGTTGTCTTAAAGTAAAGATTAAATATTTAATTTCGGGCTGAAATTACACGTCAAGGGAAGAGGCTATTCATTTTCATTATGGAATACTTGATTACAAATTGAAATGATTCGCGTCGGCGCTAACGTCACCTCTTCTTGCGAAAGCTGTACGGTCCGGGAATGAAGTCAATATCTGTCAACTCTGTTCCCGGACCGTACAAAAGAAAAGAGGAATAATTATATTTCTTCCACTTTTACCCGCAGCGCCACCAGCGCTTTATGCGCCGCTTTCAGCACCTGCTCACACTGCTCAATCGTCAACGTCAGCGGGGGTTCCACGCGGATGGTTTTTGAGTTGTTGAGCGTGCCGGCCACCAGCACCCGCTGGCGGAACATCTCGCTCGCGAAGCTGTAGCCGATTTCGTTGTCAACAAACTCAATGGCCATCAGCAACCCTTTGCCACGCGCATCCTGGATCAAATCCGGGAATTCACGGCCCAGTTGGCGGAAGCCGTCCAGCAGCATGTCGCCTTTTTGCTCCGCCTGCGCAGGCAGGTTTTGCTCCAGCAGCACGTTGATGGTCGCCAGCGCCGCCGCACAGGCCAGCGGGTTACCCCCAAAGGTGGTGGTATGCAGGAACGGATTGTCGAACAGCACCGAGAACACCTCTTCGGTAGCCACCGTTGCGCCAATCGGCATGACGCCGCCGCCCAACGCTTTCGCCAGGCACAGAATGTCCGGTTGAACGTTCTCGTGCTCGCAGGCAAACATCTTGCCGGTGCGCCCCATTCCGGTCTGGACTTCGTCGAGGATCAGCAGCGCGCCAAACTCATCGCACAGCTGACGCACGGCAGGCAGATAGCCCTGCGGAGGGAGGATGACGCCGCCTTCACCCTGAATCGGCTCCAGGATCACCGCCGCCACGTCATCGCCGGTTTTACGGCATTCGCTCAGTGCGGTGCGCATGGCGTGAATGTCACCGAACGGCACGTGGCGGAAGCCCGGCAGCAGTGGCATAAACGGTTTGCGGAACGTGGATTTCGCGGTCGCCGACAGTGCGCCCAGGGATTTACCGTGGAACGCGCCGCTGGTGGCGATGAAGGTGAATTTTCCGCGCGGCGACTGGTACGCTTTGGCGAGCTTAATCGCCGCTTCGACCGATTCCGTGCCGCTGTTGCTAAAGAAGCTGTATTTCAGTTTGCCGGGCGTTAAGGCCGCCAGCGTTTTCGCGAGCATGGCGCGAAGCGGGTCGAGCAGTTCCTGGCTATGGAGAGGTTGTTTCGCAAGTTGATTCTGTACGGCGGAAACCACAACTGGATTACGGTGCCCCACGTTGAAAATTCCAAAACCTCCCAGGCAATCGATAAACTCCTGTCCCTGGGTGTCGACAAGCGTGTTCAGACTTCCCGCTTGCCACTCTACGGCTCCGTAATCCCCGCCGGCGGTAACAGATTTGCGATACTCCAGAAACCCTGGATTGACATGCTCTTTAAAGTAATCGATGACCTCTCGGTTAAGTTGTTTCATCTCCTCATGATCAAGCGTTCGCTTCTCAATGAGATTCAGTGCGTGCGCGGTACAGGCAAGAGCCGAGGCGCTGGAAGGTAACCTGTTCAAAATGTGCTCCCGGGGATCGCGTATCACATGATACTGGTTTAAGTATTGCAGGGATTACGCCACTTCAGAGGCCTTAACGAAAATCGGGATAAACGCCAGGTTAAAATAATGTTGCACAATATTTAATCATGCCGATAGAAGCCAAACGGGATTTAGCGGTACGGGGCAGAGAGTATAAGGAAGGGGGTAAAAGCGCCGCTGCACTAAAGAAGTGCATACGCTGCGACTTAAGCGGGCATTAACGGGTCATGCTTTGTGGGTAATTTCTCTGCGAAAGTATTTGAAATCAATGGATTAAAAAATCGTACAAAAAGTATGGTTTAAGTCAAATCTGCGATCTCCATCAAGTTTAACAACTAAAGATAAATTGTTTACCGCCGAAAAAACAATGACCCACAAAATTAACATTCAAATAACCTGCAAGGGATGCACGCCATGTCCTCTCCAACCTATGTCACCCAGAATGAATATCCTCTGGACGATGACACCACCTTAATGTCTACCACAGACATCCACAGCTACATTACCCACGCCAACGACACCTTTGTGCAGGTGAGCGGTTACCAGCTCGATGAGCTGACGGGCCAGCCGCACAATATGGTGCGCCATCCCGATATGCCAAAAGCCGCGTTTGCCGATATGTGGTACACGCTGCAGCAGGGCGAGCCGTGGAGCGGGATTGTCAAAAACCGGCGCAAAAACGGTGACCACTACTGGGTGCGTGCTAACGCGGTGCCGATGGTGCGCCGCGGGCAGGTGACGGGCTATATGTCGATTCGCACCAGAGCCACAGCGGAAGAGATCGCCGCCGTGGAGCCGCTCTACCGGGCGCTGAACGACGGGCGCTGTAAAAAACGTATTCACAAAGGGCTGGTGGTGGGAAAGGGCTGGCTGGGCAAACTGCCGGCCATGCCGCTGCGCTGGCGCGTGCGCAGCGTGATGGCGGTGCTCTTTGCCGTACTCGCCGCCACGCTGGCCGCCACCTCCGCAGGCTGGACGCCGCTCGCCGCTGCCGCGGTGGTGATGCTGCTGGGAACGCTGCTGTTTGAGCAACAGATTGTCCGCCCGATCGAGAATGTGGCGCGACAGGCGTTGAAGGTCGCCACCGGCGAGCGCAATAGCGTGCAGCACCTGAACCGCAGCGACGAGCTGGGCCTGACGCTGCGCGCGGTAGGGCAGCTTGGCCTGATGTGCCGCTGGTTGATCAATGACGTGTCGAGCCAGGTGGTGAGCGTCCGTGACGGCAGCGACAGGCTGGCGCAGGGAAATGAAGATCTGAACGATCGTACGCGTCAGACCGTCGCGAACGTGCAGCAGACCGTCGCGACAATGAACCAGATGGCCGCGTCCGTTCAGAGTAACTCCGAAACCGCCGCCGAGGTGGACAAACTCTCCGTGGCCGCGAGCAGCGCGGCAACGAAAGGGGGCAATGCGATGCAGACCGTCGTTAAAACGATGGATGACATTGCCGACAGCACGCAGCGAATTGGCTCGATTACCTCTCTGATTAACGATATCGCTTTCCAGACCAATATTCTGGCGCTGAACGCGGCGGTTGAAGCGGCAAGGGCAGGCGAGCAGGGTAAAGGGTTTGCTGTGGTCGCGGGCGAAGTCCGCCATCTTGCCAGCCGCAGCGCCAGTGCGGCTAATGATATTCGTAAACTCATTGATGCCAGCGCCAGCAAGGTGCAGTCCGGCTCTGAGCAGGTACACGCTGCGGGCCGTACGATGGATGATATCGTTGTGCAGGTGAAAAACGTGACGCAGCTTATCGCCCAGATCAGCCACGCGACCTCCGAGCAGGCAACCGGGTTATCAGAGTTAACCCGCGCGGTGGCTGAACTTGACAGCATCACGCAGAAGAATGCCGACCTGGTGGAGGAGAGCGCGCACATTTCTGCCATGGTGAAGCATCGCGCCGGACGTCTTAAGGATGCGGTGACCGTGCTCCATTGAGTCAGTCATGTTCCAAAAAAGCCGTTTATACCATAAGAAATAAACGGCTTTTTATTTTTCTCATTGTGACTATTAATGTGATTTATTGTTAATTTAATATTAAATAACTAAAGAAAGTGCCTCAGTTATTTATTCCTGCCTAAGTCAGTTCTTCAGAATCCTGTTTCAAAAATACCCCGTTTGACGGTCTGGTAACGATCGATGAAGCAATATTAATAGCCTACACCTATGTATTGTGAGGGTTATGAAATAAAAAAACGATCAAAGTCATAAAGTTAGCCAATCCGTTACCGATAACAGCGATCGTCTGAGAAATAATCACATCGATGGAGTAAATATGTTCTTACATGACGTAAAGATCGGCACGAAATTATTTCTGGCGTTTGGGTTCTTTATTGTCCTGATGGCGATCAGCGCAAGTGTGTCTTTGCTGAGCCTGAACCGGGCAAATAATGGGATGCAATCCATTATTACCCATGACTATCCGACCACGGTAAAAGCGAACCAGTTAATCGATAACTTCCAGGAATTTATTAGCACTCAACAGCTGATGCTGCTGGACGAGCAGGGTACTTACACGGGGCAATCTCAGCAGCGCCTGAAAGAGATCAGCGAGCATATTACGGTGATTCTGGGCGAGCTGAACAACGCCTTGCAGGATCAAAAGTCTCAGCGGGTGCTGGCGGATATCCGCAGCGTGCGCCAGCAGTATCTGGATTCGCGCTACCGCATTTTGCAGGCGGTGCAGAACAACAACCGTGCGGGCGCCATTCAGGAGATGATGACCACCACCCTTGCCGTGCAGCAGGCTTATAAAGCGAAGGTGAAGGAGTTGATTGCCATTCAGAACAGCGAGATGCAGCGTGCGGGTACGCAGGTGGAAGGGGATTTCAGGTCTAACCGTTTGCTGCTGATCCTGCTCACGCTCTTTAGCGTTGCGGCAGGCAGCCTGATTGGCTGGTTTATCGTGCGCGCTATCACCCGCCCGCTCGGTGAGGCGGTGAGTTTCGCAAAAGCGATTTCAGAGGGCGATCTGACGGGCAGCATCACGCCGCACGGCAAAGACGAAACGGGCTTGTTGCTGCATGCGCTGATGGAGATGAAGACGCGACTGCTGGACATTGTGCAGCAGGTGCAGACCGGCTCAGAGAATATCTCCAGCGCAGCCGCGCAGATTGTCGCCGGGAACCAGGATCTGGCCGCACGTACGGAAGAACAGGCCAGCTCCGTTGAACAGACTGCCGCCTCGATGGAGCAGATCACCGCGACGGTGAAAAATACCGCCTCGCATACTGGTGAAGCGACCAATCTTTCTGCCGATGCCGCCACAGTGGTCAAAAACAACGGTGAGATGATGAAGCAGGTGACCAGCAAAATGCGCCTGATTAACGAGACCTCCAACCGGATGTCCGACATTATCGACCTGATCGACGCCATTGCATTCCAGACCAACATTCTGGCGCTGAACGCGGCGGTGGAAGCGGCGCGCGCCGGTGAGCATGGCCGCGGCTTTGCGGTGGTCGCCGGAGAGGTGCGCCAGCTTGCCCAGAAGAGCGCGTCGTCTGCCAGCGAAATCCGGGAGCTGATTGAGAGCTCCACCAGCCAGACCCAGGACGGGATGAACCTGGTCGAAAAAGCGAGTGGGCTGATTAACGGCATGGTCGGCAACGTGGAGGAGATGGATGCGATCCTGCGTGAGATCCGTCAGGCCAGCCATGAGCAGACGGAGGGTATCTCGCAGATCAACAGCGCGATTGGCCTGATTGACGCCACCACCCAGCAAAACTCCGCGCTGGTGGAGGAGTCCGTCGCGGCGGCGGCATCGCTTAATGAACAGGCGATGCACCTGAAAGAGCTGGTACGCGTCTTCCGCGTGAGCGAGCACGCACCGGCTTAATCCAGCTGGGAGATCTCCAGCGCCGCGCGGTCAATCACGCCGATAATCTGCTTAAGCTGCGCGTCGCTGAGCTCTCCCTGATTTACCTTCAGGTCCAGTACCGCTTTGAAGTTATCCAGCGCCCGCTTCATCTGCGGGTTTTTGCGTAGCTGAAAGCCGACGCTGCGCGCTTTGATACGCACCTGGATCTGTTCCAGCTGTTCCTGGTTTTCATCCAGCCAGCGTTGTCCTTCAGCGGTAATCGCAATGCGCTTACGCCCGTTTTCTTCTTCCGTAATGGTGATAAACGTCTGATCCTGCAGATAATCCAGGGTGGGATAGATGACGCCCGGGCTCGGGGTGTAGTTTCCCTGCGTCAGGTTCTCGATCTCTTTGATCAGCTCGTAGCCGTGGCTTGCGCTACGGGTCAGGATATCCAGAATCACCAGCCGCAGATCGCCGTGGCCAAAAAAGCGCGGTCGACGTCCGCCGCCATCGTGTTCGTGTCGCATAATATGCCCTTCATTTTGATATATCTAAACTATATCTAAGATATATTCAGATGCAATCTAAAATATCTTGCATTTTTCCTTATTAGTAATCATTATCATTTGAAAATTGATTTAGATATATCGTATTCACCAGAAAAGGGTCTAAAAATGGCATCTACCCGTTATCCACAGCGTGTTCGTAATGACCTGCGTTTTCGCGAACTGACGGTGCTCCGCGTTGAGCGCGTCAGCGCGGGTTTCCAGCGCATTGTGCTAGGCGGCGAGGCGCTGGAGGGCTTTAGCTCCCGCGGTTTCGACGACCATACCAAAGTCTTTTTCCCGGCACCCGGGACGACGTTTACGCCGCCGGTGGTCACCGATGAAGGCATCGACTGGGGTGACGGCGTGCGTCCGCAGGCGCGCGACTATACGCCGCTCTACGATGAGGCCCGTCATGAGCTGGCGTTGGATTTCTTCATTCATGACGGCGGCATAGCCAGCGGATGGGCGCTACAGGCGAAGGTAGGCGATAAGCTGACCATCGGCGGCCCGCGCGGTTCGCTGGTGGTGCCGGAGGATTACGCCTGGCAGCTGTACGTGTGCGACGAGTCCGGCATGCCCGCGCTGCGTCGACGCTTAGAGAGCATTGCGCAACTGCCGGTTCGCCCGGACGTGCAGGCGGTCGTGACGGTTGGGGATGAATCGTATAAGGACTATCTGGCGCACCTGAGCGCGTTCAACATCACCTGGGTAGTGGGCCACAGCGAGCAGGCAGTCGCGGACCATCTGGCGACGCTGACCGTTCCGGGAGACGATTACTTTATCTGGCTGACCGGGGAAGGGAAGGTGGTGAAAAGCCTGAGCCGTCAGTTTGAAGCCGACGCCATTGACCCTCAGCTGGTGCGTGCCAGCGCATACTGGCACGCCAAATAATCAGGCTGCCGAATCCAGCTGCGCTTCGCTCACCTGATGTTCGAGCGAGGCGCGGACCTCGTGCAGCGCTTTCTCCTGCTGAGCAAAGTACGCTTCCATATTGCTTAGCGAGGAGACCAGCAGCCAGGACTCCTCTTTCTCCAGCTCCGCCAGCTCGTTCACTAAGGTGTCGATCTGCTCGCGGACCTGCGCCATTTTTTTGCGGATACGTTCCAGATCGTTCAGCCTGTCGCTGGCCATCAATGGCTCGAAGCCCTGCTGCAGGCGGGCCACCAGCGAGCGAATGGCTTTCACATCGCCGCGCTGCTTCGCCTGGTTAAGCTGCACCATCATGTTGTTGGCTTCTTCTTTCAGATCGTCCGCCACCAGATCCGGGTGGCAGAGCTTGCTCGCCTGCCTCCAGAGACGCTTGAGTTCGTTCTGATCCTCTTGCGAAAGATGTTTACCTTTGCGCAGCCGCACTTCGGCATCGTGATGCTGTTCGCGATACTTCTCGTACTCTTCGTTGGCCTCGTCGCGAGCCTGACGCGCAGGCTCCTCTTCGCGCGTTAAGCCGCTCTCCAGCTCCTGCGCTTCGGCCAGCAGGTTGGCAATCAGATTGCTTTGCTGCTCCAGATGCTTACGCGCCTCGGCGGCCTGGACGGAGTCAGCCGGGAGATCGCGCCAGCGCTGGGTGAGCGTCGCCAGCACCTCTACCGCCTGCGCCATATAGTGCTGGCAGCGACGGTAATCCTCCTCGCGACGACGCGCTTCTGCCTGCTGACGACGCAGGTTCAGCTCCGCCAGCGTTTTACGCAGGGCGAGGATCTGCTGCATCAGCGGCCCGAGGCGGGAGAAATAGAGATCGTTGAACTCATCAAGCTGCTGCACCCGCGCGTTGCGGTGGTCAATCAGATCGCGCAGACGCTCTTCCAGCGCCTTCAGCTCCAGCTTGCTGGCCGCCACCTGCGGATCGCGCCACGGGGTCACGGCGCGCTGGCCCTGCAGCCAGGCGGTAATGGCCGCCATGGCCGTAGTGTAGTTCTTCTCCTCAAGCGCCACGACGATTGCCTGTAGCTCATCGTCAAACGCTTCATTTTTCAGGCGTGTCAGCTGGCTCTGGATGATGTCGTCATCTTCCAGTTCAATGGCATTTTTAATGATTTCTAGCCGTTTGATCGGTGTGCTCATGATGCCTTTCGCTTTGGCGCTTAAGTATTTGAGTTAAGGTTAGTTGTTGTAAAAGCTACAGGAAATAATACACACGGATGATGATCGGCGCGATGGGGGATTTCTTTAGTTTTGCAGTTTGTGAGTAAAGGAACTGGAGGGGTTGTGTTTACGGTTCCCGCTCTGCCAGTGTTGCCACGCTTGAAGAGTGAGCCAACATTGGCGATTCGTTGTTCAAAGAGTATTAATAAACTCCTCAAAATCCAACGGCACGCGCATTTTTATTACACTAAACCTAAATTTATTTTTTTTAGTTGACCTTTATATCTATGAGTGATTTGTTAATAGCATTCAGGGATGTTAATGCCTCGGGGTGTCTCTCTGAAAAATAAGCAAGGATATATATAAAGGTAACGGTATGCGATTTTTAAAATATATAATTATTCCAGCAATAGTGAGTCTTTCTGGCTGCAGTACTTTCTTTCCTGAGCCGAAAATGTACACGCCACCGCCGAGTAGCGAGGATGTCGCTAAGCTTCGTCTCATTGGGCCGCCGATGAGTTATGGCATCTATCAGTATGATAAATCTGGTAAAGAAACAGGTGGGTGGGTACTTAAGCACAATCGTTATTTGAACCCTTTCCTTGGGTCGACGAAAGATATTGGTCTCCCTAAAGTCACGGGGAAGAAATACGATAAAGATTATTTCGAAACGTTGATTGTGCCAGATGAAAAAACCACTATCCAGCACGCTTTATATCAGGGATGTAATGTATCGCTGACTTTCACGCCAGAAAAGAAAAAGATCTACGAAGGGCATATTAGCTATAGCGATAAAACGGGATATTGCGTGCTTTATATGAAAGAAGTCGCGCTTGATACCGTCAATGGCATTTATGTTGAAAAGGATTTTGTACAGTGAAAGCCATTAACTTTTTAGGCGTGGCGTTAGCCTGTCTCCTGAGCGCCTCATGTGCATCGAACTACGACGGAACCAAGGCGACAAGCCTGGCTCAGTATTCGGAAAAAGAGATAAAGCAGAAGCTGGTCCCAGAGGTCACGACCCGCAAAGATGTGCTGATTGCTTTTGGCGTACCAGCAAATACGGCTGACTATAATAATACGCGCCACTGGGAGTATACGTCGCAGATCATCGATCGTCGTATCTATCTCATCATTCCTCTTAATCTGGATCGCAAGCAGCACCTGTCCGTCGATTTTTCTGACAAAGGAATTCTGACTTCTTACAACTACATCGAAAAATAGCGTTTAAAATCAACCAAAAGGCTGGCGAATCTCGTCAGCCTTGAATTTAGTATCCTCAGCTTACTTCGCTATAGATCCCCACCACGCGGCCCACCGTTTTTATCTCGTCGATACCGCATTCAAAGGGAACCTTGCCGCCCGCCACGTGAAGTTTTTTCCCCGGCAGCAGCGTCAGATCGCGGATGCTGGCGGTGCCTTCAATCTCAACCAGCCACAGGCCGTCGGTTAACGACGCCTCTTTTTCGATAAAGTGCAGCTTCCCCTCTGCCCGGACGGCGATGCCGCGCGTCAGCGGTTTGCTAAAGAAAGCAGCGTCGATACTCAAAATGGAATTTTCTTCCAGCCTCCCGTCACTGAGTGTGAATGTCGCAACCGAAACGGGATCGCCCGGGGCGGGGTTTCCTGCAAACTGCGCACCCTGGCCGGTCATCAGCCAGCGGAGGCTGGCGCCAGTGTCCAGCGCACACTGAACCGCAAAGTCGTAAGAGATGGTACCGCGCGCGTAGCGGTTCTGAAGCGAGCTGGCGGCGATATTAAAGTGTCGGGCCAGCTGGATTTTCTGCGTGAAACCATATACCTGACAGATTCTATCGAGCAACTCTTCATTATTCACTTGAGAATCTAGTATCAAAATATATTCCTTTGGGTGTTTACTAATACTCATTTGGGTATTAGTATCATTACAAATTCGGGCAATCAGCGGCAGACGTTGGCAAACTGAGGCTAATGATTGCAGGCATTATCAAAATGGGAATCATGCAGCATGGCTTCCGAAATCGCAATCCTCAAACGGCGGAAAAAGCCGTGCTCTGCCCGTTTTGAACGCATTAGCGTGCATACATTTATGCGAGGGGAGATATGGCGATAGAAGCTGCCCGTGCAAGGGTTCCACTAAGCGTGGGGGCGCGTCTTAGCGGGCTTAACCACATCGCTGAACTGCGCGCCCGCTACGGGAGCGATAGCGGGAAAGAGCTGGCACGGTTTATGGCTGACATGCGCGATAAGCGCGATCCCTTTTTTGAGGAGAACAGCAGGGCGCTGGCCGCTCTCTTTTTCCTGGCGAGATTACCCGTCGCCCGTCATGAGTGCGATATCAGCGAGCTGACCACAGAGGAGAAAAGAGCGCTAATTACCGCGATGAATCATTTTCGTGCTGTTGTGAGTTTATTTCCTGAACGGCTGACCATGCCGTTGTAACCCAACCCAAAAACGAATGGCGTAAACCCGCCGGGCACCCTGTTGCCTGAATTTAAGGAGAACGCGTAATGCGACACAGTGAAAACCGCCCTTATCCGATCGCAAGTGAAGAACTGCAACGCCTGCTGATGGAGGCAAAAACAGAGGAACGATGCGCGCGCGCCCTCGCGGTCTCCCTGCGTCTGGAGGCGATGGCGAGCCATATCTACAAAACCGGCATGAGCGGAGAAGACGTTGCCGAACTGCTGTGCCACGAGGCGGCCCGCTACGAGCGTGAATCCCAGGAGCTGCACTGATGGCCGATTTTATCGATCTTGCCCAGGCGCGCGAGCAAGAAGACAGAGAGCGCCACATTAATAGCGCCCGCAGACGACCCGCATCGCCTTCACGTTTCTTCTGCGAGGAGTGCGAGGCTCCAATACCACAGGCGCGCCGTATGGCGGTGCCCGGCGTGGCCCTGTGCGTCACCTGTCAGGAGATCGCGGAGATGAAAAATAAACACGTCCGGGGAGGGTGAGTTGGCTACGTCATTCGCTTATCCGTGGAATGCGCCGCGGTCAGCCATCGCCAGCCCTTATCTTACCCATGCCCAGCAGCAGCGTCGCGATCGCTTCTTCGCGGCGCTGCAGCAGGCAAGAATGGCCCTCTCACAGCAGCCTGACTGCGTGCGTTTTGAGGTCTGGCGCGCGGTTGACGCCCTCGAACAGCATCGTGGCAGCCCGCAGGCTAACGCCTTTTTGATCCGCTTCTGCAACAGGATATTGCCCCGCCTGCGGCGGGTCTCTGAACGCTATGCCTGCGCAGGTTTGCATGACGCAGTCTCCCGAGCCGTGTTTAAAGGCCATTTCGATACCCAGCTTCTGCAGTACCTTGCCTCGCGAATGGTTGAACTGGTTGCCCGCTATAACCGTCTGCCGGATATGTCCCGCGCGGATATCGACCTGCTGGCCGGCGATATTGCCAGCTTTATTCGCGGCGAGCTGGCGAATATTAACGATGCTGATATGGGCGAATACCAGACGCTCTTCATCTGGTATCAGCGCGCCGGACTGATCGCCCGGCAGTTTAACGTGGAGCCTCCGCACTGGGAGCGGGTATCGAAGACATTTTTCAACAAAGATGATGTTGCCGCCGCGGTGATCCGGATGTTTTCCGAGGCGTGGTGGCGCGGGCGTTTACGTCGGATCGCGGCTGCCTGGCGCGAGCATTTGCAGATTGCCCTCGGCAACGTCAGCAAAAAGAGAATGGCGTACGCGAGCAAACGCTGCGTGACCGAGTGGCGCGAGCAGAAGCGCCGCACCCGTGAATTTCTCAAGGGCATGGAGCTGGAAGATGAAGAGGGCAACCGCATCAGCCTGATTGAAAAATACGATAGCTCGGTGGCCAACCCGGCGATACGTCGCTGTGAGCTCATGACCCGCATTCGCGGGTTTGAAAATATCTGCCAGGCGCTGGGCTATGTGGGCGAATTCTATACCTTAACCGCCCCCGCGCAGTATCACGCCACCGTGAAATCGGGCTACCCCAACGCGAAGTGGAACGGGGCCAGCCCGGCGGAGACGCAAAGCTACTTCACCCGGGTGTGGGCGCGCATCCGCGCAAAGCTGCACCGGGAAGGTCGCCGTATCTTTGGTATCCGCGTCGCGGAACCCCATCACGACGGTACGCCCCACTGGCACATGCTGGTGTTTATGCGGCCGGAAGACGTCGAATACGTTCGCCGGATTATAGGGGACTACGCCCGGGAGGAGGATGCCGCTGAGCTGCAGAGCGAAAGCGCCAGACAGGCTCGCTTTCACGCGGACGCGATCGATCCGCAGAAAGGCAGCGCTACCGGCTATATCGCCAAATACATCTCAAAGAATATCGACGGCTATGCGCTCGATGGCGAGACCGATAACGAAAGCGGCGGCCTGCTGAAGGAGACGGCGTCCGTCGTATCGGCCTGGGCAGGGCGCTGGCACATTCGCCAGTTTCAGTTCATCGGCGGCGCGCCGGTAACGGTCTACCGCGAGCTACGCCGACTGGCAGACGCAGAGACCGCGCGTGGTCTGAGCGTCGAGTTTGCTGCCGTCCATGAAGCTGCCGACGCCGGTGACTGGGCTGGGTACGTTAATGCGCAGGGTGGCCCGTTTGTGCGTCGCGATGATTTACAGGTGCGCACGCTGTATGAGCCGGGTACCGGGTTTAACCAGTACGGCGAAGAAACGGTCCGCATCCGCGGCGTGTACGATGCCGCCGTCGGCGCGGGCAGCCCGGTTTTAACCCGGCTCACGCAGTGGAAAATTGTGCCGAAGCGGGCCCTGGAGCCTGAGAATGTAACTGCGCCTTCTCGGAGTTCTGTCAATAACTGTACGCTAAGCGATCTCTCTCAACCCCTCAACCGGCGTGCGAGACGGGCATTAACCGAGCGTATTAAGCGCATCCGGCCCGGCGCAGCGGCGCCCTTTGTCTTCGAGCGGGATCCGCAGAACGGGGTCCCGGAGAAGGTGATTGATGAAGTTCGGCTCGCCACCGGAATCGCCATCAGCCGCGCAGAGGCCTTGCATCTTATGGCGGGCGGCGTAAGCCGCTTTAATGACAAATGGTGCAGAGGCGCAGCTGACGGATCGCTCTTTCCGGCAGCGCGTTCTTATCAGCACAAGGCGCGGAAAATCCTTGAACGTATTGGGCATTTATCGGATCTGTTCGCTCTGAGAGCACGCTAATCTCCATCGATATCATGCACATACCGTGAAGAGTTCTGATTTTTCGCTTCACTCTTTTTATGAATACGTGCTACTGTATGTTTATACAGTATCTCGTGGTGGAGGTTGTGTGGACAGAGAGTTGAACGAGCAGGTCATGATTGAACGCGTCGAGATGATTGCTCGACTGACGACAGAAGGAACATGTCAGGAAAGAGATCGTGAGATTGCCCTGAATTTGATTGCTGAGATTGCGCGGGGAAATTTAATCAAAAACAACGCGTTTACCGTTGTTTTCTCAGCATCGCCTGTTCCGGAACGCATCAAAAAAGAGGGTAACGTTCGGGTGAACATTACGCTCGATAAAGACCAGCAGATTGGCCATGGCGTCGTCGAGGCCTTCCAGAACGAACTGACCCGCCGAATAAGGTCCCTGTTCCCGTCATCACGGGTGACCGTGAAAATAGGATCGATGACGGGAGTAGAGCTCCAGGGGCTTGAAGGAGAAGCCGATCGCGAGATGCTGGATAATATTCTCCGGGAAGTCTGGGAAGACGAGAGCTGGCGCTAGCCCAGCGTCATTACCCGAACGCACGCCCTCATTCTGATTTTGCGCTTTCGTTGACCCACGCTTCGCTGCTTGTGGACGGTCTGTTGTGTCTGTGATTGTCCATCCGTCAGCGATAGCGAAAAGGCCGCCAGCCCGGGAAACTCTACAGTACCTGGTAACCGGATGTTGGGAGCGTTTGATGAAGATCTATGCAATGCAGGGGGACACGCTTGATGCCGTTTGCGCCCGCTATTATGGGCGCACGGCTGGTGTCGTAGAAGCCGTTCTGAAGGCCAATCCTGGCCTCGCGGAGTCAGGCGTTATCTTGCCTCACGGCACGCCGGTAGAGATGCCGGAGGTAAATAGCGCCCCCACCAAAGAATCCGTAAATCTATGGGACTGAGCCTGGAGAAAATCACCACGTTTATCGCCTACTGGCTGGCCGTGGCGCTGGCCTGGTTCGGGGCGATGTCGCCTGAAAAGGTCGCGCTGTACGTGGGGAGTGTTTGCGCCATTTTTACCGCGCTGACGAACTACTGGTTTAAGCGAAAAACCTGGCGCTATCTTCAGTCGCTGGGCCTCGATAAGAAGAGCATTCGTGAACTCAATCATTAAGCGTTGCAGCGTCGCCGGCGTGCTGGCCCTGGCTGTGCTGATGCCCGATTTTCGATTACTGAAAACGTCCCCTGAGGGGCTGGCGCTGATTGCCGATCTCGAAGGTTGTCGCCTCTCGCCCTACCGGTGCAGCGCTGGGGTATGGACGTCGGGCATTGGCCACACGGCAAACGTTGTGCCGACGCGGGACATTACCGAGCGTGAGGCCGCGGTAAATCTGGTTGCTGATGTGCTCAACGTTGAGCGACGGCTGGCGACGTGCGCGCCGGTGGAGATGCCGCCGCGGGTCTACGACGCGCTGGTGAGTTTTACCTTTAATGTTGGTGCAGGCGCCGCCTGCCGTTCGACTCTGGTGTCTTTTATTAAGCGTAAACAGTGGTCGCAGGCCTGCGGCGAGCTTACCCGCTGGGTGTACGTCAACGGCGTCAAAAACACCGGTCTGGAAAACCGCCGTGTCCGCGAGAAGGCCTGGTGCATGAAGGGGCTGCCATGAGAGTCCTCATGCTGCTGCTGGCCGGGCTGCTGTCGATCGCGCTGTGGCTTCGTCATGACAACCAGACCCTGTCCCGTTCCTTAGCCAAGGCTAACCGGGTCGCCAGCGAACAAAAAAATGCCCTCGCCACGCTCAACCATCAGCTGTCCCAGTCGCAACGGATGGCCAGAGCAAACGAAAACGCCCAGGTCAGGCTCCGTGAAGAGCTTGTCGCTGCGGGTGAGGAGAGGGCAAGACGGGAAGCGACTATCGGGAGATTACTCAATGAAAATGAAGCGTTACGCCGCTGGTATACCGCTCAGCTGCCTGATGCTGTCCGCAGGTTGCACACCCGCACCGCCTGCGCCTCCGCAGCCCATTGTTTACAACGCCTGCCCGAAGGTGAGCCGCTGCCCGATGCCGGGAAGCGAACCCGCCACTAACGGCGATCTCAGCGCCGATATTCGCAGGCTGGAATACGCCCTTATCGCCTGCGCGCTGCAGGTTGAAACCATTAAAGACTGTCAGGATAAACTCGATGCACAAACTCAAGAGCCTGCGTCAGGCATTAATTGACGCGATCCCCCAACTGAATGCCAACCCGGAGCGCCTGCAGATGTCGGTCGGCAGCGGCAATATAGACGCCCGCCTTGCCTCCTCGCTCTCCTTTGAAAAACGGTATGTGCTGAACGCGAAGGTTAGCGGTTTCACGGGCGACAGCGAGGGATTTTTTGTTCCGGTACTGGCCTGGCTGCGGGAAAACCAGCCGGACATTTTTACCCTCGATGAGGGACGCAAAAACGGATATACCTTCGCGATCGTCTTAAACGATGACGCTACGATGGATATCAGCATCAGCATGCAATTAACCGAGCGCATTCTTGTTTCCGAGGAACAGGGTGTTCTGCACGCAACCTATTCCCCGGAGCCGCCGCTACCGGAGCCCGTCACGCGTCCGAAGGCGTTGTACATCAACGGTGAGCTGGTCAGCCAGTGGGAGGACTAAGCTCCCCACGCTGAAGGCCGCCAGCCGCCTGCTGTCTGGACCGCTTGTTGTATCATCCCGCAGAAAACCCCGTCTCGTTGCTGCCGTTCCTCCTGAACGGCATTCTCTTCTCATGAATACATTAACTTCCATGCACGGTATCGCTCGCGCGATCCGTAATCTGATTCGTATCGGTGTTGTGACCGACGTTGACCTCAACAGAGGGCTTTGTCGTGTCCAGACCGGCGGGATGAAAACCACCTGGCTGAACTGGCTAACCTGCCGTGCGGGACGTTCGCGCGTGTGGTGGGCCCCTTCCGAGGGAGAGCAGGTGCTGCTGCTGGCCATCGGCGGTGAGCTGGATACCGCCTTTGTGCTGCCCGGCATTTTCTCTGACGACCATCCGGCACCGTCCGGGTCACCTGATGCGTTCCACGTCGCGTTCCCTGACGGCGCGGTGATCGAGTACGAACCCGGACGCGGGGCGCTGACGGTTTCAGGCATTAAAACGGCCGACATTTCCGCGTCTGAATCGCTGACCGCCACCGTGCCGGAGGTGCGGATCATCTCAACGTCCCGTATCACGCTGGATACGCCTGAAGTGGTGTGCACCAACAAGTTAATTACCGGCTCGCTGGAAGTGCAGAAGGGCGGGGTGATGACCGGAAATATTGAGCACTCCGGCGGTAAATTGACCTCCAACGGGGTGCAGGTGGACAACCACGCGCACGGCAGTGTGCAAAGCGGCGGAAGCTGGACTAAGGGGACACAATGACGGTGCGTTACAGGGGAATGAACAGGCAGACCGGGCTAAGCCTTTCAGAGGCTGACCACATCCGGCAGAGCGTGCGCGACATTCTGGTTACGCCGATTGGCTCGCGGGTCATGCGCCGGGATTACGGCTCGCTGCTGGCGGCGATGATCGACAGGCCGCAGAGCCCGGCGCTGCGCCTGCAGATCATGGCCGCCTGTTATTCCGCCATCCAGAAATGGGAGCCGCGGATAAGCCTGACGGCCATCACTTTCGAACGTTCGGAGAATGACGGGACGTTGTATGTCGATATCACCGGCACGCGCCCGACCTCCGGACAATCCTTTTCTATCACCATTTCACTGAGTTAAACGCTATGGCTATTGTTGATCTGAGCCAGCTCGCCGCGCCTGATGTCGTGGAGGAGGTGGATTATGAAACGCTGTTGGCAGAACGAAAGGCCACCTTTGTCTCCCTCTATCCGGAAGAGGAGCGAGAGGCGATTGCACGGACGCTGACGCTGGAATCCGAGCCGATTGTGAAGCTCCTTCAGGAGAACGCATACCGGGAAGTTATCTGGCGCCAGCGCGTAAACGAGGCTGCACGGGCGGTCATGTTGGCCTATGCGGCAGGCCGCGACCTGGACCAGATCGGGGCAAACGCGAACCTTGCGCGTCTGACGATTACCCCTGCTGACGACACCACGTTACCGCCCACTCCGGCTGTGATGGAGTCCGATACCGACTTTCGGCTGCGCATCCAGCAGGCACCGGAAGGATTGAGCGTGGCCGGTTCAACGGGCGCGTATCAGTTCCACGGCCGCAGTGCAGATGGTCGGGTGGCTGACATTTCCGTCATTAGCCCACAGCCCGCAAACGTCACGGTTTCCGTGCTCTCCCGGGAGAATAACGGCGTAGCGTCTGAGGAACTGCTCGCCGTTGTTCGCAATGCGCTGAACGATGAGGACGTCAGGCCCGTCGCCGACCGCGTGACCGTCCAGTCGGCCAACATTGTCGACTACAGCATTGAAGCATCGCTTTTCCTTTTTCCCGGCCCCGAAAGTGAACCGGTACTCAATGCGGCAAGAGCCCGATTACAGACCTACATCACGGCTCAGCATCGGCTGGGACGCGATATCCGCAAGTCAGCCATTTACGCTGCCCTTCATGTGGAAGGGGTGCAGCGGGTGGAACTGACCGCACCCGCGGCTGACATCGTGCTTGACGAAACGCAGGCCTCCTGGTGCAGCCACTACAGCGTAACCGTGGGGGGAAACGATGAGTAATGTCCGCCTTTTACCGGTTGGCTCATCGGCGCTTGAGGTCGCCGCGGCGCGCGCCTGTGCGGACATCGAAAATACGCCGGTTCCGCTGCGCCATCTCTGGAATGCGGAAACCTGTCCAGCGAATTTGCTGCCCTGGCTGGCGTGGGCGTTTTCGGTTGACCGCTGGGATGAGAACTGGCCGGAGGCCACTAAACGGGAGGTGATCCGCGCCGCGTGGTTTATTCATGCCCATAAGGGAACGATAGGCGCTGTACGTCGCGTGGTGGAGCCGCTTGGCTATCTGATTAACGTTACCGAGTGGTGGCAAACCAACGATCCGCCCGGCACCTTCCGCCTTGATATCGGCGTACTGGACACGGGCATCACCGAGGAAATGTATTACGAAATGGAGAGGCTTATTGCTGATGCAAAGCCTGCCAGCCGCCACCTTATTGGCCTGAATATCATCCAGGACATTCCGGGTTATCTCTATACCGGTGCCCTGAGCTATGACGGCGACATCATCACGGTTTATCCCGGATAAGTGAGAGCACAATGACAGTAAAATATAAAACGGTTATCACCAAAGCCGGTGCCGAAAAACTGGCTGCCGCGACCGTCCCGAACGGCAAGAAAGTCAATTTTACGGCGATGGCCGTGGGTGACGGTGGCGGCACATTGCCGGTTCCTGATGCCGGGCAGACGAAGCTGGTTAATGAAGTCTGGCGCCATGGGCTGAATAAAATTAGCCAGGACAATAAAAAGCTTAACTATGTAATCGCGGAGCTTCTCATTCCTCCCGAAGCGGGTGGTTTCTGGATGCGTGAGATGGGGCTTTACGATGACACCGGTACGCTGATTGCCGTCGGCAACATGGCGGAAAGTTACAAACCATTGCTGGAGGAGGGATCGGGCCGTGCACAGACCGTGAGAATGGTGATCATGGTCAGTGATATCGCCTCGGTCGAGCTCTCGATAGATACGTCTACGGTGATGGCGACCCAGGAGTACGTTGATGAGAAGCTTGAAGAGCATGAGCAGTCTCGCCGTCATCCCGATGCCACGCTAACGGCTAAAGGATTTACGCAGCTCAGTAGTGCGACTGATAGTGTGTCTGAAACGCTGGCCGCAACGCCGAAAGCGGTTAAGGCTGCCTACGATCTTGCCCGTGGTAAGTATACGGCTCAGGATGCGACTACCGGACAAAAGGGGATTGTTCAGCTTAGCAGTGCGACCGATAGTGCTTCAGAGACGCTTGCGGCCACACCAAAGTCTGTGAAGACTGTCAGTGATGATCTCATTAAGCTGAAAAACAGTCTGGGTACTGCTGCTGGTAAAAATGCCCAGGAAAGTCGTGATGACATCACGCCCGGGCGCGTGGTGGTTAACGGTGGTGCGCTTGCTATACGGTCTGTTGCTGCTGAAGCGAGCAGAGAGATTAAAGACGCAAGCGGTCTTCCTGCTAATTCCGTAAGTTTCTGTTATGCCAGTGCTGCCTATTCACCTGGCTATGAGGCGACAATTCTTGATGTGGGAGGACTGGGTGGTAACTATCGGGTGCAATATGCTGCGTCTTATAGTGATGGTGGTAAACAACTAAAATTCCGTACCTTAAATGGAGATAACGGATACTGGGGGAGCTGGACGAAAGTTCTCACAAACTACGGGGGAAGCGTTGATTATCTCGATGGTGCAAAGTATTACGCCACTAAGCCGGAATACTGGCAGGGAGGTGGGGCATTTGCACATCAATATACGAATGGCTCAGCACCGTTTTTTGTTGGTGGATACACTACCGCTAAAGATAATTCGGTATACCTTCCGATCGTGAAAGGAACGTCTGTAACGAGTGGTCATGGATATGGCGCTTCTGTTAGTTTTGGCATATTACGATCGGGTAAAAATGATTTTGGTTCCGCAGTCGTTCATATCATTGGGGATTCTGGCAGTGGTGCCCTGTATTCTTTTGATGCAAACGGAACATTCAATGCACCCCAACGGCTTTATAGCGGTGACTCAATTTTTGCTGCTGGGCAAATTAACAGCGGAGGCAATATCGTTGCGGGTCAAGGGGTGTTTGAATCCGGCGGGCAGGTAAGGGTTTATTCTTCGAACAACCCACCACCGAACCAGTCAGGGTCGACCACCACCGGAAACAGCTCCGCCTATTACCGTCACGGCAACGGTCAGGTGTTCATGCAGTGTATTGGCGGGGTTGCTTCCAACTCCAATTCCAACCCGGATGTCACTGTTTATCTTCCGGCTGCTTTTCCTAACGGAATCCTCGCAATAGGTGGCTCTTTCAGCGGAACAGGGGGAAATGACAAAGATTCTTACTGGACAGCTAACCCTTTAAGTGCAAGTGCTTTCTCTCTTCACTCGCGAAATATGAGCGGCTATTTCTCTTTTGTGGTAACAGGATATTAGTTATGCATAGTCAGTTATTCAGCAATAAAACGCGCGGCTTTTATCCGATTAAAAGTTTGCGCTATTACAAGTCTGTTAACGCTCTGCCGGATGACCTTGTCCGGGTCAGTGATTCAGAGCATGAAAAATTTGTCGGCGCCGCTCCCGTTAACTGCGCCCCCAGTTACAACGTCGAGAGCAAACAGATGGAGTGGGTCACTGTAGCCGCACCGGTCAGGACACCAGAAGAAATCCTCGCGGCTAATCGCAGAGAGCTATTGAGCAGGCAACGCGAGGCGGCGGTAAGCGCTTTTCCGCTGCAGTCTGCAGTTGATTTGGGTATGGCTACCGAGGAAGAAAAAACACAACTGGAAGAACTGAAAAAATACGTTGTTGAACTGACGGGGGTTGACCTCAGTGTGCCAGACTGGCCTAAAACTCCTGAGTGGATATCTGTTTAAACTGTCTTATTATAAAGAAAAGGCCCGCATCACGCGGGCTATTTCTTATTTATAGGGGCATCACTCATATTTTTCTGTTTTATTACCGATAAAAAATTTGAGCCAGTAATAACCAAAAATTCATCATGCAGTCAGACCGCCAGCTAACCAGAGTAAAATCGTTATTACCTCGTTAATGGCGCAACGATATCGATAATATTCACTCATTAATAATGGTAATCGACGATCAATTACTTATGATTGATCGCTCAAAACGCTCAGTCACCTTTCCCGCGCGGGTCAACCACTCACTCTATGTTGTGCTGCCCTACCTCCAACGGCATTACGTTTCATACCTCCTTCGCCCAAGAGAAAATAGCCTCACCACTAAACGAAGGAGTTAACCGGATGGGCGACTATCACCACGGCGTGGAAGTTATCGAAATCAACGATGGCACCCGCACCATTTCCACCGTCTCGACGGCAATCATCGGTATGGTCTGTACGGCCAGCGATGCTGACGACAAGACATTTCCTTTAAACGAGCCCGTGCTCATTACCAACGTGCAAACTGCGATTGCGAAAGCCGGCAAGGCGGGGACGCTGTCCGCTTCTCTGCAGGCAATTGCTGACCAGTGTAAACCGGTTGTCGTTGTTGTTCGCGTGGCTGAAGGTACCGCTGAAACCCCGGAGGAGGCGCGCAAACAGACCGTTTCCAACATCATCGGTAACACCGATGAAAACGGCAAATATACCGGCCTGAAGGCACTTCTGACCGCGAAAACGGTAACCGGCGTTAAGCCACGTATTCTCGGCGTGCCGGGGCTGGATTCTCAGGAAGTGGCAACCGCGCTGGCCGCGATGTGCCAGAGCCTGCGCGCGTTCGGCTATGTCAGCGCATGGGAATGTAAAACCATTTCTGAGGCGATCGACTACCGCAAAAACTTCAGCCAGCGCGAGTTGATGGTTATCCACCCTGATTTTCTGGCATGGGATACCACCACGAACGCAACGACGACGGCCTGGGCAACCGCCCGCGCGCTTGGCCTGCGTGCCAAAATTGACCAGACCATCGGCTGGCATAAAACCCTGTCAAACGTTGGCGTCAACGGCGTCACGGGCGTAAGCGCTTCTGTCTCCTGGGATCTGCAGGAACAGGCTACCGATGCGAACCTGCTAAACCAGGCGGGCGTCACCACGCTGATTCGCAACGACGGCTTCAAATTCTGGGGTAACCGTACCTGCTCTGACGACCCGTTATTCGTCTTTGAAAACTATACCCGTACCGCGCAGGTGCTGGCCGATACCATGGCGGAAGCGCACGCGTGGGCGATGGATAAACCCATCACCCCAACGCTTATCCGCGACATCGTTTCCGGTATTAATGCCAAGTTCCGCGAGCTGAAAACCAACGGCTATATCGTCGACGGCTCCTGCTGGTATGACCCTGAGTCGAACGACGCAACCACCCTGAAAGCGGGGAAACTGTATATCGATTACGACTACACCCCTGTCCCGCCGCTGGAAAATCTGACCCTGCGCCAGCGCATCACCGATACCTATCTGGCAGACCTGTCAGATTCGGTTAATAGCTAAGGAGCTGCAGCATGGCGTTACCACGCAAACTTAAGTACCTGAATATGTTCAACGATGGCCTGAGCTATATGGGCGTTGTTGAGTCTGTGACCCTACCGAAGCTTACCCGCAAGCTGGAGAAGTATCGCGGCGGCGGTATGCCGGGCTCGGTCTCTGTCGATCTCGGTCTGGACGATGATGCCCTGGCGCTGGAGTGGACCGTTGGCGGTCTGCCGGACGCCGCGCTGTGGGCGCAGTACGCCTCTCCGGGCGCGGACAGCGTGCCGCTGCGCTTTACCGGCTCTTTCCAGCGTGATGATACTGGCGAAATCTCCGCCGTCGAAATCGTCATGCGCGGCCGTCATAAAGAGTTTGATGGCGGCGAGAACAAGCAGGGCGAAAGCGGCACCACCAAGATGTCCACCGAGTGCGCGTACTACCAGCTGACCATTGATGGCAAAGAGATCATCGAGATCGACATCATCAACATGGTGCTGAAAGTCGACGGCGTCGATCGTCTGGCAGAACACCGTAAGGCCATCGGCCTTTAACCCTTTAACCGGCCGGAATAGCCGGCCGGTAAGCTAACTTTCAGAAGAGTAATGAAATGGAAAATAGCAACGAGAACGCCATGAACAACAGCTCATACATTGTCACGCTTGATAGCCCCGTTCTGCGCGGTGAGCAAAAAATTGAACAGGTGACGGTCTCCAAACCGAATGCCGGGACTCTGCGTGGGATCTCGCTGGCCTCGCTGGCGCAATCCGACGTTGATGCGCTGATCAAGGTGCTGCCGCGAATGACCTCGCCGGCTCTGACCGAGCATGAAGTTGCGCGTCTGGATGCCTGCGATCTGCTCTCTTTTGCCGGTAAGGTGATCGGTTTTTTGTCACCGGCTTCGGCTCGCTGAGATTTCCCGAAAACCTGTCGGTCGACGATCTGATGGCGGATATCGCGGTGATTTTTCACTGGCCGCCGTCAGAACTGTACTCCCTTAGCGTGACCGAACTCCTCTTATGGCGCGAAAAAGCGCTGCAGCGAAGCGGAAACCACCATGAGTAATAATGTCAGTCTTCAGGAGCTGCTTAAGGCAGTTGATCGTGCAAGCCGACCGCTTAACGCTCTTCACAACGCCAGCCTGACTCTCGCGAGCGATATCCGCGATGCGCAGGCGGCGCTGGGGGCGCTCGACGAGCAGGCGGGGCGCATTAACGGCTTCAGAAAAGCAAATGCCCAGCTCGCCACGACGGAGCAGTCGCTTGCTCAGGCGAAACAGCAGGCGGCGGCGCTGGCGTTGCAGTTTAAAAACACACAAAACCCTACCCAGGCACAGGCTGATGCGCTGTCCGCAGCCCGAAAATCGGCAGCTAACCTCAAGCTTGAGTACAACAGCTTACGTTACTCGGTACAGCGTCAGCGGACTGAACTCGCTCAGGCGGGAATCAACACGCGAACGCTTTCGTCGGATGAGCGTCGTTTAAAAAGTCAGATCGGCGAAAAAACGCAGCAGCTTAACCGACAGCGGGATGCGCTGGCCCGCGTCAATCAGCAGCAGGCGCAGCTGAGTACCGTTCAGAATCGCTACGAGTCAGGCAAACGCGTTGCCGCGCGGGTGCATCAGCTGGCTAATGCGGGCGTGGGCATGGCCAAAGCGGGCTTTGATCAGACGTCCCGGTTTATGGCGCCTGGCATCAGTTTTGAAAAACAGATGTCGACTATTCAGGCAAGCCTTGGTCTGGAGAAGGGCGACGCCCGGCTTGAGGCCATTCGCCAGCAGGCGCGGGAGGTCAGTGCCAGGACCGGAGTACCCGCAGATACGGTCGTCCGAGCACAAACCGAACTGGCTCGTTCAGGCTACGACGCCGATGGGGTTATTGCTGCCACTGTACCCACGGTTAACCTCAGCCTGGCGGGGAATGTCGACGCGGCTAAAGCGGCCGATATTCTCAGCAGCACGCAGGCCGCCTATAACCTGGCCGATACGGATGCGGGACGCATCGCAGATTTACTTACCCGCGGGTTTACCTCTTCGAACACCAGTCTCGTTGAGATGGCGGCGGCCGTCACCTCCGCTGCGCCCGCTGCGGATGCGACCGGTATGGGTCTTGAAGAGACAATCGCGCAGCTTGGCGTTCTGACGGAAAAGGGAATGAACGGTGCCGCCGCCGGGGACGCGCTCAGCGCGATGCTGCGACAGCCACAGGCTCCGGATGCACTGCGTTCAGCCGCGGGTAACGGCGCGCTTGATAAAAAACGCCAGCAGTTGCAGGGGGCAACGGGCAGTGCCGCGCTCGTGGCTTCCGTGCAGACCGACAATCTTGACGGCGATATCAGCAAATTCCAGGCCGCGTGGAGCGGGCTGAAGATTGACGTATTTGATAAAGCAGATGGCGCTTTGCGCAACCTGATAACAACCGCAACCGGCTGGCTTGGCACGGCCTCCCTGTGGGTGAATGCCAACCCTGAGCTGACGCAGACCCTTGCCAGCATTGTTGTCGGCGCGCAGGCGTTTGCTGGGGTACTGGGTGGCGTAGGCACGGTTATTGGTCCGGTTTTGACGGGCATCAATATGGTTATTACCGCGGCCGGGATGTTAGGAACGGTATTCAGCGTGGTGGGCGGTGCCGTCATGACGGTGCTGGGCGCCCTTAGCTGGCCGGTGATAGCCCTTGGCGCGGCGATTGCCGCCGGAGCCTTGCTGATTTTCAAATACTGGGAGCCCATCAGCGCCTTCTTTGGCGGGGTGATGGAAGGGCTTTCAACGGCTTTCGCACCGCTGGGTGCGCTGTTCTCACCGGTGATGGCGGTATTTGACGCTATCTCGGAGAAGCTGGGCGGTATCTGGCAATGGTTCACCGACTTGATTACGCCGATCAAGGCGACGCAGGAAACGCTGGATAGCTGTAAAAACGCTGGCGTGATTTTTGGTCAGGCGCTGGGGGATGCGCTAATGGCACCGCTTAATCTCTTTAACAGCCTGAGCGGTAAGGCCAGCTGGCTGCTGGAGAAACTCGGTCTTATCAAAAACGAGTCGGGTAATCTCGATGCCGCGGCGGCAAAAGCAGACGCGACATCCTCTCCTGCGGGCAGTTCGTCCATTCCGGTGGCGGGGATCTCTGGCGTCGGCCAGGGGTATCAGCCAACCCTCGTGCCGGGAGGACGCTCTTACGTCGATCAGAGTAAAAGCGAATATCACATCACGCTGCAGGGGGGCACGGCCTCCGCAACGGATCTGACGCGTCAAATCCGGGAGACAATAGATAGCATTGAACAGGATAAAGCGAGACGGCAGCAATCCAGCTTAATGTATGGTTGAGGAGAGATAAAATGTTAATGGTGCTGGGTCTGTTTGTCTTTGAACGACGAACCTTACCCTATCAGACAATGCAGTTTACAAAGGATTACCGCTGGGCGTCCAACTATCGGATCGGGAAACCTAAAGCCTGGCAGTACCTTGGCGAAGGCGAGACATCTTTTACCCTCTCCGGACTGCTTTACCCGGAGCTCACGGGAGGGCGGCTTTCCCTTAAGGCGGTCGAGCTGATGGCGAATGAGGGGAGGGCATGGCCGTTGATAGACGGAACCGGCATCATTCACGGCATGTTTATCATTGAGAAAGTCACGCATACGCATTCGGATTTTTACAGTGACGGTACCGCCCGAAAAATTAATTTTACGCTGGAACTGAAACGCGTGGACGAATCGCTGATGACGATGTTTGGCGATCTGAGAACCCAGGCCGAAGAGCTGGTGACGAGCGCACGTAATAGCATTGGAGGGCTGGTGGGATGATCACCGAAATGAATATCCGGGCGGGTGGGAAAATCGCCCCTGATTTTATGCTTAAGCTTGACGATCGCGATGTCACACAAAATTTCAGCCACCGTCTTATCAGTCTGAGCATGATCGACAAACGTGGGCTGGAAGCCGATCAGCTGGATATTCAACTGGATGATTCCGACGGGCTGCTAGACTTGCCGGCCCGGGGGGCAAGGCTGTCCTTATGGCTGGGATGGGAGGGAACCCCGCTCGAGGAGAAAGGGGACTTTACGATTGATGCGATTCAATTCCGGGGCGCGCCGGACACGCTGACCATCCGGGGATTCAGCGCAGATTTTCGTGGAAAGCTAAACGTGCGGCGCGAACAGTCGTGGCATGACACGACGATTGGCGCGATAGTCGATACCATCGCTCAGCGTAACCAGTTGACCGCCAGCGTCGCGTCGGGGCTTGCATCCATCGCCATCTCTCATATTGACCAGTCTCAGGAGACAGACGCGGCGTTCCTCTCCCGCCTTGCTGAACGTAATGGAGCATTTGTTTCAATCAAAGCCGGGAAGATTATCTTTATGAAAGCGGGCCAGGCCGTGACGGCCAGCGGCACGCCGATTCCCTTAATGATGATTGAGCGTGGGGATGGCGATAAGCACCTTTTTTCCGTCGCTGACCGTGAAAATTATTCCGGCGTGACGGCCAAATGGCTGCAAACGCGCGACCCAAAGCAACAAAATCCTCAATTGAGTATTTCACGTCAATCAGGGGGGCAGCCGACAGAAGCACTGCAGCACCCGGATGCCGTCGCACCAGTAGCGGAAACAGGAGGCAAGGAGCAGAAGCCGCAAGAGAGGCTGGTGGGATCGGCGGAAAACGTATTTGAGCTTACCACGGTTTATGCCTCTGAAGAGCAGGCGCTCAGGGCCGCAGAGGCGAAGTGGCGCGCGCTTCAGCGGGGAACCGTAGAGTTTTCCATCCAGCTTGCCCTGGGACGCGCCGATCTGTTCCCAGAAACGCCGGTGCTGGTAAACGGTTTTAAACGCGTCATCGACGAGCAGGCGTGGATCATCAGCGAAGTGGTACATACCCTCAACGATAGCGGATTTACCACGCAGCTTAAGCTTGAGCTGAACGTCAGCGACGAAAAATTTACTGTTTATAGTGAGTAATGTAGTTGCTATTTGTTTTATTTTGGGTATTATTGATTCACAAAATGTGAATTAAGTGGAGGGGTACATGTTTCATTGTCCTAAGTGCAAGCACTCTGCGCATGCGCGTACCAGTCGCTATCTAAGTGAAAATACCAAAGAGCGCTATCACCAGTGCACCAATGTGGACTGCAGCTGTACGTTCGTGACGATGGAGTCCGTGGAGCGCCTGATTGCGACCCCTGGTGCCTCTGGACGTGTCCAAGCGGCTTCGTTGAGCCAGGGTTAGCGGACTTTAAAAAACAACAAAAAAAGCCACTCAATCGAGTGGCTTAATTATTTGATTCTAAAGCTAAAATTTGGTGGCCCCTGCTGGACTTGAACCAGCGACCAAGCGATTATGAGTCGCCTGCTCTAACCACTGAGCTAAGGGGCCGTGGCGGTGAATTATAAAGTAACTCCCCGCAGCAATCCAGCCATTCACACCTGCCTGCTGTTTTTATAAACAACGCATAATCAATCCTTTATACTTCCCTGACGATGTATCAGCGGGAGTAAAGATGATCAACGATATTCTGGCCCCTGGCCTGCGGGTGGTGTTCTGCGGAATTAACCCTGGCAAGTCCTCGGCGCACACCGGTTTTCACTTTGCCCATCCGGGCAATCGCTTCTGGAAGGTGATCTACCAGGCCGGGTTTACCGACAGGTTACTCAAGCCTGAAGAGGAGCAGCACCTGCTGGACACGCGCTGCGGCATAACCATGCTGGTCGAGCGGCCGACGGTGCAGGCAAGCGAGGTCAACCTGCATGAGCTGCGCAGCGGCGGGCGGGAGCTGGTGAAGAAGATTGAAGACTACCAGCCTGCCGCGCTGGCGATCCTCGGCAAGCAGGCCTACGAGCAGGCATTTAGCCAGCGCGGGGCTAAGTGGGGTAAGCAGAGCATCATGATTGGCGTGACGCAGGTGTGGGTGTTGCCGAACCCGAGCGGGCTCAACAGGGCGACGCTGGACAAGCTGGTAGAGGCGTATCGGGAGCTGGATGAGGCGCTGATGGTGCGGGGGCTTTAATCCTCTGCGGCCTGATGCCCTCACCCTCTCCCCACATGACTGAGGGATCCCCACAACGTTATGGCAGCACGGAACAGTCCCCTCGCCCCTCCGGGGAGAGGGTTAGGGTGAGGGGAATATACGGCCGTGGTGGTCATTCCGTTCACTTTATGTTCCTTGCTACTCTGTCACGACATAACCTGTGAACGTGCCAGGGTGGCTCAGTCGCCACCACCCTGGCGACCCGGGCTCCCGGCGGTAAATCGCCGCTTCGCGGTGCCCTCGGCTTATTCCTTCCGGCTTATCGGGTACGGGCGGAGGTAACGTCCCTGTAAAGCCCGCCCTCTCGGCGCATCCATGCGCCTCGCCCCGGCCTGCAGGAAACGCCTCAGCGATTTACAGCCGGACCAGAGCATCGCTGAAAGTCTTCACTCGTTCTGAAACAAGGTTATTGCTTCTGCTTATAAATTACTGGGGAGCCCACAGTCCAAAGGGAGAGGGAATAAACAAAAAAAAGCTCCCGATTGGGAGCTTTTTCACGGTCAGGACAGGTTAGTCGTCCAGGAAGCTACGCAGCACTTCAGAGCGGCTTGGATGACGCAGCTTACGCAGCGCCTTCGCTTCGATCTGACGGATACGTTCGCGGGTCACGTCGAACTGTTTACCCACTTCTTCCAGCGTGTGGTCGGTGTTCATATCGATACCGAAACGCATACGCAGGACTTTCGCTTCACGGGCGGTCAGGCCAGCCAGGACGTCGTGCGTTGCGGCACGCAGGCTCTCGGTGGTGGCAGAGTCCAGCGGCAGCTCGAGGGTGGTATCCTCGATGAAATCACCCAGATGCGAATCTTCATCATCACCGATTGGTGTTTCCATGGAGATTGGCTCTTTGGCGATCTTCAGCACTTTACGGATCTTGTCTTCCGGCATCAGCATGCGCTCGGCCAGCTCTTCTGGCGTCGGCTCGCGGCCCATCTCCTGCAGCATCTGGCGGGAGATACGGTTGAGCTTGTTGATGGTCTCAATCATATGCACCGGAATACGGATGGTGCGCGCCTGATCCGCGATAGAGCGGGTGATAGCCTGACGGATCCACCAGGTTGCGTAGGTGGAGAACTTGTAACCACGACGGTATTCAAACTTATCTACCGCTTTCATCAGACCGATGTTGCCTTCCTGAATCAGATCCAGGAACTGCAGACCACGGTTGGTGTATTTCTTGGCGATAGAGATAACCAGACGCAAGTTCGCTTCAACCATCTCTTTCTTCGCACGGCGGGCTTTCGCTTCACCGATGGACATGCGACGGTTGATATCTTTGACCTGCTCGATGGTCAGGCCGGTCTCTTCTTCAATCTGCTGCAGCTTCTGCAGACCGCGATAGACATCGTCCTTCACGTCGTGCAGTTTTTCAGACCATGGCTTGTTCATCGCGATAGCCGCGTTGAACCAGGTTTCGCTGGTTTCGTTGCCGGTGAAGAGGGTGATGAAGTTCTTCTTCGGCATTTTGCACTGCTCAACGCACAGCTTCATGATGATACGTTCCTGGGTGCGTACGCGATCCATCATCACGCGCATGCTGTTCACCAGGTAGTCGAACTGTTTTGGCACCAGGCGGAACTGTTTAAACACTTCAGACAGCTTCAGGATCTCTTCCTGAGCGGCAGCGTGGCTGCGGCCTTTCGCTTTGATGGTGTCACGCGTCACTTCGTACTGGGTACGCAGCTCGGCAAACTTCTCGCGCGCCAGTTCCGGGTCGATGCTGTTGTCATCGTCCGCGGTGTCGTCGTCGCTCTCTTCCTCATCTTCGTCTTCGTCGTCATCCATCTCTTCCTGAGACAGCTCAGAACCGACGTGAGTGGCGGTAGGCGCCATATCTTCTTCAGCGTTCGGGTCGACAAAACCGGTGATAAGGTCAGACAGGCGCGCTTCTTCCGCTTCAACGCGATCGTACTGCTCCAGCAGATAGGTGATCGCTTCCGGGTACTCGGCAACAGAGCACTGAACCTGGTTGATCCCGTCTTCGATGCGTTTTGCGATGTCAATTTCGCCTTCGCGGGTCAACAGTTCAACGGTACCCATTTCGCGCATGTACATGCGGACCGGGTCAGTGGTACGCCCGATTTCAGATTCCACGCTGGACAGTACCTGTGCAGCAGCTTCTTCCGCATCTTCGTCAGTGTTGTTGGAGGTTTCAGCCAGCAACAGATCATCGGCATCCGGTGCTTCTTCCATCACCTGAATGCCCATGTCATTGATCATTTGGATGATGTCTTCGATTTGATCTGAATCGACGATATCTTCCGGCAGATGGTCATTGACCTCGGCATAGGTCAGATAGCCTTGCTCCTTACCACGTTGGACAAGAAGTTTCAGCTGTGACTGCGGGTTTTGCTCCATAAGACGGTATCCACACTTAATTCGTTTGATTGGTGTCGGCGATGGGGCTGCCAACCTTTAAAGCGAGGGCGTACTTATATTTTTGCCGCTGCCTCTCAGTGCGGCTGCCGGGGGCTTCCCGATCGATATTCGGCACTTAAGCCGTTAAATACTTCATCCTTCACGTTGTCTCTGCGTTAGCTGCGTTCTCTCATCCTGGTCATGTACTTATGTACACTCCCAGGACTTCGTTCGCTTGCTGCCTTGATACAACGCGAATGATTTTGTCTTTCACTTATTTTCTTGCCAGTTCCTGGTTAATCATCCAGAGCTCCCGGCGTTCTTCGCTGCTTAAACCGTGTGTGCGCTCGCGAGCTATCAACTCTTCCTGGCGCAGCTCAAGCATCGAATCAAACATATGGTTGAGTGAGTCGGTGAACGTTTTTTCTGCAATGTCCTTATCTGCTATATCGTCCCACATCGACAATTTTTCAAGGGTTGCGGCCTCTTTTGTGCCGCGATAATGCTCTAAAAGTTGTCCGGTGGTCAGACCTGGCTGAGACAAACACGTGTTGACCAGTTCTGAAAATAAGCCAAGTCCGGGCAATTTTTCGTGGTTCAAACCCGCCAGCGACGGCACCTGTGGCGCCAGCTCGGGGTTTTGGACCAGTAACCCTATCAGTATACGCATGGTTGTGCGTTTTAGCTGAGGCGCGGGGCGAACCGCACCGTTTTCAGCCTGTTTAGGCATTAAACGTTCAAGCTGGCTGTCATCCAGAATGCCGAGCTTGTTGCCTAGCTCCTGACGCAGATAGATGCGCAGCGTTTCGCCGGGCACCTGACTGATTAACGGCAGCGCCAGCGTGCTGAGCTGCGCGCGCCCGTCAGGGGTACTCAAATCGACCTGCGGCATCAGGCTGTTAAACAAAAACGTGGAGAGCGGCTGAGCCTGCTCCATCCGCGCTTCAAACGCCGCTTTACCCTCTTTACGCACCAGCGTATCCGGGTCTTCACCGTCGGGCAGGAACATAAAGCGCAGCTGACGCCCGTCGGTCATATAGGGTAGCGCGGTTTCCAGCGCGCGCCAGGCGGCGTCGCGTCCGGCGCGGTCTCCGTCGTAACAACAAATCACGTTGTTGGTCACGCGGAACAGCAGCTGAATGTGATCCGCTGTCGTGGACGTTCCTAACGACGCCACCGCGTAGTTGATGTCGTACTGCGCCAGCGCAACGACGTCCATATAGCCTTCGACGACCAGAAGACGCGGAGGTTCCGCGTTATCCTGCTGCGCCTCATAAAGACCGTAAAGCTGGCGGCCTTTATGGAAAATATCGGTTTCCGGGGAGTTGAGGTACTTCGGCAGGGCATCACCCAGCACGCGACCACCAAAACCAATTACCCGGCCTCGCTTGTCGCGGATTGGGAACATCACCCGTTCGCGGAAGCGGTCGTAGCTTCGTCCCTGGTCGTTGGTGACCAGCATGCCTGCATCGATGAGAGATTTACGATCTTCGCTATTGCCGCCAAAACGCTTTAACACGTTGTCCCAGCCGGGCGGGGCGTAGCCAATAGCGAAACGCGCAATGACATCGTCGCTCAGTCCGCGCTTGTTCAGATACTGACGCGCAGGCTCAGCCGCAGAGTGCTTAAGAGACTGTTGGTAAAACGAATTCAGGCCATCCATCAGTTGATACAGCGTTTGCCGTTGATGGCGCTCGATCTGACTTGGCCCACTGCCTGCTTCATACGGCACTTCAAGGTTATGCATTGCCGCCAGCTCTTCGACGGTTTCAACGAACTCGAGCTTGTCGTAGTTCATTAAAAAATCAACGGCATTACCGTGAGCACCACAGCCGAAGCAATGGTAAAACTGCTTTTCACCGTTTACGGTGAAGGAGGGGGTTTTTTCGTTATGGAACGGACAGCACGCATGGTAATTCTTGCCCTGCTTTTTCAGCTTTACCCGCGCGTCGATGAGATCGACGATGTCGGTTCTGGCGAGCAGGTCATTGATGAAAACGCGTGGGATTCTTCCGGCCATATGCCCCAAAATTTAAGCGACTTATAAACGAAAACAAGCCGCGCATTCCTTCCGGAAGCACGGCCTTACGACTATTACTCTGTCTGTCAATTGAGGGCTGAGGCCCTCAACCAATTAGTACAGACGAGTACGGCGTGCGTTTTCGCGAGCCAGTTTCTTCGCGTGACGTTTCACAGCGGAAGCTTTAGCGCGCTTACGTTCGGTCGTTGGTTTTTCATAAAACTCACGACGACGAACTTCAGCCAGAACACCTGCTTTCTCGCATGAACGTTTGAAGCGACGCAGTGCTACGTCGAACGGCTCGTTTTCACGTACTTTAATTACCGGCATGTAACTCTCACCTTTAATAAATTCGGTTTGCCGCTGGCATCAACGCCAGCTTATTTCAAAATGGTGCGGAATTTTACTGCAAATGCTGCTGCTTTGTAAAGCACCGATGCGATTTTGAAAGGGACTTTAATAAGGGTGAGGAGTATACACGAGCCTTCTTCCTGGGGCGAACAAAGTTTTACATCAACCCGCCCAGGCTCTACACTGCGCGGTATTGAAACGAGGTAAAACAAGTCATGCGTGTACTGGGTATTGAAACATCCTGCGATGAAACCGGCATCGCCATTTACGACGACGAAAAAGGGCTTCTGGCCAACCAACTGTATAGTCAGGTGAAATTGCACGCTGACTACGGCGGCGTCGTGCCTGAACTGGCCTCTCGTGACCACGTGCGTAAAACGGTTCCCCTGATTCAGGCGGCGCTGAAAGAGGCCGGGTTGAGCTCAACCGATATTGATGCCGTGGCCTATACCGCCGGTCCGGGCCTGGTCGGCGCGCTGCTGGTCGGCGCGACGGTTGGCCGTTCGCTGGCCTTCGCGTGGGACGTGCCGGCCATCCCGGTTCACCATATGGAAGGGCACCTTCTGGCGCCGATGCTGGAAGAGAATCCGCCTGAATTCCCGTTTGTGGCGCTGCTGGTCTCCGGCGGCCATACGCAGTTGATTAGCGTCACGGGCATTGGCAAGTACGAGCTGCTCGGCGAGTCGATCGACGACGCCGCCGGTGAAGCGTTCGACAAAACCGCCAAGCTGCTGGGGCTGGATTATCCTGGCGGCCCGATGCTGTCCAAAATGGCGTCGCAGGGAACGGAAGGGCGCTTTGTCTTCCCGCGTCCGATGACCGACCGTCCGGGGCTGGACTTCAGCTTCTCCGGGTTGAAAACCTTCGCAGCCAACACGATCCGCAATAACGACGACAGCGATCAGACCCGCGCCGATATCGCCCGCGCGTTTGAAGACGCAGTGGTGGATACGCTGATGATCAAGTGCAAGCGCGCGCTGGATCAGACCGGCTTCAAGCGTCTGGTGATGGCGGGCGGCGTCAGCGCCAACCGCACGCTGCGCGCGAAGCTCGCCGAGATGATGCAAAAGCGTCGCGGAGAAGTGTTCTACGCGCGTCCGGAATTCTGCACCGATAACGGGGCGATGATCGCCTACGCCGGGATGGTGCGCCTGAACGCTGGCGCAACGTCTGACCTGAGCGTGTCCGTGCGTCCGCGCTGGCCGCTGGCGGAACTGCCTGAGGCGTGAGTTTTTTTGCCCGGTGGCGCTGCGCTTACCGGGCCTACAAAACCGTAGGCCGGGTCAGGCGAAGCCGCCACCCGGCAACAAACAGCACTACACCCCCAGCATCCCTTTCTCTTCCAGAAACGCAATAATCGTCCCCAGGCCGTCACCCGCCTTCAGGTTGGTAAACGTCCACGGACGATCGCCGCGCATGCGGTTGGTATCGCGTTCCATCACCTCCAGCGAGGCGCCGACGTACGGCGCGAGATCGGTTTTGTTGATCACCAGAAAATCGGATTTGGTGATCCCCGGCCCGCCCTTGCGCGGAATTTTTTCCCCTTCGGCCACGTCGATCACGTAGATGGTCAGATCCGCCAGCTCCGGGCTGAACGTCGCGCTCAGGTTGTCCCCGCCGCTTTCCACGAAGATCAGGTCCAGATTACCGAATTTCTCGCTGAGCGCTTCCACCGCCGCCAGGTTCATTGAGGCATCTTCGCGGATGGCGGTATGCGGGCAGCCGCCGGTCTCCACGCCCACAATGCGCTCCGGCGCCAGCGCGCCCGCTTCGGTCAGGATGCGCTGATCCTCTTTGGTGTAGATATCGTTGGTTACCACCGCAAGATGGTAGGTATCGCGCATCGCCTTGCAGAGCGCTTCCAGCAGCGCGGTTTTACCCGACCCTACCGGGCCACCTACGCCCACGCGCAGGGGATGTTTGTAATCAGCCATGTTGACTCCTCAGGAACGGAATAGTCGTGAATATTGGGTTTCGTGGCGCGCGGAGGCGATGGCGGACAGCGGCGTTGCTGCCCCCAGCGCGTCGTCGCGACGTAAAAAGGCCTGTTCAAGCCCGGCGGCAAAATGGTCGCTCAGTTCGATAATCAGCTGCTGCGCGGCCTGCTGCCCAAACGGCACCAGCTTGACGCCCGCCATGACCGCGCTCTCAATCCAGCTGTATCCCAGGCTCAGCGCCAGCTCGCGCACGTCAATGCCCCATCGCACGCCGAGCCACGCCATGCCGCAGAGCTGGCTTTGCCTGCACAGCGCCAGCCATTCTGCCGGGCAGTCCGGCTCCCAGCTTTTAATCAGGCGCGTAAAGGCCGCTCCGCGGTTGCGTTCTTCTTCGCGCAGCTCGCGCGTTTCCCGACAGGCGAGCAGGTATGCCGTCCAGCGTCTGGCCGTTGCCAGATCGTGCCGATCGCAGGCCTGACAGAGACGGTGAAACAGCGGCAGATCGACGCAGAAAAAGCTCTGCTCCATCTGCTGGATCTGCCAGCGTTTAAAGGCGTCGGCGTCCGTGACCCAGCCCGCCTCAACGGCCCACTCCAGCCCCTGCGACCAGGTAAACGACCCGACCGGCAGGCTGCTGCTGGAGAGCTGCATCAGGCGCAGCCTCTGGCGGGCGTGCTCCATCAGCTCATCAGCGCCAGCAGGGCGGAAACAATCAGCCCGCCGCCAAAGGTTTTACGCAGCCCGTCGTGACGGCGCAGCAGCAATCCTGCGGCGAAACTGGCGCACAGCACCGTGGCGCTGGCGAACATAAACCCGCTGGTGAAGAGCCAGAAGTTATGGCCGGACATCTCCACGCCGTGCGCCCAGCCGTGGAACATCGCCAGGGCAGGCACCGCCAGCAGCAGGCGATTTTCGGTTTTAAACATCATCACGCCGCTGACCGCCAGCGAGGCGATAATCAGCATCTCCATGCCGCTAAAGCCGCCGAGCAGGCTGCCCGCAACGGCACCGACAAGCATCATCCCGAGGGTGGCAAACGGCAGCAGGAGCTTGCGGCCGCTCAGCGCCGACAGCACGCCTGCACCGGTCAGCATCAGGAGATGATCGAGCCCGGTCAGCGGGTGGAAAAAACCGGCCTGAAAGCTGTCGGCGCCGTGGCCGGGATGCGCGAGCGCGGGAACGGAAAAGGCCAGCAGTAACAGGGGGAGTAACTTGCGCATGATGGATCCTTAATGTGAATGGGTATGAGCGTGGCTATGGCTGTGGGCATCGCTGGCATACGCGCCCGCTTCCGGTTCAAACGGCAGGCTGGCGTAGGTTACCTCCAGCCCAAACTGGCGCAGCATGTCGTCGAGAACGTGATCGTGGTGATAGCGCAGCTCGCCGGGCATGACCTGCAGCGGCACGTGGCGGTTGCCCAGGTGGTAGCAGGCGCGGGCGAGCAGGAACGGATCGGCGCAGCGCACCACGGAGACCGACTCCGGGGCGGCGATCACTTCGATCACTTCACTGCCGTCGTCGGTGGTCAGCAGGTCGCCCCCGCGCAGCAGCAGGCCGCGCGGCAGCATTAGCCCGGCTTCGCGGCCGTCGTTAAGCGCCACGCGGGCGCGGCTTTTCACCCGCACGTCAATCGGCAGCGTGACGCTGGCGGTAGTTTGATGCGCATGGTCCAGGCGTTGGGTCAGATAAATCATCATCACTCCTCAAAACAGGAAATAGCGTTGCGCCATCGGCAGAACGTCAGCCGGTTCGCTGGTAATCAGTTCGCCGTCGACGCGCACCTCGTAGGTTTGCGAATCAACGGTGATGTTCGGTTGCAGAGCGTTGTGGATCATGTCGGCCTTTTTCACCGTCCGGCAGCCTTTCACCACCGCCGTGGCGCTCTGCAGGTTGAGCTGCTGGGGGATGCCGTTCGCGTGAGCCGCCTGCGAGACAAACGTCAGCCGCGTGGCGTGGCGCGCGGCGCCCAGCGCGCCAAACATCGGGCGGTAATGGACCGGCTGCGGCGTGGGGATTGAAGCGTTGATGTCACCCATCGGCGCACAGGCGATCATCCCGCCTTTGACGATGGTGGCGGGTTTTACGCCGAAGAACGCCGGGGACCAGACCACCAGATCTGCCAGCTTGCCCGCCTCAATCGAACCCACTTCATGGGCGATACCGTGGGTCAGCGCCGGGTTAATGGTGTATTTGGCGACGTAGCGCTTCACGCGGAAATTGTCGTTCTCGCCGGTCTCTTCCGGCAGCGCGCCGCGCTGGACCTTCATACGGTGCGCCACCTGCCAGGTACGGATAATCACTTCCCCGACGCGGCCCATGGCCTGCGAGTCTGACGACGTGAGCGAGAACGCGCCGATGTCGTGCAGCACGTCTTCGGCGGCGATGGTCTCCCGACGAATGCGGGATTCGGCAAACGCCACGTCCTCGGCGATATCCGGGTCGAGGTGATGACAAACCATCAGCATGTCGAGATGCTCGTCGATGGTATTGACCGTGTAGGGCAGCGTCGGGTTGGTGGAGGAGGGCAGAATATTCGGGTGTGCGCAGGCGGTGATGATATCCGGCGCGTGGCCACCGCCCGCCCCTTCGGTGTGGAAGGTGTGGATGGTGCGCCCGCCAATGGCGGCCAGCGTATCTTCGACAAACCCTGACTCGTTCAGCGTGTCGCTGTGCAGCGCCACCTGAATGTCCATCTCTTCGGCCACCTCCAGCGAGCAGTTGATCGCCGCAGGCGTCGCGCCCCAGTCTTCGTGGATCTTAAGCCCGATGGCGCCCGCGGCAATCTGCTCGCGCAGGGCGTCAGGATTGGATCCGTTACCTTTGCCGAGCAGGCCGATATTCACCGGCAGCGTATCGGCAGCCTGCAGCATGCGGGCGATATACCACGGCCCCGGCGTGCAGGTGGTGGCGTTGGTGCCCGCCGCGGGTCCGGTGCCGCCGCCGATCATGGTGGTGACGCCGGAGACCAGCGCCTCTTCCGCCTGCTGCGGGCAGATCCAGTGGATGTGGGTGTCGATCCCGCCTGCGGTGACGATCTTCCCTTCGGCGGCGATGACTTCGGTTGCGGCACCAATCGGGATCGTCACGCCGGGCTGAATGTCCGGGTTGCCGGCTTTGCCAACGGCAAAAATCCGCCCGTTCTTGACGCCGATATCGGCTTTCACGATCCCCCAGTGGTCGACGATCAGCGCGTTGGTCAGCACCAGATCCACGCAGTCGTCTGCGGTCATCTGCCCCTGGCCCATGCCGTCGCGGATCACCTTCCCGCCGCCGAACTTGACCTCTTCGCCGTAGATCGTGAGATCGTCTTCCACTTCAATCCACAGCTCGCTGTCGGCCAGTCGCACTTTATCGCCGGTGGTGGGGCCGAACATATCGGCATAGGCCTGGCGCGAAATCTCAGCCATGTTTCACCTCGCCCATTACCTCGCCGCGAAAGCCGACAATGCGCTGCGCACCCGTGACCTGAACCAGCGTTACTTCGCGCTTCTGGCCGGGCTCAAAGCGCACGGCGGTGCCTGCCGGGATGTTCAGCCGATAGCCCCGGGTCACCTCACGGTCGAACTTGAGCGCCGGGTTGACCTCGTAAAAGTGATAGTGCGATCCGACCTGGATCGGCCTGTCGCCGTGATTTTCGACAATCACGGTTTGGGTTTCGCGCCTGACGTTGATCGCAATCGTGCCGGGCTGGATCTGGTATTCGCCAGGGATCATCACGCGCTCCTTAGACGATCGGGTTGTGGACGGTGACGAGCTTGGATCCGTCCGGGAAGGTGGCTTCTACCTGGATATCCGGGATCATCTCCGGCACGCCCTCCATCACCTGGTCGCGGGTCAGGACGTGGCGGCCCGCCTCCATCAGCGAGGCGACGGTTTCACCATCGCGCGCGCCTTCCATGATGAAGGCGCTGATCAGCGCGACCGATTCCGGGTAATTGAGCCTTACCCCGCGCGCAAGGCGGCGTTCGGCAACCAGCGCGGCGGTGAACAGCAACAGCTTGTCTTTTTCTCTGGGGGTCAGTTCCATAACGTTTCTCTTATGTCTGCCAGATACGCGGCGAACAGGCGGTTTTGGGGGTGAGAAGCGGGCGAAGCGACTGCCAGACGTCGCGCATCACCCGCTGACAAATCAGGTTATCGTGGGAGAGAAAGCGCACCGACATGAGATCGTCTGCGAGCGTGGCGCCCGCAAACGTATCCAGCGGGGCGAGCAGCGCACGCGCCGCGTCGAGATGTTCTTCTCTGGCCGGGTAGAACAGCAGCGTGCCAATCCACGGATGCCCGGCGACGGGCGTGAGATCGCCGTCGGCAAGGTGCTGACGTTCAATCAGGCGTGGCTCGTCCTCAACCCAGACTTCAAGGCGGCTCTCCAGCGTGCCGTGGCTGAAGGCCTCATTGATTACCGGTCGTCCCAGGCAGTACAGCTCCCACGCCAGCAGCGTGCTGGAGGCCTTCAGGTGGAAGACGGAGCGCAGCGCGGCATTCGCACCGGGGAAGATAATGGTGTCCTGCGGCAGCCACTCCAGCGTGGATCCCTCATCGAGATAAAAGTGCTGATGCAGGCGAGCCTGCGGGCCGCTGCTGCGATAGAACTTGCTGGCGCCGGGCATGGTGATAAGCGCATGGCTTTTGGCGTCCAGACGCACGGTGATATCCAGCGTATCCCCGCCCACAACCCCGCCCGGCGGGTGCAGAAGATAGAGGTGGCAGGTCTCGCCTTCGGGATAAAATGGACGCTGAACGGTAAGCGGCCCGACGTGATGAGCGGAGTGCAGGAGGGTTTTCTCAGGGGTGTGACAAAACTGCAGGGCAAGCGACGCCTGCCAGCCTTTGTACGAATTATCAGTGACCTGAGCTGCTAACATGCTGCATCCATCTGCTCATCATCGGGTCGTTTCAGTATGCCCTGGCAGAAATGAAGGCTGTCATATGAGTCGCTTATGGATAGCGGTTAAGACGAAACAAAAAAAGCACGCCCGGAGGACGTGCTGTCTGACAAACATCGCGATGCCGTTATTTCAGGTGCTCATGCAGCGCTGCGCCAGCCTGCTCCAGGGCAACCTTGACCGTAGGCTCTTCGCTCAGGGGATTGAGCAGGCCGTAATCGTGGATCATGCCGTTATAGCGCGTGACGGTCACCGGGACGCCAGCCGCATCCAGCTTACGCCCGAATGCTTCACCTTCATCCCGCAGAACGTCCAGCTCTGCTGTTTGAATCAGCGTCTCCGGGAAGCCTTTCAACTGCGCGGCGCTGGCGCGAAGCGGAGAGGCAAGGATATTGTTGCGATCGGCCGCGTTGGTGGTGTAGTTATCCCAGAACCATTTCATCATGTTTTTCGACAGGAAATAGCCGTTCTCGAACTGGTTATACGAGGCAGTATCAAAATTCGCATCGGTCACAGGCCAGAGCATGACGTTGTAGCGAATTTTTGGCCCATTAAATTGTTTTGCCTGCAGCGCCACGGAAGCTACCATATTGCCGCCCACGCTGTTACCGACCAGACCCAGACGGCTACCGTCCACGCCAATTTCCTGACCGTGCTCGGCTACCCATTTTGTCGCTTCAAAGGCCTGATGAATGGCCACCGGGAAATGGGCCTCAGGTGACGGCGTGTAATCAACGTAAACCGCTGCGGCACCTGACGCGCGAACCAGATCTCGGATTAAGCGTTCGTGGGTTGGGAAATCACCCAGCACCCAGCCGCCGCCGTGGAAGAACATAAATGCCGGGAGCGTGCCGGTCGCGTTTTCAGGTTTCACTATTTTCAGTTTGATCGCCTGACCATTTACCTGGATCGTTTTTTCTGAAACCTGAGCGGGCGGCAGTTTTGCGCCTTGCTGCGCGCCGATCAGTACCTGACGGGCCTCCTGCGGGGTCATCTGTTCCATTGGCTTACCCTTGCCCGAATTCAGAACATTAAGAAATGCCTGTACGCCTGCGGTCGGGGTAGGGGTATTGGTGGTGTGAGCGGACGCTGCAGCAGACGCGAACACGGAAGAAACCAGGATGGCGGCTAATGTTTTCATGGTAGTACCTCTTTAAGCGAGTGTTAGACAGTAACGTTATTTAAGTAGTGCGCTATTAAATTGTTGATGTAATACTTGCGTGCAAGATACTTTTAGTCAAACTTTATTTATAATTTTTTTATAAAACTGACTAAGGGTTGAAAGAGAAATGAAAGAAAACAAGACGTTAGATGATTTACTTTGCTTCTCACTGTACTCGGTCACCAACGCGTTCGTTCGGCAATATCGTCCCTTATTGCAGGAAATGGATCTTACCTATCCGCAATTTGTTGTTTTGATGGCGCTTTATGAGAAAGACAACATTCCACTTCGCGATCTCAGCGATAAGACGTTTTTTGATTCGGGTACATTGACCCCGCTGGTGCAAAAGCTTGAGGCAAAAGGGTTTCTCAACCGTATCGCGGTTGTGGGTGACGAAAGAATGAAAAATGTCGTTCTGACGGAGAAGGCTAACGCACTGAAAAAGCAGGTGATGGCGCTGCCGGACCAGATACGCTGCAGCATGCGGATGAATGATGAAGAGCTTGAGATGCTGAAAAAACTTTCCCGAACGCTGCTGGATGATTTGTAAGAATCCTTCGGTGGGGTTAACCCACCGAAGCGAGGTCATTAGCGATAATCCTCCGCATCCACATCATACCCCGATGGCTCCCAGCGGATCGCCAGCAGCGAGGCCAGGCCGATAAACGGCGCCAGCGCAATTACCCAGAACACGGCGGTATCCAGCGAGGCGACCAGCAGCGGGAACAGGAACAGCGACAGCGTCGAGCTGCTGCGCATCAGCGTCTGGTTAAGGCCCACGCCAACGCCGCGCAGCGAGGTCGGGTAGCTCAGCGAGGCAAACGTCATGGTATGCGCGCCCGGGCCGAAGCCCTGGCCGAACAGGAAGAGCGCCAGCATCGCCACGGCAAGCACGCCTTCGGTGGCGCCTTCCGGACGACCAATCAACCCCAGGCCCAGCAGCGCGACCAGCTGGCAGGCGTAACCCGCCAGCGACATTCGCCATGCGCCGAAGCGCGGCACGTAGCGTACCGCCAGCAGTCCGCCAACGAAGGCAAACAGCAGGTTAAGCGCCAGAGATATCAGGATGGTGGTCAGCATCGACTGGACAAAGAAGCTGGAGATGATCACTGGCAGACCAAACGCCACCGCGTTATAGGCGAACGAGGAGACGACGGACAGCAGCGTGGCGAGCGTGGTGCGCCGCAAGTAGATGCCGCGGAACAGGTTCAGGTAGTTGGACCATTTCGCTTTATTCACGACGGGGGCTGGCTGGCTCAGCGCATCCTGCGGCACGTGGGCATTGATGTTGTATGAGTGGCGTAAAATGGACGCTGCCTCCTTCAGGTTGCCCTGATTCGCCGCCCAGACCGGCGATTCGCTCATATAGCGGCTGCGGATGGCAATAATTACCAGCGCCGGCACGGCGCCAAAGCCGAGAATCAAACGCCACAGCCAGTCGCTGTGGCTTTCCGGCAGCACGGCGTAGAAGAAAAGCACCAGCAGGTAGGAGATACTGATGGCGGCATACCAGGTGGGGCACCACATGGCGACGCTGGAGGCCTTATTGCCGGGGCCTTTCAGCCTGGCGAACTCGCTTAAAAACGCCATCGCCACGGGCAGGTCGATCCCGACGCCAAGCCCCATGACAAAGCGGGCACCCGCCAGCACATATTCGTTCGGAGCCAGCGCACAGGCAATAGCCGCTACGACGAAGAACACCATATCAGCCATAAAGACGCGATAGCGCCCGATTTTATCCGTGAGATAACCGCCGAGCAGCGCCCCGACAATGGCGCCAAAGGTAATGGCCGAGGCCACCATGCCGGTACCGGCGGGCGTCAGGTTAAATTCGCGGGTGATGTCTTTAATGCCGAAGGCCAGCGCGCCCAGATCGTAGGCATCGAGGAAAATCCCGCCCAGCGCGATACCGACCACGATACGGGCGTTGGCCCGACCCTGAGAACCGTCATTAACGAGGCGTGAGACATCCGAGGCGCTGCGCACCCACTGGATGTCGCCATCGGGGTGTTTTCCTGCCGTTGAAAGGGGAGTGGTTTCTGTGATTTCTGCCATTTTCTTCTGATGTGGTTGTGTTGTGTCATTAACAGTTACCACAGGCAGAAGGTGACCAAAATCACATTTGGCTATAAGGCATAACTAACCTTACGCGGCGTCTTTTTTCTTCCTCTTGAGCTTCGTCCAGATTTTTGTCTCCTGACGACGCCACAGGCGCTGAATATTATCGTGATGACGCAGCAGGATAAGGCAGGAGAGCATCGACACCGGGAAGGTAAACTGGGGCTTGAACCACCAGACGTAGAACGGCGCGATCAGCGCGCTGACGATGGCGCCCAGCGACGAATAGCCGCTCAGCAGAATGGTCAGTAGCCAGGTGCCGGCCATCACGCCGGTCAGGTCCCAGCCGATAGGCGCAATGGCACCAAAGGCGGTCGCCACACCTTTGCCGCCTTTAAAACCGAAGAATACGGGCCAGATGTGGCCGACACAGGCAGCAATCGCAATGAGCCCCAGCCAGAACGGCGTGACGCCCAGCGCATACGCGCCCCAGACGGGCAACATCCCTTTCAGAACATCAAAAATCAAAACCGCTACGGCTGCTCCCTTGCCGCCAATTCGTAGTACGTTGGTCGCTCCCGGATTCCCGGAACCACTTTCACGCGGGTCAGGTAACCCGGCGATGCGGCAGACCAGAATGGCGCTGGAGATTGAGCCGCAAAGATAGGCGAGGAGGATCATTCCAGGCGCGATTGCACTCATAACGCTGTTCCGTTTTGAAAATGTATCTGTATTCTCAGCATCTGTGGATAATACGCATAATTCGCCGGAAGTGGTATCCGGTTTAGCCAAAAAGCAGGCAGGTCGTGATGGATATTGTATTTATAGAGCAACTTTCGGTAATCACCACTATTGGTGTTTACGACTGGGAACAGACCATCGAGCAGAAGCTGGTGTTCGATATCGAAATGGGCTGGGATAACCGCAAGTCGGCAAAAAGTGATGACGTGAATGACTGTCTGAGCTACGCCGATATCAGTGAAACGGTCATCGCCCACGTTGAAGGGCAACGTTTTGCGCTGGTCGAACGGGTGGCGGAAGAAGTCGCAGAACTGCTGCTGAAAAAATTCAACTCACCGTGGGTGCGCATCAAGCTGAGCAAGCCGGGCGCGGTGGCGCGCGCCGCCAACGTTGGCGTCATCATCGAGCGTGGCACAAATCTGAAAGGCAAGATTTAACGTCATAATAGCTAAACCCTTTTAGGTTATATCTGTCTTATAGCTGTATCTTTCACGGTAGCCGTTGGGGCGACCGTTTTTTTTATATTTTTTTAGGGGTTTATAGATGAGCGATATGCACTCGCTGCTGGTGGCGGCAATACTGGGTGTGGTCGAAGGATTGACGGAGTTTTTACCGGTTTCCAGTACCGGCCATATGATTATCGTTGGCCATCTGCTGGGCTTTGAAGGCGATACCGCCAAAACGTTCGAAGTGGTTATCCAGCTGGGTTCGATTCTGGCGGTGGTGGTGATGTTCTGGCGCCGTCTGTTTGGCCTGATCGGTATCCATTTTGGCCGTCCGCCGCAGCACGAAGGGATGAGTAAAGGCCGCCTGTCGCTGATCCATATTCTGCTCGGGATGGTCCCGGCAGTGGTGCTGGGGCTGGTTTTCCACGACGCCATCAAATCGCTGTTTAACCCGATTAACGTGATGTACGCGCTGGTGGTGGGCGGCTTCCTGCTGATCGCCGCGGAAGTGCTGAAGCCAAAAACGCCGCGCGCGGAAGGGCTGGACGATATGACGTATCGTCAGGCGTTTATCATTGGCTGCTTCCAGTGTCTGGCGCTGTGGCCGGGCTTCTCGCGTTCAGGCGCAACCATCTCCGGCGGGATGCTGATGGGCGTAAGCCGTTACGCTGCGTCAGAGTTCTCTTTCCTGCTGGCGGTGCCGATGATGATGGGGGCCACCGCGCTTGACCTCTATAAAAGCATCGGTTTCCTCACCACGGGCGACATTCCCATGTTCGCCGTTGGCTTCATCACCGCGTTTATCGTGGCGCTGATTGCCATCAAAACCTTCCTGCAGCTGATTAAGCGTATCTCGTTCATTCCGTTCGCGATCTATCGCTTCATCGTTGCCGCTGCGGTATACGTGGTCTTCTTCTGACCGATGGCCCTCAGTCTTTTGGCTGAGGGCAATGCTTTTCCTTCCAGTCAGAGACCGCCTGAATTCGCCGTTTCGTGAGTTCTTCGCGAATTTCCGGTCCTTTGAATCCCGCCTCGACGACGTCCTTCGTCGGCACCGCTTTCGCTACCTCCCAGGCTTTACGCAGTAAACGTCCCTGCGGGTAGTCGCACGCTTCAAACCCGGTACGCCCGCGCACGTCAGCTTCGCTGGTCAGCGCGATTTGCTCCACGCGCTGGGGTTTGCGCCAGGCGTCGATGTTATCGAAAAGCTTAACGATGGTGGCCGGTTTCAGGATGGGGAAGGTGTGGATCAGATCGTGGAATTCCGCCACCAGTTTCGCCAGATCGCGGATTTCGTTCGGCACGCGCAGACGCTGGCACAGCCCCTCGACCAGCTTCACCCCTGCCGGACCGTGACCGTGGTGCCGTGGCCAAAGCTCTTTTGGCGTTAAGCCTTTGCCCAGATCGTGGCACAGGGTGGAAAAACGCACGTCCACGTCAGGGCTGAGCATGGCCGCCATGCTCAGGGTCATCAGCGTGTGCACGCCGGTATCAATTTCCGGGTGCCATTTCGCCGGAGCCGGGACGCCAAACAGCGCGTCTATTTCCGGGAACAGCACCTTCAGCGCGCCACAGTCGCGCAGGACCTGGAAAAAGACCTGCGGGTTACGCGTGGTGAGGGCATTCTCCGTCTCTTTCCAGACGCGCTCTGGCGTCAGGTGTTCAAGCTCGCCCGCCTCGGTCATGGCGGTCATCAGCGCCATTGTCTCATCGGCAATACGGAAGCTGAGATGGGCGTAACGCGCGGCAAAACGCGCCACGCGCAGCACGCGGAGCGGATCTTCAGAAAACGCCGGGGAGACGTGGCGTAAAAGACGGTTGCGCAGATCGTCCTGGCCGCCATAAGCGTCAACAATCTGGCCGTGCTCGTCCTGCGCCAGCGCGTTAATGGTCAGATCGCGACGCAGGAGATCTTCCTCCAGCGTGACGTCAGGCGCGGCATAACAGGTGAAGCCCGTATAGCCCGAACCTGATTTCCGCTCGGTACGCGCCAGGGCATACTCTTCGCGGCTTTTCGGGTGCAGGAACACGGGAAAATCGCGGCCTACCTGCTGGTAGCCCGCGTCGAGCATCTCTTCCGGGGTGGCGCCCACCACCACCCAGTCTTTATCTTTGACCGGCAGACCTAACAACGCATCACGAACCGCACCACCGACCAGATAACTCTTCACGCCTGACACTCCCGTTTTCTCTTTTCCAGAATGATACGTAAGTCTGGCAGAGAAGACGAATTAGTTCATCCAGCGATCTTTACGCTTACGGCTTGGGATCAGGTGCGGCAGAACCAGACCCAGCACCAGACCGACGCCCAGCACGCCGCCGCCATACATAAACCACTGCATGATGATGGTGCGCTGTTTGTCATCGAGCTGCAGGTTGGCGGCATTCACTTTCTTCTGCGCGACAATCAGCTCGTTTTTCAGCTTCTGGTTCTCTTCTTTCAGCCCGTTAATCACGCCGTCGCTCTGCGCCACTTTCTGCTGCATTTCGGCGGTACGCTGGTTCCAGGTTCCGTCGATGTTGTTTAGCTTGTCGGTCAGGGTTTTCACCTGATTTTCCAGATCCGGCACGCGGGTGCGCAGGCTTGGCACGGTGCTCAGCTCTTTCAGCGGGATCCAGGACGTACGGCCAGAACTGTCGCGAACCTGACCGTAGTTGGTGTCCGCGTTGGTCTGTAACAGGGTGACTTCCTCGCCGGCATTGACCGTGCCCACGAGGCGATAATTATCTCCGGGGCCACTGCGTACCCAGGTGTTCAGTTCGTCAGAAACGTAACGCTTCTCTTCAGCGTGCACGGCTGTTGCGGCGCTAAAAGCGAGTAAAGTAAGTCCAATCAGGCGTAATTTAAGCATCATTAGTCGTTATTTTCATAAATAGTGGAACGATAGTAGTGGCAACAGTGTCTCTACGCAAAGCATTCGTCAGCAATCAGAATCATCTGTGTCACGACTCTGGACATTTACGCCCGACAAATTGCTCATTGCATGGCAATTTGGCGCAAAATACTATGTACTGACAAACAAATGGCGAGGAAGTTCGCCCTCATTGACGCGTCTGTGACGCCCGCAAAAGTACAAGGCTATGGCTCAGGAAATCGAATTAAAATTTATCGTCGAAAAAGACAGCGTTGACGCACTCCGCCAGCATCTGCATACGCTCTCCGGCGAACACCATGCACCGGTACAACTGCTTAATATCTATTACGAAACGCCGGACAACTGGCTGCGCCGTCACGATATGGGGCTGCGCATCCGTGGCGCGAGCGGGCGCTACGAGATGACGATGAAAATTGCCGGCCGCGTGGTCGGCGGGTTACATCAGCGTCCGGAATACAATATCGACATCAGTCAGCCAGAACTTGAGCTCGAACGCTTCCCGGCGGACGTCTGGCCGGAAGGCGAGCTGCCTGCCACGCTGGCAGAACAGGTGCAGCCGCTGTTCAGCACCGATTTCTGGCGCGAGAAATGGCTGGTGACGGAAGGTAAAAGCCGCATCGAAATCGCTCTCGATCTCGGTGAGGTGAAGGCGGGGGAGTTCCAGGAACCCATTTGTGAACTGGAGCTTGAACTGCTGGAAGGGGACGCAAATGACGTGCTGAAGCTGGCGCGCAGGCTGGTGAGCCAGTCCGGACTGCGTCAGGGAAGCCTGAGTAAAGCCGCGCGGGGTTACCATCTGGCGGCCGGAAATGCGCCGCGCGTCCTGAAAGAGACGACCATTTTGCGCGTTGCGCCGAAAGCCAGCGTTGAGCAGGGGCTGGAAGCCGCGCTGGAGCTGGCGCTTTCGCAGTGGCAGTACCACGAAGAGCTGTGGGTGCGAAATGTGAAAAACGCCAAATCCCACGTTCTCGCGGCAATTGCCCTGGTGCGCCATACCCTGGCGCTGTTCGGCGGTATCGTTCCTCGCAAAGCGAGCGCTCACTTACGTGATCTGCTGACGCAAACCGAAACGCTGATGTTCTCGGACGTCTCGGCGCAAACGGCAATTTACAGCCCGCAAGCCGCTTCGGCAAAACTGGCGCTGACCGAGTTTCTGGTCACGCGCGGCTGGCGCGCGTTCCTGGATGCGAAAGCCGAGGCCAAAATCGCGGAAAACTTTAAGCGTTTCGCGGACATTCATCTTTCCCGTCATGCCGCTGAACTGAAGAGCACCTTTGCGTATCCGCTCGGCGATAAGTATGGCGATCAGCTTCCCCGTCTTTCGCGCAACATCGACAGCATGCTGCTCCTTTCCGGTGCCTACGACGGGCCACAGGCGCAGGCGTGGCTGGAAAACTGGCAGGGGCTGAAGCATGCCATCGAAACCCGTCAGCATATTGAAATTGAGCATTTCCGTAATGAGGCCATTTCGCAGGAGCCGTACTGGCTGCACAGCGGAAAACGTTAACTCTGGCAAGGAACCCCTAGAATGCCGCTTTCTTCACTGTTACAGCAGCACTGGCAGACCGTTTGCGAACGTCTGCCTGAGTCATTACCGGCGTCATCGTTAAGCGAGCAGGCGAAAAGCGTACTCGCCTTCAGTGATTTTGTGCAGGAAAGCATCGCCGTCTACCCGGACTGGCTGGCTGAGCTTGAGAACGCACCGCCGCAGGCGGACGAGTGGCGGCACTATGCCGGCTGGCTGCAGGCCGCGCTTGAAGACGTCGCGGATGAGGCGACGCTGATGCGCGTCCTGCGTCAGTTCCGCCGTCGTGTGATGGTGCGCATTGCCTGGGCGCAGGCGCTGGAACTGGTGAGTGAAGAGAGTACGTTGCAGCAGTTAAGCGAGCTGGCGCAGACGTTGATTGTCGCCGCGCGCGACTGGCTCTACGCCGCCTGCTGTAAAGAGTGGGGCACGCCGTGCAGCGAGGAAGGGGTTCCTCAGCCGCTGTTGATTCTGGGGATGGGCAAGCTGGGCGGTTGCGAGCTGAACTTTTCCTCCGATATCGACCTGATTTTCGCCTGGCCTGAGAACGGCTCCACGCGCGGCGGCCGTCGCGAGCTGGACAACGCACAGTTCTTTACCCGTCTCGGTCAGCGTCTGATTAAGGCGCTGGATCAGCCGACGCAGGATGGTTTTGTCTACCGCGTGGACATGCGCCTGCGTCCGTTCGGCGATAGCGGGCCGCTGGTGCTGAGCTTTGCCGCGCTGGAGGATTACTACCAGGAGCAGGGGCGCGACTGGGAGCGTTATGCGATGGTCAAAGCGCGGATCATGGGCGACAGCGATGACGCCTACGCCAACGAGCTGCGTGCCATGCTGCGCCCGTTCGTGTTCCGTCGCTATATCGACTTCAGCGTCATCCAGTCCCTGCGCAATATGAAAGGGATGATTGCCCGTGAGGTTCGCCGTCGCGGGCTGAAGGACAACATCAAGCTTGGCGCGGGCGGTATTCGCGAAATCGAATTTATCGTCCAGGTCTTCCAGCTGATTCGCGGTGGGCGCGAGCCGTCGCTACAATCCCGCTCGCTGCTCCCGACGCTGAGCGCCATCGAGCAGCTTCACCTGCTGCCGGACGGCGACGCGCAAACCCTGCGCGAGGCCTATCTGTTCCTGCGTCGTCTGGAAAACCTGCTGCAAAGCATCAACGACGAACAGACCCAGACCCTGCCGGGGGATGACCTTAACCGGGCGCGTCTGGCCTGGGGCATGCGCGTGGATGACTGGTCAACGCTAACCGAACGGCTCGATGCCCACATGGCAGGCGTGCGCCGCATCTTTAACGAACTGATTGGTGATGATGAAAGTGAATCGCAGGACGATGCGCTTTCCGAGCACTGGCGCGAGCTGTGGCAGGACGCGCTCCAGGAAGATGACACCACGCCGGTGCTGACGCATTTAACCGACGACGCGCGCCATCGCGTGGTGGCGCTGATTGCCGATTTCCGTCTTGAGCTGAACAAGCGCGCCATCGGCCCGCGCGGTCGACAGGTGCTGGATCACCTGATGCCGCACCTGCTGAGCGAGGTCTGTTCGCGGGCGGATGCGCCGGTGCCGCTGTCGCGCATGATGCCGCTGCTGAGCGGGATCATCACGCGCACCACGTACCTTGAACTTTTGAGCGAGTTTCCGGGGGCACTCAAGCACCTGATTACGCTCTGCGCCGCCTCCCCGATGGTGGCCAACAAGCTGGCGCGCTATCCGCTGCTGCTGGATGAACTGCTCGACCCGAATACCCTGTATCAACCCACGGCGACGGATGCCTACCGGGACGAGCTGCGTCAGTATCTGCTGCGCGTGCCGGAAGAGGACGAAGAGCAGCAGCTGGAGGCGCTGCGCCAGTTTAAGCAGGCCCAGATGCTGCGCGTGGCGGCGGCGGACATCGCCGGAACGCTGCCGGTGATGAAAGTGAGCGATCACTTAACCTGGCTCGCGGAGGCGATCATCGACGCGGTCGTGCAGCAGGCGTGGGTGCAGATGGTGGCCCGCTACGGCCAGCCGAAGCACCTTGCTGATCGTGAGGGGCGAGGCTTTGCCGTGGTCGGTTACGGCAAGCTCGGCGGCTGGGAGCTGGGATACAGCTCCGATCTGGATTTAATCTTCCTGCACGACTGCCCGGTTGACGTGATGACCGACGGCGAGCGCGAGATTGACGGGCGTCAGTTCTATCTGCGCCTGGCCCAGCGCATTATGCACTTGTTCAGCACCCGCACCTCGTCGGGCATTTTGTATGAAGTCGATGCGCGCCTGCGTCCGTCCGGCGCGGCGGGCATGCTGGTCACCTCAACGGAATCCTTCGCCGATTACCAGAAGAATGAAGCCTGGACGTGGGAGCATCAGGCGCTGGTGCGCGCCCGCGTGGTGTATGGCGATCCGCAGCTCAAAACGGAGTTCGATGCCATTCGTAAGGACGTCATGACCACCCAGCGCGAGGGCAGTACGCTGCAGACCGAAGTGCGCGAGATGCGCGAGAAAATGCGCGCGCACCTGGGTAATAAACACCGCGATCGCTTTGATATCAAAGCCGACGAGGGCGGGATTACCGATATTGAGTTCATTACCCAGTATCTGGTGCTGCTCCACGCGCACGACAAGCCGAAGCTGACCCGCTGGTCCGATAACGTGCGCATTCTGGAACTGCTGGCGCAAAACGACATCATGGACGAGCAGGAGGCGCAGGCCTTAACCCGCGCCTACACGACGCTGCGTGACGAGCTTCATCACCTGGCGCTGCAGGAGCAGCCGGGCCACGTGGCGCTGGACTGTTTTGTCGCAGAACGCGCTCAGGTAACGGCCAGCTGGCAGAAGTGGCTGGTGGAACCGTGCGTAACAAATCAAGTGTGATATTATCGCGCGCAAATTGTGAATCTTTCTGGAGTCAGGAATGAAAGTAACACTGCCAGAGTTTGAACGTGCTGGAGTAATGGTTGTTGGGGATGTGATGCTGGATCGCTACTGGTATGGACCGACCAGCCGCATCTCTCCGGAAGCACCGGTACCGGTGGTTAAGGTCGACACCATTGAAGAGCGTCCCGGCGGCGCGGCAAACGTGGCGATGAACATAGCCTCTCTGGGCGCGCACTCGCGTCTGGTTGGCCTGACCGGTATCGACGATGCGGCGCGCGCGCTGAGCAAGTCGCTGGCGGACGTGAACGTGAAGTGCGACTTCGTTTCTGTTCCGACCCACCCAACCATCACCAAACTGCGCGTGCTGTCACGCAACCAGCAGCTGATCCGCCTCGACTTTGAAGAAGGGTTCGAAGGCGTTGATCCCGAGCCGCTGCACGAGCGTATTAACCAGGCGCTGGGCAACATCGGCGCGCTGGTGCTGTCCGACTACGCGAAAGGCGCGCTGGCCAGCGTACAGACAATGATCCAGCTGGCGCGTAAGGCCAGCGTACCGGTGCTGATCGACCCGAAAGGCACCGACTTTGAGCGCTATCGCGGCGCAACCCTGCTGACGCCAAACCTCTCCGAGTTTGAAGCGGTGGCGGGCAAATGCAAAACCGAGGAAGAGCTGGTTGAGCGCGGCATGAAGATCATTGCTGACTTCGAGCTCTCTGCGCTGCTGGTGACCCGCTCCGAGCAGGGGATGACGCTGCTGCAGCCGGGCAAGGCGCCGCTGCATATGCCAACCCAGGCGCAGGAAGTGTACGACGTGACCGGTGCCGGTGATACGGTGATCGGCGTGCTGGCGGCGACGCTGGCCGCGGGTAACTCCCTGGAAGAGGCGTGCTACTTCGCTAACGCCGCGGCGGGTGTGGTCGTCGGTAAACTCGGTACCTCAACCGTGTCCCCAATCGAGCTGGAAAACGCGGTGCGCGGCCGTGCGGACACCGGTTTCGGTGTGATGACCGAAGACGAGCTTAAAGTGGCTGTCGCCGCCGCGCGCAAGCGCGGTGAGAAAGTGGTAATGACCAACGGTGTGTTCGACATTCTGCACGCGGGCCATGTCTCCTATCTGGCGAATGCGCGCAAGCTGGGCGATCGTCTGATTGTGGCAGTGAACAGCGATGCGTCGACCAAACGTCTGAAGGGGGAAACCCGTCCGGTGAACCCGCTGGAGCAGCGTATGATCGTGCTCGGCGCGCTGGAAGCCGTGGACTGGGTGGTGTCGTTTGAAGAAGACACGCCGCAGCGCCTGATTGCCGGTATTCTGCCGGACCTGCTGGTGAAAGGCGGGGATTACAAGCCGGAGCAAATCGCAGGCAGCGAAGAAGTCTGGGCCAACGGCGGCGAGGTGATGGTGCTCAACTTTGAGGACGGGTGTTCCACCACCAACATCATCAAGAAGATCCAGAAAGACAGTCAGTAAAAAACGGGCCTGTTGGCCCGTTTTTTTATGTCGGGTGGCGGCTGCGCCTTACCCGACCTACGCGTTCATGTAGGCCCGGTAAGGCGTAGCCGCCACCGGGCACAACAGGCCGCACTTACTCCTGGTCGTCCACCGGTGGAATAGCCGGTGCCGGCTTCACTTCTTCCGGTGCATTACGGTTTTCCAGCTCGGTCAGACGCTGTTCCAGCAGTGCCAGCTTCTCGCGGGTGCGCAGCAGAACCTGCGTCTGCACGTCAAACTCTTCGCGGCTGACTAGATCAAGGCGAACCAACTGCGCCTGCAGCGTCTGGCGGATTTTCTTCTCAACGTCATCACCAAATTCACGAATGCCTTTCGGCATGGATTCATGAACCTGACGCGCAATTTGCTCAATTTTCTTCGGGTCAATCATTGTCGTTTCCCTTGATGGAAAGGTGTCAGTGTCCATTGTAGCGCGTCATGCCCGGGGTAAACAAAATTGTTTGATGCTTATGCATTGCCCAGGATAATCAATAGCGTTATAGTTATCTCGCTTATTCTCAGGGCGGGGCGAAATTCCCCACCGGCGGTAAATCAGCTTAACGCTGAAAGCCCGCGAGCGCTTTGGGTGAATTCTCAAAGGTCAGCAGATCCGGTGTAATTCCGGGGCCGACGGTTAGAGTCCGGATGGGAGAGAGTAACGATCCAGTCGGGCATGGGCCCGCTCACGTTATCTTTTTGCCGCTTATACGGCGCTCCTAAGACTGCCCTGATTCTGGTAACCATAATGTTAATGAGGTTTTTTTACCATGAATCAGACGCTACTTTCCTCTTTTGGCACTTCAACTCAACGTGTTGAACATGCACTGGATGCACTGCGCGAAGGCCGCGGTGTGATGGTGCTTGACGATGAAAACCGTGAAAACGAAGGCGACATGATTTTCGCCGCCGAAAACATGACCGTTGAACAGATGGCGCTGACCATTCGTCACGGCAGCGGCATCGTATGCCTGTGTATTACCGAAGATCGTCGTAAGCAGCTTGAGCTGCCAATGATGGTCGAAAACAACACCAGCGCCTTTGGTACCGGTTTTACCGTGACCATTGAAGCGGCGCATGGCGTGACCACCGGTGTGTCTGCGGCTGACCGTCTGACCACCGTACGTGCCGCCATTGCTGATGATGCGAAGCCCTCCGATCTGCATCGTCCAGGCCACGTCTTCCCACTGCGCGCGCAGGCGGGCGGCGTCCTGACCCGCGGCGGCCACACCGAAGCGACCATCGATCTGGTGACGCTGGCGGGCTTCAAACCTGCGGGCGTGCTGTGTGAACTGACCAACGATGACGGCACCATGGCGCGCGCGCCAGAGTGCATCACCTTTGCGCGTCTGCACAACATGCCGGTGGTCACGATTGAAGATCTTGTCGAGTACCGCCAGGCGCACGAGCGCAAAGCCAGCTGAAACTGCTGATGTGAAAAAGCCGGGGAAACCCGGCTTTTTTACGTTTAGTGGTAGTTAATTTTGAACAGCACCACGGTTTCAAACGGTCCGGACTGGATCGCCTTTCCCGGCACCGGCGTCAGCTCAGCGGTATAGGTCTGTTCGTACTGCAACGTACTGCCGGTAAAATCGGCATACTCTTCGTATCGGTTAAAGGTGTAGGGCTGTGTTCCGTTCAGGATGCGTAATTTCAGGCCGTTACCGATGAGCAGGGCGGTATCTTCTTCGCTCAGCGTCTCGTTCGTATAGAACGACGAATCCATTTTAAACCCATCGGAACACTCGGCGTCCTGTATCTTGGTCGTTCTGACCGAGAACGTGCGCGTTCGCTTTCCCTGATTCATTATGTCGCGAGCGCTGAACGTACCAAAATCAATCTCCTGATTTTCCGGATAGATGCTGAAGGTCGCCCCGCAGTCCAGCACGGTGATATTGTTCAGGCCATTAATATGATACTTCAGGTTTTTCGCGTCGGACATCTGGTTGACGCCGCCCTTGCCGTCGAACTGCACCACGATATAGTCCCCGAGCGTGCTGACATAGCCGTGCGGCGGCATGACCTTGATTCTGACGTACAGACGAAAGCGCACGATGAACGTGCGTGAGGTGTGAATGTCGTTCGCATTGCCGGAACAGATGCGGTTCTCCCAGCCCATTTGCTGGATTTGGGCGGGGGTATAGATAGTGATCTGTTTGTTATCAAGGCACTGGGAGGTATCAACCCCGTTGGGTTGCCCCGTCGCATCGTAGTCAATCCCTTCATAGGTTACGCCGAGCTCGTAGTAGGGATCGGACGCCGACGGGTAGGGGTTAACCCAGGCGTAGATGTCCTCTTTTTCAAAATTACTGGTGGTGTTGTGGTCGCAGGTCACAGGGACTTTGATATCGTCAGATTCCCATATCTTTTCCCCCACCTGCGCGTTGCTGGGAATGGCAAAAGGCGAGATCGTTTTTGTCTCCTCGACGGGCCCGCCGGAAACGCCGAGATAGCAGTCAAGCGCCAGCGCCTCTCTGACGGGAAGAAGGGTGAACAGCAGCAAAAACAGACAATTAACGAGCTTGCGCATTGTTTTGACCCTTCCGCTCGCTGAGCTGGCATGGCGCCTTACCCGCACAGGTAACGTCCACTTTTTTCAGCGCGCCGTAATCATCAATGTAACCCACGCTGTAGTAGCTCCCGTGGTAGTCTCCGGTAGAGGTGGACGCTGTGGCAAACGGAGCAATCATCAGGCTGTCGAAGCCCGGCAGCTGGGTTTTCGCATTTTTACTCAGCCACGCGAGGGTGATGTAATAGGGCGTGGGGTTATGCACGCTGAGCCCCGTTGCGGTGGCGGTAATTTCCATGCGCATTTCGCTTTGATCACCCGGCTTTTTGGTGATGGCTTTTGGCCGCCAGAACAGCTTAATGCGGCTCTGCATCGCCACCTGCATAACGCTGCGCGCCTCGCTGGCGCCGCTTTTGGGCGGAACTTCGCGCAGGTTGAAGTAAAACAGCGACTCTCTGTCCTTCGGCAACTGCCCAACCGCCGCCTGCTTCACAATTCTGACCTGCGATGACGCGCCCGCTTCAATACGCTGAATGGGCGGCAGCGCCATGAAGTGGCTGTCCTCTTTGCGCCCGTTTTCGTCTTCAATCCAGGAAAGCGCCAGGTAGGGTAAGGTTTTGCTCTGGTTATCGACTTTCAGGCTGCTTGCCTTGTCCCCTTCGGGAAAAACGATCCGCGTGCGGTCCAGGTTAATGGCGGCATGCGCGTTCAATGCGGTGCCGAGCAACATCAGGCTCAGGGCCTTGAGTGGGGTGAGTTTCATCATGGTTTCTTACTGGCAAGGCAGCATGAGCTGCATACTGTTTTCAAGGTGAGAAGGTAACGAGAAGCGACACTGATGGTTGTCTCCCCACGTGACCAGGAACTGTTGCTCAGGCTGGACGGCGCCCAGCCAGACGCGGCCCTCCTCGGCGACCATGCCGACCTGCAGGCCGTTATCCTGCAGGCGGACCAGGGCGCCGAGCGGCGGTGTCCCGGAAGGCGTTCGCAAAATGCCGGCAATATCGTTACCGGCTCGGGTCGCGATTTGACGATAGCCGATGGCGCCTTCTGTCCAGGTGGAGGTGACCACCCGCGTATCGACGTCAACGCCGTCAGGCAAATTGTTCATGTTGACCCGCACGCTGGCCGGGGTGTAGCTGGAAAACGACGGCAGAACGCCGATACCCGACGCGTTGGTTTCGTCATGCGATACGTTCAGCGGGATATGGCCCACGCCGTCAGTGCTGACCATGACGCGTGGCTCATTGCCGTAGCTGCGACGGTGCAGGGCAAACCCTTTCGCCGTCCCGGTAAACGATCCGTTCCAGCTGGCGCTCATTGAGTTGTACTCATTCGCCTTATAGCTGCCTGAGACGTTGAGATCCCCCAGTGAAGAATAGTGCTGATAGTTTCCGCTGAACTGTGCGCCCGCATCGGCTTTTTCGCTCTCGGTGCCAGCAGAAACGCCCCAGGTATTGTTCCGGTCAGAGGTATCGTACCAGGAGACGCTCTGGCTCAGGCTGTCGCCGTTGCGCAGGTCGTAGTTCAGGCGATGGTCAGGATCGAGCGGCACGCTCAGCGAGAGATAAAACTGGTTATCGTCCTCTTCATCATCTTCGTAATGGGTTCTGCTCAGCGACAGGGTCAGGCCAAGGTTTTTCCAGCGGCCAAGGTCGAAGTTATAGCCTGCGGTGACGCTGCCGGTCGTGGAAGGCGAGTCGTCCCACCAGGTTTGGCGCAGCATGCTCAGATAAAGGTTTAGCGAGAAGGCCGAGATGTACTGACTGGCTGTGACGCTCAGGGTCTGTTTTTCCGTCTGGCTGTCGCTGTTGTCGTTATCCAGATATCGCGCATAGCTCAGGAACTGACGGTCCGAGTAGCGGTAGCTCGCCAGCGTAAGCTGGCTACCGGTGGTGTCGAACCGTTTACTGTAGTTAAAACGGTAGCTGTAGCCCGTCTGCGGATCCGCGCCCGGCAGCTGGCTGGTGGCCCGGGTGATATCAAACGAGAGCGCGCCCAGATACGCCATGTTTTGTCCCAGCCCGGCGGCCAGGGCTCGGTAGTGGTCACCATCGGCCAGCGTTCCGCCATAGAGCGAGGTTTGCGACAGCATGCCCCAGGAAAACTCGCCGCTCATGAAGGTGCTGTCCTCAACGTCATGCGATGCGTCCTTTCGCGGCTTGCCTGCCGCCAGCTTGTAGCGAACCTGGCCCTGACGCGTCAGGAAGGGAACGGATTCGGCGGAGACCTGGAACGTACTCACCCGGCCATCTTCTTCCGTCACCTTCACGTCGAGCGTGCCCTGCACCGACTGGTTGAGATCCTGAATGATGAACGGGCCCGGCGGGACTTTTGTTTGATAGATGACCCTGTCGGCGAGGCTTACGGTGACCGTCGCGTTGGTTTGGGCAATACCGGAGATTTGTGGCGCATAGCCGCGCAGTGACCACGGCAGCATGCGCTCATCGCTGATAAGCGACGCGCCGGTGTAGGTGAAGGCGTCGAAAATCGACGACTGGAAATCCGTCTCGCCGAGCGTCAGCTTTGCGCCCATGGTGGGGAGGGGGCGGAACATATAAACGCGCGAGAAGCGCCCGTTATGCTCTGAACCGCCGTCCGCGTGCGTCTGGTTGTATTGATAATCGCTGCGCAGCCGCCAGGCGCCGACGTTCGCGCCCGCCGTGCCGTAAGTGTTGGCATTGTCTGAACTGCTGCCGCTGTTGGGCTGGTAGTGGCTGGCAAAAAGATTGTAGTCCAGCAGGACGCCCGCCACGCCGTTATCCCAGGTTGACAGGGGCATCCAGTCGGCAGAACGGTACTGCAGCCACGCCTGGGGAATGGACACGTTTAGCGTCTGGCTTGCTTGTTCAAAGGTAAAATGAATGTCCGGCAGCGGGGTGAAGTCTATACAGCCCTCTTTTTCAGTGAGCGATTCCCGTATTTTATCCTGCAGGCCGAACGTGTCGGCCAGTTCGGCGGGAATACAGACCTGAACTGCATCATTCACTTTTTTCCACGTTAACTGCCAGCCGTTTGTTAAGGGGGTGTCATTAATTGAAACCGTAACAAAATAACGTCCGGGGACGACGGAGGCGCGATCTTTAAACTGTGTTAAATCGACGCTGTTGCGCTGATCTTTATCGATGGCATTAATATTAAATTCGGTACCAGAGGAGACTTTCGTCATTAACAGGGCGGTAATGATGATTATGCATGTTGATTTATGTTTCATCATCCTGTTGCTCAAGGTAAATATAAAATGCCGACTGGCATAACGAGCCAGTCGGTAGATAACGAGGTAAATTCGAATTATTTATACGCCAGCACATAGTTTGCGGTGGCTTCAACCTGACCCGGCGTTGCCGTTTTGCCGCTCAGCACTTCCATCTGCGCCTTAAAGTGCAGCGTCTGGGTGGCGGAGCCTGCCAGCAGGGTGACTTCACTGGCGCTACCCAGGGTGATGTTTGCTTCCGCATTATCCAGCAGACGGACGCCCACGTTCTGCGCGCCGCTGGCATACGTGTTGGTCATCAGGCTGGTATCCGTTGTATCCGTGGCGGAGCTGGTGAACGTGACGTCAACTTTGGTGATTGGGGTATCGGTTTCATCGCCTGGATCGTCCAGCTGGCAGTTTTCCAGGTTGATATCTACCGCAACGGGAGACGATTTTTTATTGGCATTAATAACGGCAGTCGTAATTTCACCCAGATCGACTTCTTTATCAACGCTATCAGGAGCAATGCTGCACGGCGCATCAATCACCACCCCTTTGAATTTGATCTTGCCTGAGCCTTGTTCTGCAGCCAATGCCGATCCAGAAATAAGCGTGGCCATTGCCACGGCTAAAAGCACTTTTTTTCCTGTAAACATGAAAATATCCTTTTTCAGTTGAATTCATATCCTGAATATTAATCAGAATATTGCCAGGAAAGTATATCGATCTCCGGCGGGGTAATGCGATTAACCACGCTTAAAAATCATTGTAGATATAATTAAAATATAAATACGGGTTATTGTAAGTGGATGAATTTCAAGAAGTGTAAATTATAATGCCGGATGCATTGTTTAGTGTTATTACGCACAGTAATGTTCAATAAAAAACTTGATTTTTTTATAAGGAAGGAGGCGTGGCGTATATTCCGTAAAAAGTTATTCCTTTAACAAATAATAGGCGCCTCTGTTTCAGGAGGCGCCCGTCACGTCAGCCAATGCCTGCGGCCTGAAGTAAGACCAGACTTAGCCCCATCACCGACATCCCGCACAGGACGCCATAGCTTGGGTTGTTGTTTGGATCGATCTCTTTCGCCAGCGGCATCAGCTCGTCTACCGACAGCGCAACCATAATCCCCGCAACCGCGGCCATAATGGCAGCCATGACGACCGGCGAAACCAGGCTACCGAGGATGAGCCAGGCCAGCACGCCGCCGAGAATTTCCGCCATGCCGGAGATTCCGGCCCAGAAGATTGCCGTGCGCTTTGAGCCCGTAGCGGCATAGACCGGACCGGCCACCGCGAGTCCTTCAGGAATATTGTGCAACGCCACCGCCAGGGCGATGCCGAGGCCCATTTCCAGGTTGCTGCTGGCGGTGACATACGTCGCCACGCCTTCCGGGAAGTTGTGCAGGCTTATGCCCAGCGTCAGCAAAATGGCGGTGCGCTTAATGTTGCGCGGCGCGGGCGCTACGTTTTTTTGCATTAAGTCCTGAGGGTGCGCGTGGGGCAACATGCGGTCGAGCGCGAAGTATCCCAGCAGGCCAACGACAAACATGCCGTAGCCCAGCAGCGGAGACATGCCTTCCGTGCCCAGCGCCGCAGGGAGCATCTCCATCAGGGAGATGAGCAGCATGATCCCGGCAGCAAAGCCCAGCGAGAAGGCCAGCACGCGGTTTGATGGCTTTTGACCAAGCACGCCGAGGATCGCGCCGATGAACGTCGCGGCGCCCGCCAGTATGGTCAGGATCAGAGGGACTGACATGCATTGCTCCTTATGATAATGATTCTCATTAATATAAATGATTCATTTCTGGCAAAGCGAGGGGCCAGCCCCGGCTTTACACATTCCTTACATTCAAATTTCCTGATGATGATCTTCACGCTTATCTGCGTTCATCTTTGCCGGATTGCGCGTAATGTAGCACCATTAAATTGACACCTTCTGTAAGGATATCATCATGACTTCTTCCCGTATGCCAGCCCTGTTTTTAGGCCACGGCAGCCCAATGAACGTTCTGGAAGACAACGTCTATACCCGCGCATGGCGTAGCCTGGGCGAGACGCTGCCGCGTCCAAAAGCGATTGTGGTGGTATCCGCGCACTGGTTCACCCGCGGCACAGGCGTGACCGCCATGGAAGCGCCAAAGACCATTCATGATTTTGGCGGCTTCCCGCAGGCGCTGTATGACACGCACTATCCGGCCCCCGGCTCGCCTGAGCTGGCACAAAGGCTGGTGGAACTGCTGGCGCCTGTTCCGGTTGCGCTGGATAAAGAAGCCTGGGGTTTTGACCACGGCTCGTGGGGCGTGCTGATTAAAATGTATCCTGATGCGGATATCCCGATGGTGCAGCTGAGCATCGACAGCACCAAACCGGCCGCCTGGCATCTGGAGTTGGGCCGTAAGCTGGCAACGCTTCGTGATGAAGGCATCATGCTGGTGGCAAGCGGCAACGTGGTGCACAACCTGCGTACGGCGCGCTGGCACGGTGAGAATACGCCTTACCCGTGGGCGACCGCTTTTAACGACTACGTTAAAGCTAACCTGACCTGGCAGGGTCCGGCTGAGGCACATCCGCTGGTGAACTATCTGGACCATGAGGGCGGTTCGCTCTCTAACCCGACGCCGGAGCATTTCCTGCCGCTGCTGTACGTGCTTGGCGCGTGGGATGGCCAGGAGCCGGTTACGATCCCGGTCGACGGAATTGAGATGGGAAGCCTGAGTATGCTGTCGGTGCAGGTAGGGTGAAAATATGCCGGGTGGCGGCTTCGCCTTACCCGGCCTACATGTCGAGCGTAGGCCCGGTAAGCGCAGCGCCACCGGGCAAGTCTTACTCCACAAAAATATGCGGATAGAACCGTGACAGATCCTGCGTGATCAGCGCGCGATCTTCGCGAATGCCAATTCCGGCAGGCAGATCGTTGATCAGCCAGCTGCCAATCAGCGTATAGCTGTCGCCAAACTTCGGCAGTGGATAGAACTCCTGGACGATCATCCCTTCTTCGCCGTACGGCCCTTCAACCGCTTCCAGCGTTTTACCGTTTTCGATAACCGACACGTTCGCGCCTTCGCGGGAGAAGATCGGCTTAACGACGTATTTCTCCATCTGCGGGTAATTATCTTCCGCAAAGTACGCTGGCAGCAGGTTCGGGTGGTTCGGGAACATCTCCCACAGCATCGGCAGCAGGGCCTTGTTGGAGATAATGCTCTTCCAGGCCGGTTCCAGCCAGCGCACGCCCGCGTCTTCCAGCTTGGTGGAGAACATCTCGCGCAGCATGTATTCCCACGGGTAGAGCTTGAACAGGTTGCTGATCACCTGATCCTGCATGTCCGTGAACTGACCTTTTTCACCCAGGCCGATATCCTCGATATAGAGGAACTCGGTCGCCACCTCCGCCTCGGCGGCGCAATCCTGCAGATACTGAACCGTGCCACGGTCTTCTTCCGTGTCGCGGCAGCAGGCGAGATGCAGCAGGTTAAAGCCAAACTGCTCGCGCAGCTCGGCGAAGCGCTCGATCAGCTTCTCCTGCAGGCTGTTGAACTGGTCGCTGCCTTCCGGCAGGTTGCCAGCATTGGCCTGGTCTTCCAGCCAGATCCACTGGAAGAACGCCGCCTCGTACAGGGACGTTGGGGTATCGGCGTTGTTTTCCAGCAGCTTAGGCTCGCCTTTGCCGTCCCACGCCAGATCCAGGCGAGAGTAAAGCGAAGGCTGATTCGTTTTCCACGACTGGCGGACAAAGCTCCAGGTGTGCTTTGGAATGCGGAACTTGGCCATCAGTTCGTCGCTGTCGATGACTTTTTCCACCACCTTGAGGCACATCTGGTGCAGCTCGGCCGTTACCTCTTCCAGCTTCTCAACCTGGGCCAGCGTGAGCTTGTAGTAAGCGTCTTCACACCAGTACGGCTCGCCGTACATGGTGTGGAAGTTAAAGCCGTACTCGGTGGCTTTTTCACGCCAGTCCGGACGCTCGGTAATACTGACTCGTTCCATGATCAGCCGCCCATTGAGCGAGTAGAAGAGGTGCCTGTCGCGCTGCGCTGCATGCTGGTCTGTTTCGCCACAGACTCACCGAACCCGCCGCGGGTGATGGTGCTGGTGGTCGCAGGCTTCGGCGCCATCGCCGTTTTCGGTACCGTCACGGTGCGGCCAGGGGTGGCTGCGCCGTAGCCTTTGCCGCTGGCATCGGTATATTGACCGTAAGCCGGGCTGGCCGGGTTTTTCGAGCTAAACAGCGGCTGCTGCTGGTAGCCTGCACCGCCGCCCATCAGACGACCCATCATGTAACCGGCCATCAGCGGCATCCAGAAGCTGCCGCTGGACTGCGCCTGCGCCTGATTTTCTGGCGCAGTGCCGGCCTGAGCCGGTGCCTGCTGGCATTGACCTTCGCCAAACTCCGCTACGCAGTCTTCGCGTGAGGCATATTTCGGCGCGGTGCGTTCCGCTTCTTTCAGCGCGCTGGTGTAGGCCGTTTTACATTCGGCCGCTTTACCGGTGGCGGCAGAGCAGTCGTCCGCGTTTTGATACAGCGAAACCGTTTCATCGTTTTTTTCACAGCCTGCCAGCATAAAGACAGCGGTAACCGCCAGCGCAACAGGAGTGAGGTGACGTGCGTTCCAGCTCTTGCGGAACGACGCGTGATTGATCGTTTTTGTCCGTTTCATATTTGTCTTCCAGGACCCAGTGGTAATAACGCTCAGGATAGAGGATGAGTGGTTGAAAATGAAGCGAAGAGGGGCGGAATCAGGGGGATCTTTACGTTGGCTTACGTTCGGATGTGATTTTGCGCCGGGTGGCGCTGCGCTTACCCGGCCTACGATTCAGTAGGCCCGATAAGCGCAGCGCCATCGGGCAATGCTTAGTTACGGAACGGATTATTGCTCTTGCTGGCAGGCGCGGTAGTGCGCGCGGCAGCAGGCTGTGCAGCAGGGGTCGTGTTAGCGTTGAAGTTATCAACCGCGGCAACCTGCTCAGGGTTCTCCGGCGCAACGCTGTCAGGAGAGGTAGAGACCGGTTTGCCCAGTGCGCTGTTCAGCATCTGCAGGTCTTGCTCGTTCAGCGTACCCAGAGCCTGCTTAATGTTCAGCTGGTTAATCAGGTACTGATAACGCGCGCTGGAGAGCTGCTGTTTCGCGTTGTACAGCGTGGTGGTCGCGTCGAGCACGTCAACGATAGTACGGGTACCGACGGAGTAGCCGGCTTCCATCGCGTCCAGGGAGCTCTGTGCAGACACAACGGCCTGTTTATAGGCGTTGATGCTGCTGATTGAGGCGTTCACGTTATTGAAGGATGAACGTACGGTCTGCACCACGTTGCGGTGGGCGCTTTCCAGCTGCTCGCTCGCGCCAACAAAGTTGTACTGCGCCTGTTTCACCTGGGAGTTGACCTGACCGCCCTGATACAGCGGCAGGGAGAAGCTCAGACCCACCTTGTTCTGGCCCATATTGCTGTCGTCATACTGGGCAGAGTTGGTCTTAGAGCCGCTGTAGGTGGTGTCAGAGATGCCGGTAGAGGCGCTCAGGCTCAGGGTTGGCAGATGGCCATCCTGCGCCTGACGAATTTGCTCGCGGGCCAGGTCCTGGCTCAGACGCGCCTGCAGCAACGTCAGGTTGCGGTTTTCCGCCTCTTTCAGCAGGGCGTTAACGGCCTGCGGTTTATCCGTTTTGAAGCTGTCGACGTTCAGGGAGGCCAGCTCAGGATAGTAATTCCCGGTAACCTGACGCAGGGATTCCAGCGCGTTGTCGAGGTTGTTACGCGCGGTCACTTCGTTGGCCAGCACGGTGTCGTACTGTGAACGGGCGTTCTGCACGTCGGTGATCGCCACCAGACCCACGTTGAAGCGCTGGGTGGTTTGATCTAACTGGCGGTAAATGGCCTGTTTCTGCGCTTCGGTGTAGGAGAGCGCGTCAATGGCGCTCAGTACGTTGAAATACGCCGTGGCCGTGTTCAGGATCAGCGTCTGCTGGTCGGTCTGATAGGTCACATCCTGGATGCCTGCGCTTTTTTCCTGCAGGGTCAGGGCACGCCATTTGGACATATCAAACAGCGTCTGTGTTAATTGCAGTGAGGCGCTGGTAGCATTGGAGTTAACGCCGTTAGCGTCGCGGAAACCGTTGCTGTAGGTATAATCTGCACCTAACCCTAACTGTGGCAGCAAGGGGCTACGCGCTTCGTTAATCTTTTCAAACGCAGCATCACGATCGGCCGCTGATTTACGTAAATCAGGGTTGCCCAGACGTGCCTGCTGGTAGACCTGTAACAGGTTTTCCGCCTGGCTCATTGCACTGAAGCCCGTCAGGCTCAGGCCGATAAGGATGGGGAGCAATTTCTTCATTTGCATTCCTTGTTGTGAAGCAGTATTAGCGCTGATCTAATTAAAAAATAATTGCCGATTCTAACAGAATCATCCACACCAAAAGGTTGGCGTTACGTGCCATCTGGCGGTAATTTGCACCAATCTACCATATAGCCTTACAAACGGCAGCCAAACAGCCTTGAAATTCACAATTTCATCACCATTGCTACCAGGACTCGACTCATGCAAAAACCAGATAAGTTGCCCGTGACTTTCGCCAAAAACGATGTAGAAATTATTGCACGAGAAACGCTTTATAGCGGTTTTTTTTCAATGGATCTTTACCGTTTCAGGCATCGCCTGTTTAACGGGGAAATGAGCGGCGAAATCAGACGCGAAATTTTTGAGCGCGGGCATGCGGCAGTCTTGCTACCCTTTGACCCAGTGCGTGACGAAGTTGTGCTGGTGGAGCAGATCCGCATCGCCGCTTATGACGTCAGTGAGAGCCCGTGGCTGCTGGAGATGGTGGCCGGGATGATCGAAGAAGGCGAGTCGGTTGAGGACGTCGCCCGGCGCGAGGCGCTGGAAGAGGCGGGGCTGGTGGTCGGCCGCACAAAACCGGTGCTGAGCTATCTGGCAAGCCCGGGAGGCACCAGCGAACGCTTATCCATAATGGTGGGCGAAGTGGACGCCACGACCGCAGAAGGCATTCACGGTCTGGCTGATGAAAACGAAGATATTCGGGTTCATGTGGTAAGCCGGGAACAGGCTTACCAGTGGGTAGAAGAGGGGAAAATCGACAACGCAGCGTCTGTCATCGCCCTGCAATGGCTGCAGCTGCATTATCAGACATTACGAAACGAGTGGAAAAAATGAAGCGCTATACGCCTGACTTCCCAGAAATGATGCGCCTGTGCGAAACCAATTTCGCACAATTGCGCCGCCTGCTGCCGAGAAACGACGCACCCGGCGAAACGGTAAGCTATCAGGTGAGCAACGCGCAGTATCGATTAACGATAACAGAATCAACGCGCTACACTACGCTGGTGGAAATTGAGCAAACGGCTCCCAGCATTAGCTACTGGAGCCTGCCGTCGATGACGGTACGCCTCTATCACGACGCGATGGTCGCTGAAGTGTGTTCAAGCCAGCAGATCTTTCGCTTCAAGGCGCGGTATGATTACCCGAATAAAAAGTTGCATCAACGCGACGAAAAGCATCAAATTAACCAGTTTTTAGCCGACTGGCTAAGATATTGTTTAGCACATGGAGCAATGGCGATTCCGGTTTGTTAGCGTCATAAACCTACCTAAGGACACCATTTGGAAAGCCTGTTGAACCTGACTGTTGCTGGTGGGGCGCCAGTCAGGATATTACAAATCACCGATACCCACCTTTTTGCCGAAAAGCATGAAACGCTGCTGGGGGTGAACACCTGGGAGAGTTATCAGGCGGTACTGAGCGCCATTCACGCTGAAAACCGTGCATGCGATCTGATTGTCGCAACGGGCGATCTGGCGCAGGACCAATCTTCCGCGGCCTACCAGCATTTTGCTGAAGGCATCGCGAGCTTTAGCGTGCCCTGCGTCTGGCTGCCAGGCAACCACGATTTCCAGCCCGCCATGTACAGTTCTCTCCAGGATGCGGGGATTTCTCCGGCGAAAAGTGTTTTTGCGGGTGACCAGTGGCAGATCCTGCTGCTGGATAGCCAGGTGTTTGGCGTCCCGCACGGTGAGTTAAGCGAGTTTCAGCTCGACTGGCTGGAGACCAAACTGGCTGCTGAACCTGAACGTCACACGCTGCTGTTGCTTCATCATCATCCTCTGCCGGCGGGCTGCAGCTGGCTCGATCAGCACAGTCTGCGCAACTCCGCGGCGCTGGATCGCGTGCTGGCGAAGTTCCCGCGGGTGAAAAATCTGCTGTGCGGGCATATTCACCAGGAGCAGGATCTCGACTGGAACGGGCGCCGCATGCTGGCGACACCGTCGACCTGCGTTCAGTTTAAGCCGCACTGCGCCAACTTTACGCTGGATACCATCGCGCCAGGCTGGCGCTGGCTGGAACTGCATGCCGACGGCACGCTGACCACGGAAGTCTGCCGTTTGACCGGTGCACAATTCCGCCCGGACACCGCTTCAGAAGGCTATTGATGTCTACGCTCCTTTATCTGCACGGATTCAACAGCTCGCCGCGCTCCGCAAAAGCGACACAGTTTCGCCAGTGGCTGAGCGAGCATCACCCCGACGTTGAGATGATTATCCCTCAGCTGCCGCCTTACCCGGCAGAAGCCGCGGAGATGCTGGAATCCATTGTGCTTGCGCACGGCGGCGAAACCTTCGGTGTGGTCGGTTCATCGCTGGGCGGGTATTACGCCACCTGGCTCTCGCAATGCTTTATGCTGCCCGCCGTGGTGGTTAATCCGGCGGTACGGCCATTTGAGCTGCTGCGGGACTTTCTTGGCGAAAACGAGAACCCCTACACCGGCCAGCAATATGTGCTAGAGTCACGCCATATTTACGATCTCAAAGTTATGCAGGTCGACCCGCTCGAGGCGCCGGATCTCATCTGGCTGCTGCAGCAGACGGGAGATGAAGTGCTGGATTACCGCCAGGCAGTGGCGTATTACGCCTCCTGCCGCCAGACTATAGAAGAGGGCGGAAACCATGCTTTCACGGGCTTTGAGGATCATTTCACCCAGATTGTCGATTTTCTTGGACTGCACAGCCACTGACAATCAATGCGAATTGCTAGTTTAAATCATGACGCAAACCTATAACGCTGATGCCATTGAGGTCCTCACCGGGCTTGAGCCGGTTCGCCGCCGCCCGGGGATGTACACCGATACGACGCGCCCAAACCATCTGGGCCAGGAAGTTATTGATAACAGTGTGGACGAAGCGCTGGCGGGCCATGCCAAACGCGTTGACGTCATCCTGCACGCCGATCAGTCGCTGGAAGTCATTGACGACGGGCGCGGCATGCCGGTGGATATCCACCCGGAAGAAGGCGTCCCGGCCGTTGAGCTGATCCTCTGTCGTCTGCATGCGGGCGGTAAGTTCTCCAACAAAAACTACCAGTTCTCCGGCGGCCTGCACGGCGTGGGGATTTCCGTCGTCAACGCCCTGTCCAAACGCGTGGAAGTGAACGTCCGTCGCGATGGTCAGGTGTACAACATCGCGTTTGAAAACGGCGAGAAGGTGCAGGATCTGCAGGTTGTCGGGACGTGTGGCAAACGCAACACCGGCACCAGCGTTCACTTCTGGCCTGACGAGAGTTTCTTCGACAGCCCGCGCTTTTCCGTTTCCCGCCTGACGCACCTGCTGAAAGCCAAAGCGGTGCTGTGCCCGGGCGTGGAAATTACCTTTAAGGATAACGTCAACAACACCGAGCAGACCTGGCGCTACGAAGATGGCCTTAATGACTATCTTTGCGAAGCGGTAAACGGCCTGCCGACGCTGCCGGAAAAACCGTTCGTCGGCAATTTCACCGGCGACACCGAAGCGGTGGACTGGGCGTTGCTGTGGCTGCCGGAAGGCGGTGAGCTGCTGACCGAAAGCTACGTTAACCTGATCCCCACCATGCTCGGCGGGACCCACGTCAACGGCCTGCGTCAGGGGCTGCTGGATGCGATGCGCGAATTCTGCGAATACCGCAATATCCTGCCGCGCGGCGTGAAGCTGTCGGCGGAAGATATCTGGGACCGCTGCGCTTATGTGCTCTCCGTGAAGATGCAGGATCCGCAGTTTGCCGGTCAGACCAAAGAGCGCCTGTCGTCACGCCAGTGCGCGGCGTTCGTTTCCGGCGTGGTGAAAGATGCGTTTACCCTGTGGCTGAACCAGAACGTTCAGGCGGCAGAAATGCTGGCTGAAATGGCGATTTCCAGCGCCCAGCGTCGTCTGCGTGCCGCGAAGAAAGTGGTGCGTAAAAAGCTGACCAGCGGCCCTGCGCTGCCGGGCAAGCTGGCAGACTGTACCGCGCAGGATCTCAACCGTACCGAACTGTTCCTCGTGGAAGGGGACTCGGCGGGCGGGTCGGCCAAGCAGGCGCGCGATCGTGAATATCAGGCGATCATGCCGCTCAAGGGTAAGATCCTGAACACCTGGGAGGTCTCGTCTGATGAAGTGCTGGCCTCGCAGGAAGTCCACGATATCTCGGTCGCGATCGGCATCGATCCGGACAGCGACGATCTGAGCCAGCTGCGCTACGGCAAGATCTGTATCCTCGCGGATGCGGACTCCGATGGTCTGCACATCGCCACGCTGCTGTGCGCGCTGTTTGTGAAGCACTTCCGCACGCTGGTGAAAAACGGTCACGTCTACGTGGCGCTGCCGCCGCTGTACCGTATCGACCTCGGCAAAGAGGTGTACTACGCGCTGACGGAAGAAGAGAAAGCGGGCGTGCTGGAACAGCTGAAGCGTAAGAAGGGTAAGCCTAACGTGCAGCGCTTTAAAGGGCTGGGCGAGATGAACCCGATGCAGCTGCGCGAAACGACGCTGGATCCGAACACGCGCCGTCTGGTGCAGCTGACGATCAGCGACGAAGACGAACAGCAGACCAACGCTATGATGGATATGCTCCTTGCCAAGAAACGTTCGGAAGACCGTCGTAACTGGCTGCAGGAGAAAGGCGATATGGCGGATATTGAGGCCTGATGCTGAAAAAGCCCTGCGATGCAGGGCTTTTTTTTGCCCGGTGGCGCTGCGCTTACCGGGCCTACGATCGATCCCCTCGTCCCTTTGGGGAGAGGGTTAGGGTGAGGGGAACACCCCGCACTGACATCAAAACTCCATCTTCACCGTAAACTGCACTTCGCGCGGGTCGCCAATCTGGTTACCCAGATTGTTGGTGGCGATAGATGAGGTGTAGTAGGTCTTATCAAACAGGTTCTTCACGTTCACCTGCAGCGTCACCGGATACTGCAGCTTCATCTTATACGCCGCAAACGCATCCGCCACAAAATAGCCCGGCAGATAATAATCCGCACCGTTGGTTGCGGAACGACGGCTCACGCCGTGCCCGCCGCCGCCCAGCGTCAGGGTATTCCCGGCAAACGCATTATGAATGTCGTAGGTCAGGAACAGGGAGCCGGTATGGCGCGGCACGTTCGGCAGCGGTTTGCCCGCGTAGTCCGGGTCTTCCAGCACCTTCGCGTCGGTATACCCGTAGCTGGCGATGATATTGGTGTTCTCGGTCAAGGATCCGGCAAGATCCACCTCCACGCCCTGGGAGCGCACGCGGCCCGCGGTTTTGGCGATGGTTTCACCCCCCACGCTTTCGTTGTACAGCACGTTGCGTTTGTGAATATCAAACAGCGCGATGTTGGCCGTAACCCCGTCGAACAGGTCGAACTTCGCGCCCACTTCGTAGGCATTTGAGGTTTCCGGTGGCAGGTCGCCGATGTAGCTCGCAATGGACGACTGTGGCATAAACGTCTGCGAGTAGTTGGCAAACAGTGAGACGGATGGCGTGAGCTTATAGACCAGCCCCAGCTTCGGCGTCCACTGTTCGTCGCGGCTGTCAGTGTTGACGTTGAACGGGCGGCCTTTGCCCGCGTACTGGGTGTAATACTGATAGCGCATCCCGGCGACGGCGATCCACTTATCGGTCAGGTACAGGGCATCCTGCGCGTACGCAGAGTAGCTTTCCTGCTTGAGCGTCTGGTCGCTGTCGGACGCCGACACGGTGGTGCATTTGCCGAGATGGCCATACGTCGGGTGATAGATATTGAAATCCTTGACGTTTTTACAGCGCATCATGTCCGTGCGCAACAGATCGTAATTCTCATACGACACGCCGGTCAGGATCTCATTGTAAAAGCCCGCAATATCCACATTCCCCTGCAGATCCGCGCGGGTGCTGTGCATGCGTTGGGTCGAGCCCTGGGTCGCATCCACACGGCGGGTCAGGTTGCCGGTTTTTGCATCGTAGGCCATGACGCGGGCCTGGTTATCGCTGTATTTGTCCTGGCTGTAGCTGTAGTCGAACTTCGCGGTCCACTGGCTGTTGAGTCGATATTCCGCGTTGAGCTGAGCGAGGTCGGACTGCCCGTCAGTGATGTTAAACGGCTCGTCAAAGCGGGTTTTGCGATCGACATCAACGGCTTTTTTAGTGTTGAGATCGAAGATCGTACCGCGATCGAACGGCGTTTTATAGTCACGATGCGAATAGAGCACGGTCACGGTGGCATCATCGCCGAACCAGGTGAGCGACGGGGCGATAAAGGTGCTGCGTTCGTTGCCAAAATTACGCCAGTAATCTTCGTCCTGATATTCGCCCGTGAGGCGATACGCCAGACGCGTGCCGTCAATCGGGCCGGTCACATCGACCTGTCCGGTGCCGCCGCCAAAGCTGGAAGAGGTGGCGGAAAGGGAACCGCCGAAAATTTTCTCCGGGCGTTTGGTGACGACGTTAATCAGGCCGCCCGGATCGAGAATGCCGTACAGCGTGGAGGCCGGGCCTTTCAGCACCTCCACGCGCTCGGTGGCGGCATTGAAGCTGCGCGGCAGGACGGTGCGCAGGCCGTTGGTCATGATTGACCCGTCGCGGTTCGCACCAAACCCGCGGCGCACAAAGGCATCCTGCGTACCGCCCAGGGTATTGGTCTGCACCACGTTGCTGACGTTATAGAGCGCCTCATCCAGCGTGGTGGCGTGCTGATCCTGCAGCACGTTATCGCTGACGGTATTGACCACCTGCGGGATATCCAGCATCGGCATGTTGGTCAGCGTTGCGGTGGAGGTGTTCAGCGGCTGGTAGCCGTTGGTGGCTTCCGCCGAAGTATTTGGATCGGCAGTGACGGTAAGCGTTTCGCCGTCTTTAGCTGCGGTGGTGTCTGTTGCCTGCGCCAGCGGCGCCATAAACAGCAGTGAAAAGAGCGCGCGCCCTTTTATCCCTGAGAGTGAAGGTGTGAACGTAGCCATTACATCTGTTATCCCGAAATATCCCGCGAATGCGTTCGCGGCAAACTGTGTGAGTCATTGCCCTTTACGGTCTGTCCGTTAGCCGGAAGTGGCATCGGACATGTAATTGAGAATCATTCAATCATGCGGGAATGTAGTAGTAAATGGAAAAAAGAAAAAATCGACTACAGCAGTTAACCGCGTACGTAAGCGCAGCGGTTTGATATTTAACTCATTGAAATAAATGTTTTTAAAAGCCTTGGTGGACTCATTTTTTCTCTGGTTTACCCCTGGTTTTTTCAGGGTGTTTCTTCGCTTGACTACTACATGGCGCGGCGTCAAACTCTCAAAAGAGAATGAGTTTTATTTTTATTTGTTGGTTTTTCATTACGTTGGCGTTCACGTGGCTCACAACACACACAAACCGGGTCTGGTTCTGGAGAACCTCTCTGCGGGCTATCAGAAAAAAATCATCGTTGATGATATCTCCCTTGCGATCCCTCAGCAGAAAATGACGGTGCTGGTCGGGGCGAACGGCTGTGGAAAATCCACGCTGTTGAGCACTATCGCGCGGCTGCTGCAGCCGCTTGGGGGAACCGCGCTGCTGGACGGTAAAGCCATTCATGAGCAGCCCACCAAAGCGGTCGCCCGTCAGCTTGGCATTCTCCCGCAGTCGCCGCTGCTGCCGGATGGGTTAACCGTTTTTGAACTGGTCTCGCGCGGGCGTTTTCCCTGGCAAAACGTTATGCGTCAGTGGAGCGACGAGGACGAGCGGGCGGTGGAAGAGGCCCTTCGACTGACCGGCACGGCAGAGTTTGCCCATATGCCAGTGGAAAGCTTATCCGGCGGCCAGCGTCAGCGCTGCTGGATCGCCATGGCGCTGGCGCAGCAAACGCCGTATATCCTGCTTGACGAGCCGACGACGTACCTCGATCTTCGCTATCAGGTGGAGATCCTCGAGCTTCTGCATACGCTGACGCGTGAGCACGGGCGTACCGTCGTGGTGGTGCTGCACGATCTCAACTTTGCCGTTAACTACGGTGATTCCCTGGTCTTTTTACGCCAGGGAAAAGTCGAGGGGGTGTTACATGAAGGCGACGCCTGTACGCCGGAACTGATCAAAGCGGTGTTTGATGTGGACGTGCATATGTCCATCAACCCCTTGACCGGCAAACCGTTCTTTATGCCGTTTCGCCAGAGCCTTGAACAGCCATGATGCGCGCTTCTCTCGCCTTCCTGATTTTTACATTACTGCTGGCGCTGGGCGCGATTGTGCATCTTGGCATCGGGGCGCGGTTTATCTCTCCCCGAACGGTAGTCGAGGCAGTCGTTCACTTCGATCCGCGCAATTTCGACCATAACATCATCATCAGACTGCGACTGCTGCGCCTCTGCGCCGCAATGGTGACAGGCGCCGCGCTCGGCGTGGCGGGCGTGCTGCTGCAGTCCGTGATCCGCAACCCGCTCGGCGAGCCGCATATTCTGGGGCTCAACGCCGGGGCAGCGCTGGCGGTGGTGATCGCCAGCGCGCTTGGGCTTTCGCTGCCGTTTGGTCGCCCGCTGATTGCCGCCGCCGGTGCCGCCGCGCTGTTTCTGCTGGTGCTGATGTTCTCCTCGTCCGGTCGCACCGGGCTCACGCCGATGAAGGTCACCCTGTGCGGCGTGGCGATGTCGGCGTTTGCCTCGTCGATTACCGCCGCGGTGTTAATCCTGGATGAACAGACGCTGCTCTCTCTGCGCACCTGGCTGGCAGGTGATATCGCCGGAGTCAACGCGCAGATGCTCCAGAGTGCCCTGTGGGCTGCAGCAGCCGGTTTTATTCTTGCTATCGGGCTGTCGCCCTCGCTCAACATGCTGGCGCTGGGCGACAGAATGGCGCAGGGGCTTGGCGTGTCGCTGCTGAAAACCCGCCTCCTTGCCCTGCTGGCCATCGCGCTGCTCTGCGGCGCGGCCGTCTCCCTCGCCGGACCGATTGGCTTTATCGGCCTTGTGGTGCCGCAGCTCATCCGCCGTCTGGTGTCGGTCGATTTGCGCGTGATGGTGCCGCTGTCGGCCCTGTGCGGCGCGCTGGTGTTGCTGCTGGCGGATATCGCTGCCCGCACGCTGTTTACCCCCTGGGAGCTGGCAACCGGCATCATGACGGCCCTGGTCGGCGCGCCCGTGTTCATCTTTATGGCGTCGAGGATGTTCAAATGAACCGGGCCGGACTCCGCGCGATCCGCGTTGGCCACCTGTCGGCGCTGATTCGCCCGAAAGCGCTGGCGTACCTGTCGCTTTTCGCGCTGGCGGCGCTAAGCCTGCTGGGCTTTGGCCTGACGCACGGTTCTCTGCCCATTCCAACCTCCGCCATCGGGCGCGCGCTGTTTTCGCCTGAAAGTCTGACGGCGGAGACGCGTTACGTCGTGATGGATATCCGCCTGCCGCGCCTGCTGATGGCGGTGCTGTGCGGCGCGATGCTCGGCATGGCGGGGGCGGCGATGCAGTCCATCACCCGCAACGGTCTGGCTGACCCGGGGCTTATCGGCGTGAAGGAGGGCTGTAGCGCGGCGGTACTGCTGCTGATTTTTCAGTTCCCGGCGCTGAGCCTGGCCTGGCGTCCGCTGGTCGGCATGGCCGGTGGGCTGCTTACCGCGCTGCTGGTGATCGTCCTGGCGCGCGATATCTCGCGCCCGCGGTTCATCCTGATCGGCATCGGCGTGTCGTGGGCGTTTGCCGCGGCGATGGGCGTCTTTATGACCACCGCCGACGTGCGTGACGTGCAGACGGCGATGCTGTGGCTGGCGGGAAGCCTGCATGCGGCAAACTGGACGCTGGTAGGCCTGGCTGCGCTCTGGGCCGCCCCCGCGTTTGCGCTGCTGCTGTTTACCGCCCGGGCCGCGGACGTGGCGTTGCTCGGCAATCAGGCCGCTACGGGCCTTGGCGTGCGCACAACCCGGCTGGCGCTGCTGCGGGTTCTCGCTCCGGTGGTGCTGACGGCGGCCTGCGTCTCCTGCGTGGGCAGCATTGGCTTCGTGGGGCTGATTGCCCCGCACATGGCGCGCCTGCTGCTGCGCGGCGGGCAAACCGCGCTCCTGACGGGAAGCGCCGTGCTGGGGGCGCTGCTGGTGCTGCTGGCGGATAACGTCGGACGTCTGGCATTCCTCCCGCTGCAGCTGCCGGCGGGAATTGTGATTTCATTGATTGGCGGACCGTTTTTCCTGCTGCTGCTCTGGCAGCGTCGGGACAGATTTTAGGGGACTATGATGCGCGTACTGTTTTCGATGCTGTTGCTGGTGGGGTTCGCGGTGAGCGCGGCGGAGCCGACGCAGGTATTTACCGACGATCTGGGACGCAAGGTGGTTGTGCCGGTTCATCCGAAGCGGATTGTTTCCTTACACGACCTGGATATCACCATTCCGCTGATTGAGCTTGGCGTGCCGCCGGTGGCGAGCCATGGCCGCACGCGGCCGGACGGCAGCCATTTTCTGCGATCCAGCGGCATGTTGACCGGCGTCGACTTCGATAATTCCGATATCAAATTTATCGGCACGGCGGATATCGACATCGAAGCCATCGCCGCCGCAAAACCTGACCTGATCGTTACCGAACCGACCCGCAACACCCCGGTGGAACAGCTGGCAAAAATTGCCCCGACGGTGAGCATCGATCATCTCGACGGCGGCGCGCCGGAAATCTACCGCAAGCTGGCGCAGCTCACGGGCACGCAGGCAAGGCTAAACATTCTGGAACGCCGCTATCAGGAACAAATCAAGGCGCTGAAGGCGACCATCGACACGCGCAAAATCACCGTGTCGGTGATTCAGGCTAATCAGGGGAAAATCAACGCTATGCACAGTTACCACTCGCTGGGCCGCGTGCTGCGTGACGCTGGTTTCACCTTCCCGCCACTGATTGAGGCCATCCCGGAAGGGGGGCGCATCGACGTCAGCGCCGAGCGCCTGCCGGAGCTGGATGCCGATTTCGTCTTCGCTACCTGGCGCGGGGATACGGGCGGTAAACCGCAGGACGAGCTGGCGGCAATGGAGGCGGTCATGCCGGGCTGGTGTCAGTTCCTGACTGCCTGCCGAACCGGGCACTACGTGCTGATCTCGCGTGAAGAGGCGATCTCGAATTCGTTCGCGTCATTAGGGCTGATGGCCGCGCAGGTGCAGTCGCAGATTGCCGGGCGTCCGTTGCCGGAGGCGTCACGGTGATCCGCAAAGAGAAAGGGCGCGTGGATGTCTATGGCGACCGCTTTCGCGCGCGGGCGCATCAGCTGACGCCGCGTCTGCTGCAGGTCGCACGCTATATCCATGACAACCGCGAGGCGGTGATGGAGCAAACCGCCATGGAGATTGCTGCCGTAGTGAAAACCTCGGACGCCACGGTGGTCCGCGCCATACAGGCGCTCGGTTTCGCCGGGCTGCGCGATCTTAAGCAGACGCTGGAGCAGTGGTTTGGCCCGGTGGTCACCTCCAGCGAAAAGATGTCCACCACGGTGAACACGCTCGCCAGCGACGTCAACGCGAGCATTGATTTCGTGCTGGAGGGACATCAGCACACCTGCGAGGTGTTATCTGAGCCCCACAACCGCTACGCGATGGCGCAGGCGGTCTCACTGCTGGCACAGGCAAGGCAGGTCGCCATATTTGGCATTGGCGCCTCGGGCATTCTGGCTGAGTACACCGCCAGGCTGTTCAGCCGTATGGGGTTACCCGCCACCCCGCTCAACCGTACCGGGATAGGGCTTGCCGAGCAGTTGATTGCGCTTCAGCGCGGCGACGTGCTGGTGATGATGGCGCAGAAATCCGCGCACCGGGAGGGGCAAACCACCCTGCGTGAAGCAAAACGTCTGGGCATTCCCACCATCCTGCTGACCAACGCCCTTGATTCGCGTTTCAGTAAGGAGGCCAGCGTGGTGATCCACGTTCCGCGCGGCGGTGAAAAGGGCAAAATCCCGCTCCACGGCACGGTGCTGCTCTGTCTGGAGATGATCATTTTGTCCGTCGCTTCTACCGAGCCGCAGCGCACCATTAAGTCCATGAAGCGCATCAACGAGCTCCATCGCGGGTTAAAGCCGGGGAAGAAAAGCAGCTAAAAACAACAAAGCCCGGTGGCGCTAGCGCTTACCGGGCCTACGGTTCAGGTTTTGTAGGCCGGGTAAACGCAGTGCCACCCGGCAAATTCCACGAACTTAAACCCCTTGCTCCAGGATGCGGATGTGGGTTTCCAGCACGTCGCCCTTCACCGCGTCGCTCCACGCTTTCATGTGCGCGGTCTGCAGATGCGCTTCAAGATGCGCGACGGTTTCCCACTGCTCAACCATGATGATCGAGTCCGGCGCGGTCGCCTGGAAGCTGGCATCAGTGGCGGCATCCACCATCGGCGCGTAGCCGTGGCAGCCTTCTTCTTTCAGTACGGTCGGGATAATTTTCGCGAACTGATCCAGCACCGCCTGGCGGTGATGTTGACCTGGACGAGTACGGATTTCTGCGATAACGGTAAGCATGTTTACTACTCCTTTAATTCCAGGCTACCAGTTAAGCAAAAATTTTCGCGAGATGCTTGCGATATTCTGCGATATAGCTCGGGACATTAGGCATTTTAATCACGTCGTTGACGATAAAGGTCGGCAGCGGATCCATGCCCAGGAACTGATTAGCCTTGTGGAACGGCAGGTACGCGCCGTCCACGCTCACGCCTTCGAAGAACTGATCTTTCTCGGTGAAGGCTTCCAGCGGGGCGTTCCAGGTCAGTGACAGCATATATTTTTTGCCCTGAATCAGGCCGCCTGAACCGTATTTTTTGGACGCGTCAGAGCGGGTGCGGCCATCGCTGGCATACAGCGAGCCATGACCTTCCGTGAACACGTCGTCCATGTATTTTTTCACGGTCCACGGCGCGCCCATCCACCAGCCTGGCATCTGCCAGATCACCACGTCAGCCCACAGGAAATTTTGCACTTCGGCCTTCACGTCGTAGTTACTGTCTGCACGCACGACCTTAACATCATGCCCGGCGTCGCGCAGGAAACCATCCGCGACCTCGGTCAGGGTGTCATTCAACTGGCCTTTAGAGTGCGCAAATTCTTTTGCACCGTTAATAATCAGAATGTTGCTCATTTTTTGTCCTCGGTGATGAGAGTATGCCGGGTATTCTACGCGCGAGGACGGAGCGGAAAAATGAGCAAAATGTGCAAAGTCTTTTGCTGGAGATGCAATAATCCGCTACCAGCTGACCTTCACCTCAAAGCCGCCTTCCGCCGCATTGCTCAGCGAGACGCGCATCCCATGGAGCGCGGCAATGCGCCTGACGATAGAGAGTCCCAGCCCGCTGCCCGTGGCGTTCTGGCCCGGTGGACGATAAAAACGCTCGCCGATGCGCGCCAGCACCTCGGGGTCAACGCCGGGACCGTTGTCGCGCACGCTAAAGCTACGCGCGTCCAGCGTAACGTCCACCACGCTGCCGCGCGGACTGTAGCGGATGGCATTGTCCAGCAGGTTGCGCACCAGCAGGCTGAGCAGCAGGGGCTGTCCCTGACGCTTGACCTGCGGGGCATGGTTGTTGAGGCGAATATCAATCCCTGCCTGCTGCGCCGGATGCCAGATATCCAGCACCGCCGACTGCAGTAAATCGGCAAGCGTTATCGGTTCGACATCGTCCAGGTTGTCCAGCGAGTCCAGACGCGACAGCGTGAGGAGTTGGTCCACCAGCCGGGAAGCGCGGTCGATTCCCGCATGCAGCTGCGCCAGCGCTCTTTCCCGCGCCTGCGGATCGTCCTGCGAGAGCTGCGCCACGTCAGTTTGCACCTTCAGGGCCGCCAGCGGGCTGCGCAGCTCGTGGGCCGCGTCGGACGTAAATCGGCGCTCGCGCGTCATCATCTCCTGGGTACGCGCGAAGAGGTGATTCAGCGAGTCGAGCAGGGGGCGCACTTCCGTGGGGACGCCCTGAAGCACAAGCGCCTCGGTCGCATCCGGCGAGCGGGAGCGCAGGGTCTGCGCCAGCTTTTTCAGCGGCCTCAGCTCCCGGCTCAGGAGGAGAATTAGCAAGAGCAGCATCACGGGCAGCGCCACCAGCCAGGGCGTGAGCTGCGAGCTGACCACGTCCAGCGCCATATCCTGGCGGTACTCCCACTCCTGACCGACCACCACGCGGTACTTCCCGTCGGGTGAGGTCAGCCACAGGAAACGCCATTCGTCGTTGTCGTCCTGGAGCTGCCCGTTAGCAAACCCGTCGCGGCGATAGTGATACGGAATATCGCGCCCGTTCTCGCCGTCGTTCAGCAGCATTTTGCCGTCGACGGCGTAAATGGCGAAAGCCAGCGCGTCGTCATCGAGACGGCCATGCTTCACTTTCTTTGGGATCTCGCGCATCCGTTCGGGGGCGCGAATCTCGTCAAGATCCATCGTCAGCAGCCGTTTGGCAAACAGCATCTGCTGCGTGTCGAAGAGCTTATCCAGCTTGTGGGTGGTCTGCTGCCAGGCCACCAGGCTGGCGGCAAACCATGCCGTCAGGGAGAGCGCTAAAAAGAGGAGCGTCAGGCGCAGCTTCAGGCTCAGGCGTTGCGTCAGCTTCATGCGTCACCCAGGGTATAGCCGATGCCGTGCACGGTGCGGATAAATTCGCTGCCAAGCTTGCGGCGCAGGTGATGAACGTGGACTTCTACCGCGTTGCTGGAGACGTCGTCATCCCAGGTATACAGTTTTTCCTCAATCGTCTTGCGAGGGAGCACGCGGCCTGCATTGCGCATCAGCAGTTCCAGCAGGGCGAACTCTTTCGGCTTCAGCGTCAGCGGTTCACCGTCCAGCGTGGCGACGAGTCGGGTCGGATCGAGCGTGACCTTGCCGTGGCGTAGCTCGCTATGCGTCTGGCCGTGGCTGCGGCGGACCAGCGCCTCAAGGCGGGCGCCCACTTCAATCAGTGCGAACGGCTTGCAGAGATAATCATCCGCGCCAAGACGCAGCCCCTCCACGCGCTGGTTAAGCGCATCCCGCGCGGTCAGGATCAATACCGGCTCGCTGCGCCCGCTTTCGCGCCACGCGCGCAGGATGTCCAGACCGTCGATTTCCGGCAGCGTCAGATCCAGCACCACGGCATCATAGGGCGCAGACGCGAGCGCGGCCTGACCGGTTTTACCGTCGGTAAACCAGTCCACGCTAAAGCCCATTTTGCTTAAACCCGCCCTGATACCGTCGCCGATTAACGTGTCGTCTTCTACCAGTAAAATGCGCATATTCCCTCCTTGATGTCGTCAGTAAACCCTCTGTAAGCGCCTGCTGTACAGCAATAATAAATAAATTTTTCCCTTAAGAAGTTGTTAAGGATTACCCTGTTTAATGGACTGCGAAACCAGATTAAAGGGAGAGTTAATATGAAAAAATTCGCTGCTATTGCCGCCATCATGATGATGACCACTGCCCCCGTTTTTGCCGCGCAGGGCGGATTTAACGGCCCGTCTGCCGCACAGACCCAGACCCAAACGCAGGCAGGCGGTTTTGTCGATAACGACGCCAACCTCACCACCGCGGTGAAGGTAAAAGAGATGAAGGACGACAGCTGGGTGAAGCTGCGCGGGAACATCACCCAGCGCCTGTCCGATGACCGCTACACCTTCCGTGATGAGACCGGCACGGTGAACGTGGAAATTGACCACAAGCGCTGGAACGGCGTGACCGTCAGCCCTCAGGATAAAGTGGAAATCCAGGGCAAGGTCGATAAAGAGTGGAACGATTTTGAAATCGACGTGAAGCAGGTCATTAAGCTGAACAAATAACCCGGAAAGGGCCGCATAAGCGGCCCTTTTTCTTTGTGACTCAACTCGTCAGATAGGGTAGTATCTGCGGCAATATTGCCTGAAACCCTTCGGTTTCTGAGTTGAGGAATCACACGTAATGAGCGATATGGCAGAGCGCCTCGCGCTACATGAATTCACGGAAAACGCCTACCTGAACTACTCCATGTACGTCATCATGGACAGGGCGTTGCCGTTTATCGGGGATGGCCTGAAGCCCGTTCAGCGCCGCATCGTGTATGCGATGTCCGAGCTGGGGCTGAACGCCACCGCCAAGTTCAAGAAATCCGCCCGTACCGTCGGTGACGTGCTGGGTAAATACCATCCGCACGGCGACAGCGCCTGTTATGAAGCGATGGTGCTTATGGCTCAGCCGTTCTCATACCGCTACCCGCTGGTGGATGGTCAGGGGAACTGGGGGGCGCCGGACGATCCGAAATCCTTCGCGGCGATGCGTTATACCGAATCCCGCCTCTCTAAATATGCCGAAGTGCTGCTGGGCGAGCTGGGGCAGGGGACCGTTGACTGGGTACCGAACTTCGACGGTACGCTGCAGGAGCCGAAGATGCTGCCTGCGCGTCTGCCGAACATCCTGCTGAATGGCACCACCGGGATTGCGGTCGGTATGGCGACGGACATTCCGCCGCACAACCTGCGTGAAGTGGCGAAAGCCGCCATCACCCTGATTGAGCAGCCGAAAGCCTCGCTCGACGATCTGCTGGATATCGTGCAGGGTCCGGATTTCCCGACCGAAGCCGAAATCATCACCTCGCGCGCGGAAATCCGCAAAATCTACCAGAACGGTCGCGGCTCCGTGCGCATGCGCGCGGTGTGGAATAAAGAGGACGGCGCCGTGGTCATCACCGCGCTGCCGCATCAGGTTTCCGGTGCCAAAGTGCTGGAGCAGATCGCCTCCCAGATGCGCAATAAAAAGCTGCCGATGGTCGACGACCTGCGCGACGAATCGGACCACGAGAACCCGACCCGTCTGGTGATCGTGCCGCGCTCCAACCGCGTGGACATGGAGCAGGTGATGAACCACCTGTTTGCCACCACCGATCTGGAAAAAAGCTACCGCATCAACCTGAACATGATCGGCCTCGACGGACGCCCGGCGGTGAAAAACCTGCTGGAGATCCTCACCGAATGGCTGACGTTCCGCCGCGATACGGTACGCCGTCGTCTGAACCATCGTCTGGAGAAAGTGCTTAAGCGCCTGCATATCCTTGAAGGTTTGCTGGTGGCATTCCTCAATATCGACGAGGTGATTGAGATCATCCGTACCGAGGACGAGCCGAAGCCCGCCCTGATGTCGCGCTTTGGCATCAGCGAAACCCAGGCCGAAGCGATCCTTGAACTGAAGCTGCGCCATCTCGCCAAACTGGAAGAGATGAAGATCCGCGGCGAGCAGAACGAGCTGGAAAAAGAGCGCGATCAGCTGCAGGCGATCCTCGCGTCCGAACGCAAGATGAACACCCTGCTGAAGAAAGAGCTGCAGGCCGATGCCGACGCGTTTGGCGACGACCGTCGTTCTCCGCTGCACGAGCGCGAAGAAGCGAAGGCGATGAACGAGCACGACATGCAGCCGTCCGAGCCGGTGACCATTGTCCTGTCGCAGAGCGGCTGGGTGCGCAGCGCCAAAGGCCACGATATCGACGCGCCGGGGCTCAGCTACAAAGCGGGCGACAGCTTCAAAGCGGCGGTGAAAGGCAAGAGCAACCAGCCGGTGGCGTTTATCGACTCCACCGGCCGCAGCTACGCCATTGACCCGATCACGCTGCCTTCCGCGCGTGGGCAGGGCGAGCCGCTTACTGGTAAGCTAACGCTGCCGCCGGGCGCGACGGTTGACCATATGCTGATGGAAGCCGATGACCAGAAGCTGCTGCTGGCGTCTGATGCGGGCTACGGCTTTATCTGTACCTTCAACGATCTGGTTTCCCGCAACCGTGCCGGTAAGGCGCTGATTAGCCTGCCTGACAACGCTCACGTGATGGCACCGCTGGTGATCGAGAACGAAAGCGACATGCTGCTGGCGATCACCACCGCCGGACGTATGCTGATGTTCCCGGTCAGCGATCTGCCTGAGCTGTCAAAAGGCAAGGGCAACAAGATCATCAACATCCCGTCGGCGGAGGCCGCGAAAGGCGAAGATGGCCTGGCGCACCTCTTCCTGCTGCCGCCGCAGAGCACCCTGACCATTCACGTCGGCAAGCGCAAAATCAAGCTTCGTCCGGAAGAGCTGCAGAAGGTGGTGGGTGAGCGCGGTCGCCGCGGCTCGCTGATGCGCGGTCTGCAGCGTATCGATCGCGTGGAGATTGACTCTCCTGCACGCAGCGCGGCGGGTGACAGCGAAGAGTAATGTCGTGATATCCCCCTCTGTCCGGAGGGGGAATTTCAATAAAATTTCCCGTAAAATCGTTGTTAATTCGTGCGTTGCGATTAACAATACGCGCTCGTAATAAAGTCCTTACCTGGCCACAGGTGAAGTATAATTGTCAGCTGTTAGGGCTTCAGAGGTCGCTATGCTATATATTGTTCGTCTTATTCTTACCGTTATCTACTGCATTCTGGTCTGTATTTTCGGCTCTATTTATTGCCTGTTCAGCCCGCGTAATCCGAAGCATGTCGCCACCTTTGGCCATATGTTCGGCCGCCTTGCGCCGCTGTTTGGTCTGAAAGTTGAAAAACGTCTGCCGGAAGGGGTGGAGAATTTCGGTAACGCCATCTATATCGCCAACCATCAGAACAACTACGATATGGTGACGGCCTCTAATATCGTGCTTCCACCGACCGTGACGGTGGGCAAAAAAAGCCTGCTATGGATCCCGTTTTTTGGTCAGTTGTACTGGCTTACCGGTAACCTGCTGATCGACCGTAATAACCGTGCAAAAGCGCACAGCACCATTGCGGAAGTGGTGAATCATTTTAAAAAGCGTCGGATCTCAATCTGGATGTTCCCGGAAGGGACGCGTAGCCGCGGCCGCGGCCTGCTGCCGTTTAAAACCGGTGCGTTTCATGCCGCAATTGCGGCAGGTGTTCCAATTATTCCTGTGTGCGTTTCCAATACTTCGAATAAGATTAATCTTAACCGCCTGAATAACGGGCTGGTGATTGTCGAAATGCTGCCACCCGTCGATACCAGCAAATACGGTAAAGATCAGGTGCGCGAGCTGGCCGCGCACTGCCGTGATCTGATGGCTGAGCATATTGCGCTGCTCGACAAAGAAGTCGCAGAGAGAGAAGCCGCCGGTAAGATTTAATCCGGCGTTGAAGGGAAAACGAATTCCCGCGTTGTTAGTCGTTTCAGATGGAGCTTATATGTCACTCAGTCGGCGTCAGTTTATTCAGGCTTCGGGGATCGCCCTTTGTGCGGGTGCGATGCCGCTGACAGCCAGCGCCGCCGGGCAGCAACAGCCGCTGCCTATTCCGCCACTCATTGAATCCCGTCGCGGTCAGCCGCTTTTCCTGACGCTGCAGCGCAGCCACTGGTCCTTTACCCAGGGGACGCGTGCGCCGGTCTGGGGCATTAACGGACGTTACCTTGGGCCGACCATACGCGTGTGGAATGGCGATGACGTTAAGCTCATCTACAGTAACCGTACCCCTGAAAATGTCGCCATGACCATCAGCGGCCTGCAGGTGCCTGGCCCGCTGATTGGCGGCGCGGCGCGCATGATGTCACCCAGTGCCGACTGGGCGCCCGTTCTGCCGATTCGCCAGAGCGCGGCAACCCTGTGGTATCATGCCAACACGCCTAACCGCACGGCGCAGCAGGTCTATAACGGCCTGGCCGGCATGTGGCTGGTGGAAGATGAAGTCAGCAAATCCCTGCCGATCCCGAACCACTACGGCGTGGATGACTTCCCGATTATCATCCAGGACAAACGTCTGGATAATTTCGGCACGCCGGAATACAGCGAGCCGGGCAGCGGTGGCTTCGTCGGCGATACGCTGCTGGTTAACGGCGCGCAGAGCCCGTATGTCGAAGTGTCCCGTGGCTGGGTGCGCCTGCGCCTGCTCAACGCGTCTAACTCGCGCCGCTATCAGCTGCAGATGAGCGATGGCCGTCCGCTGCACGTCATATCCGGCGATCAGGGCTTTTTACCGGCGCCGGTGTCCGTCAAACAGCTGGCGCTCGCGCCGGGTGAGCGTCGCGAAATTCTCATTGATATGACCAACGGGGATGAAGTCTCTGTCACCTGCGGTGAAGCGGCCAGCATTGTCGACCGTATTCGCGGGTTCTTTGAACCGTCGAGCATACTGGTCTCTACCCTGGTGCTGACCCTGCGACCAACCGGCCTGCTGCCGCTGGTGACCGACAGCCTGCCCATGCGTCTGCTGCCGCAGGAGATCATGAGCGGCTCGCCGGTGCGCAGCCGCGATATCAGCCTGGGCGACGATCCGGGCATCAACGGCGCGCTGTGGGACGTCAACCGCATTGATATCACCGCGCAGCAGGGCACCTGGGAGCGCTGGACGGTGCGTTCAGATATGCCGCAGTCGTTCCATATTGAAGGGGTGTCGTTCCTGATCCGCAACGTCAACGGCGCGATGCCGTTCCCGGAAGATCGCGGCTGGAAAGATACCGTCTGGGTGGACGGCCAGGTTGAACTGCTGGTTTATTACGGCCAGCCTTCGTGGCCGCACTTCCCGTTCCTGTTCCACAGCCAGACGCTGGAGATGATGGACAGGGGGTCGGTGGGTCAAATGCTGGTCAACCCGGCACCGTAAAATGCTTTTCTCCCTCTCCCTGTGGGAGAGGGTTGGGGTGAGGGCAACAGCCCGCATAATACCCCTTCATTTCCCACAATGATCCAGCGTATAATCCCCGCCCTTTTGTCTATTTTTTCTTCGGAAGCATTATGAGCGCAATTTCCCTGATCCAGCCGGATCGTGACCTCTTCTCCTGGCCCCAGTACTGGGCGGCCTGCTTTGGACCGGCGCCGTTCCTGCCGATGTCCCGGGAAGAGATGGACCAACTGGGCTGGGACAGCTGCGACATCATTCTGGTCACGGGCGATGCCTACGTTGACCACCCGAGCTTCGGCATGGCCATCTGTGGCCGTATGCTTGAAGCGCAGGGCTTCCGCGTGGGGATCATTTCCCAGCCTGACTGGAACAGCAAAGACGACTTTATGCGTCTGGGTAAACCCAACCTGTTCTTCGGCGTGACCGCAGGCAACATGGACTCGATGATCAACCGCTATACTGCCGACCGTAAGCTGCGTCATGACGACGCCTACACGCCGGATAACGTGGCGGGCAAACGTCCGGATCGCGCGACCCTGGTCTATACCCAGCGCTGCAAAGAAGCCTGGAAAGACGTCCCGGTGATCCTGGGCGGCATCGAAGCGAGCCTGCGCCGTACCGCGCACTACGATTACTGGTCTGATACCGTGCGCCGCTCGGTGCTGGTAGATTCCAAAGCCGACATGCTGATTTACGGAAACGGCGAGCGTCCGCTGGTGGAAGTGGCGCACCGTCTGTCGCAGGGCGAGCCGGTGAGCAGCATCCGCGACGTGCGCAATACCGCGATCATGGTAAAAGAGGCGCTGCCGGGCTGGCGCGGCGTGGATTCCCGTATCATCGATATGCCGGGCAAAATCGACCCGATCCCACACCCGTATGGCGACGATCTGCCGTGTGCGGATAACAAACCGGTAGAGCCAAAGAAAGCGGAAGCGAAGGCTATCGTCGTGCAGCCGCCGCGCCCGAAGCCGTGGGAAAAGACCTACGTGCTGCTGCCGTCCTATGAGAAGGTGAAAGCCGACAAGGTGCTCTACGCCCATGCGTCCCGTATTCTGCACCATGAAACCAACCCCGGCTGCGCCCGTGCGCTGATGCAGAAGCACGGCGAGCGCTTTATCTGGATCAACCCGCCGGCCATCCCGCTCTCCACCGAAGAGATGGACAGCGTCTTTGCGCTGCCGTACAAGCGCGTGCCGCACCCGGCGTACGGCAACGCCCGTATCCCGGCGTATGAGATGATCCGCTTCTCGATCAACATCATGCGCGGTTGCTTCGGCGGGTGCTCCTTCTGCTCCATTACCGAGCACGAGGGGCGCATCATTCAGAGCCGTTCGGAAGAGTCGATCATCAACGAGATCGAAGCCATTCGCGACACGGTGCCGGGCTTTACCGGCGTGATTTCCGATCTTGGCGGCCCAACCGCGAACATGTATATGCTGCGCTGCAAGTCGCCGCGCGCGGAGCAAACCTGCCGCCGTCTCTCCTGCGTCTATCCGAGCATTTGCGAGCACATGGATACCAACCACGAGCCGACGATCAACCTCTACCGACGCGCGCGCGATCTGAAGGGCATCAAGAAGATCCTCATCGCGTCCGGGGTACGTTATGACATTGCCGTGGAAGATCCGCGCTACATCAAAGAGCTGGCGACGCACCACGTCGGCGGCTATCTGAAGATTGCGCCGGAGCATACCGAAGAAGGCCCGCTGTCGAAGATGATGAAGCCGGGCATGGGCAGCTACGACCGCTTTAAAGAGCTGTTCGACACCTACTCGAAGCAGGCGGGCAAAGAGCAGTATTTGATCCCGTACTTCATCTCAGCGCACCCGGGCACGCGTGATGAGGATATGGTCAACCTGGCGCTGTGGCTGAAGCAGCGCCGCTTCCGCCTGGATCAGGTGCAGAACTTCTATCCGTCACCGCTCGCCAACTCGACGACCATGTATTACACCGGCAAGAACCCGCTGAGTAAGATTGGCTACAAGAGTGAAGAGGTGGTGGTGCCGAAAGGGGATAAACAGCGTCGTCTGCACAAGGCGCTGCTGCGTTACCACGATCCGAAAAACTGGCCGCTGATCCGCCAGGCGCTGGAAGAGATGGGTAAAAAACACCTGATCGGCTCGCGCCGCGACTGTCTGGTACCGGCCCCGACGCTGGAGGAGATGCGCGAAGCGCGTCGCCAGAACCGCAATACGCGCCCGGCGCTGACCAAGCACACGCCGATTGTGCATCAGCGTTCGAACGGTAATTCGAGTGTGAAGAAGCCTGGGAAGCGCAAAGCGTAAATAAAAAACCCCGGCAAGCCGGGGTTTTTATGTCGACACGTAGGCCGGGTAAGGCGAGGCCGCCACCCGGCTTTTTTACGCGATTATCCGCCAAACTGATCCGGGTCCGGCCCTAAACGCTTGCCCTTATCCAGCTTCGCAATCTCGCCCAGCTCATCTTTGTCCAGCCGGAAATCCCAGACGTCGAAGTTCTCGGCGATGCGCGATGGCGTGACCGATTTCGGGATCACCACCAGGCCGTTGTCCAGATGCCAGCGAATGACGATTTGCGCCGGGCTTTTGCCGTATTTATCCGCCAGTTCGCGGATAATTTTTTGATCGAACACGCCCTGGCCACCCTGCGCCAGCGGACTCCAGGACTCGGTCTGGATTTTATGCGTGGCGTTCCAGGCATGAAGCTGCCGCTGCTGCAGCAGCGGGTGCAGCTCGATCTGGTTAATGACGGGCGCGACGCCCGTCTCGTCAATCAGCCGCTGCAGGTGATGAACCTGGAAGTTACAGACGCCGATACTTTTCACCAGCCCCTCTTTCTGCAGTTCAATCATCCCTTTCCAGGCATCAACGTAATGGTCGATGGCCGGAACCGGCCAGTGCATCAGATACAGGTCGACGAAATCGAGCTGGAGTTTCTCCAGGCTCTCCTGCAGGGCTTCGCGGGGACGCTTTTGATCGTCATTCCACAGTTTCGTGGTGATGAACAACTCATCGCGAGGGACACCGGCGCTGGCCAGTGCGGTACCTACGCCGTCCTCGTTTTTGTACGCGGCGGCGGTGTCAATCGACCGGTAGCCGACTTCCAGGGCTTTATGAATGGCGGAGACGACCTCGTCGTTACCGGCTTTCCATACACCTAGCCCCAACTGGGGCATCACGTTGCCGTCCTGCAGCTTGATTACGGTTTGGTTTGCCATTTTTCCTCCTTCAGGTGCGCATCGCCGGAGGGAGACTCCGGCGATGGGGTGTGCATTAAGTCTGGACGAAATGTCAAAAAACGAAAGTCGGGGGGACAAAAACGCTTAGCGTGCCGCCTCGTAAATACGACGGCTGACGTCCAGCGTGATGTCACCGTGCTCGCCCAGATGGGTCATGCCGTGCTCTTCGAGTTTCGCCAGCAGGGCTGGGATGGAGCTACCGTCGAGGCCGTAGCCAGACAGACGCGTTGGCACGCCCAGACCTTCAAAGAAGCTGCGGGTCGCTTCGATGGCAGCATCAATGCGCGCGTCGTCAGAACCCTCGGTAATGTTCCACACGCGCTCGGCGTACTGCAGCAGCTTGGCGCGTTTGGTGTCGCGTTTTTCGTTCCACAGTGCAGGCAGCACAATGGCCAGCGTCTGTGCATGATCCAGACCGTGCATCGCCGTCAGCTCGTGGCCCAGCATATGGGTTGCCCAGTCCTGCGGCACGCCAGCGCCGATCAGGCCATTCAGCGCCTGTGTAGCCGCCCACATCACGTTGGCGCGAACGTCGTAGTTTTCCGGCTCTTTCAGCGCTTTCGGACCCTCTTCGACGAGCGTCAGCAGAATGCCTTCCGCGAAGCGATCCTGAATTTTGGCATTCACCGGATACGTGACGTACTGCTCAACGGTATGTACAAAGGCATCGACCACGCCGTTCGCCACCTGACGCGCTGGCAGGGTGTAGGTGTAAACCGGATCCAGAATGGCGAACACTGGCTGAACGTGTTCGTTCATGAAGGCCTGCTTGTCACCGGTGGTTTTACGGGAGATCACCGCACCCTTGTTGGATTCAGAACCCGTCGCTGGCAGGGTCAGCACGGATCCCATCGGGATGGCGCTTTTGATATCGCTGCCGCGGGTTTCCAGGATGTGCCACGGATCGATGCCGTCAGCGTAGTGCGCCGCAGCGGCGATGAATTTGGTACCGTCCAGCACGGAGCCGCCGCCGACCGCCAGCAGGAAGGTGATGTTTTCTTCGCGGGCGATTTTTACCGCATTCATCAGCGTTTCGTAGGACGGGTTTGGCTCAATGCCGCCGAACTCACGCACGTCCAGACCGTCCAGCGCGCTGTAAACCTGATCCAGCACGCCGGTTTTTTTCACGCTGCCGCCACCGTAGGTGATCAGCACGCGGGCGTCAGCAGGGATCTGTGCGCGCAGGTCAGCGATAGCGTCTTTACCAAACAGAATGCGGGTTGGGGTGTGGAGATTAAAGTTGTTCATTGCTCGTTCCCTTTAGTGGGTGAAAAACCGTGGTGCGCAGAGGGCGACCTGATGCTGCTCATTGTGGCGATCCGGGGCTACGCCCTCAATGCACATTCCTGCCGATGTCTTGCCCATTTCTACAGAGCGCTGGAGAAAGCGCGGAAAACAACGCACACTGTCAACGTCGAAAACCGCACCCGGAGTAACGCAAGATGAACCGTGAGGCTATCTGCCAGCAGCTCACTGTGCAGATTAAGAGATTGATAGATAATGAAAATCGTGCCAGCGAGTTGCTGCCGGACATTCGCCTGCTCTATGGCACGCAGCCGGGGACACGCACGCCGGTCATGTACCAGCCGGGCATCGTTTTTCTCTTCTCGGGCCATAAAATTGGCTATATCAACGAGCGCGTGTTCCGCTACGACACCAATGAATATCTGCTGCTGACGGTACCTTTACCCTTTGAATGTGAAACCTTCGCGACAGAGGCGGTTCCGCTGGCGGGTATTCGCGTCAATGTCGACATCCTTCAGTTGCAGGAGCTGCTGATGGAGATTGGCGAAGATGAACTCTTCCAGCCTTCTATGGCGTCGAGTGGGATTAACTCGGCGACGCTGTCGGAAGAGATCCTCTGCGCCATTGAGCGTCTGCTGGATGTGATGGAGAGGCCGCTGGACGCGCGCATTCTGGGCAAGCAGATCGTCCGCGAGATTCTTTACCACGTGCTGCTGGGCCCGGGCGGCGGCGCGTTACTCGCTCTGGTGAGCCGACAGACCCACTTCAGCCTGATAAGCCGTGTGCTCAAGCGTATCGAAAGCCAGTACACGGAGAACCTCAGCGTCGACCAACTGGCGGCGGAAGCGAACATGAGCGTCTCGGCGTTTCACCATAATTTTAAATCGGTGACCAGCACCTCGCCGCTGCAGTACCTCAAAACCTACCGGCTGCATAAGGCGCGGATGCTGATGATCCACGACGGCATGAAGGCCAGCGCGGCGGCGATGCGGGTGGGCTATGAAAGTGCCTCGCAGTTCAGTCGGGAGTTTAAGCGCTATTTCGGCGTCACGCCGGGAGAGGATGCGTCACGTATTAGAACGATGCAGGGAGTCTGACGAAAAACGTAGGCCGGGTAAGCGATAGCGCCACCCGGCTTTGTTGAATTATGCGCTGCAGTACTTCTTCTTAATCACCACCGCGATGGTTCCCACCAGACCCGCCACCAGCAGGAACATCGGCAGCACCATCAGGAAGGTCATCACCTGATCTTCGTGGTGTTTCACGAAGGGGATCATATTCAGCGCGTAGCCGAGCGTTGTGACCACGCCAACCCACAGCAGGGCGCTCAGCCAGTTGAAGAACTGGAAGCGGCGGTTCGACAGACCGGAAATGCCCGCCATCGTCGGCAGAAGGGTGCGAACGAACGCGAGGAAACGTCCGGCCAGCAGCGCCAGCAGGCCGTGCCGGTCAAACATGCAGGTCGCGCGCTGATGATATTTATGCGGCAGCTGCGCCAGCCAGCTTTTGACGACGCGCGTGTTCCCCAGCCAGCGGCCCTGCAGATAGCTCAGCCAGCAGCCCAGGCTGGCAGCGGAGGTCAGGATAACCATCGTTGGTGTGAAGTCCATGACGCCTTTACCGATTAACGCCCCGGCAAGTAAAAGCAGGCTGTCACCGGGTAAAAACGAGGCTGGCAGTAATCCATTTTCCAGAAACAGAGTTGCGAACATCACGAAATAGACGATACCGACGACGTGAGGATCCGCCAGCGCGGCAAAATCGTGGTGCCAGAGCGCCGCGATAATATCTTGAATAACAGCCATGGACTTTCCTGTGGAACAGCAGATATAGCGCTATTGTACTCCCTTATTCGCCCGTCGGGTTTGATCCCGGGCGCAACTCATGCAGACTTTTCCGCTTGCGGTGTCCACAAAAGCGTCCAGGGAGTACATTTTCAGCCAGCACTCTACACGATACGCTCGAACCCTGCTGCTAAATCCGCAATCAGATCGTCAACATTTTCTAAACCGATATGCAGTCGAATCAGGGTACCGCTGAAGTCCACGTCGCCACCGGGGCGCAGGGCCGCAATCTGTTCCGGCTGGTTAGCCAGGATCAGGGATTCAAAACCGCCCCACGAGTAGGCCATGCTGAAGAGGGTAAAATTATCCAGATAGCTGGCCAGCTCGTCATTATTCAGCCGTTTTTTCAGCACGAACGAGAACAACCCGCTGCTGCCTGTAAAGTCACGCTGCCAGAACTCATGGCCTTTACTGCCGGGTAGCGCGGGATGATTCACGCGCTCAACCTGCGGATGCTGCGCCAGCCATTCGGCCACCGTCAGACTGCTTTCATGGTGCTGACGCAGGCGAACGCCCAGCGTGCGAAGTCCGCGGCTGGTCATGTAGGCCGTGTCGGCATCCACCATCTGGCCCATCAGGTAGGCATTTTCACGCAGCTGATCCCAGCAGCGCGCGTTGGAGACCGCGGTGCCAATCATCCCGTCAGAGTGGCCAATCAGGTACTTCGTCGCCGCCTGAATCGAAATATCAATGTCGAAGTCCAGCGCTTTGAACAGCACGCCTGCCGCCCAGGTGTTGTCGATCATAACGATCGCCTCTGGCGCTTTACTGCGCACGGCCTTCACGATAGCCGGCACGTCGTGGACTTCCATGGTGAGTGACCCCGGCGATTCCAGGAACACAATGCGCGTGTTTGGCTGAATAAGTTCGGCAATACCTTCACCAATCAGCGGGTCGAACCAGCCGGTCGTCACGCCGAGCTTGCTGAGGATTTTGGTACAGAAGTCCTGGCTGGGCTCGTAGGCGGTGTTGGTCATCAGGATGTGATCGCCCTGTTCCACAAACGCCAGAATGGTATTGGCGACCGCCGCCGCCCCGCACGGGAACAGCGCGCAGCCTGCGCCGCCTTCCAGCTCGCACATCGCTTCCTGCAGAGAAAAATGGGTTAGCGTGCCGCGACGGCCATAAAACAGTCCGCCTTTTGCGCGGTTGCGCGTGGCGATTTTTTTCTCCTCAACGGTGTCAAACACCAGCGAGGAGGCGCGTTGAATCACGCTGTTAACCGATCCCTGGGTATATTTTTTGCTGCGTCCTGCCTGTACCAGCGTGGTATCAAGATGCTTCGTTGTCATGTTCGATAACCCTGTTTTTATACGTCTGGACGTCCAGACTACCACGATTGGAAAAAACTGCACCCGCAGGCTTATCGAATAAGCAGAAAATATTAGCAAAAAACCGCATAAGAAATTTTTACTGCGTAAGCGCAAGGAAAGTGAACGAAAATTGCGGCACTATGCAAATACTAATGAGAACTACTATCAATTCGACGACGTTTTGATATTATTACGTTCAGATTTTGTGATTTGCGTCCTGGAGATACAGAGTGGGTAATAATTTGATGCAGGCGGATCTCTCCGTTTGGGGCATGTATCAGCATGCTGACATCGTGGTTAAGATTGTGATGATCGGCCTGATTCTGGCGTCCGTTGTCACCTGGGCTATCTTCTTCAGCAAGAGCGCCGAGCTGCTTTCGCAGAAGCGTCGCCTCAAGCGGGAACAGCAACAGCTGGCAGAAGCCCGCTCTCTGGATCAGGCTTCAGATATGACCTCATCCTTCCACGCGAAAAGCCTGACTACCCTGCTGGTGAATGAAGCACAGAACGAGCTGGAACTCTCCGCGGGCAGTGAAGATAACGAAGGCATCAAAGAACGTACCGGTTTCCGTCTGGAGCGTCGCGTGGCGGCCGTTGGCCGACACATGGGGCGCGGTAATGGTTATCTGGCGACCATCGGCGCGATCTCACCGTTTATCGGTCTGTTCGGTACAGTCTGGGGCATCATGAACAGCTTTATCGGTATCGCGCAGACTCAAACCACCAACCTGGCGGTTGTGGCCCCGGGTATCGCAGAAGCGCTGCTGGCGACGGCGATTGGTCTGGTCGCGGCGATTCCGGCGGTGGTTATCTACAACATCTTCGCGCGTATGATTGGCAGCTACAAAGCGACGCTCGGTGACGTTGCCGCGCAGGTACTGCTGCTGCAGAGTCGCGATCTCGACCTGAATGCCAGCGCCGTTAAGCCGGTGCACGCGGCGTCCAAACTGCGCGTGGGTTGATATTATGGCGATGCGTCTAAACGAAAATCTGGACGATAACGGCGAAATGCATGAGATCAACGTGACGCCGTTTATCGACGTCATGCTGGTTCTGCTGATTATCTTCATGGTGGCCGCGCCGCTGGCCACGGTCGACGTGAAGGTGAATCTGCCGGCCTCGTCCAGCCAGCCGCAGCCGCGTCCGGAAAAGCCTGTCTATCTGTCCGTGAAGGCCGATAAATCCATGTTCCTTGGCAACGACCCGGTAACGGCCGACTCTGTCATCCCGGCGCTGGATCAGCTTACCGGCGGTAAGAAAGACACTACGGTCTTCTTCCGTGCGGATAAAACCGTGGATTATGAAACCATGATGAAGGTAATGGACACGCTGCATCAGGCGGGTTACCTGAAGATTGGGCTGGTCGGCGAAGAGAAAGCGGCCAAAAAATAGAACGAAAGCTGGCGAAAGCCAGCTTTTTTGTTTTCTGCCACGCAACATCGTTATTATTTACTGCTGTATATCCCCATTCTTCATATTTCTTTATCAATAAAGCCAACGTTAATAATGTATTGATAGTTAAGTAAATATCAGTATTCGGCTGCGCCATTAAAATATATCTTTTGCTGAAATGGCGTCGTGGAATATCCCCACTACGCTTAAAAAAAGATAATAAAAACAGTCCTTCTTCGAAGGATCTTTTCACCTGCACAGCAAGAGACTCCCTATGGCTACGATGACATGGCTGTATCCGCACGCGCCTCAAAACGATCTTTTTTCGCTTTCTGCCATTCGACGACGCGCCGACAGGCTAATACTGGTGCTCATCTGGTCGCTGTGGGCCATCTCGCTGGGCGTGGGCTATATCAACGAAAACATCATGCAGGGGGCGATTGTCGGCACCTCTCTGGCCTGTTTATCGACGCTGCTGACGCTGGTGTTCCCCGGCGCGCTGTTGCTCCGCCTGAGCTCTGCGTTTGTGCTAATGGCATTTTCCGCGCTGCTGATTCATCTGGGCGAAGGTGAAACCGAATACCATTTCTCGGTTTTCGTCCTGCTTTCCGCGCTCCTTGCCTGGCGAGACTGGCGCCCGCTGGTGATGGGGGCGGCGGTCATCGCATTACATCACCTGGTGTTCAACTATCTGCAGGAAAACGACCTGTACGGCGTCGTGGTGTTCATGCACACCGGCTTTCATATGGTGGTTTTCCACGGGCTGTTTGTGGTGGTCCAGACCGCGATCCTGGTTCTGCTGGCGATTCGTATGGAGCAGGACGCCCGTTCGGCGAGCGAGGTGGCAAGGCTGGCGGGGGTGATCAACCGCGAACCGGGGTACCTCACGCTGGCCGTCGATGCGGCACCCGCAGAGTCTCCCTTTGCCCGCACGTTCAGCCTGACGCTGGGCACCATGCGCGCCACGCTTGAGCAGGTCAGCGCCAATATTGGGCAACTGCTGGAGGCATCCCGCGCGTTAGGACAACGCAACAGCGCGCTGTCGGAACGTACCGATCACCAGGCAAGTTCGCTGGCGACGGCGGCCAGTGCGATGGAACAACTGAGGGCTGTCGCCACCCTGACCAGTGAAAAAGCCCGCCAGGTTCGGGAGGTGGCATTCAGTACCAGTAACGTGGCGGAGCAGGGAGGCCATAACGTACGGCAGGCGATTGCGGCGATGGAGCACATTCGCGAGGAGTCGCAGCGCATTTACGCCATTCTGGAGCTGATCGACGGGATTGCGTTCCAGACCAATATCTTGTCGCTCAACGCCTCGGTCGAGGCTGCCAGAGCGGGGGAACATGGCAAAGGCTTCGCGGTAGTTGCCTCGGAAGTGCGCGTGCTGGCCCAGCGCAGCGAGGGGGCTGCAAAAGACATTCGCCAGCTGCTGACCGCATCGCAGGCAACCACGCTGCAGGGCGTCGAGCAGGTTGAGCAGGCCGGTATGACAATGAAGTCGATCATTGAGAGCATTGAAGGGCTCCGCTCTCTGCTGGAGGAGCTGTCGCAGATGAGCGAGCAGCAGCGGGCGAGCATTGCGCAGATGAACGACAGTATTGCCAGCATCGATGCCAGCGTGCAGGAGAACGTGCGTCACGTAGCGCAAACGCTGCAGGTGGCTGAAGCGCAGCGGCAGCAGACGGGGCAGTTAAAAGAGGCGATTGCCGTATTCAGATTTAATTAGCGTTGCGGTTCGGAAGGGGCGCTGGCGCCAGACGCCAGCGCGTCCTCATCAAGCGCAACGCAGGTGACGTTTGAGGTACGGTACTCACCGTCTGACAGTTTGCGCGTCAGGCGCAGAGTGGCGATTTCTCTGGCAAGCAGATACTGGTAATTGGCCTCGAGGCGACCCAGAAGCTTCTCTTTCAGCTCTGGCCGCTGTTCCATGATGGCGTTCATCACGGCACCGTAAATTTCTTCTTTGACCTGTAGCGGATAAATTTCACGGCGATTCTGCCATTTCAGCCGCACCAGCGTTGCCGGGATCGATACCAGGTCCTGGGTAATACGCGTCATCTCGTCATTTTTTGTGTTTCGCAGCGCATCGAGATTTTGCTTTAAGATAAATTCATCACTTTTCTTATCATCTAAAGTCAAATAAACGTCGTTGTTTTTAACTTCCTTCACGTTAATCCTCCCCCAGGCTATAGAAAATTGGGTTGTTTTTTTCACGCGTAATTAAGTTAAGCCAAATTTCATTGCCCGCTTCGTTAATTTCTTTGGTTTTTTCGGCCAATATTAGACTTAGTTTCTGGGCATCTATTTCTCCTTCGGCCTGCAGATCGTTCAGCAGGTGGACGAAGGCTTCAATTTTTATGGCGCGAAATAAGCGGTCTTTAATATGGCGATCGTGTTCTTCCAGCAACATATTACGGGATTTGCCGGTGCGGGAAACACCAATTAATATATCAGGCTCGAAATCAGAGAGCTTTCTTTTCCCCTGAGTGAAACTGACCTCTTTTTCTGCTTCCGTCGGTTGCTGTTCCACAGGCGTAATGTGGTACTTAGCCGGGACGAGATAGTCGGGCAGCATTTTTAATTTCCTTTAATTTCAACAGGGTGGGGTTGGTAAAGGCGTGAGATTCGTTGACAATATCATGAGGCAAATTTAAAATCAAAAAAAATGGAGCCTACCCATGAACAGCATCTTTTTTACGGTCATCACATTACTATTACTGACCGCTGGTGTGCTTTTATTGATGCAGGAGTTCAATAAAACGAAAGTGTCGAAAGACGCCAGTGAACCGCCGCAACCGGAACTCATGACAAAAGAGGAAGGAGAAGACCATTTCTCTGTATTGATGAACTCCGTTACGCCTGTCTGGTACTGGCGGGTGAACCATGAATATATCGACTTTTTACACGCGACAATTAAACGCATGAAAATGTCGGAAATTAATGACACGCCAGGACTGTTTGAGGCACAGCGTCGCTGTAGCGACCTGAATTCAGCCGTGTATAAATATTATGACAATATCAAAAAACGCTGCCTTAACGGCGAGAAGGTCTCATATTCCGATCTGGACGTATTAAATTTGCGTCAGTGTTTTCGTGAGTTCAGCCTGGAAGCCTACCCGGAGCTGGTGGTGCTTGTCTGGCCGGAGTATGCCCGTCCGGAAGTTAACCCCGACAACGTCTGAGTCACCAGACTGGTGAGTTATTGCAAACAGTCAGCGCCATTGGGATATACTGGGCGCTGGTTTCTTTTGCAAACAGGACTTTATGGAACGCTTTTTTGAAAACGCCATGTACGCCTCTCGCTGGATACTGGCCCCCGTCTATTTTGGCCTTTCGCTGGCGCTTATCGCGCTGACGATTAAGTTCTTTCAGGAAATCCTGCACGTTCTGCCGAACATTTTTTCTATTGCCGAGGCGGATTTGATACTGGTTCTGCTGTCGCTGGTGGATATGACCCTGGTGGGCGGACTGCTGGTGATGGTGATGTTTTCCGGCTACGAGAATTTTGTCTCCCAGCTGGATATCGACGAGCGTAAAGAGAAGCTCAGCTGGTTAGGCAAAATGGATGCCTCGTCGCTGAAGAATAAAGTGGCCGCGTCGATTGTGGCGATCTCCTCTATCCACTTGTTACGCGTGTTTATGGACGCGAAGAACGTGCCGGATAACAAACTGATGTGGTATGTCATTATCCATCTGACGTTTGTTCTGTCTGCGTTTGTGATGGGGTATCTGGATAAGATCAGTAAGAAGTAAAGTACACCCTAACCCTCTCCCCAAAGGGGAGAGGGGACTGCTCTGTGTGGCCTTATTTATCCGACGACGCCTGCCACAGATTCAACTCTCCATCCGCGACATGCTGGTCAATCCGCTTGAGTTCATCCTCAGTAAAGTGCAGGTTATCCAGCGTCCGAACGTTCTCCTCAATCTGTTCCGGACGGCTTGCGCCAATCAGCACTGACGTCACGCGCGCGTCTTTCAGCAACCAGCTCAACGCCATCTGCGCCATGGTCTGACCCCGCGCCTGCGCCATCTCACTCAGCAAACGCAGGCTATTCAGGTTGGCTTCGGTCAGCATTTTTTCGTTCAGACCGCGGACTTTCTTGCCTTCACGCTGCATGCGTGAATCTTCAGGAATACCGTTCAGGTATTTTCCGGTCAGCAGCCCCTGCGCCAGCGGGGTAAAGGCGATACACCCGGTCCCGTTTGCTGCCAGCGCATCCAGCAAACCGGTCTTATCGACCCAGCGATTGAGCAGGTTATAGGACGGCTGGTGGATCAGCAGGGGGATCTTCCACTCGCGCAGCAGTTCGGCCATTTTTTGCGTGCGCCCGGTTGAGTAGGAGGAAATGCCCACATACAGCGCTTTCCCACTCTGCACCGCCTGTGCCAGCGCAGAGGCTGTCTCTTCCATCGGCGTGTTTTCATCCACGCGGTGGGAATAGAAAATATCCACGTATTCGACGCCCAGGCGCTTCAGGCTCTGATCGAGGCTGGCGAGCAGATATTTGCGTGACCCGCCCGAACCATATGGCCCCGGCCACATGTCGTAACCGGCCTTGGTGGAGATAACCAGCTCGTCGCGGTACGCGGCAAAGTCCTCCCGCAGCAAGCGGCCGAAATTCTCTTCCGCGCTACCCGCTGGAGGTCCGTAGTTATTGGCCAGATCGAAATGGGTGATGCCGAGGTCGAAGGCTTTGCGCAGCAGCGCCCGCTGGGCTTCAAGAGGCTGGACGTGACCGAAGCTGTGCCACAGTCCCAGCGACAGCGCGGGCAGGCGCAGGCCACTCTTGCCACAGTGGCGGTACTGCATATTCTCGTAGCGGTCAGGGGCAGGGTACCAGGACATGATGTCTCCTTTTCTTATCGATAATTTTTTGAAACGTCGTTTTCATTCTGAACTTATCACATCACAAAGCGCGAAGATAATGGTTAACAGCGGCTGTGCGACCAGTGAAGCCACGCTAATTAAAAATGATCACAAAACGTTATAATTTCCCTCTTTCCTGCCGATAACGAGAGAAGTACTCGCCTCTGGGCGAACTCACCCTCACGGCAAGGAAGACTTATGAATATGCTCCGTAATTTCACGATCCGTTTCGTCATGCTGACGATTCTCGGGATCTTTTGTGTAATGTGGGCGGGTGTTGGCTTGTACAGCACCTGGTCCCTGTCTCGCGTTTCAGATGGCAACGAGGTGGACCGCCAGCTGGTCAAGCAGATGACGGTGCTCAGCCAGGGCAACGATCAGTATTTCCGCTTTGTGACCCGCCTGAGCCGCGCAATGGAAGTCAAAGCCGCAGGCGGCACGCCGGATCTGGCCTCTGCCCAGCAGGCGCTGGATAACATGGGCAAGAAGCTGGCCGAAATGAAAGCCATTTCTCCAGGCCCAATGGATGAGCAGGTCTCTTCACGGGCGATCGGTGCCTGGCAGGCGCTGCTCGAACAGGGCGTGACGCCTCAAATGCAGCAGGCGAAACTGGGCGCGCTGGACGGCTATCGTCAGCAGGCCAACAACGTCACCCCACCGCTGAGCCGCGCGTTCGGTGCGGCGGCTGAAGAGTTTAACAATGCTGCCGCGAAGTCGCTCGACAGTACCCGCGTGGTGGTGGACGGCCTGACCAGCATGACCCGCACGGTGATTATCATCGCCACGATCGTCGGCCTGCTGATCCTGCTCTTCACCGACCGTTACCTGGTGGCGATGCTGGTTAAACCGCTGGATCGCATTCGCCAGCAGTTCCGCCAGATTGCCCAGGGCGATCTCAGCCAGCCCATCGAGCCGTTCGGCCGCAATTGCGTGGGCCAACTGGTGCCGCTGCTGAGCGCCATGCAGGACAGCCTGCGCGAAGCGGTCAGCACGATCCGCTCCGGCAGTGAGAATATCTGGCGCGGCGCGACGGAGATTTCCAGCGGTAACAACGATCTCTCCTCCCGTACCGAAGAGCAGGCGGCGGCGCTGGAAGAGACGGCTGCCAGCATGGAACAGCTGACCGCCACGGTGAAACTGAACGCGGAGAGCGCGCGCCAGGCAAGCCAACTGGCCGATGTGGCCTCAACCACTGCCAGCCGCGGCGGCTCGCTGGTGGAAGAGGTGGTGACCACCATGAGCGGTATTTCTGAAAGCTCGAAGAAAATTGCTGAAATCACCAACGTCATTAACAGCATTGCCTTCCAGACCAATATTCTGGCACTCAACGCGGCGGTTGAAGCGGCGCGCGCGGGCGAACAGGGCCGAGGCTTTGCCGTCGTCGCAGGCGAAGTTCGCAACCTGGCAAGCCGCAGCGCCAATGCGGCAAAAGAGATTGAAGGGCTGATTTCTGACTCCGTGTCCCGCGTCGAGCAGGGGGCGAAGCTGGTGGGCGATACCGGCACCACCATGGATGCGATTTTGCGGGACGTGACGGAAGTGACGACCATTATGAAGCAAATTGCCTCGGCCTCTGAGGAGCAGAGTAAGGGCATTTCGCAGGTCGGAATTGCCATTACCCAGATGGACGGTGTTACCCAGCAAAACGCCTCGCTGGTGGAGGAGGTTTCCGCGGCGGCGGCGGCGCTGGAGCGTCAGACCGAAGATCTTCAGCGCTCGGTGCAGAAGTTCCGCCTGACGGCATAACGCAACGTGATAAGGCCGCCTTGTGCGGCCTTATATTATTAACGCCTTCCTCATTCAGCGGCGCTGAAACTGCTATTCTTTTGCTAATCCCTGACGTTCTGGGCTCTCTTCTACGAGGTGTTGCTATGAACAGATCGTTATCTTTTATCTCTGTCCTTTCTCTCATTTTTCTGACGCTTTTCTCGGTTTCCGCCAGTGCGACCCAGCAGGCGCAAGAACGGCGCGTAGCGCGTGATGTCAGGCAGGAAACCCGCGATGCGTCACGGCAGGTGAAGCAGACCTGCGTGGCGAACAATAACCAGAGTAATCACGACTGCCGCCAGGACAAGCGTCAGATGAAACAGGCCGGACGGCAAAAAGCGCGGGATATTAAGTATTAACATAACAGGTAAGGCGGCATGCAAGCGTATTTCTTGCCGCCTTTTTTAAAAAACGTAAGTCAATATTTTTTAAATATTAAATTATTGTCTTGTAACAATATATTTGGCATTTTCTGCACATGCCAGAACATGAAAATTAATATTGTCTTAAGATTCAGTCGACATAATGAATTATCTTCTTGATACCGGAAATAATTCAATTTATGAAAAACCGTATTATTTTATTTGCTGCCCTGGCAGGTTTTGCCGTGGTCAATACAGCGATGGCCCAGAGCGTCACGGTCGATGTTCCTACCGGGTATAAGGTCGTGATTGTTCCGCAGTCAGCCACGGTTCCTGAGGCAGTAAGCGTTGCGCCTGCACCGGCACAAACAACATATGCCGCTCCTGCACCGGTCTATCATCCGCGTGCACGCCATGTGGCGAGCGTGGCGGAAGGGATGGTGATTGAGCATCAGTATGACGATCACCATTGATGTATTCCGGGTGACATTTCTGACCATAAGTTGAGGGCAAACAGTCGTGATTGGGTGCAGGGAGTTATTACTGAACAGCCATGAGGCCGGGCACGCGCTGCGACACCCGGCGAAATTTATCAGTGCGTCGCTTCACCAATCAGCGCGCCCGTGCCTGCGCCAACGGCTGCACCTTTCAGCACGCTCTTGCCGGTAACCGCCGCGGCACCTGCGCCCACGGCAGCCCCTACGGCGCCACCTTTACGCGCGGCTTTACCTTTGTCGCCGTTTTTGAACATGGCACCCGTGCCTGCGCCAACAACGGCACCGCCAACGGTGGATTTCAGATCTTTGCCCGTGGCCGCGCCAATGGCAGCGCCTGCTACCGCGCCAGCGGCGGTTTTATCGATGGCCATTCCCGAGGTGGAAAAAATGAGGGCGCTGATAACCAGCGTTGTTTTAATAACTTTCATAACAGATCCTTTGTGACTGCTGTCGGTTGATACGTTGCTTCTCACTCTGAGGTGAGAAAAACGCACAGATAGTGCCAGCAATACCGGCTCAACCTTTAGGCCAATCATGCCCTGAGCAAGGATCTCTGTTGCCGGGCGGCGATCCGCCCGGCTAGTCGTCACGCCTGACGCTTATCTTCCGTATTGGTCTCGAAGTCGCTCGCCGCGTGGCGTTCGTGGAGCTGCTCGTTCAGCTCGCCGCTGGTGCGGTTAACGATGCGTCCGCGCTTAACGGCATGGCGATTCGCCACGTCTTTCGCCCAGCGCTGCACGTTGGTGTACTTCTCTGCATCCAGGAACTCGGCGGCGTTGTACACGCTGCCCAGCGCCACGCAGCCGAACCATGGCCAGATGGCGATATCCGCGATGGTGTACTCCTCACCCGCCACGTAGCGACCGCGCGCCAGCTGTTTATCCAGCACGTCGAACAGGCGTTTAGCTTCCATGGTGAAGCGGTCAATCGCGTACTCGATTTTCACCGGGGCATAGTTGTAGAAGTGACCAAAACCGCCGCCGAGGAACGGCGCCGCGCCCTGCAGCCAGAACAGCCAGTTCAGCGTCTCGGTGCGTCCCGCCGGATCTTTCGGCAGGAAGTGGCCGAATTTCTCTGCCAGATAGAGCAGAATATTGCCGGATTCAAAGACGCGCGTTGGCGGGTTCGTGGAGTGGTCACGCAGCGCCGGTATTTTCGAGTTCGGGTTCACCTCAACGAAGCCGCTGGAGAACTGATCGCCCTCGCCGATGCGGATCAACCATGCGTCGTACTCTGCGCCCGTCACGCCCAGCGCCAGCAGCTCTTCAAGCATGATCGTCACTTTCTGGCCGTTCGGTGTGCCCAGCGAGTAGAGCTGCAGCGGGTGCGAACCGACAGGGAGATCTTTCTCATGCGTTGCGCCGGAAATGGGGCGGTTGATGTTGGCGAACGCGCCGCCGTTGTTCTTTTTCCATTCCCACACTTTGGGGGGCTGATAGGTGTTGTCTGACATGTTGGCCTGCCTTTTTTGTGATGTGTTGAGGCAGTGTAGCAGGAGATTTGTGAACCGTTTAACGTTGTGAGCGCAAGCAATTAACCGCTATTCCTTCTGCTGCTTATATATATCAAATCCGGCATAAGCTTAATCGAAAATCGCATTTTCATAACTAATGCGTTAATGGATAAAGCTGCATATGATGCTTCAACATAAATAAAAGATGCAGTCATAAACACTTTATAAGGCAAGGAGTTAGTGAGATGCGCAAGCTTCTGTTATCGGCAGTGGTCGTTTCGATCGCGTTAGGCCTGGCGGGCTGTGATGATGCGAAAAATAAAGAGACCAATACGCCCCCTGCGGCAAAAAGCGACGCGCCAAAAGCGGGCGGTTCGCTGATTATCGGGATTACCTCCGGCGATCCGTTAGCCGTGAATCCGCTCTATGCCAGCGACCGTACCACGTTAACCATCATGCAGGCGCTCTATGCCCCGCTCTATAGCTTCAACAACGGTAAGATCGAGTGGGGCCTGGCGGAAAGCCTGACGCCCTCCGCCGACAACCTGAGCTACACCCTGACGTTAAAACCCAACCTGAAATGGCAGGACGGACAGCCGCTGACGGCGGACGACGTGGTCTTTACGTTCAATAAGCTGCTGGATGCCAAACAGCACAGCTTCTTCCGCAGCATGTTCACCTACGGCGATAAGCCGGTACAGGTAAGCAAGGTTGACGACCGCACCGTTAAGTTCACCTTACCGCAGGTCAGCGCGGCCTTTACCGGCACGCTGGTACAGATCTACCCGATCCCGCAGCACGTGTTCGCCGCTGAAGGCGACCTGGAAAAGAGCAGCAAAAACGATGCACCGGTAGGCTCCGGGCCGTTCAAATTTAAAGAGTACCGCGCCGGACAATATTACGCCCTGACCCGTTTTGACGATTACTGGAACGGCAAAGCGAAGCTTGATTCGGTCACCTACCGTTTCGCCAAAGACAGCAACGCCGCCAACCTGGCGCTGCAAAACGGTGAAATCAACCTCAAGATGGTTGACCCGCAGGATGTGAACCGCCTGAAAAATACCGGTAAGTTTGACTTCGTGGTCTATCCGGAAGGCCGCCTGGCCTATATGACGTTCAACCAGAACGTGCCGGTGATGAAGAGCAAAGAACTGCGTCAGGCCATTGCTTACGCCATCAACAAAGACGAGCTGACCCAGACCGCCTTTACCTCGCTGGACTACGCCAAACCGGCGACCTCGTTCCTGACGCCCGATACGCTTTACAAGACGGATGATGTTGAACAGTACACATTCGATCTGCAAAAGGCCAAAGAGCGGCTTAAGGCATCCGGCGCGCCGGACAACCTCAAGCTGCGCCTGGCGTATGTGAACACCAACAAAACCCAGGAGAGCATGGCGCTCTATATTCAGCAGGCGCTGAAGGGTATTGGGATGAACGTAGAGCTGATGCCGCTGGATTCCAACGCCATGTCTCAGCGCAGCCTCGATATGAACAACACCGCGTGGGAGCTCAACCTGGGCGGCTACATCATGGGCTCCGAGCCGGACGGCTACAAATCGCTGTTCATGAGCAACGAAGCCTATAACTACGCGCACTACAAAAATCCGCAGTTTGATGCCCTGTGGGATAAAGGCGCCGTGGAAACTGACGCCGCGAAACGGGCTGAGATCTACAAGCAAATTCAGCAGACCGTGGCGAACGACATGACGTACTACCCGATCGCCTATACCAATGCGACCGTCGCGGTGGACAAGCGTTTTGGCGGTACCGAGGAAGCGGAGCCGAAACCGGTCTATCTGTTCCAGGATCTGTCAAAAATCTATCAGAAATAAGCGATTGCCCCGACCGTCGGGTCGGGGCCTTGGTAAGGGCATGTCGTGAACACACTTCTCACGCGTCGGCTGCTGCAGCTGCTGCCGATGCTGTTCTTTATTTCACTGGTGGCGTTTTTGCTGGTCAAGCTCGCGCCTGGCGATCCGGTTGCGGCGTACATTACGCCGCGTATGGCTCCGGAAGATATCGAACGTATTCGCCAGAGCCTGGGGCTGGATAAGCCCCTGGTCACGCAGTACGTCCTGTGGCTGAAAAACGTCCTGCAGGGCGATCTCGGCTATTCGCTGATCTACCACCGCCCGGTGCTGGAGATGATCGGCGAACGCATTCCGGCCACGCTGGGGCTGATGGGCGCGTCGCTGCTGCTGGCGATCGTGCTGGCCATCCCGCTCGGCCTGCTGGCGGGGGCATTTAAGCACCGCTGGCTGGATCACGTGCTTAATCTGTTTGCCTATATCGGCATCTCGGTGCCGATTTTCTGGTTCGGCATCTTGCTCATTACGGTCTTTGCCGTGCAGCTTAACTGGTTCCCCAGCATGGGGATGCGCACCATCGGCATGGAAGATAATGCGCTGGACGTGCTGCGTCACGGCGTGCTGCCGTGTATTGCCCTCACGTTCTACAACCTCTCCAGCTATGTGCGCTACATCCGCTCCAACACCATCTCGCAGCTCTCGGCCGACTACGTGCAGACCCAGCTGGCTTACGGCGCCACGCTTTCCAGCATTCTGTTCCGCCACGTGCTGAAAAACGTGCTGCTGCCGGTGATCACCCTGTTCGGCCTGTCGTTTGGTGAGCTGATCGTGGGGGCCTATGTGACGGAAAGCGTCTTCTCGTGGCCGGGGATGGGGCTGCTTGGGATCCAGTCGATCGCCTCGCTGGACTATCCGCTGATCATGGCGATCATCATGCTCTCGTCGATGATGCTGATCGTCGGTAACCTGATCGCCGATCTGCTTTATCGCTTCGCCGATCCCCGCATTCGTACGCTGAGGTAACCCGGATGAGCAGACGCTGGCAGCAGGTTCGTCACCAGCTGCGCCGCAATCGTCCGGCGCAGTTCTCCCTGTTTGTGCTTTTTATTTTCGTTGTCGCCGCGCTCTGTGCGGGGTTAAGTCCGTACGATCCGGATCGGATGGCGCTCGGCGCACGCACGCTACCGCCGGATGCCGCACACTGGTTCGGCACCGACGAGTATGGACGCGACTACTTCACCCGCGCGCTGTATGGCGGCCAGATCTCCCTGATGGTCGGTTTTCTCGCCATGCTCTTTTCCACGCTTATCGGCACGGTGGTGGGAACGGTGAGCGGCTATTTTGGCGGCTGGCTGGATAACCTGATGATGCGCGCCGTGGATATCCTGATGGCCATTCCGGCCTTCTTCCTGCTGCTGGTGGTGAATGCGTACCTCAAGCCGGGCGTGGATAACATCATTCTGATCATCAGCCTGCTGACGTGGATGAACATGTCGCGGCTGGTGCGCGCAGAAACCTTATCGGTGAAAGAGCGCGAGTATGTGCTTTATGCCCGCGCGTCGGGTGAAAACCCGCTGCGCATTATCGTGCGCCACATTATTCCCGGCGTGCTGCCGACCATTATCGTCGCCGCCACGCTCAATATCGCCTCGGCCATTCTGATGGAGTCGACGCTCAGCTTCCTTGGGCTCGGCGTGCAGGCACCGGCGGCGTCGTGGGGAAGCATGCTCAACAACGCCCAGTCGTATATTGGCGAAGCGTCGTGGCTGGCGATGTTCCCCGGCATTCTGATCCTGCTGACGGTGTTTAGCTTTAATGTGCTGGGCGATGTGTTCCGTACCGCCTTTGAGCCAGGAGCGAATCGCGATGAGTAACCTGTTAGCGCTTGAGAACCTGCAAACCACCTTCCGCACCCGCGAGGGCGAGGTTCACGCGGTGCGCGGCGTGAGCTTTCAGGTGCAGCCGGGCGAACTTGTCGGCATTGTTGGCGAGTCGGGCTGCGGGAAAAGCGTCACCTGTAAGTCGATCATTCAGCTTCTGGGGAACAATGGACGGATAACCGGCGGCAGCATTCGCTTCCAGAATGACGATCTGGCGCAGAAAACCCCTGCGCAGATGCGCGCCATTCGCGGCAACGAGATCGCGATGATTTTCCAGGATCCGATGACCGCCCTGAACCCGGTGCTGACCATCGGCAAACAGATGGCGGAGATCCTGATGCGCAATAAAGGGCTCACCAAAAAAGCGGCCAAAGCGGCGGCGATCGCCATGCTGGAACAGGTGGGGATTGCCGAGGCGGAACGCCGATACGACCAGTATCCCCACGAGTTTAGCGGCGGGATGCGCCAGCGGGTGATGATCGCCATTGCGCTCTCCTGCAACCCTAAGCTGCTTATTGCCGATGAGCCGACCACCGCGCTGGACGTCACCATTCAGGCGCAAATCCTGCGTTTGCTGAAAAGCCTGCAACAGCAGACCCAAACCGCGATTCTGCTGATCACCCACGATCTCGGCGTGGTGGCGCAGGTCTGCAGCCGCGTGGTGGTGATGTACGGCGGGCTGGTAATGGAAGAGGGGAGCGTGGAAGACATTTTTTATCGCCCTGCGCATCCTTACACCCAGGGGCTGCTGGCCTCGCTACCGCGTCCGGACGAGGTTAATCAACGTTTATCGCCCATTGAAGGCGCACCGCCTGGCCTGCTTAACCCGCCGCCGGGCTGTCCCTTCGCCGAACGCTGCCCGAAACGCATGCCCCAGTGTGAACGGCAGCCCGCTTTTTACGCCATGGGAGAGGGCCATCGCGCCGCCTGCTGGCTATGGGCCGATAAGGAGATGCAGGCATGAGTGAACAACAGGTGCCATTAGTGAGCGTGCGCGATCTGCGCAAACACTATCCGCTTAACGGCAGTTTGCTGCGTAAAGGCGCGGCGGTGAAGGCGGTTGATGGCGTGAGCTTTGATATCCAGCCCGGCGAGACGTTTGGCCTGGTGGGGGAGTCAGGCTGCGGGAAATCCACTCTCGGGCGCGCCATCCTGCGCCTCTTCGATATCACCGCGGGCGAAATCCACTTTGCCGGACAGGCGATTGCCCACGCCCGCGAAAAAGAGCTCAAGCCGCTGCGTAAGCGGATGCAGGCGATTTTTCAGGACCCTTACTCCTCGCTTAACCCCGGCATGACGGTACGACAGCTGGTGGCCGAGCCGATGCAGATCCACGGCTACAGCCGTGAAGAACAGCGCGAACGGACGGAAACGCTGCTCTACAAAGTCGGGCTGAAGCAGGAGCACCTTGAGCGGTTCCCGCATGAGTTCAGCGGCGGGCAGCGCCAGCGCATCAGTATTGCCCGCGCGTTGTCTGTGCGTCCTGAATTTGTGCTGTGCGATGAGCCGCTCTCGGCGCTGGACGTCTCGGTGCAGGCGCAGGTGGTGAATATTCTGCAGGATCTGCAGCAGGAGCTGGGGCTGACCTATCTGTTCATCGCCCACGATCTCTCGATGGTGCGTCATATCTCCAGCCGCATTGGGGTGATGTACCTCGGTAAGCTGGTGGAGGTGGCGCCGGCGAATGAGCTGTATCAGCGTCCGGCGCACCCTTATACCCGCGCGCTGCTGGCGGCGGTTCCCCAGCCCGACCCGCGCATTCGCAACCTCGAAGACGCAACCCTGCGCGGCGAAATGCCCGGCCCTACGTCCGCGCTGCCGGGCTGTAAGTTCTGCAGCCGCTGCCCGCATAGCATGCCGGTTTGCCAGACACAGGAGCCAGCGATGCAGGAGATCGCGCCAGGACATTTTGCGGCGTGCTGGTTGTTTAAGATGTGAGCCTTAAACGTGTCGGGTGGCGCTTCGCTTACCCGACCTACAGGGTTTTGTGTTTTGTCGGCCGGGTAAGGCGAATTATTTACCACGCAGGTGTATGATAAACGCTCCTCTGTCAGGTTAATTACAACGTGCAGACGACGACAACCTATAATAATTGCCGCCTGCCTGTTTTAGGTTGGATACATGCGTAAAGGAACGTTAAGCAGTGATGCGCCATTCGGGACATTGTTAGGCTATGCGCCCGGTGGCGTGGCGATTTACTCTTCAAATTACGGCAGTCTGGACCCGCGAAACTATCCGGAAGACGCGGATTTTCGCAGCTACATCGGCAACGAATACATGGGCCACAAGTGGCAGTGCGTTGAGTTTGCCCGCCGTTTCCTGTTCCTCAACTATGGCTTTGTGTTTACCGACGTCGGTATGGCGTGGGAAATTTTCTCTCTGCGCTTTTTACGTCAGGTGGTGAACGATAACATTCTGCCCCTTCAGGCTTTTGCCAACGGCTCAAAACGCGCGCCGCGCGCCGGGGCGCTGCTGATCTGGCAAAAGGGCGGCGAGTTCCATGAGACCGGCCACGTGGCGGTGATCACCCAGCTTCTAAACGATAAGGTGCGTATCGCCGAGCAGAACGTGATTCACTCTCCGCTGCCGCTCGGGCAGCAGTGGACGCGCGAGCTGCGTCTGAGCGTGGAGAACGGGTGTTATACGATCCATGACACTTTCAACGACACGGAGATCCTCGGCTGGATGATCCAGACCGACGACACGGAACACAGCATTCCCCAGCCGGAAATCGACGGTGAACTGCTGAAAATCAGCGGCGCGCGGCTGAAAAACAAACGTCAGTTCGACGGCAAGTGGCTCAACGAAAATGACGCGCTGCAGCAGGCGTATATTCGCGCCAACGGTCACGTGATCAACAAAGATCCCTGCCAGTACTTCACCATTACCGAAAGCGCCGAACAGGAGCTGATCAAAGCCACCAACGAGCTGCACCTGATGTATCTGCACGCGACGGACAAGGTGCTGAGAGACGACAGCCTGCTGGCGCTTTTCGACATCCCGAAAATCCTCTGGCCGCGCCTGCGCCTCTCCTGGCAGTGGCGTCGTCACCATATGATCACCGGTCGTATGGATTTCTGCATGGATGAGCGCGGCATCAAGGTCTACGAGTACAACGCCGACTCCGCCTCCTGCCATACCGAGGGTGGGCTGATTCTCGAAGAGTGGGTGAAAAATGGCTATCGCGGCAACGGGCATAACCCGGCAGAAGGCCTGCTGGAAGAACTGACCGGCGCCTGGAAGCACAGCCACGCCCGGCCATTCGTTCACATCATGCAGGACAACGATGTCGAAGAGGACTATCACGCGCTCTTTATTCAGCGTTCGCTGATGCAGGCCGGGTTCGAGACCAAAATCCTCCACGGGCTGGGGGCGCTCAGCTGGGATGCCGCCGGGCAGCTGATTGACGACGAAGGTCGCCACGTCAACTGCGTGTGGAAGACCTGGGCGTGGGAAACGGCGATTGAGCAGATCCGTGAGGTCAGCGAAACCGAATATGCCGCCGTGCCGATCCGGACCGGGCATCCTGAAGGCGAAGTGCGCCTGATTGACGTCCTGCTGCGCCCGGAGGTGCTGGTCTTTGAACCGCTGTGGACCGTCATTCCCGGCAACAAGGCGATTCTTCCGGTACTGTGGCAGCTGTTCCCGAACCACCGTTACCTGCTCGACACCGATTTTGAGGTCAACGATCTGCTGAAGCAGACCGGATATGCCGTCAAGCCGATTGCCGGACGCTGCGGCAGCAATATCGACCTGATTAGCGCCCAGGACGAACTGCTGGATAAATCCAGCGGCAAGTTTGTCGACCGTAAAAACATCTACCAGCAGCTGTGGTGCCTGCCAAACGTCGACGGTAAGTACATTCAGGTCTGTACCTTTACCGTGGGCGGGAACTACGGTGGGACCTGTCTGCGCGGCGATGACTCGCTGGTGGTGAAGAAAGAGAGCGATATTGAGCCGCTGATCGTGGTTAAAGATAAGTAGTTCTTACCCGCAATAAAAAAGCCCCCGCAGGACATCCTGCGGGGGCTTTTTGTTACTGTTCTTCCTCTTCCTGCCCGTTGATCTTCAGATCGATGATGCGGCCAATCTGGTCATGATAGACCGTCAGCAGGTTGTACTGGCTCATCTCGGAGATGATCTGCGGTGAGACATTAAAGCTGCGGGCCAGCTCCTCCTGGTGAAAATAGCCCGGCTGACGCCGCCTCACGTGGGCCCGACGGCGATTGTACTGATACCACAAAATCAGCAGCCAGCCGTTGAGCGCAGCAAACAGCAGGTAGAGCAACACCGTATTAAAAGACGCAATAATGACGCCCCAACGGTAGTCGCTCTCCTCGGTGAGCTGCATCCAGAGCCGGGCATACAGGAAAAACAGAAAGCCTCCCCACGCCACCAGCGTTAACGCGGCATCGAAAAGACGTGGCAACAGCCGATGTTCGGTCAGAATTAAGGTATTTTCGTTCATTAAATGCGTCCTTTTCCCCGGTCCGGACTGATCCAGCGCGCGCGGGCGCGCTGGCGTTTAAGCATGACTTTTGGAAATGCGACGAGGGTGGTGAACAGGCCAATCATCCAGTACACCATCGGGAACCAGATCACCCAGAAAAGCGAGCTGGCCACCTTCCGTTCATAGCGCCGCTCGATGTACAAACTGACCAGGAACTGCAGGAGGCACATCACGCCCAGCAGCAGCCCGGTAAACTCCGGTGGAAAAAGGCTCTCCACGGTCAGCCTGGCAGGAACAGGGGCGATATGGCTGAGGATAAATAACAGCACCGTCATCGCGTAGGCGAAGGCCCACAGCGTTGACAGGGCATACTCAAGAAACAGGGGCCACATGCGGTGATGCTCCCAGCGCACAATCCTGCGAAGGTTGACCAGAAACACCTCCGCGCCGCCCTGGGCCCAGCGCAGACGCTGTTTCCACAGGCCCTTGAGCGTCTCCGGCATCAGAATCCAGCACAGCGCCCGCGGCTCGAAAAAAATATCCCAGTGGCGCAACTGCAGCTTCCAGCTGATGTCGATGTCTTCGGTGATCATGTCCGGGCTCCAGTACCCGACGTCCGCCAGCGCCTGTCGGCGAAAGGCGGCGATGACGCCCGAGACGGTAAAGACCCGACCATAGATCCGCTGCGTCCGCTTGATGAGCCCGATAATCGATGAGAACTCGCCCACCTGAATGCGGCCGATCAGCGTGGAGCGCGTGCGAATACGCGGATTCCCGGTGACCGCCCCGACGTGGGGATACTGAATCAGCGGCGCCACCAGATACGCTGCCGTATCGCGGTCGAGCAGGGCGTCGCCGTCAATGCAGACCAGCAGATCGCCCCGGGCCGCCGCTGCTCCGGCTTTGAGTGCCAGCGCTTTCCCCTGGTTTTCCGCGAGATTAATCACCCGCAGGCGCGGCTGCTCCTGCGCCAGCGCCTGCAGCACCTGCGCGGTGTTGTCAGACGAGCCGTCGTTGATGGCGATAACCTCGATATTTTCATACCGCTGATCCAGCGCGGCGCTAATCGTCTCCCGGGCATTTCGTTCCTCGTTGAAGCAGGGGATCAGAATGGAGATGAGCGGCTCACCGGCGAGCGTCGGGGCGGGCGTCTCTTTATCCCACGACCAGTGGCGTTCAAGCTGAAACCAGAAATAGAGTCCGCCGGTTATCCAGAGCACGGACATGAACAGCGGCCAGAAGAACACAAAATCCAGAATCAGCTCGCCGGTAAAGAGGGCGGCCACGCCTAACGGCAACCCGAATACCAGACATAAAATGGAAAAGGCGATAATGCGATCAGTCATTGTCAGGGTACCAGTACGAAGAAAATACAGGCCTGATGCGTGAGATATCAGGTTGGTTGTTGATGAAATCATCGGGGTAGTAGCCGTAATTTTTGACGCCGTTCAGCTGGAGCACGCGCATCCACTGTGCCAGCTGGCTGTCGGAAACGGAGCGCTGCGGTTTCCGATCCCAGTCCCTGGCCTGCAGTTCAAAAATGGTTTTATCGAGCGCGCCGGGACGCGTGGCGACCGCTTTCACCAGACGCGCCAGCCAGGCATCACTTTCGTCAGCCGGGACGGACTCCATCAGCGGCATGGCCATCGGCACCGTCCAGTCATACTCCGCCAGAAAATCGTCAAGATTCTGCGCGAACCACGCTTCGCTTTCGGGCTGCAGAATGGGTAAGGCGAACATATTGCGGGCGGTTTTTATCTGCGGGCCGCGGATGTGCTTCACCGCCAGGCTCAGGGCGTGGGTAAACCCAATCAGCAGCTGGCTTTTCTGACGTGTTGTGCTCTGAGGGCCATCGTCCACGTCCGTCAGCACCGCATCGTCATGGAACAAGATCCCGTTGAAGCTGGCATAGCGGGCCAGATCTTCATAGATGTCCGTCACCTGCTGGCGCACCTGCGGGTTCCACGGAGGAAGCCGGATATAGGGCTCGGTGGCATCGCTTAACCGGCCGGTCTGACGATCCCGACGCTGCACGCGCGGCAGGGCAGGATTGAGATCGAACGAGAGCACCGGCATCCACGCGAAGACTTTCACGCCCGCGCGGGTTTGCAGCTGCCAGGAGATAAAATTAAACAGATCGGCCCGGACCGGCAGCTGGCGGTTGGGAAAATAGAGTGCCTTGATCCTGCCGTCGCCCTGCGGGTCGGCAAACGCCTGCAGGAAAACATGGCTGATTTTCATGTCGTAGACCCGCTGGATCAGCCTGTTGATATTTTGGGTCTGCTGGGCCGGATCGGGATCGTAAACGTAGTCGAGATCGACGTGCATGACGCGCACGGGTTCGCGCTCCTGAACCTGGCTGACCGTACTGGCAAATGCCTTGAGGGAGGGATTACCGGCGATCAGCAGACGAGGGATGTTCCCCAGCTCCTGCACGTTCCCCAGCCCGTCTTCAAGGGTAAAGGCCAGCTGATAACCCTGCTGTCTGGCGATGGCAAGCGACGTGCCGTTGGCCGCACCATAGGGCCAGACCCAGGCGCGCGGCGCCTTGCCCGTTACCTGCGTGATTTTGTCAGTCACTTTGCGAACGTCATCGCCGATCCGCTGGTTGAACTGCCGATCGGTTTCATAGCGGCCCGTCGCTTTATCATAAAAGCGGTTGGCGATGGCCGGTTCGCGGCTGCCCTGCGGGTTAGCCGGGATGCCGTAATGCGAGGCCCAGGTGTGCGATCCGATCTCAATCAGCGGAGACCGGCTGAGCTCGCGCACCATGTCCCACGTCGCGAAGCGATCGCGGGGCGTCATCAGGCCGCCGAAGTTAACTTTTTGATTTTCCGGCGTATCCACCCAGCTGCCCACCGGCGCCCACAGCGCAGGAACGTTCCACGCCTGAAGCAGTGGCCAGACGCGGGTGTAAAAGCTGCTGTAGCCATCGTCAAAGCTGAGCAGAACGGCTTTGGGCGGCAGCGTTTTTTTTCCGTCATGGGCATCGAGAATGTCCTGCACGCTGATGACGTGATACCCGTTGTGCAGCAGCCAGCTTATCTGCTCGTTTAGCGCGCTGGTGCGCACGGAGAGGTAGCGCTGATCGGCGGCATCGTCTTCGACGTCGTGGTAGGCCAGCACCAGAAACTGGTTCTGCGGCCAGGGTTTGCTCGCCTCCAGCTGCGGCCGATCTTTGGGCGCAATAAACGAAAATGCCTGCGCGCAGACGCTCGCGCTGAGGCAGAGCCAGCCGATGAATATCAGGCTCGCGGAAAAACGTGTGTTCATCATCATCATCCTTAAAAGCGTAAAGTCGCATCAAACGTGACGGAGAGGTTGCTCTCGCGTTTGCCGTCGTAAGGGCGCTTGTCCCAGTTCAGCATCACGCCGGTATCCATGACGTTGTTCCACTGAACGCGTTGTCCGTAACCCAGCAGAGCGATGGCGCCAGCGGACTGATTTTTCTGCCAGTAGCGACCGCCTCCCGCCACGAACTGCTGGCTCCAGAGGGTGTCGTAATGGCGGAGCATCTCATGGTCAACGGCCAGGGCGGCCGTCACGGAGAGATCCCGCGCCGGGTTGTAGTAGAGGGTGTCCCGCAGGCTGTTTTTGCTGGCAGCGATCCCCGGTTCGAGATCCAGCGTCAGGGACGGGGTCTGCCAGAGACGCTCCTTGCCTGTGAGGGTGTATTCCTGTCGGCGGTTATGGTCCGAAAAGCGGCTGAGGGCGGCGTTGAACTGGTACTCACGACGCTCGTTTTGATACCAGCGCACCCCGCCTTCCCCCCGGTTGGCGCTGATCCCGTTGCGTAATGCCCGCAGGGGCGTGGTGCGCGACAGGCGCTCAAGGCTGCCGCTGACCTGCCAGTTATCGGTGACAAAGTACGTTGTTGAGAGGCGAGCGCCCGGCTTGTTCGCCCCGTGATAGCGGTTGCTGGAGAGCTCGGCTTCGAGCTGGAGATCGCGTGGCCGCCATTCGATACCGCCCAACAGGTGGCGGCTGGAGCCTTTGCCTTCATCGAAATTACCCTCTGCATAGCGGGTGCCGGCAAACAGCCGCCAGTTATCCGCTACGGGCGGGCCATAGAGCGTGGCGTCCCAGTTGAGGTCGTGCGTCCCGCTGACGGGGTTATCGGAGTGCAAACCCTTTTTCGCGTTGAGGCGCAGCTCGGACATATGGTGGACGGTGCGGAGCCTGTCCAGACGCCTGGCGCTGCGATCGCGCGGCGCGCGGGCAACGACGTCGTCGGCCAGTAAATCCATCTGCCGCCACTCCTGCAGATCCATGGCGACGTAAGCCTGCTGCTGCTCAAGTTCCAGATTCGAGGGCTCCAGCGCCTCCGCCATTTTCAGCGTTTGCTCGGCCGCGCGCGGCAGGCCTCGCGCCTGAAGCAGCGTGGCGTAGTCAATCTGCAATCCCTGATTGCCCGGCGCCGTTGTCGCCAGACGTCGCGCCAGCTTTTCGGCTTCCGGCAGGGCATTCGTCGCCAGCAAATAGTTAAAACGGAGCGACTGGCCGGTAAGCCATCGATCGTTCGGCAGAGGAGTAGGGGAGCCGAAATCGTAACGGGTCCAGGGAACGTTGCGGGTCTGGCGCTCTGCATACCGGCGGGCGGACGGATACTCTCCCGTATCCAGCCAGGCGTAGAAAAGCGCGTGCTCTTCGTCCTGCGGGTCAGATGCGTATTGCGGATAGCGTTGCAGAAGCGCGAAGGCGGCGGCAGCGTTTTTCTCCTGCAGATATGCGGAGATCACCCAGCCGATTGCCCAGCCCGGCACCGGATGCCGGGCTGCCGTCAGATCCTGATATTCGCTGATGACCCGCGGGTAATCGGCATGAGCGTACAGCGCGCCGAGCCGGTCGATACGCGCAAGGACGATGTCTTCCGCCGCCTGTGGATCGCCTTGCCAGCGAGACAGCAGCGCGTCGTAACGATTCAGCGCAGATTGCGCAAGCTGCAGGCGCTCTTTTTCTGTTCTGCCTGGCACATCTGCAAGGCGCACGCTTTCGGCTGCGGCATTCAGCTCAAGACGACGACGTTCCGCGGGGGACAGCGCCACCTTTTGTGAAAGCAGGAGCGCGGGGGTATTGACCCGGTTATCCGTTAGCGCGTCGATCAGCTCGCGAAGAAGCGCGTGATTTTCTGGCGCGATATCCAGCGCGCGCGTGTCGGCTAAAAGCCGATCCCAGCTTTTTCCCTGGCGTTGCCAGACGTACGCCAGTGTCTGGAGATGCGCCTGCGAGGGATCCTCCGCCACCAGCTGTCGGGCTTCCTGCAGGCCAACCGTATCTTTACGGGCATCGGCCAGGGTTTTGATATAGCCGATACGATAATCGTCGTTATCCGGCGCAAGGCTGCGCGCTTCTTTCCAGAGCGCCAGAGCGGGCTGCCACGCTTTTTGATTTCGCCTGGCCTGTGCGACAGCCGCAACGCCGCGGGCGGGCAGCGGCATATAAATGCTGTAGCGCTGCCAGACCTGAATAACCTCGTCATCATGGCCTGCCCAGGCCGCCACCTGTAACCAGTCCGCAACGTGTTCAGGCGTCAGGGCATGCTGCTGCTGATAACGCTGAAGATAATCGAGAAACGACGTGTAATTACCGTTACGCGCCTGTTGAATCTGTTGCTCATAAACGGATTCCGTAGCCTGAACCAGAACAGGAAAGAGTAATAACAGAAACAATAATGTTGGGGTGCGATAAAAGAATAATGTACTGAAGCTAAGTGATCTTTCCATATCTATTTGCCATTTGTTTTTCATGAATCCATTGCATAACACGGCCGCCTTTAAGCTCAGCGTAAAAGGCCATAAATGAGAACATTAAATCTGAATGCAGTGATGTTACGGGGTACTTACTTAAAGGTAATTATGGATCCTCATCTCAGTAGTCTGGATGGGAGGTAATGTACACCTGATATGTTGCCGGATAAATATGCTGAAAAGCGGCTGCGTAGTTTTGAGATAATTCTGTAATGAGCAGCTTTTTGTGTTTATTTTGAATTGAATCATTAATTTTAATGCGTTGAAATATAATGGTTTTATTTTTATTGTGACAGTTTTGTATATATTTTTAATGACGCGTATCTGCCTCAATTAAAGTACTTTCTGGTGCATGTTTGGGAAGTTTCATGACAAAAATTCTTAATGTTTAGAGAAGTGACTTTTCTGCGATTGTTTTTTATTTATAATTAATGGCAGACATTGAATGATAGTCTACAGGAAGTCTTACTCATCAATGTGTGTATTGAGGGATGTCCAAAGCCAGAATACATTTATCGTTAATATAAAAGCGCTATAAAACGAAGGCGGTCTTCTTTTCGCAGGATCGTTCTTGCTTTAATCTAAAAGGGATGGTTAGTGGCAACTTCAATAGTGTTAGTGACTCAGGATCGCTACCTTGTCAGGGGCATGCGGATATTTTTTCCGGATATTATCCTGCTCGATTCGATTGACAGAAACATATTTGATAACGGTGTAGATGAATATTCTGTATTGATTGATAGTCGTTGTCCGCTCCGTTTATATGATTACCTGATACGCCATCCGGCCAGAACGAGAAAAACGATCTGCTGCGTTATGCTTGATATGCGCCACCGCGAGGAGAATCTGCTCAGTATGAAGCTGTTTATGAATACGTCGCTTACGGCGCCGGATATGGCCTCGCTGTTTAACCTGGTGCTCAATATGAAGGGCCGTCGCCTGACCACGAAGTGGCTGCTGAATTTACGGCTGAGCACGCACGAAGCGATCATGTTGCGGTTGCTGAGGGCAGGGATGTCAATGGAGGAGATTGCAGGTGAGCTGAATACGTCGGTGAAAAGCCTCTATCGCAAACGGACGGCGCTCTCAGAACGGCTGGGGGCGGAGAACTTTAATGAGGCGTGTTTGTTTATCTTCAAAAACAAACTGCTGGGCACAGGTGGGAACGATCCCTAAAGTTGTCAGGAATTCAAAAGCAAAAAACCGCCACGAGGGCGGGTTCGTTAATAAGGTGCGTGTTAACGCGCTTATCTCGATACCGGCGGATGTAAGGTGGCAAAAAATGAGCGGGTGGCGGTTGGATTTTGGGGGAGAGGAAACGCGTATTATAATGAAAAACGAATAGTATCTTCTGCTCTTTAACCCCGTTTATGAACTGCCTGAGGCTAAGCCAAGTGTTTTATCCTGAGCGGGTGATACCAGAAGGAGACTCCTGGAAGTGATTGAAAAATTTAAAAGGACGTTAGAAATGAATAAATATCTGTCTGGTCTGTGTGTTGTTTCTTTTTTTTATTTTTCTTCAATAGGTTACGCGCACTCTGCGGGTCTAAATAAAGTTCAGGTTAGTATCAAACCCAGCAGCGGTAATCTAGGATATATCCCGGTAATTTCTGATGCAGATGAAATCGAGCCTTCTGATTTCAGGGAGTCGGATCTACAGGAGATGCAGGATAGCCTGAGGAAGATGAAGTCCAACAACCGCAAAGTCGATGAGCTAACTCAGAAGGTTTCACAGCTTGAGAGAAAGAATTCTGAGCAGGAGAGTAAGATCGAGCGATTGCAAAGAAGCCTTGATGACATGAAGCGGAGCAACGACAACCTTTCAAATCAGGTCAGCAATTTATCCGGCAAAATTAAGTGATAAAAAAGAACCACCACCTGTATTAACTTACCGGGCTATTAGCGTAAGCGTGCCTGCATGAAAGCCACGCTTATCAGCGCCCAGAAATCGGCCGTAGCCATATAGCAAAAACCCAGCCATAGGCTGGGTTTTCTAAATAGTGGTGCCCGGACTCGGAATCGAACCAAGGACACGGGGATTTTCAATCC